>ENA-OFCI01000548-OFCI01000548.1-metagenomes-genome-assembly--contig:-NODE-548-length-21950-cov-4.620461_pt1 | contig 21950 bp, 20 predicted proteins | sample MGYA00153391_OFCI01 | MGnify analysis MGYA00153391
CCGTGCACCATCAAGCTCTGAAGCGCCAACAGTTAAGTGGCGAGAGGAATATTCCCCGGCTGCACGGTGCCTGGAGCCTGGGCACCTTGCTCACGACGTTGATCTCAATCGCTGTTACCTCCCACGTCTCACTGGCTTGGCATATCGATGTATTAATGGCGCTGCTATGGATTGGCACGATAATTTCGATCTTTGTACTACGCCCCCATTTGATTCAAGGCTCGACTGAGTACGCCGATGATGAGCGAGTAAAGGTAAGTGATTCTTGGTTGATGCTCACCAAAGATCGATATATCGCAATCGCCTATGTCTGCGCAGTTATGGTGGAATTTTCATCAAATGACTGGGTGACGCTATCGTCGCACCAAGAGATCAGGGCTAGCACGACTCTGAGCATCGTTCCATATCTAACCTTTATCGTTGGAATGACGATTGGCAGGCTGGGTATTCATAAGCTATTTGCCCTGAGGCCAGAGATCTATTGGATTCGAGTAGCTTCTCGCGTTGGTGGCGGCGGGTTTATTGTCTTCTTGCTTCTGGCCAAGTACTTTGCCGGCCATAACTTTGGGTTGGCTTTCACCTGCGAAATCCTCGGATTCTTTATCGGGGGGATCTGTGGCTCTTTCTTTGCTGGGGTTCTCACTCAGTTCGCCAGTCAGCGCTCATCCTTTCCGGCGGGGGTTGTCGTCGCGCAACTTGGTCTGGCTACTGTGGTCTTGACCTTCCTGGTCAAGATTTTTATCTCATTGGTCATCCAAGCGACATCGATCACGTATGGGCTAATGATTCCGGGCGTACTGATGATCGCCTTCTCACTCTTTAAAAAGTTGGCGCCGCAGGAAGCTCTGCGCTCTTAATCCCCTGGTGGGATCAGCCAGATCCTTCAGTATTGCCAGCGTCAGCGGCGGTTACATCTTCGAGCTGGTACTTATCAATCGCTTCCTTAACAACCTTTGCCTTAATATCGCCGTTCTTGGCGAGTTGGGCGAGGGTGGCAACGACGATAGATTCCGCATCAACCTTGAAGTGGCGGCGTAGCGCCCCACGAGTATCTGACAGACCAAAGCCATCAGTACCCAGCGAGTAGAAATCTTGCGGGACCCAAGGAGAGATCTGATCTTGGACCGCTCGCATAAAGTCACTGACGGCGATCACAGGAGCGTCAAAGACTTTGAGTTTCTTGGTGATGTAAGCGCTGCGTTGATCGTGTGGATTGAGTAGGTTGTGGCGATCGGTTTCCAGACCATCACGGCGAAGTTCATTCCATGATGTGACCGACCATACATCGGCGCTGATGCCAAAATCATCGATCAAGAGTTGCTGCGCCTTGAGCGCCCAGTTGAGCGCAACCCCTGAGGCTAGGAGGTTAACTTCATTTTTGCCTTTTTTAGTCGCGGGGGAGTACAGGTACATACCTTTGAGCAAGCCTTCAACATCTAAGTTCTCGGGTTCAGCCGGTTGCATATAAGGCTCGTTATAAACGGTGAGGTAATAGTAAACATTCTCGCTATTTTCACCATACATACGACGCAAGCCATCTTTCACGATATGTCCTACTTCATAACCAAAGGCGGGGTCATACGCAACTACAGCTGGATTCGTAGAGGCGAGAAGCGGTGAGTGCCCATCTTCGTGCTGTAGCCCTTCGCCGTTCAACGTGGTGCGGCCGGCTGTGGCTCCAACAACGAATCCACGGCACATCTGATCAGCTGCTGCCCAGAAAGCATCTCCTGTGCGCTGGAATCCAAACATGGAGTAAAAGATATAGATCGGGATCATCGGCTCGTCGTGCGTTGAGTATGAAGAACCTACTGCGGTGAATGATGCTGTCGAACCAGCTTCATTGATACCTTCGTGCAGAATTACACCTGAAGTGGATTCCTTGTAGGACAACATCAATTCACGGTCGACAGAGGTGTAAGTCTGGCCGAGTGGGGAATAGATCTTGAGAGTTGGAAAGAGGCTATCCATACCGAAGGTTCGCGCCTCATCAGGAATAATTGGAACAAAGCGCTTGCCGATTTCGGGATCCTTGACGAGATCCTTTAGCAACCTAACAAAAGCCATTGTTGTAGCAATTTCTTGTTGTCCAGAGCCACGCCTAACAGATTCATATGTTGTATCTGCAGGTTGTGGCAGGGGCCGGGAAATCTTGCGACGCGAAGGGACCGAGCCACCAAGTTCAAGACGGCGCTCCATCATGTATTTGTACTCTGCTGATTCAACACCAGGGTGGTAATACGCAGGTACCTTCGCATCAATCGCCGAATCTGGGAGGGGGATCTGTAGGGTGTCGCGGAATTGGATGAGATCCTCATGGGTCATCTTCTTCATCTGGTGCGTGGAGTTTCGCGCTTCGAAGTGCGAGCCCAAAGTCCAACCCTTGATGGTCTTTGCCAGAATTACGGTGGGCTTACCGTTGCGCTCTGTTGCAGCCTTATAGGCGGCAAAGAGTTTGCGATAATCATGGCCACCGCGCTTCAGACCCCAAATCTTCTCATCGCTCCAATTTGCAACCAGTGCCGCAGTGCGGGGATCGCGACCGAAGAAATGTTGGCGCACATAAGCGCCACTTTCGGCTTTAAATGTTTGGTAATCGCCATCTGTCGTGCGATTCATTAGGTCGACTAGAGCGCCATCGCGATCATTCGCTAATAGTTCATCCCATTCGCGGCCCCACACAACCTTGATGACATTCCACCCAGCGCCGCGGAAAATAGATTCGAGCTCTTGGATGATCTTGCCATTTCCACGGACTGGCCCGTCGAGGCGTTGCAGATTGCAGTTAATAACAAAGTTGAGGTTATCGAGGCCTTCACGGGCGGCGAGGCTGATCGCGCCCAGAGTTTCTGGCTCATCACATTCGCCATCTCCTAAGAAGGCCCACACATTTTGATCTGAAGTGTCTTTGATGCCGCGTCCATTTAGGTAACGGTTGTAGCGAGCTTGATAAATGGCATTAATTGGACCGAGTCCCATGGAAACGGTGGGGAACTGCCAAAATTCTGGCATTAAACGCGGGTGGGGGTAGGAAGAAAGTCCTCCTCCCGCGTGGGAGAGCTCTTGGCGAAATCCGTCCATCTGATGTTCTGTGAGGCGACCCTCGACAAAGGCGCGCGCATACATTCCAGGACTGGCATGTCCTTGGAAGAAGATTTGGTCGCCACCACCGGCATGGTCTTGGCCGCGGAAGAAGTGGTTAAAGCCGACTTCATACAGTGATGCAGAGGAGGCAAAGGTGGAAATATGACCGCCAACCCCGATGCCAGGGCGTTGGGCACGGTGCACCATAATGGCTGCGTTCCAACGGACGATAGCGCGGATCCGGCGTTCTAGCGCCTCATCACCAGGGAACTCTGGTTCGCGGTTGGAAGGGATGGTATTTATATAGTCGGTGGTGCGAAGTGCGCCGACCCCTAATTTATTTTCTTGGGCATGTTGTAGAAGTGAGAGCATGATGTAGCGCGCCCTTGTCGGTCCAGAGGCTTGCAAGAGTGAATCAAGTGAGGCTTTCCATTCTGCGGTCTCTTGCGGATCTAAATCAACTAATTGGTCAATCAGGTTATTGGGGGTATCGATGAATTGGTTGAACCCGCTCGCTTCGCTCATAGGAGGAGTTTATTCACATCAAAAGGCTTGCGCTCACGCCAGAAGTTGGGTGGACTACTCCTACTCGCCCGATCTAGGCGGGAGCCTTGGGATGGGCGACTTGTCCCGCTGGAGAAGACAGGAGGCGCGGGTGAGCTCCCCAACGGGGTTAGTGGGAACGGTGGAACGCCTTGGCTTGATGCCTGGGGAGTTGATACTTGAAGTCGGGTTTGATTCCGATTGTGACGCGCAGTTGCGTCAGTCGATCGAGGCAAAAATTGGGAGTTCGATGCGCAGCGGGCACCTCGATGAAGTTGTGGACGCGGTTATCCTATGGTGGCGCGAAGGTGATGGAGATCTCGTGGATGATCTCGTGGATGGACTGACTTACCTTAGTGAAAATGGGCCGATCTGGTTACTTACCCCTAAAGTTGGCATTGCAGGTCATGTTGCGGCGAGCGATATCCAAGATTCCGCTCCTACAGCTGGTCTGACACAAACAGTCTCATTCTTAGTCGCACCCAATTGGACCGCAACCAAACTAGTCGCGCGAAAGAGTGCCAAACGTTAAGGGAGTTTTACAGATGTCTTTATCCATTGGCCAACCCGCGCCGGATTTCACCCTCGTTAATCAATTTGGTGAATCAGTTAGCTTGTCTTCATTTAAGGGCAAAAAGAACGTAGTCGTCGTTTTCTTTCCTTTCTCCTTCTCGGGAACCTGCACTGGTGAACTCTGCGCGTTGAGAGATGATCTCATCTCCTTTCAAAATGACAACGCTGAACTCTTGGCGATTTCTTGTGACTCAGTATTTGTACAAAAAGCATATGCCACCGAAGAGTCATATAACTTTCCCGTTCTCGCGGATTTCTGGCCGCACGGGGCAGCTGCAAAAGCGTATGGAATCTTTAATGAGGAACGCGGTTGCCCGAACCGCGGCACTTTCATTATCGATAAAGAGGGAATTTTACGCTGGCAGGTAGTCAATGGAATGGGCGATGCCCGAAATATTGGGGATTACAAAGAGAGCCTGGCCTCCCTATAACCCGAAGCGATCTAACGATTTGAAGGCAATTTTTGTGGTGCCTCACTTACTCAGGTACAGTGGGGCACTTCTTACCGGGCGGTTAGCTCAGCGGTAGAGCGCTTCGTTTACACCGAAGATGTCGGGGGTTCGAAACCCTCACTGCCCACGTATTTTTTTAGGAGTTTGCTCATGCCACACCTCATCGACACCGATCGTCTCTCACTTCACTTGATTGAGGTCCAAGACCTGATCACCCTCTTTGAAGATTTAGAAAACCAGTCAATATATCTGGAGAAGCCCTTTAGGAATCCCCATCGCGTATTGATTGATAATCCTGGTCCACTGGCCTGGCGTGTACCCCAAGTCAAGGTAGATCCAGCATTAAACATCTGGTTTGTCAGGTGGATAGTTTTGAAGGCTACCAACGAAATAATTGGTTCAATTAGTTTTCACGGCAAACCTGATGAATCCGGGATGATTGAAATTGGCTTGGGAATTGCAAGTGAATTCCAGGGTAAAGGATTTGGAAGTGAAGCACTTGATGGGATGTGGCGTTGGGTGATTGCTCAGAAGGGCGTGAAAACTTTGCGCTACACGGTCAGCCCAGAAAATTTGGCTTCAATCACACTGATCAAGAAATTTGGATTCCAACATATCGGGCAACAGCTCGATGAGGAAGATGGGCCAGAAGAAATCTTTGAAATTTCAACAAGCGATTATTGCGGAGTGAAGCGGTAGAAGGTAATTAACTGTCGGTACTCGGGCTCTTTAAAACGCAGAACTCATTTCCCTCGATATCAGCCATAACAACCCACGTAGTTGCAGGGTCAGCAGATTGCCCGATCTCGACGCGTTTGCCACCGATCTCCTCGATTCGCGCAACTTCTACAACTTGGTCATCTGGTGATAAATCAAAGTGCAACCGATTTTTAACCACTTTTTCATCTGGATTTTTGTAGAAGAGAATTGGTGGGAATTTCTCACCATTCTCTAGGTTGATTGGATATTCCAGCATTGCTCCAGTCTCATCGGCGAAGGTAACCTTCCCAGCCAAAACTTCTTCCCAAAACTTTGCAAGCTTGGCAGGATCCTTGCAGTCGATGGTGATGTAGCCGATTTTGATCATGCAAAGAAAGTAACACTTCGCTTTAGCTTCGTCTATGAATTTCGCGGGGAAATAACTACAGCAACTGGGTGAAATGACCCGTTTCAAAGAAGTGTTTCAGGCGACGCTCAGTTTTTTCGAGGAAACCCGGGATCAAAGTGAGGTCATCGGCGGTAGTGGTTTCGAATAGGAAATTCAGCAATACGAGAGCTCGATTGGCAATTAGTAGTTCTAACTCCCAAGGTTCGTATTTAGGTAAGGCAGCGACAGAGGCATAACCAGCGAGTAGATGCTTTTCGCGCTCCCCATCCTTCCGGAGATAGTAGATCGATATCGCAAGGTCTTGAAGAGGGGACCCAATCCCGGCATCATCAAAATCAAGAATAGACATTTGGGAGCCGTTGTACATGACATTTCCAAAGTGCAGATCGGCATGGATCAATTGACGATCAAAGCGGCTCTTTACCGACTCAAATAGTTGTTCCGAGCGGTTGTTGAGTTCAAAGAGAAGTTTGTAGAGATCTGGAGAGATAAGCGGCTGTTCAAATGAGAATAGATTGTCGCGTCGTACCATAAGTGGACGATCTACTTCTAGGAAATTTGCATAACCGGTGGGCTGCCAGTCTTTACTTAGCTGATGGAGTTTGGCCATCGCCGCACCTAGTGCGAAGAGTTGCTCATTTGTTGGATCCTTTTTGACAACTTGCCCTTCTATCCAGGGATAGACGATCACATCGATATTGGAGCCTTGATAAAAAAAGTACTGATTCGAATACGGCTCGCCTTGCAAATTGAGGATAGGAACAGGGGCGCTGATGCTTCCCTCCCGAGCAAGCTCTAGTAGCCACTGAGATTCCGCCCAGATATGCTCTGGCCACTTTCGAAAGTTAGTACTAACCCGCATTGCATATTTTTTATCATCAGAGGAAAGAATCTTGAAGGTGGTGTTGTAGGCGTGGTTCACGCACTCAATCTTCTTTGCTTTTATCCCATATTGAGCAAGAGCATCAAGGGCGAACTCCTCAACGAGAGCGATTTGTTCCTTTTGGGACATCTCTACGTATTCTGACATCACATCCCTCTCATAAGCGTTTTCCCATCACAGAAGTATCCTCAACGATGTAACCAAGTCTCTCGTAAAACCCAATGACTTTGGAGTTAGTCTTGCGAACCATCAGCATCGCCTTCGGTGCTCCTTGCTTGATGGCCCACTCCTCTATCGCAGCGACCAGAATTCGCCCATTTCCTGCGCTCTGAAATTCGGGCTGCACTCCAAGGTAATAAAACCAAGCTCGGTGTCCATCAAATCCGACGACGGCCGCTCCAATAACCAAACCGTCAAGTTCGAGGGTCAGGATGGTTGAAGAGGGCGTTTGGAGGGCTAATCGAAAGTCTTCTTTTGGATCACTATGTGTACGAATTAGTTCACAAGAGGTCCAGACGGCTAAGACCGCGGATTCATCAAATTGGGTTGCTTCTCGGACGTTGAGCATCCCGTAATGATTCCATAGGCTCGCCTCGTTATCACCCTCGTATTTCGGATTGTTCTCTCCTAAAATTGATTTATGAATTTTGCAATCAACAGACCAGAGTTGTACAGCGCAGATCTGCACGAAAAATTCTTTGTTGGGTGGCCTAAAAAGCCGAGTTTCGCTCAAACAAGAAGCCACCTGGCCAGCGTTGAGTCCATTTTTGCGTTAGTTGATAACTCCGTGGTCGGGCTAATAACAGCCTTCACAGATAGATCCCTCTTTGCGTTTATCCCTCTAATTGAGGTGTTGCCTGATTTTCAGATGCGCGGGATTGGGAGATCCTTAGTGAAGGAGATAGAGAAGCACCTGGGGGATCTATATGGAATCGATCTCGTCTGTGATTCCAATCTGGCGCCTTTTTATCGCTCTCTTGATTTTCTTGAAGTAAGCGGAATGGTTAAGCGCAATCCTGAAGCCCTGTGAAATTTTGACCTCATGGGGGCAGAATTCTCGTAGAAATTGATAGCCAGCACATTTCTTAGTTAAAGTATGGCAACTCAATATTCCAGAGGTAAGACGAACGGAGATTTTGGTGAAGGCAACCCCTGAGGACCAAAATCTTCTGATAGAACTGCAATTAATTGACTCCCAGATCACCCGGGCAAAGGTCAAACTCACCGGGCTACCTGAAATTGAGCAGATTGCGGCGATCCACACCCGCTTAGAAAATACTGCGGTGGAGTTGGGCGTTGTGGAGACTGAGTTGGCCGATGTTGCGATTGAGCTACGGCGCAGCGAAATGGACGTTGAACAAGTAGATGATCGAATGAAGAAGGATGAAGTTCGCCTCAACTCTGGTACCGGAACCCCCAAAGAGCTCGAGCAGCTACAACACGAGCTCGTAACACTGGGCAAGCGCAAGGCTGATTTAGAAGATGGGGAGCTGGAAATTCTAGTTAAGTACGACGGAGTCAAAGGTAGGGTCGATGAGTTGCTAAATGATCAAATCGGATTAAAAAAACTAGAGCTCGAACTCAACATTCGCTTCGAGAACTCCAAGACAGAGATTGATGCTTCACTGGCCGAACTTGCTGCCTCTCGGGGAGCCTTGCTTCCAAAAATCGATCCGATACTTGTGGAGTTGTACGAGAAGATTCGTAACTCTGCCTATGGCGTTGGTGCGGCGCTATTGATTGGAAATAAGTGTGATGGCTGTCATCTCGCCATCAATGCGGTGGAAATTGAGCGCATTAAGGGGCTAGAAGCAGATGAAGTTATTCGCTGCGAGGAATGCCGCCGAATCTTGGTAAGAATTTAAATGGCTCGAGAATTTTTAGTAACCGCCGATGGAGGTTCTAGAGGTAACCCTGGTCCCTCGGCATACGGTGCAACGGTCTCTGAAAATGGGATCGTGCTTGCCGAGCTATATGACACTCTTGGAATCACCACCAATAATGTGGCGGAGTACTCCGGTTTGATTGCTGGTCTTAGAAAAGCCCATGAATTGGATCCAATGGCGATCATTCATGTAAAGATGGATTCTAAGCTCGTCGTAGAGCAAATGTCAGGTCGCTGGCAGATCAAGCACCCTATTATGCGTGAATTGGCAAAAGAGGCACGGTCGATCCATCCCATGGAACTTATTACGTTCCAGTGGATTCCGCGAGAAGAGAACTCGCATGCCGATCGCCTCGCTAATAAAGCGCTAGACGGGGGAGCGGGTTCGGTTTCTAAACCCGTTCTGAACTACCTAACTGCTCGTTTGGTTGCAACGGAAGTGCCAACAACAATTTGGTTTGTGCGCCATGGTGAGACCACGCTGACGCCCACTCGTAGATTCTCTGGCGTAGGTCCAATGGATCCACCGCTCACTGAGGTTGGTATCGAGCAGGCACAAGCAGTCGGGCGTGAAATAGCAGCTCGCAAGCCCGATGCCTTGATTGCCTCGCCACTTATGCGAACCATGATGACTGCCAAAGAGGTTTCAGATGCCAGCGGCCTTGATCCAATCTTTGATGACCTCTGGGTCGAGTGCGATTTTGGTACCTGGGAAGGCTTAACTCCTCCTGAGGTGCAAGAGAAGTATCCAGATGATTGGAACGCTTGGTTAACTTCTCTCTCACATCGCCCTGGCGGCGGGGAGTCCTATGCCGAGGTCTATTCCCGAGTCGACGCTGGGATTACTGATTTGGTTGAGCGCTACCCAGGCAAGAAGATCTGCGTTGTTACCCACAACATCGTGATCCGGGCGATCGCTGCTTGGGCAATGAGCGCCCAATTAGAGTCGATGTATCACGTCGATATCTTGCCTTGCAGCATTACTACGGTGGCGGTTTGGCCATCAGATGGGTTACGGGCTCTCAAGTCGCTAAGTGAGCGCGCAGTAGCAAAGTAATGGCCAAATTTCGGATGCCGGCTTCTTACCAGAAGCTCTTTGCAGCAAGTGCGCTATCTAACTTAGGTAATGGTGTCTCGGCAGTTGCCTATCCTTGGATCGCCTCTTCCATCACCCGTTCCCCGCTCTTGCTTTCCATCATTGGTTTGATGGCAACGATGCCTTGGCTGGTTTTCAGTTTGCCCGCTGGAGTCTTTATTGATCGATTCCCAAGACGAAGCGTGATCGTGCTAACGGATGTAGTTCGGGGTCTGGTCACACTTGTGGTTGCCTTTGCAATCTGGGGCAACCGGACCCACATCCACGTGGTCAAGACAATTCTTAAGAGCACGGTCATTCATACCAACCTGGGGCTCTACTTTTTATTGCTCTTTGCCACTTTCTTACTCGGTTGCGCGGAGGTCCTTGGAAATGGGGCTTCCCAGACCTTCGTTCCACTGATCGTTGAAACCGAGCAACTAGAAACAGCGAATGGTCGGATGTGGACCTCGGAATCCTTGATGCAGAACTTTATGGGCCCACCTCTCGCTTCTGTGCTTCTGGGGCTCTCGGTTTTCGCTCCGTTGGCTTTTGACGGTGCTAGCTTCTTTGCATCTGCGGGGTTAATCGCTTTGATTGCCTCATCGATGATCAAGAAACAGACGATCTCTGAGGTCAAGCCAGACTTTAAGGCGGAGTTAAAAGAAGGGCTACATTGGCTCTGGCACCATCCCTTTCTGCGCCCCCTCGCCTTTATTCTTGGTTCAATCAACGGAATCAATGCTCTTGGATTCGCCGTCTTTATCCTCTTCGCCCAAGAAGATCTTCATACCTCTGTATTTACCTTTGGATTGCTTAGCACCGGTGCGGCTTTTGGTGGAGTGATTGGCGGCGCCTTGGCCGGGCGAATCATCAAGCGCTTCGGTCGGGGGTTTATTCTCAAAATGGTAATTCTCGGATCTCCGCTCTTTTTGGTAGCGATGGCCTTCTCACCGGTTTGGGAGTTGGTGTGGTTGATCTCGGGGATCGAGATGTTTTTTGCTATCTTGTGGAATGTCGTCACCGTTTCTATGCGTCAAGAGATCATTCCAGATCAAATTCTTGGGAGAGTAAATAGCGTCTATCGTTTCTTTGCGCTGGGCAGCCAACCTATTGGGGCGGTTATAGGTGGGCTTCTGGTCACTATCTCTCTGCACTTGTTCTCGCGCGGTTTAGCGCTGCGAACACCGATGTTATTTGGAGCGCTCCTCGGTTTGATCGTCGCTTACTACGCTCTGCCTCACCTAACCCAAGCGAAGATCGATGAAGCGCGTGGCAAAGGTGATAAGGACTAAAGCCTTCCAGCTTCGCGCAAGGCACCGAGAAAACGCTGCAGCTCCGGGCTCTTAGGGCTGCCTAGAATCTCTGTAGGTGATCCTGCTTCAAGGATTTGCCCATGATGAAGGAATAAGACTTGATCGGCCACCCGCTTGGCAAATCCCATCTCATGGGTTGCGATCATCATCGTCATTCCCTGGGCCTTTAATTCAGAGATCAGGCTCAAGACTTCGGCGATCAGGACTGGATCTAGCGCACTGGTGACTTCATCAAGTAAGAGCACCTTGGGCTTAGTGATCACAGCGCGCAAGATAGCAACGCGTTGTTGCTGGCCTCCGCTTAACAGGTCCGGATATTGTTTTGCCTTATCGGCCAAGCCAAAGCGTTCAAGGAGGTGCATGGCGCTTGCCTCGGCTTCCGCCTTGGCTACCCCGTGAACTTTGCGGGGAGCAAGAGTGATGTTCTGTAGAACATTAAGATGAGGGAATAAGTTAAATGCTTGAAATACCGACCCGATTTGGGATCTAATCGCGTCAGGATTAATCCCGACCGCGGTGATGTCTTGGCCATCAAGAAGGATCTGTCCATCGTCAATACCTTCAAGTAAATTAATAGATCGAAGCAGCGTTGATTTTCCGGAGCCGCTAGCACCAATTAAAACCTTGACCTCATGTTCGGCTAGCGCGACTGAAATATCTTGCAGCACAAGGTCACTGCCATAACTCTTGCGAAGGTTGATGACATCGAGCATTGCCTTGCTCATGGTCACCATTGCCCTTGCTGAACGCGCGCGCGGTCTTGTTTGCGAGTCAACCAATCGGTAAAGCGAGTCAGGGGAATGGTTAACGCAACGAAGAGCGCGCCAGCGACCACATAAGGGGTGAAATTGAAGGATTGCGCCGTTTCGATACCTGCTGCTCTGATGGCATCGATGGCACCAAGAACGGAGATAAGACCAGAATCCTTCTGCAATGACACCAAGTCATTGAGCAGGGGAGGCGTCACTTTGCGAAGTGCCTGTGGGAGTACGACGTAACTTTGGGTTTGCGATTGGGAAAGGCCAAGTGCGCGTCCCGCCATTCGTTGTGCGGGGTTTACCGCTTCGATACCCGCGCGAATAACTTCTGCAACGTAAGCGGAATAAGTAAGAATCAAAGAGGCCGTTCCTAGTACCACTGCCGAATTGGTAATCCAAGATATTTGTAAACCAGGTACGCCAAGTCCCACGAGGAAAAGAACTAGAAGTAGCGGTAGCCCACGGAAGATATCCGTGTAGATCGTGGCGAGTAAGCGCAGTGGATAGAGAATCGGTGAGTGTGAGGTTCGAGCCAGTGCGATTAAAAGCCCAAAAATCAGGACAAATATTTCAGCAATGATCATTACCCGCAGGTTAAGCCATAACCCAGAGAGCACGTGGGGGAAGGCAGAAATGGCATAGTGCCAACTAAAGAAAGATTGCCTAACGAGTTTGAAGCCGGGTGCTCCGGTAACGACGATGGTCAGGACGCTTGCAATAATGACAGTGCTGATAATTGCAATCAAAGTAGATTGACGAGAGACCCGGTGCCTCGCCGCTTCGCGCTGCAGACGCAGCGGTGAAGGTTGGTAGGACATCGGGTCTCCGTTTACAAGTAGGGGTTCAAACTACTTGAGTACAGGTGCTCCTGCGGTATTTGCAAGCCACTTCGCTGCGATCTTCTTCAAGGTTCCCTTGGCGCGAAGTGCATCTACAGCTGCTGATACAGATTTAGTGAGGCCACTTCCTTTAGAGAGCACCAGACCAAACTGCTCACTTCCGGTTTTTGGAGTGAACTGACCGACGATAAGCCCATTCTTCAAAGAGGCTGCGGCGATATAGAAAGCGGTTGGTAGATCCGTGACAAGTCCATCGATCTGTCCATTGATGAGGGCTTGTGTGGCAATGTCATTGGTATCAAAGACAGCAGGCTTAGCCTTTGGCTTGATGACATCGGTGATCGTTGAGTAGGAAGTTGTACCGACGGCGGCACCGAGCTTGGCGCTAGCCAGATCTGCGATGGTCTTTGCCTTTGCAATCTTCGACTTGGTGGTCGTGATTAACGCCTGGGCAACATCGTAATAACCGGTTGAAAAGTCCACGGCCTTTGCACGCTCTGGGGTAATGGAAACTTCGTTTATATCGAAGTCAAAGGATTTCTTTCCAGGTTGGATAACGGTATTAAATGAGGCTTTAATCCACTTAACCTTCGAGGCTGGATAACCGAGTTGCTTGGCAACGGCGTAGGCAACAGCTGATTCAAAGCCCTTGCCATTTGCCGGCTTGTTGTTATCAAACCAAGGTGTGTATGCAGGATCATCCGTCCCGATAGTGAGAAATCCCTTGTTGACGGTGTTAAGAGAGCCACTGGTCGCTGCGTTTGAAGCAGTGGCGGCGAAACCGAGTGAGAGAGATCCAACAAGTGCGGTGGCGATAACCGCAATTCCTAATTGCTTTTTCATGTATGACTACCTTTCGAGCAGAGCCTTGCTCTGCGAAATACGGGGTGGTGTGCCCGCGCTTGCCAGACTTTCTGGCCTGGTCCTCACCCGGAGCACCCCACCGCGTTGGAGGGTTGCTGATCGACGAGCCGGGGCTGAAAATCGACACTCTTGACCACCTCAAACACTAGCAAAGCCCAACCCCAAGTAGAAATGCCAGCTCTTTGCCGGCCTTAGTTTGCCTGGCTCACCGTGGACATATTGAAGTCATCGAAGACCACAGCGGGGGTAGCCGTTCTGCCCAGCTCCTCAGACTCCCTCGTGGCGGTTATCTCGGTTCCCCCAGTGGAAGAGATTCGACCTAAAAGGTCGACCGGGGATTCGTTCCAGCGGAAGTTATTGACCGCCCCGATAACCTCCCCATCTTTGATTTCATATACGCCATCACGTGTAAGGCCGGTCAAAAGGCTCGTGACGGGATCAACCATGCGGACATACCAGAGCGTGGTCAGCAACAGCCCATCCTTCACCTGGGAAATCTGGGAGTTTAAATCTCCCTCACTCCCAGGAACTTCCATCACGATGTTCTCCCCGCCCGAGCCATAGGGAATCCCTGTGGCATCTGCGACGGCTCGTGTAGAAATTAAACTATTCAGTTTTCCGTCCCTTACAAACTCCCACTTCTCTTGATTAAGTGCATTATCAAAGACCGAACTAAACGGCCCGCTGCTAGTTGCTACATTGAAGGGCAGACTTTCCAAGCCTTTGTATGCAGGATCGCTATAAATATTGATGGGCAACTTTGAGAAAGTTTCCCCAATCCTGGTCTTGCCGAGTTCACCCTTCTTGGAGTAAACCGAACGACCTTCCGCCGCGTCACGTGCAGGTGAGGTCCAAACTAGAAAAGCTAAGAGATCCGCAACTGAACCGGCAGGAAGAACGGTTTGATAGTGACCGGCTGCCTTTGATGCGCTACGTGCTTGCCATTCCAACCTCTGGCGAATTCCAGTATCAACTTCGGTTAAATTTACATCCGTGAAGTCGCGAGTGGCCCGACCCTCCCATGTGGAGCGTGACCTATTGTGAGACTTTCCCGTCATTTCTAGGCGACCAGAGGGTTGATCATGGCGCAGGCGTAACCCTCCTTTCGATCCCAACCAGAGCGTTTGATGGGTGTGCTCGGCATATCCAAATAGCTCGATCGAGTCAGCCTTTGACTTCTTAAAGAGCTCTCCTAAATCAGGGGCGAACTGCGAGAAGACTTCGGGACCGGTAGCAAGATGGGCGGAATTCCAGTCGCCAAAGGTTTTATCTCGTAGGAGCGGAGCTTGATCCTCGGCCTTTCCCGCAGCGATCGCTACTTGCCCTGCCTCTTTGGCGATAGCTGCAATCAGGCTTAAATCAACATTTGTGCGACTAACCGATCCGGTTGCAGTCCCACCTGTAACTGAGACGAATGCAATCACCGTTACGGTCTGCTCGGCAATTACTCCATTAGTCGTCAGAGTGCTACTTGCCCAGCGCAGGTTGGCCTGCGTCTTGGATTCAACGACCACGATGCAATCCTCGTAATCAGCTGCAGCGGTAATTCGTTCAATAAGTTCTTGTGGCGCGATCATTTTCCAGCCTCTGCAACGGTATTGAGTACATTTACTTTATCAAAAACTGCAGCTGGGCAACCGTGGCTCACAGCAGCAACTTGGCTCGGTTGGGCCTTTCCGCAATTGAATGCCCCGCCGAGCACATATGTAGATGGCCCACCGACGACCTTCATCGACCGCCAAAAGTCGGTGGTCGTCGCTTGGTAGGCGACATCTTTCAACTGGCCAACGATCTCACCATTCTTGATTCGATGGAATTGTTGTCCTGTGAATTGGAAGTTGTAGCGTTGCATATCGATAGACCACGAGTTATCGCCCTTAATTAATATCCCGTCTTCAACACCGGCGACTAACTCATCAAAGGTAGGCCCCGTTGGATTTGGCTGTAGCGACACATTAGGCATCCGTTGAATAGGCACATGACTGGGGGAGTCTGCGAAGGCACATCCATTGCTGCGCTCGCGCCCAGCGCGGGCCGCGATACGACGATCTAGTTGGTAACCGACCAACAAACCATCTTTAATAATGTTCCACTGTTGCGCCTCGACACCTTCATCGTCGTAGGCAACCGTGCTCAGTCCGTGAGGCGTGACTCGATCTCCGGTGATGTTCATAAGCGAAGAGCCATATTGCAGTTTGTCTAAGTTATCAATAGTTGCAAAGGATGTTCCTGCGTAATTTGCTTCGTAACCAAGAGCCCGATCCAACTCAGTCGCATGACCAATTGATTCGTGAATTGTCAACCAGAGATTGCTAGGGTGAATCAGTAGGTCATAACGCCCGGCTTCTACCGATGGTGCCGCAACTTTTTCGGCGAGCAGTGATGGAAGCTCCGCTATCTCTGCATCCCAGTCCCAGATTGAATTACCCATCCACTCCCAACCATAACCAGCTGGTTGTGCCAAGGTGCGCATTGATTCAAATCCTTTATCCCCAACGCTGAAGGCTTCAATCGCCGTTTGCATCCGCACCCGCTGTTGGGTCGTAGAGGTGCCGTAAGAATCGGCGTAGTGCTTCTGCTCTTTTACAAACATCGAGAAAGCGGAAGCAAAGTTGACCGCATCAGACTTAAGGAGGCTGGCATTGAGCTCTGCTAGCCGGGCAATCTTCTCAGCACCAGGGATTGCGAAGGGATCAATTTCATACTCACTGACCCAGGTCTTGCCTGCATAAACCGGCTCGGGGGCCAGGGCGATCTCCTCTGTCGAAAGCGGACCACTAGTGATAGCCATGGCGACCGCCACTTTGGCCAGTTCGCGGGCCTTATCGGCGCTGATTTCTGGTGAGGAGGCAAAACCCCAAGCTCCGTTGACGATTACCCGTACGCCGATTCCAGAGACGCTCTCGTCGGTCTGAGTTTCAGGATTGGTGTCGCGCAGTTGAAGAACGCCTGTGCGGACCCTTTCCACCCGGATATCAACGTGAGACGCGCCGAGTGATATGCCGGTCGCAATCGCCGCGTCAGATACTTCAGCAAGCGGAAGTGCTAAAAAATCGGGATCAACTAGTCGAGATTGAGTCAGGGACATGGATACAGTTTGCTTGATCAGGCAGGTATTCTCAACACATGAGCAATGCCGCCCATTCCAATCGAATTTTGCATGCCGCAACGGGCAGCCAGATGAGCGCCAAGGGTTGGGGCCAAGAGGCTGCGATCCGAATGCTCCATAACAATCTGGATCCCGCCGTTGCTGAGCATCCTGAAAAACTCGTCGTATATGGAGGCACTGGTAAGGCGGCACGAGACTGGCCCTCCTTTGATGCCATTGTTCGCCAATTGACCAAACTCAAAGATGACGAGACGCTGTTAGTCCAATCCGGAAAACCCGTTGGAGTTTTCCAAACCCATGAGTGGGCACCGAGAGTGCTGATCGCCAATTCCAATCTCGTTGGAGATTGGGCCAATTGGCCAGAGTTTCGCCGCCTCGAACATATGGGGCTGACCATGTACGGGCAGATGACGGCCGGTTCTTGGATCTATATTGGCACTCAAGGAATTTTGCAAGGCACCTATGAAACTTTTGCCGCGATCGCTCGCAAGCGTTTTGGTGGAACACTGCAACATACTTTGACGTTGACCGGGGGCTGCGGAGGAATGGGCGGTGCGCAACCGCTGGCAGTAACCATGAATGGCGGCGTCTGTCTGATAATTGATATTGATAAATCTCGACTAGAAAAGCGCATCCAATCGCGTTACCTCGATGAGATTGCCGATAATTTGGATGACGCGATTGCACGAGTATTGAAAGCAAAGTCAGAAGGGAGACCACTTTCAGTTGGGCTAGTCGGAAATACCGCTGAATTGGTCCCCCAACTTCTCACGATGGACGTGCCAATCGAGATCGTGACGGATCAAACTTCTGCGCATGATCCACTGGCATACGTACCTATCGGCATTGATTTTCATGATGCAGCGACGTTGGCCAAAGATAATCCAGAAGATTTCACCTTACGTGCCCGTGATTCAATGGCCAAGCACGTTGAGGCGATGGTCGGATTTATGGATAAGGGCGCCGAAGTATTTGATTATGGAAACTCGATCCGCGATGAAGCGCGCCAAGGTGGTTATGGTCGAGCCTTTGCTTTTCCGGGTTTCGTCCCGGCCTACATCCGGCCACTCTTCTGTGAAGGCAAAGGTCCATTTCGGTGGGTTGCGCTCTCTGGTGATCCCAAAGATATTTATCGTACAGATAAGGCGATTCTCGATCTCTTTCCCGAGAACGAAGGCTTGCATCGTTGGATCACGATGGCTCAGGAGAAGGTCGCATTCCAAGGACTACCAGCACGTATCTGTTGGCTCGGTTATGGTGAGCGAGATAAGGCCGGGCTCGCATTTAATGATCTAGTTGCGCGTGGTGAGGTTTCTGCCCCAATCGTCATAGGTCGAGATCATCTTGATTGTGGATCTGTGGCATCGCCATACCGCGAGACAGAGTCGATGATGGATGGTTCAGATGCCATCGCGGATTGGCCCCTTCTGAATGCAATGGTAAATATTTCCTCGGGAGCATCGTGGGTTTCAATTCACCACGGTGGTGGGGTAGGCATCGGTCGCTCTCTGCATGCCGGTCAGGTCTCTGTCGCTGATGGAACCAAGTTGGCGGCGCAGAAGTTAGCTCGTGTCCTAACTAATGATCCTGGGATGGGCGTAATACGCCATGCTGATGCTGGGTATGAAGGTGCTTTGAGCACTGCTCGAGAAAAGCACGTCCACATTCCGATGCTTGATACCGAATAAAAATGTCGCACACTCTGATCGAGAATATCGGGTGCTTGGTAACCAATGACCCCACCTTTGATGGAACACCGTTGGGATTGGTCGAGAATGCCGCCCTGGTAATTGAAAGTGGGGTTATAAAATGGGTAGGGCAGACTGGAGAATTTTCGCGAAGTGATGTTGATAATTCTGTTGATGCGCTCGGACGCTGCGTCATCCCTGGCTTTGTCGATAGCCACACTCATCTGATCTTTGCTGGTGATCGAAGCGCTGAGTTCCGTGCGCGGATGCTCGGTGAGAGTTACGTGACAGGCGGCATAAACCAGACTGTTGAATTAACTCGCGCCACGAGTACCGATGACTTGCTTATAAATGCTCGTCGGCTATTTTCTGAAGCGATGGTTTCTGGAACGACGACTATCGAGTGCAAATCTGGCTATGGATTGACCGTGGTTGATGAGGTGCGTTCACTTTCTGTTGCTCGTCAATTGACGGAAGAGACCACTTTCTTGGGAGCCCATGTCGTCCCGAGGGAGTTTGTGGATTCACCTGACGCTTACGTGGACCTGATTTGCGGGGAGATGCTGGATTCCGTACTTCCGTACGCAAAGTGGATCGATGTTTTTTGCGATCGCGGCGCGTTCAACGTGGAACAAGCCAGAAGAATTCTTACCACTGGGATGTCGAAGGGCTTACTGCCCCGACTCCACGCAAACCAACTGGAGTCTGGGGGTGGTGTGCAATTAGGTGTCGAGCTCGGTGTCGCGTCCGTGGACCACGTCAGCCATTTATCCAATGCTGATATCGCCGCACTTTCAACATCCGCCACAGTTGCGACGCTTTTGCCTGGTGTTGAATTTTCGACGAGATCTAATTACCCCGATGCCCGCCCTTTGTTTGAAGCGGGAGTCACGGTAGCGCTAGCATCGGATTGCAATCCGGGTAGTTCTTACACCTCCAATATGCCTTTCATTATGGCCGTGGCAGTGAGAGATATGCACTTTTCTCCAGAGCAAGCGCTTTGGTCATCGACCAAGGGTGGAGCGCTTGCTCTTCGACGTACCGATGTTGGTCACCTTGGGGTCAGCGCAAAAGCTGATTTTTCAATACTTAAAACTGGCTCATACATTCACCTGACCTATCGGCCGGGTGTCCCGCTTATAGATGAGGTGTGGCGTCATGGTTTACGAATCCACTAGGACAGTATTACTAGGAGTCGGCGGTGTCACCTTTGCTGATGTGATTGATATAGCCCGTCATCACGCTAAAGTTGTGATCTCCCCAGAGGCGCTAACTGCTATCGCAAAAACTCGCACCTATATCGATGAGTATGCCGCAGGTGGAGTTCCGGTTTATGGCGTCTCAACTGGATTTGGAGCTTTAGCTAATCGCCATATCGATGTAAAGGATCGTACCCAATTACAGAAGTCATTGATTAGATCTCATGCTGCAGGGGTGGGTCCCGCCGTAGAGGATGAAGTGGTGAGAGCGTTGATGTTTTTGCGCTTGCGAACCATGGCCTCGGGTCGCACTGGTGTCCGAGTTGCCGTTGCGCAGATCTATGCCGACTTCCTAAACGCTGGTATCACTCCGATTGTTCCTGAATTTGGCTCTCTGGGTTGTAGTGGAGACCTCGCGCCGCTCTCACATTGCGCGCTTGCGATGATGGGAGAAGGTCGTATTCGTGATCTATCTGGCAAAGAGATGGCTTCAGCAGATGCGATGAAAAATGAGGGTATCGCGCCGATCGAATTAGAAGCTAAAGAGGGCCTCGCCCTCATTAACGGCACTGACGGCATGCTCGGAATGTTGATTATGGCTTGCGCTGACCTTTACCAACTCTGCACCGTGGCAGATATAACTGCAGCAATGAGTATTGAAGGTTTATTGGGCACCGATCGGGTTTTCGCCCCAGATTTGCACTTGCCACTGCGCCCACAGTTGGGACAAGCGGTAAGTGCCGCTAATATCTTTGCGATGTTGCGCCACTCGGGAATAGTTGCCTCTCACCTCGAGAATGATTCCCGAGTGCAAGATGCCTATTCACTGCGTTGCGCTCCACAAGTCGCCGGAGCGGTTCGTGACACCGTTGATTATGCATCCACGATCGCCGCCCGCGAATTGCAAAGTTCTATTGATAATCCTGTGGTTCTTCCTGATGGTCGCGTGGAATCTAATGGTAATTTCCATGGAGCGCCCCTCGCCTATGTCCTGGATTTCCTCGCGATAGCAGCGACAGATCTAGGCTCAATTTCTGAACGTCGTACCGATCGAATGCTTGACCAACACCGCTCTGCAGGACTGCCACCCTTTCTGGCAGCCGATCCTGGTGTTGATTCTGGACTGATGATTGCTCAATACACACAGGCAGCGCTGGTGAGTGAGAACAAGCGCCTTGCAACACCAGCAAGCGTTGATTCGATTCCAAGTTCTGCCATGCAGGAAGATCACGTATCGATGGGATGGAGTGCGGCTCGAAAGTTAAGAAAAGTTGTCGAAAATCTCTCTCGCATTTTAGCCATCGAACTTGTAACTGCAGCGCGAGCCATTGAGTTCCGTAAAGAATTTACCCCAGCACCAGCAACCGCCAGCGTGATCAAGGAATTGCGCACTGTCGTTGGTGGGATAGGTCCAGATCGTTTTCTTTCGCCCGAATTAGAAGCAGCGGTTAGTTTAGTTCGATCCGGGAGAGTTGTTAAGGCGGCTAAGGAAGTTGAAAGCGCCCTTCAATAGTTCTTGCGAGTGGAAACTCCACACGCTGCTTCTAGTACCAAGAGCGCTGCCAATCTGATCGTTCTTTGATCCGGCGCATCGAGCGTTGTATCGATCTCAGTGACGTCAATCGCTCTGACGCGACCATCTGCTCCTGCTAAGAATGCGGCTTGACGCAATTCATCCGCGCTAATCCCACCTGGTACGGATGCAGGACAAGCTGGAGCCACGGAGCGATCACAAACATCTACATCGAGATCAACATAAATCTCTCGACCATCGCTGCCGGCGATTTCAAGCGCTTCAGCCATGACATCTTCCATTGGACGTTTGCGGAGCGCATCTCGGTATACGACATGAATTCCGTTTTCTATCGCTCGCTCGGAGTACTCGCGACTATTGGCAAAGTCCGAAATCCCAATTTGTACGACATTTCTTCCAGAGACTCCAGATTGAATGAGCCGCCAAATAGGTGAGCCATTGGTAGATCCATCTCGTAAATCGTGATGGGCATCGAGGGTTATCAAACCAACTTTTGATAAATCGGGCCACATACCTGCTGCTACGGAGTAGGTAATGGAGTTATCGCCACCGAGGGCGATGAGAAGTTTATGATTTTGACGAGCGCTTGCCACCGCCAGGGCGACGCGCGCTTCTCCCTCCGGATAGTCGGGGGAGGATACGTCCCCAAGATCGGTCAGTGATATATCCCGCAGGTCAACACCACGAGATCCGGAGTAGGTTGAATAACGAGCTAGCGCTTCTCGAATAGCGCTCGGCGTCTGGTCGGCACCCGTTGGAGATAACGAGGTTTGGTGCGCCGGCACTCCAAGCAGCGCCACATCGGACTGCTTTTTTAATACAGAAAAGAGTGAATTTACCCGCGTCCACTTCTCGTCATGTGACAATTTCACACTTTCCACGCTGACCATAGTATCTGTATCCTTAAGGCCAAGAAGAGTCGTCCGGGGTCACCGCGTTGCCACAGCACAAGATGCTGTAGCGCCGAGGAAAGTCCGGACTCCGTAGAGCAAAGTGGTGGGTAACGCCCACCCGGGGTAACCCGCGGGACAGTGCCACAG
>ENA-OFCI01000549-OFCI01000549.1-metagenomes-genome-assembly--contig:-NODE-549-length-21949-cov-4.641911_pt1 | contig 21949 bp, 21 predicted proteins | sample MGYA00153391_OFCI01 | MGnify analysis MGYA00153391
CGCTGCGCCTGGTGGCGACCGAGGCGGACCTGTCGGGCAAGCTGGTCTCCGTCGCCGAGCACGTCAGCAAGGCATTCGACGGCACCCCGGTGGTGCGCAATCTCACGCTCAGGGTGCTGCGCGGCGACCGGCTGGTGCTGTCGGCCGCAGCCTCGGTCGACCTCGTGGTCGCGCACGTCGCCGCGCTGCGCCTCGGGCTGATCGTCGTACCGGTCAACGGGGCGTACGGCGAACGCGAGGTGTCGGGCATAGTCGCCGACTGCCGGCCGGCCGCCGCAGTGGTCGACGACGCTGCCCGCGGGGGCTGGATCGCGGCTGCGGCGGGGCCCGTCGTCGTGACCGGGCCGGACGTCGCCCTCCCGGACGGGCGCGACGCAGTGCTGGACGACCTCTCGCCGGACGACCCCGGCCTGCTGGTCTACACGTCCGGAACGACCGGGCCGCCGAAGGGCGCGCTGCTCAGCCACGGCAACCTGCTGGCCAGCGCGGAGGCCGTCCGGCTCGCCTGGCGCTGGATGCCCGAGGACCGGCTGGTGCTCGCGCTGCCGCTGTTCCATGTCCACGGCCTCGGCGTCGGGCTGCACGGCACGCTGACCGCCGGCGCGTCACTGGTCCTGCGGCCGCGCTTCGACGCCGCCGACGTCCTCGATGCCGCGGCCCGGCACGCCGCGACGCTGTGGTTCGGCGTACCGACGATGTACGCCCGGCTCGCCGAGACCTCCCGGTTGGGCGAGCTGGGCCGCCTGCGGCTGTGCGTGTCGGGCAGCGCGCCGCTGCCGGTCGAGCTGTTCGCCGCCGTCGCCTCCCGCGGCGGGCAGCGGATCGTCGAGCGCTACGGGATGACGGAGACGCTGATGAACGCCTCCAACCCGTACGACGGCGAGCGCCGTCCCGGCACGGTCGGGCTGCCGCTGCCCGGCGTCGAGATCCGGCTCGCCGAGGGCACCGACGAGGTGCTGCTGCGCGGGCCGAACGTGCTGCGCTCCTACTGGGGGCAGCCTCCCTTGCCGGAGCAAAGTTGGTTTGCCAGCGGCGACGTCGGGCGCTTCGACGACGGCTACCTGAGCATCGTCGGGCGGCTCAAGGAGCTGATCATCAGCGGCGGCTTCAACGTCTACCCGCGCGAGGTGGAGGACGTCCTGCGCGGCCATCCGGGGGTCCTCGACGTGGCTGTCGTCGGGCTACCCGATGCCCATTGGGGCGAGCAGGTCACAGCCTTCGTCGAGGGGGCCGGCGTCAGCGAGGCGGCGCTGCTGGCGCTCGCGGCCGAGCAGCTCGCGCCGTACAAGCGGCCCAAGCGGATCGTGTTCGTCGACGCGCTGCCGCGCAACGCGCTCGGCAAGGTCACCAAGCAGGCGCTGCGCGATCGGTGACCCGGTCGGACGTGTCGTGCCCGTCGCGGGCGTGCCCACTAAGGTCGGGCGCATGACCGCGCCGACCCGGATCACCGTCGCGGGGGAGCGGCCCTACGACGTGGTGGTGGGGGAGGGGCTGCTCGGTGAGCTCGCCCCCGCGCTGGCCGGCGCGCAGCGGGTCGCGGTCGTGCACCCGGCCGCGCTGCTCGTGACAGCAGAGGCGGTGCGCGTGGACCTGCTGGCGCAGGGCTTCGAGGCCATCGCCATCGAGGTGCCGGATGGCGAGACGAGCAAGGACCTCAAGGTCGCGGCCTACCTCTGGGACGTCCTCGGTCAGGTCGGGTTCACCCGCAGCGACGCCGTCGTCGCGGTCGGCGGCGGCGCCACCACCGACCTCGCGGGCTTCGTGGCGGCGACCTGGCTGCGGGGCGTGCGCGTCGTGCACCTGCCGACCACGCTGCTGGCGATGGTGGACGCGGCGGTCGGCGGCAAGACGGGGGTCAACACCTCCGCGGGCAAGAACCTGGTCGGGGCGTTCCACCCACCGGCCGCCGTCCTGTGCGACCTGACCGCGCTGTCCACCGTCCCTCGGCACGACTACGTCGCCGGGCTCGCCGAGGTCGTCAAGGTCGGCTTCACCCACGACCCGCGGATCCTGGAGCTGGTCGAGGCCGACCCGGCGGGCGCCCAGCGACCGGACGGCCCGCACACCCGGGAGCTGATCGAGCGGGCCGTCGCCGTCAAGGCCCGCGTGGTCGGCGACGACCTCACCGAGCAGGGCGCCCGGGAGCAGCTCAACTACGGCCACACCCTCGGGCACGCGATCGAGAAGGTCGAGGACTACCGCTGGCGGCACGGCGCGGCGGTCTCCGTCGGGCTGGTCTTCGCCGCCGAGCTCGGCCGGCTCGCCGGGCGGCTCGACGACGCGACCGCCGACCGGCACCGCGCCGTACTGACCGCGGTCGGGCTGCCCACCTCGTACGCCGGCGAATGGTCCCGGCTGCACGCCGCGATGCGGGTCGACAAGAAGTCGCGCGGCAGCCGGCTGCGGTTCGTCGTGCTCGACGGGCTCGCGAAAGTCCGGATGCTGGAGGACCCCGACCCGTCGCTGCTGGTCGCGGCGTACGAGGAGGTCCGGCGCGACCGCGACCCCGGCCTGGTGCACCTGTGAGGATCCTGGTCCTGAACGGCCCCAACCTCGGCCGCCTCGGCAGCCGCGAGCCCGAGGTCTACGGCACCACGACGTACGCCGAGCTGGTCGCGATCTGCCTGGCGACCGAGCCCGCGGCCGACGTCCGGCAGACCGACGACGAGGCCACCATGCTGGGCTGGCTGCACGAGGCCGCCGACGCGCGCACCCCGGTGGTGATCAACCCGGGCGCCTGGTCGCACTACTCGTACGCACTGCGCGATGCCGTCAGCCAGGTTGCGAGCGTCGTCGAGGTGCACCTGAGCCAAACGGCGGCCCGCGAGCAGTTCCGCCACCACAGCGTGATCAGCCCGGTCGTCCGCGGCACGATCACCGGGCTCGGGGTCGAGGGCTACCGGGCGGCGCTGCGCTACCTCGCGGCGTCCTGAGGGCGCCGCGGCCCGCCGGTAGGCTTCCGGACCATGGCCTCCACGAACGAGCTGAAGAACGGCATGGTGCTCCGGCTGGACAACGGGCTGTGGGCGGTCAACGAGTTCCAGCACGTCAAGCCCGGCAAGGGTGGCGCGTTCGTGCGCACGACGCTGAAGAACGTCGTCACCGGCAAGGTCGTCGACAAGACGTTCAACGCCGGGACCAAGGTCGATGTGGCGACCGTCGACAAGCGCGACATGACCTACCTGTACCGCGAGGGCACCGACTTCGTGTTCATGGACAAGAGCACGTTCGACCAGCTGTACGTCCCCGAGCAGACGGTCGGCACCGCCGCCGGCTACATGCTGGAAAACACCGACGCGATGATCGCGGTGCACGAGGACGAGGCGCTGTACGTCGAGCTGCCGGCCTCGGTCGAGCTGCTCGTGCAGCACACCGACCCGGGCCTGCAGGGCGACCGGTCGACCGGCGGCACGAAACCGGCGGTGCTCGAGACCGGCGCCGAGATTCAGGTGCCGCTGTTCCTCACCACCGGCGAGAAGATCAAGGTGGACACCCGCGACGGGCGCTACCTCGGTCGCATCAACGACAGGTAGCGGCGCAGTAGTGGGGGCTCGCAGCAAGGCGCGCAAACGCGCCCTGGACGTGTTGTACGAAGCCGGCCAGCGCGACCAGGAGCCGCTCGAGACGTTGCGCGCGCGGCTGGCGCTCGCCGACCCGCCCGTCCCGGAGTACGCCGTCGCCCTCGTCGAGGGGGTCGCCGGCCACCTCGAGCGCATCGACGAGCTGCTGTCGACCTACGCCGAGGAGTGGACGCTGGCCCGGATGCCGCCGGTCGACCTCGCGGTGCTGCGGATCGGCGTGTACGAGCTGCTGTGGTGCGACGACGTGCCCGACGAGGTCGTGCTGGCCGAGGCCGTCGCGCTGGCGGCGAGCCTGTCCACCGACGAGAGCCCGCGCTTCGTCAACGGGCTGCTCGGCCGGCTGCAGGCGCTCAAGCCCAGCCTGTCGGTCTGACGCGGGACGGGTGTGCACGATTCCGCAAACACGCACGAGCACGAGACGCCGCGGGGGCGCGGGCCTCGCCAGGCGTCAGGCGTCGACGGCGCGCCGGGCGTCGGCCGTCAGCACGCCCCAGCCGATCAACTGCTCGGTCAGTGCGCTGGGTGAGGCGTCGTAGATGACGGCGAGTGAGCGCAGGTCCTCGTGGCGGATCGACAGCACCCGGCCGTTGTAGTCGCCGCGCTGGCTCTGGATCGTCGCGGCGTAGCGGGCCAGCGGTGCCGACCGGTCGGCCGGCACCTGCTGCAGCTGCTCGAGGTCGATGACGATGCGGGCAGCCGGCTCGCTGGCTCCGGCCGACATCCCCTCGGGCAGCAGCTCGGCGACCGGGACACCGTAGAACTCGGCCAGCTCGGACAGCCGCTGCACGGTGACGGCACGGTCGCCACGCTCGTACGAGCCCACGACGACGGCCTTCCAGCGGCCCTGCGACTTGTCCTCGACACCGTGCAGGGACAGCCCCTGCTGGGTCCGGATCGCCCGCAGCTTGGTACCCAGCGCCTTCGCGTACTCGCTCACCATTCCCCCGTCGTCGTGCGTCTCCGCACCGTGGTCATGGACGCCGGTCTCACCACTGGCTCGCCTGGGGGGCCGCCCCGGCATGCCGGGGCGAAGGTGACCGCGGACCCCCCGGGGTCCTCGCCTCGCCACTGCTGTGAATACTGCTGATTACGCCCCGTGACCGTAAGGGCCGTGGGTGGGCCGGTCAAGCCAAACGCCAACACTGTTCGTCACCAACGGGTGACATCCTGCCGTCACCGAGGCGGGCTCGGACAGCGGCGGACGTTCGCGACATCGGTGCCGTCGCGTCGCGCAGAGCGCCGGGCGGGCGTGCAGTACGGTCGGCCTGCTCCCCTCCACCGAGCCCGTCCCGTGAGGCGGGGAAGGAGGTACCGCCGGTGACGGCTGTCCCAGCACGCACGTCCGACCCGTCCCGTGACAGATCGCCCGACCAGACCCGGGGGCACGTCCTCGGCCATCCCGGGGGCTCCCAACGACCCAGGCCGGTGACCGGCGACCCGGGCGCCGCCCGGCCGGTGCTGACCGCCGCGGAGATCGCCCGCGTCGTGGACCGGATGGCCCACGAGCTGCTGGAGAAGTCCGGCGGCGGCGCCGATGTCGTCCTGCTGGGCATCCCCACCCGCGGCATCACCCTGGCCCGGCGGCTCGCGGCCCGCGTCGAAGCCTTCGAGGGCGTCCGGCTCCCGACCGGCAGCCTGGACACGACGCTGTACCGCGACGACCTGCATCTGCAGGGCCCGCGGGCGCTGGACGTCACCGAGATCCCGGTCGACGGGATCGACGGCAAGCTCGTCGTGCTCGTTGACGACGTGCTGTTCAGCGGCCGTACGGTGCGGGCCGCGCTGGACGCGCTCGCCGACCTCGGCCGGCCCCGAGCGGTCCAGCTCGCGGTGCTGGTGGACCGCGGGCACCGCGAGCTGCCGATCCGGGCTGACTACGTCGGCAAGAACATCCCGACCAGCCTGCGCGAGACCGTGCACGTGCTGCTGGCCGAGCACGACGGGCAGGACGCCGTGCTGCTGGGCCCGGCGAGCGCGCAGGGGAGTGTCAGGTGAAGCAGCACCTGCTGTCGGCCGCCGACCTGACGCTGGAGGACGCGACGCTGGTCCTGGACACCGCCGCCGAGCTCGCTGCGGTCGCCGCCCGCAGCACCGTCGGCAAGCTGCCGACGCTGCGCGGACGCACCGTGGTCAACCTGTTCTTCGAGGACTCGACGCGTACCAGGACCAGCTTCGAGCTGGCCGCCAAACGGCTCAGTGCCGACGTCATCAACTTCGCCGCCAAGGGCTCGAGCGTGTCCAAGGGCGAGACGCTCAAGGACACCGCGCTGACCCTGGAGGCGATGGGGGCCCACGCCGTCGTCATCCGGCACTCGTGGAGCGGCGCGCCGGTCAACCTTGCGCGCTACGTCCGCGGCTCGGTCGTCAACGCCGGCGACGGCACCCACGAGCACCCGACGCAGGCGCTGCTCGACGCCTACACGATGCGTGAGCGGCTCGGCCGGCTCGAGGGGCTGCGGGTCACGATCGTCGGCGACATCCTGCACAGCCGGGTCGCGCGCAGCAACGTGCTGCTGCTGCACACCCTCGGCGCCGACGTCACGCTGGTGGCCCCACCGACGCTGCTGCCGGTCGGCGTCGACACCTGGCCGTGCGCGACGACGTACGACCTGGACGCTGTGCTGCCCAAGAGCGACGTCGTCATGATGCTGCGGGTGCAGCGCGAGCGGATGGGGGTCGCGTACTTCCCCAGCAGCCGCGAGTACTCGCTGCGCTACGGCCTCAACGTGCGGCGCGCCGCCGGCCTGCAGGACCACACGATCGTGATGCACCCCGGGCCGATGAACCGCGGCGTGGAGATCGCACCCGAGGTCGCCGACGGGCCGCGCTCGACGATCGTGCAGCAGGTGGCGAACGGCGTGACGGTGCGCACCGCCGTGCTCTACCTGCTGCTCGGCGGCTCCGAGCCGGCGATCGGTGCTGCGGTCGGGGCTGGCCAGTGAGCGGCTGGCTGCTGCAGGGCGTGCTGCTGTACGGCGAGGGCGACCCGGTCGACGTCAGGCTGGCGGAGGGCCGGATCGCCGAGATCGGCGCGGGGCTCAGCGTCGGCGACAGCCGTCCGGTACCCGCCGCCGGGCTGGTGCTGCTGCCCGGGCTGGTCGACCTCCACACCCACCTGCGCGAGCCGGGGCGGGAGGACGCCGAGACGGTCGAGACCGGCACGCTGGCGGCAGCCCTCGGCGGCTTCACCGCCGTGCACGCGATGGCCAACACCGACCCGGTCGCCGACAACGCAGGTGTCGTCGAGCAGGTCTGGCGGCTCGGCCGGGAAGCCGGGCACTGCGACGTCGCCCCGGTCGGCGCCGTCACCGTCGGACTGGCCGGACAGCAGCTCGCCGAACTCGGCACGATGGCCGACAGTGCCGCCCGCGTCAGGGTCTTCTCCGACGACGGCACCTGCGTCAGCGACGCCGGCCTGATGCGGCGGGCCCTTGAGTACGTCAAGGCCTTCGACGGCGTGATCGCGCAGCACGCGCAGGAGCCCAGGCTCACCGTCGGCGCGCAGATGCACGAGGGGATCGTCAGCGCCGGCCTGGGCCTGACCGGTTGGCCGTCGGTCGCCGAGGAGGCGATCATCGCCCGCGACGTGCTGCTGGCCCGGCACGTCGGCGGCCGGCTGCACGTGTGCCACGTCAGCAGCGCCGGGTCGGTGGAGATCCTGCGCTCCGCCAAGGCGCAGGGCGTCGACGTCACCGCCGAGGTCACCCCGCACCACCTGGTGCTGACGGATGACCTCGCGAAGGGCTACGACCCGATCTTCAAGGTCAACCCGCCGCTCCGCACGGCCGAGGACGTCGAGGCGCTCCGCGCGGGGCTCGCCGACGGCACGGTCGACTGCGTCGCCACCGACCACGCGCCGCACACGCTGGAGGACAAGGAGACCGAGTGGGGCGCCGCCCTGCCCGGGATGACCGGCCTGGAGACCGCGCTGGCGATCGTCGCCGAGACCATGCAGCTGACCGGCCGGCTGACCTGGCGCCAGGTCGCCGACCGGATGAGCGAGCGGCCGGCCGTCATCGGGCGGCTCGCCGGCCACGGCCGCCCGCTCGCCGTCGGTGAGCCGGCCAACCTGTGCCTGGTCGACCCGGGCGCGGCCTGGACGGTCGACCCGGCGGCGATGGCGACCCGCAGCCGCAACACGCCATTCGCCGGCCGCAGCCTGCCGGTACGGGTCGTCGCGACGTTCCTGCGCGGGGCGCCGACCGTTCTTGACGGGAAGCCGGCATGAGTGGGCGGGTCCTGCTCACCGTCGGCACGCTGCTGTTCGCCGGCGTGTTCTACGCGCTGATGCTCAAGGGCTGGCGCGGTCGGCAGCGCCGCCAGGGCGACCTGCCGGCGCCGTCAGCCGCACCCGAAGACCCGGGCCAGGTGGTTGTCGGTGCGACGCACGGCCTGTTCGTCGGCACCACCACCAGCGGCGACTGGCTGGACCGGATCGCCGTCCACCACCTGTCCGACCGCTCGGCGGGCTGGCTGACCGTGACCGACCGCGGCGTCAGCGTCGAGCGCGAGGGGCTGCCCGACCTGTTCCTGGCGTACGACGCGCTGCTCGACGCCGCCCCCGGTGACGCGGTGGCCGGCAAGGTCGTCGGCAAGGACGGCCTGCTGCTGCTGACCTGGCGGCTCGGTGCCCGCACCCTGGAGTCGGGCTTCCGGGCCGACGACCACGCCCAGCACCGGCGGCTCGCCGATGCCGTACGCGCACACCTGCCGGTGACCTCGTGACCGCCCTGCTCGTCCTGGCGGACGGGCGCACGTTCCGCGGCGAGGCGTACGGCGCGGTCGGCGAGGCGTTCGGCGAGGCGGTCTTCAACACCGGGATGACCGGCTACCAGGAGACCCTCACCGACCCCAGCTACCACCGGCAGGTCGTCGTCATGACGGCCCCGCAGATCGGCAACACCGGCGTCAACGACGAGGATCCCGAGTCCGCCCGGATCTGGGTGTCGGGTCTGGTCGTCCGCGAGGTGTCGCGGGTCGCATCGTCCTGGCGCAGCCGCCGGTCGCTGGCCGACGAGCTTGCGGCCCACGGCGTCGTCGGTATCAGCGGCGTGGACACCCGCGCCCTCACCAGGCACTTGCGCGAACGCGGCGCGATGCGGGTCGGGCTGTTCTCCGGCGACGTACCGGCCGACGCCCACGAACGGGTCCTGGCGAGCCCCGAGATGGTCGGCGCCGACCTGGCCCACGAGGTGACCACGGCGCAGCCGTACGTCGTTCCGGCGGTCGGTACCAAGCGCTTCACCGTCGCCGCCCTGGACCTCGGCATCAAGAGCTCGACGCCGCACTACCTCGCGCAGCTGGGCTGCGAGGTGCACGTGCTGCCCGCGACGACCAGTGGGGAGCAGCTGGTGGGGCTCTGGCCGGACGGCGTGTTCCTGTCCAACGGGCCCGGCGACCCCGCGACGACCGACGGCCCGGTCGCGGCCGCCCGCGCGGTGCTCGACGCGGACATACCGCTGTTCGGTATCTGCTTCGGCCACCAGATCCTGGGGCGGGCACTGGGCCTCGGCACCTACAAGCTGCGCTACGGCCACCGCGGGGTGAACCAGCCGGTGCAGGAGCTCGCGACCGGCCGGGTCCACATCACCAGCCACAACCACGGCTTTGCCGTCGACGCGCCGATCAGCGGCGAGAGCTTCGACACGCCGTACGGCCGTACCCGGGTCAGCCACGCCGACCTCAACGACGACGTCGTCGAGGGCCTGCAGTGCCTGTCCGCCAGGGCCTTCTCCGTGCAGTACCACCCCGAGGCCGCCCCCGGCCCGCACGACGCGACCGGCCTGTTCGAGCGGTTCACCGCGCTGATGGGGGGCGACCGTGCCCAAGCGTGAGGACCTGCACCACGTCCTGGTGATCGGGTCCGGGCCGATCCTGATCGGGCAGGCGGCGGAGTTCGACTACTCCGGCACGCAGGCCTGCCGGGTGCTGCGCGAGGAGGGCCTGCGGGTCACCCTGATCAACTCCAACCCGGCGACCATCATGACCGACCCGGAGCTCGCGGACGCGACCTACATCGAGCCGATCACGGTCGAGTACATCACAAAGATCATCGAGAGGGAGCGCCCGGATGCGCTGCTGCCGACGCTCGGCGGGCAGACGGCGCTGAACGCCGCGATGGCGCTGCACGAGAGCGGCGTGCTCGAGCGGTACGGCGTGGAGCTGATCGGCGCCGACGTCGACGCGATCCGGCGCGGCGAGGACCGCCAGGAGTTCAAGACAGTGGTCGAGTCGGTCGGTGGCGAGAGCGCCCGCAGCGTCGTCTGCCACACGATGGACGAGGTGCTCGCCGGGGCGGACCGGCTCGGCTATCCGGTGGTCGTACGGCCCTCATTCACGATGGGTGGCAGCGGCTCGGGCGTGGCGCACGACCGCCCCGGCCTGCTCCGGATCGCCGGGGGTGGCCTGCACGCCAGCCCGACCAGCGAGGTGCTGCTCGAGGAGTCGGTGCTGGGCTGGAAGGAGTTCGAGCTGGAGCTGATGCGCGACCGCGCCGACAACGTCGTGGTCATCTGCACGATCGAGAACCTCGACCCGATGGGGGTGCACACCGGCGACTCGATCACCGTCGCGCCGGCGATGACGCTGACCGACCGCGAGTACCAGCGGATGCGTGACCTGGCGATCGACATCATCCGCGCGGTCGGTGTCGACACCGGTGGGTGCAACATCCAGTTCGCGGTCGACCCGGCGACCGGGCGGATGATCGTCATCGAGATGAACCCGCGGGTGTCTCGCAGCAGCGCCCTGGCCAGCAAGGCCACCGGTTTTCCGATCGCCAAGATCGCCGCCAAGCTCGCGGTCGGCTACACCCTGGACGAGATCCCCAACGACATCACCCGCGAGACGCCGGCGAGCTTCGAGCCGTCGCTGGACTACGTGGTGGTCAAGGTGCCGCGGTTCGCCTTCGAGAAGTTCCCGGGCTCGGATCCCGAGCTGACGACGACGATGAAGAGCGTCGGCGAGGCGATGGCACTGGGCCGGTCCTTCGTCGAGGCGCTGCAGAAGGCGATGCGCTCGCTGGAGCAGACCCCCGGCGGCTTCTGGACGACTCCTGATCCCGCCGGGTCCGCAGCCGACGCGCTGGAGCTGGCCAGGACCCCGCACGACGGCCGGCTGCACGCCGTCGAGCGCGCGCTGCGGCTCGGCGCGACCGCCGAGCAGGTGCACGACGCGACCCGGATCGACAGGTGGTTTCTCGACGCGGTGCTGCAGCTGGTGGAGCTGCGGGCCGAGCTTGAGCACGCGCCTCTGGAAGAAGCCCTGCTGCGCAAGGCTAAGCGAATGGGTTGCAGCGACCAGCAGCTCGCGCTGGTCACGGGTCGCAGCGAGGGGCAGGTCCGGGCGCTGCGCCACGAGCTCGGCGTACGCCCGGTGTACAAGACCGTCGACACCTGCGCCGCGGAGTTCGCCGCCCGGACCCCCTACCACTACTCGAGTTATGACGAGGAGACCGAGGTCGCCTCGTCGGCGCGCCGCAAGGTCATCATCCTGGGCAGCGGGCCCAACCGGATCGGCCAGGGCATCGAGTTCGACTACGCCTGTGTGCACGCGTCTTTCGCGCTGTCGGCGGCCGGCTACGAGACCGTGATGATCAACTGCAACCCCGAGACCGTCAGCACCGACTACGACACCAGCGACCGGCTGTACTTCGAGCCGCTGACGGTGGAGGACGTGCTGGAGGTCGTGGCGGCCGAGCGTGAGTCGGCCGCCCGTGGCGGCGGCGAGCTGGTCGGGGTCATCGTGCAGCTCGGCGGCCAGACGCCGCTGCGGCTCGCGCAGGAGCTGAAGGACTGCGGCGTAACGATCGTCGGCACCACCCCCGAGGCCATCCACCTGGCCGAGGACCGCGGGGCGTTCGGGGAGGTGCTGGTCGCTGCCGGCCTGCCCGCACCGAAGTTCGGCACCGCGACCTCGTACGAGCAGGCGCAGCAGATCGCTGACAACGTCGGCTATCCGTTGCTGGTGCGGCCGTCGTACGTCCTCGGCGGGCGGGGCATGGAGATCGTCTACAGCGACGACATGCTGGTTGACTACGTACGACGGTCGACGCTGATCGGACCGGACCACCCGGTGCTGGTCGACCGGTTCCTCGAGGACGCCGTGGAGATCGACGTCGACGCGCTGTACGACGGCACCGACCTCTACCTCGCCGGGGTCATGGAGCACATCGAGGAGGCCGGCATCCACTCCGGCGACTCGGCGTGCGCGCTGCCGCCGATCACCCTGGGGCGCACCGAGCTGCTGCGCATCCGCGAGTCGACCCGGGCGATCGCCGACGGCGTCGGGGTCCGGGGGCTGCTCAACGTCCAGTACGCCCTCAAGGACGACGTGCTGTACGTGCTCGAGGCCAACCCGCGGGCGTCGCGGACGGTGCCGTTCGTCAGCAAGGCGACGGCGGTGCAGCTGGCGAAGGCCGCTGCCCGGGTGATGCTCGGCGCGACCGTCGCCGAGCTGCGCGCCGAGGGAATGCTGCCGAGCTCCGGCGACTGCGCCCACATGCCCGCGGGCGCGCCGATCAGCGTCAAGGAGGCGGTGCTGCCGTTCGGCCGGTTCCGTACGCCGCAGGGGTTCGGCGTCGACACGGTGCTCGGCCCCGAGATGAAGTCGACCGGTGAGGTGATGGGCATCGACGCCGCCTTCGGGACGGCGTTCGCCAAGAGCCAGTCGGCGGCGTACGGCGAGCTGCCCACCAAGGGACGGGTCTTCGTCAGTGTCGCCAACCGCGACAAACGGTCCATGATCTTCCCGGTGAAGCGGCTGCAGGACCTGGGTTTCGAGGTGCTGGCGACGCTCGGCACCGCCGAGGTGCTGCGTCGCAACGGCGTCGTTGCGACCGTCGTCGGCAAGCACAGCGAGGGCCGCGGCGACGACGTCGTGCCGATGCTGCTCGCCGGCGAGGTCGACCTGGTCATCAACACGCCTTTCGGGGTCGGGCCGCGGCTCGACGGCTACGAGATCCGCACCGCCGCTGTGGCCCGTGGCGTGCCGTGCATCACCACCATCCAGGGCGCGGCGGCCTGCGTGCAGGGCATCGAGGCGCTGGTACGAGGGGACGTCGGCGTGCGGTCGCTGCAGGAGCACCACGCGGCGCTGCTGGCGTCCGCGGCGGCCCAGCGGGCCGCGGCGCACCTCGCGGACGGGCGGTCGTAGTGCCGCTGCAAATGCAGGCCGAGGTGCTGGCGATGGGGCGGGTCGGGGCGTACTACTCGCTGACGGTCGCCGCGCCCGGCATCCCCGAGCTGACCCGGCCGGGGCACTTCCTGGCCGTCCAGGTCGGTGGGCCGGCCTCCAGCATGCTGCTGCGCAGGGCCTTTGCGATCTATCGCGCCGACGCGGGGGTCGTCGAGGTGGTCTTCGCGGTGCACGGCGCGGGCACCGCGTGGCTGGCTGGGCAGCGGCCCGGGGACGTGCTCGACGTCGTCGGGCCGCTCGGCACGCCCTTCCCGGTGCCGGACGTCGCGCGCACGGCGACGCTGGTGGGCGGCGGCTACGGGGTGGCGCCCCTGCTGCCGCTCGCGGAGGCGCTGCGGGCCCGCGGCGGCGAGGTCGACATGGTGCTCGGCGCCGGCGACGCCGACCGGCTGTTCGGCGTACAGCAGGCCGGTCGTACGGCCAGGACGGTCGTCGTCACGACCGACGACGGCTCAGCGGGGGAGCGGGGCAGGGTGTCCGACGTGCTGCCGGCGCTGCTCGCCCGGACCGCCAGCGAGGTTGTCTACGCGTGCGGGCCGATGGGCATGCTGCGCGCGGTCGCCGCGCAGGCAGCGGCTGCCGGCATCCCCTCGTACGTCGCCGTCGAGGAGTCGATGGCCTGCGGGATCGGGGTCTGCATGACCTGCGTGCTGCCGGTGGTCGGTGACGACGGGCTGACCCGGATGGTGCGCTCGTGCGTGGAGGGCCCGGTGTTCGCCGGCGACCGGGTGCGCTGGGACGCGCTCGGCACGGTTCCGGCGGACGCCGTCGGGGCGCCGAGGTGACGGGCGGCTCGACCGGCCCATCCGCCGAGGTGACGGGCGGCCCGACCGATCTGGCGACGACCTTGGCCGGTGCGGTCTTCCCCAACCCGGTCTTCACCGCGAGCGGCTGCGCGGCGGCGGGTGCCGAGCTCGACCAGTTCTTCGACATCACCGAGCTCGGCGGGGTCGTCACCAAGTCGATCATGCTGGCCGCGCGGTCCGGCCGGGCGACGCCGCGGATGGCGGAGACGCCGAGCGGGATGCTCAACTCGATCGGCCTGCAGGGCCCGGGGATCGAGGCCTTCCTCGACAAGGATCTCGCCTGGCTCGCCGGTCGCGGTGCGCGCGCCGTCGTGTCGATCGCGGGGGGGTCTGTCGACGACTACGCCCGGCTGGCCGCGCTCCTCGACGGACGCCCGGGCGTGTCGATGATCGAGGTGAACATCAGCTGCCCGAACGTGGAGGACCGCGGCCAGGTGTTCGCCTGCGACCCGAGGGCGGCCGCCGAGGTGGTGGCAGCGGTACGGCGGGAGACCGCCGTCCCGGTCTTCGCCAAGCTGTCACCCGACGTCACCGACATCACCACGATCGCGCGGGCCTGCGTGGACGCCGGCGCCGACGGGCTCTCGGTCATCAACACTCTGCTGGGCCTTGCGATCGACACCTCGACGATGCGCCCGGTGCTGGGCGGGATCACCGGCGGGCTGTCCGGCCCGGCGATCCGGCCGGTGGCGCTGCGCTGCGTCTGGCAGGTGCACCAGGCGCTGCCACACGTCCCGATCCTGGGCATGGGTGGCATCCGTACCGGCCTGGACGCCCTGGAGTTCCTGCTCGCCGGCGCGTCGGCGGTCAGCGTCGGTACGACGGTCTTCGGCGACCCATCCGCGCCGGTACGCGTGCTGCGCGAGCTGTCGGCGGCCCTGACCGAGCGCGGCTTCGCCCGGGTCGGCGACGCGGTCGGCCTCGCCCACCGGCCCGCCGACGCAGAACACGATGAGCGGCCCCGATGAGCAACGTCACCGAGGGGGTGGACAGCGTCGCAGGCGGGGAGCCCACTGCGGACGACCGGTTGCGCGGCGCACCTCTCGCGCCCGTCGCGGTGGCCCTCGACACCCCGGACGCCGCGACGGCGGCCCGCCTGGCGATGGCCGTCGCGCCGTACGTGCAGGTGCTCAAGGTCGGCCTCGAGCTGTTCTGCGCGGCCGGCCCGGGCATCGTCGAGCAGGTCCGCTGCGGCCGCGACGTGTTCCTTGACCTCAAGCTGCACGATATCCCCAACACCGTCGCCGGCGCCGCCCGCGCGGTCGCGCCGCTGCGGCCCCGCTTCCTCACCGTCCACGCGGCCGGCGGCGCGGCGATGGTGCGGGCCGCCGTCGAGGCCGCGCCCGAGGTGACGATCACCGCCATCACGGTGCTGACGTCGCTGTCGGAGGCCGACCTCGCCGCGGTCGGCCTCACCGGCCCGTCGCTGGACGCCGTACGGCGCCTCGCGCTTCTCGCCGTCGGGGCGGGCGCCGGGGCGCTGGTCTGCTCACCGCGGGAGGTGGCCGCCGTCCGCGCCGAGGTCGGGCCGGACATCGTGCTGATCACGCCGGGCGTGCGCCCCGCCGGCGCTGATGTCGGTGACCAGGCCAGGGTGGCGACCCCCGAGCAGGCCCTCGCTGATGGCGCCGACCTGCTGGTCATCGGCCGGCCGGTCACCGGTGCCATCGACCCCGGCGCGGCGGCGGCGGCGCTGGCCGCTGTGCTGGGGTGACCTGACCGCCGAGCTCGCCCTCGTCATCCGGCGGGCCACGTTGCCCATCGGGCGGTGTCCCGGCTAGGTTCGCGCCGATATGTTCGACGGCTTGACCCGGCCGTCGAGGAACCTTCGACCGTCGAGGTGACCCGAGCGTGGCCCTGCCGCCCCTCACTGCCGAGCAGCGCGCCGCAGCCCTGGACAAGGCCGCCGCCGCCCGGCGGACCCGGGCAGCCCTCAAGGTCAAGCTCAAGAGCCATGGTGCGAGCTTGCAGGACGTGCTCGACAGCGGTGCGACCGACGAGGCCATCGGCAAGATGAAGGTGCTGGCTGTGCTGGAGGCGATGCCCGGGGTCGGCAAGATCAAAGCGGCCCGAATGATGGACAAGCTGGAGATCTCGCCGTCCCGGCGGGTACGCGGGCTAGGCATCAAGCAGCGCGAGGCCCTCGAGCGCGAGTTCGCCGAGCGAGCGAGGCGGCAGCGGTAGGGGCCGCGGCCCGGCTCACGGTGTTGTCGGGTCCCTCAGGCGTCGGGAAGGGCACCGTCGTCGCCGCAGTCCGCCGCCGCCACCCCGGCGTGTTCCTGTCCGTCAGCGTCACCACCCGCAGGCGCCGCCCGGGAGAGGTCGACGGGGTGCACTACCACTTCCTCGATGAGGCGGCCTTCGCCGCGATGGTCCGGGCGGGCGAGCTCCTCGAGCACGCCACCTACGCCGGGCACAGCTACGGCACCCCGCGGCGGCCGGTCCTCGAGCAGCTCGCCCTCGGCGCGCCGGCGCTGCTGGAGATCGAGCTGCAGGGGGCCCGCCAGGTGCGGGCGGCGATGCCCGAGGCGCACCTGGTGTTCCTGGCCCCGCCGTCCTGGCGGGAGCTGGTGCGCCGGCTCACCGGCCGGGGCACCGAGAGCGGCCCGAGGATCGCGCGGCGCCTCGCGCTGGCCCGGGAGGAGATGTCGGCCGAGGCGGAGTTCGACGAGACGGTCGTCAACGACGACGTCGAGCGGGCCGCGGACCGGCTGGTAGCGTCCATGGGCATCAGCGCCTAGCGCCGTACCCGTATGAAGGAGATCTGTGGCCGGCACCGTCGCCAACCCGATCGGCATCACCAACCCCCCGATCGACGAGCTCCTCGCCGCCACCGACTCCAAGTACAGCCTGGTGATCTACGCGGCCAAGCGCGCCCGACAGATCAACGCCTACTACTCCCAGCTCGGCGAGGGTTTGCTGGAGTACGTCGGTCCGCTCGTCGAGACCGGCGTGCAGGAGAAGCCGCTGTCGATAGCCCTGCGGGAGATCAACGGCGGGCTGCTGAGCCACGAGCGGGTCCCGGACCCGGCGGTCTGAACCCGGTGGACCGCCCCAGGGTGGTCTTGGGCGTGGCCGGCGGCATCGCCGCCTACAAGGCCTGCGAGCTGCTCAGACAGCTCACCGAGAGCGGCCATGACGTCCGCGTCGTGCCGACCCGCAGCGCGCTGGAGTTCGTCGGCGCGCCGACCTGGGCGGCGCTGTCCGGTCACCCCGTCACCGCGAGCGCCTGGGACGACGTCCACGAGGTACCGCACGTGGCGATCGGCCGCTCGGCCGATCTGGTCGTGGTCGCCCCGGCCACCGCCGACCTGCTCGCGAAGGCGGCGCACGGCCTGGCCGATGACCTGCTGACCTGCACGCTGCTGACCGCCCGCTGCCCGGTCGTACTCGCCCCCGCCATGCACACCGAGATGTGGGAGCACCCGGCGACGCGCGCCAACGTCACCCTGCTGCGCGAACGCGGCGTGCTGGTGATCGAGCCCGCGGTCGGCAGGCTGACCGGTGCCGACAGCGGTCGGGGTCGGCTGCCCGAGCCCGCGGAGATCGCGCTGGTGTGCCGTCGGGTGCTGGCCCGCGGCAGCCGGCTGCCCGACCTGGCCGGGCGACGCGTCGTCGTGACCGCCGGTGGGACGCGCGAGCACCTGGACCCGGTGCGCTACCTCGGCAACCGCTCCAGCGGCAGGCAGGGCTATGCCCTGGCCCGGGCCGCCGTCGCGCGGGGCGCCGACGTCGTCCTGGTGAGTGCCGCCGCGCTCCCCGACCCAGCCGGCGCGACCGTCGTACGCGTCATGTGCGCGCAGGAGCTGAGCACCGCCACGCTGGCCGCTGCGAAGGGCGCCGACGCCATCGTGATGGCGGCCGCGGTCGCCGACTACCGGCCCGCGCACCGGCTCGCCACCAAGCACAAGAAGGGAGCCGGGTTGAGCGTCGAGCTGGTGGCCACCCCCGACGTGCTGGTCGAGCTGGTGGCGGCCCGCCGGCCCGGCCAGGTCCTGGTCGGCTTCGCCGCGGAGACCGGCGACGACGAGGGCGACGTGCTGGCACACGGCCGGGCCAAGCTGGCCCGCAAGGGCTGTGACCTGCTGGTCGTCAACGAGGTCGGTGAGCCGGGGCACCCGACCGGTTTCGAGGGCGAGCAGAACGCCGCCACCGTGCTCGGACTCGACGGCAGCGCCACCGACATCCCGCTCGGTAGCAAGGACGCCCTCGCCGACATCGTGTGGGACCTCGTCGCGCGGCGGTTACCCGAACGCTGAGGCCGCTCAGTAGGCTGCCACCGCGACCCTGCGCGAGCCCGACCCTTGAGGAGCCCCGTTGTCCCGCCGCCTGTTCACCTCCGAGTCGGTCACCGAGGGCCACCCCGACAAGATCGCCGACGCCATCAGCGACGCCATCCTGGACGCCATGCTCACCAACGACCCCAGGAGCCGGGTCGCCGTCGAGACGATGATCACCACCGGGCAGGTGCACATCGCCGGTGAGGTCACGACCTCCGGCTACGTCGACATCGCGCAGCTCGTACGCGACACCATCTTGGAGATCGGCTACGACAGCAGCAAGAAGGGCTTCGACGGGCTGTCCTGCGGAGTGTCCATCTCGATCGGCGCGCAGAGCTCCGACATCGCCCAGGGCGTCGACCAGGCGTACGAAGCGCGCGTGGAAGGTGTCCTGGACGAGCTCGACCGGCAGGGCGCCGGCGACCAGGGGTTGATGTTCGGCTTCGCCTGTGACGAGACCCCCGAGCTGATGCCACTTCCGATCGCGCTGGCCCACCGCCTGGCCAGGCGCCTGACCGCTGTCCGCAAGGAGGGCCTGGTGCCCTACCTGCGACCGGACGGCAAGACCCAGGTCACCATCGAGTACATCGACGGCAGGCCGGCCCGCCTGGACACGGTCGTGGTGTCCTCGCAGCACGCCGAGGACATCGACATCGTCAGCCTGCTGACCCCCGATATCGCCGAGCACGTCGTCGCGCCGGAGCTCGAGGGCCTGGGCATCGAGACCGAGGGCTACCGGCTGCTGGTCAACCCCACGGGCAAGTTTGTCATCGGCGGCCCGATGGGCGACGCCGGCCTGACCGGCCGCAAGATCATCGTCGACACGTACGGCGGCTACGCGCGCCACGGCGGCGGCGCGTTCTCCGGCAAGGACCCGTCCAAGGTCGACCGGTCCGCCGCGTACGCCATGCGCTGGGTCGCCAAGAACGTCGTCGCCGCGGGGCTGGCGACGCGCTGCGAGGTGCAGGTCGCCTACGCGATCGGCAAGGCCGAGCCGGTCGGGCTGTTCGTGGACACCTTCGGCACCGGCGTGATGGACGACGAGGCGCTGCAGAGCGTGGTCACCGAGGTGTTCGACCTGCGGCCCGCCGCGATCATCCGCGACCTGGACCTGCTGCGGCCGATCTACGCGCAGACCTCGGCGTACGGCCACTTCGGCCGCGAGCTCGCCGCCTTCACCTGGGAGTCCACCGACCGCGCCGAGCTGCTCCGCAAGGCCGCCGGCGTCTGACGACGAGCGCCGGGCCGCCTTCACGTCGGCGTGCCAGACCGGCCCTGTCGCAGGCTGTGCCTAGCCTGCCGGCCGTGCTGCCGGTCGCCCGGGTCGCTGTCGACAGTGGCCTGGCACACCTGGACCGGCCCTTCGACTACGCGGTGCCGGCGGCGCTCGACGCAGCGCAGGCCGGCTGCCGCGTCCGCGTGCGCTTCGCGGGCCGGCAGGTCGACGGCATCGTGCTCGAGCGGGTCGCGGTCAGCGCGCACGCCGGCGCCCTGACGCCGCTGTTGGCCCTGGTCAGCGCGGAGCCGGTCCTGCACCCCGAGGTCGCGGCGCTGTGCCGCGCCGTCGCCGACCGCTGCGCCGGCGCCCTGTGGGACGTGCTGCGGTTCGCGGTGCCGCCGCGGCACGCCCGCGTCGAGGCCGAGCCCCGCCCCTACGGCCCGCTCGCACTGCCGCCCGTCCCCGCGGCGGGGAGCTGGCAGCGCTACCCGGCCGGCGCGGCGTTCCTCGCGGCGCTGACCGCGGGCCGTGCGCCGCGGGCAGTGTGGTGTGCGCTGCCCGGTCCGAGCTGGCCGGAGGAGGTCGCGCTGGCCGTCCGGGCCTGCGTGGCCGGCGGTCGGGGGGCGCTGGTCGTCGTACCGGACGCCCGGGACTGTGAGCGGGTTGCAGCGGCGCTGGGTGAGCTCGATACGGCCGTGCTGCGGGCCGACCTGGGGCCCGCCAAGCGCTACCGCGCCTTCCTGCGGGCCCGCCGGGGCGAGGTACGCGTCGTGCTGGGCACCCGCGCGGCTGCCTTCGCGCCGGTGCACGAGCTCGGGTTGGTCGTGGTCTGGGACGACGGCGACGACCAGCACGCCGAGCCCCGGGCGCCGTACCCGCACGCTCGGGACGTGCTCGTCCAGCGCGCGCACCTGGCCGGTGCGGCCGCCCTGGTCGGGGGGCATGCGCGGACGGCCGAGGGGCAGCTGCTCGTCGACACCGGTTGGGCGCGGTCGCTGGTGGCCGGCCGTGAGCAGGTACGCGCCGTCGCCCCCCGGGTCGACGGCACCTCCGACGACGATCTCGTACGCGACCCGCTCGCCAGGGCTGCCCGGCTGCCCGGGCTGGCCTTCGAGGCGGCCCGCAGCTCGCTGGCCAGCGGTGCGCCGGTGCTCGTGCAGGTGCCACGCCGGGGCTACATCCCGAGCCTGGCCTGCGCGCGCGACGGTGCTGCGGCGCGCTGCGGGCGGTGCGCCGGGCCGCTGGCCGCTGCCGGCCGGGGCGCGACGACGGCGTGCGGCTGGTGCGGCGCGCTGGCCGGTGACTGGCGCTGCCCGGAGTGCGCCGGCTCGGCGCTGCGGGCGGTCGTCGTCGGGGCGCGCCGGACCGCCGAGGAGCTCGGCCGCGCGTTCCCTGGCACCGTGCTGCGCACCTCGGGCCGCGAACAGATGCTGGCGGCCATCCCCGCCGGCCCGTCGCTGGTGGTGTGCACGCCAGGCGCCGAGCCTGTCGCGGCGGGCGGGTACGGGGCGGTGCTGCTGCTGGACGGCTGGGCCGCGCTGGGCCGGCTCGACCTGCGCGCCGGGGAGGAGGCGCTGCGCCGCTGGTTCGCGGCAGCCGCGCTGGCCCGCCCGGCGAGCGACGGTGGACGGGTCGTCGTGGTGGCCGACCGGGGGCTGGCCCCGGTGCAGGCGCTGACCCGGTGGGACCCGGCCGGCGCCGCGGCCCGCGAGCTCGCCGACCGCACCGCGCTCGGGTTCCCGCCGGTCACCCGGATGGCTGCGGTCGACGGCAGCCCCGCCGCCATCGCAGCGGTGGTAGCCGCGCTGGAGCATGCCGGGCCGGCGCCCGGCGGGCTGCGGCACCGTGAGTTGGAGGTCCTCGGTCCGGTACCCGCCGGCGACGGTGAACGGCTGCTGCTGCGGGTGCCACGGGACCGCGGACAGCAGCTGGCGGCCGCGCTGGCCGCCGTACTGGCGCAGCGCAGCGCCGGGAAGGCCCAGCCGGTCCGGGTCGAGCTCGACCCTCGGCTGCTCGGCTGAGGCCCCCGCCGCCCGAGTGATCCACGCAAGCTCGCTCACCCTTCGAGATCATCTCGGTGCGCAACCATCTGTGGATCACCGGGACTGGGTGGTCGGGCGGGCCCGCGACGGGTGTTTGCTCGCCGAGGCGACATCAACAGCAGGGGAGCGCGGTGGCTGGATCGATGACCGCTAGCTGCTGGTGTGGTCGCGGACTCGGCACCTCGGTGGCCAAGGTGTTGAGCGTCCGGGGTCCGGCTCCGCTCACCTAGACTGACGGCGTGGCCACCCGTCCCATTCGCCTGATCGGCGACCCCGTCCTGCGCACCCCCGCCGACGTCGTGACGACGTTCGACAAGGAGTTGCGGGTGCTCGTCAAGGACCTCACCGAGACGATGATCGATGCGCCGGGAGCCGGCCTCGCCGCGCCGCAGATCGGCGTCGGTCTGCGGGTGTTCGTCTACGACGTCGACGAGGTGATCGGCCACCTGGTCAACCCGGTGCTGCACTTCCCCGATGACGAGCAGATGGACGGCGGCGAGGGCTGCCTGTCGATTCCGGGCCTCACCTTCGACTGCCTGCGCAGGACCAATGTCGTCGCGCACGGCCAGAACGAGTACGGCGATCCGCTGTCGATCGACGGCACGATGATGCTCAGCCGGGCGATCCAGCACGAGGTCGACCATCTGGACGGCATCTTGTTCGTCGACCGACTGGACCCCGAGACCAAGAAAGCTGCGCTCGAGGCGATCCGGTTGGCCGAGTGGGCCAATGAGCCACCGCCGGTCGTCAAGGCGAGCCCGCACCCGCTGTTCGGTCAGTCCCGCTGAGGCTCGTCTTCGCGGGCACCCCCGAGCCGGCGGTCGCG
>ENA-OFCI01000550-OFCI01000550.1-metagenomes-genome-assembly--contig:-NODE-550-length-21939-cov-3.874612_pt1 | contig 21939 bp, 19 predicted proteins | sample MGYA00153391_OFCI01 | MGnify analysis MGYA00153391
AAAGTTGAACGCCGCGTCCCTTCCCGTTGGCGCGGCAGCCCTGATTGGCGCCGAGGCTGGTGCGGCGGTCACTATCGGGGAATTTTTGGCTGTTGCGGTCCTGGCACTCGGACCGCTCGAGGCGATCGCGATGGCAACCGCCGTCGGACTTGTGGCATTTGAATTGTTTCTGTATATTCGTTGTAGCCTCGAACTCTAAGAAACGATATGAAAGCATTTAATTCGAGTAAAATCTACTTCCGTTTGATGTGGTTGAGCATGTGGGTTGCGGCTGCATCACAGCTTCAACCAAACCGGTTATATACAGACATCTTCGGCACGTTGGGCATGTTATTTTCGGCAATCGGCTTGACCGTCGGTTTAGTAAATTTGAGAACGGTTAGGTTAATGTCGTTAAGAAATACGAAAAAGTAACCGATTATTGGCCGTTTGTTATATCGCGTTTACATCATTAACTAAGCTAATGCGCGCCAACAGCCCGGCATTCCCCGAGTCCGAGTCAGTGAACAACCATGAGGATGAGGCGGTCATCAACTGGAAAATACATCGTCGGCGGAGGTTAATCTTCGCTTTTCTCGGTCTCCTTTTCGGTATTTGGTTTGTTCAGACCGCAATCGTGAAATACGATGTGGGATTGTTAGTACATGATAATCCGCCTGGAACGCCAGTTTCGAAAACCAAAGCCTACGTGAGATCTCACGGATGGTTCCAAGGCTCCGCAAATAGTGATTATTATGATAATACTCCTCAACTCCATGTGTTTCTTTATGGCTCGAGGCTACCATGGCTAGTTCTCCAAGATACTTTTCATATCACGTTCAAAATAGATAGTAGTCAACATGTGGTGAGCGTCACGGTATTCGCCGGTCAGGAAGGATTGTAACGCCGCTTTTTTTCTTTCAAAAGATGTTTGTGAAGATTAGAAGATTACAAGCATACGGAGATTGGTTCGACGTATTTAGCAAAGACAAAATTCGCTTATTATGTCGGAAAAACCTAACCGAAGTTTCCGTTCTTGAGAAATTCCTTATTTGCTCAGTTCTGCCCACTTCTTAAAAACAATAGGTCAAGATTAAATTGCGCTGATTATTTGATCATTTAGGTCAAATGAGTCCCTTGCGTCGGCCCGAACGGCAGCGTTTTGACGAACCACAACGACGAAATGACACGCAAGCTTAGGCTCTCCAAAGTTCTATACGCGGAAGCAGAACTTCGGCTCGATGTCACAACCGAGATTCGCGAACTGCGCCAGATCCACGAAGAGAACCTCAAACTCAAGCGGCTTGTTGCACTCCGCTAATATAGAAAATCTCTTTTGGGATACCGATCTCCCTTGGGATGTAGCTCCAAATGTATGCTCTCTCCCAATGAAGATATAAAAATCTCGCTTGGGAGACGCCTGGAGAAGGTCCGCCGACACGGCGAGCCTTCTTTTTTGTTTTAGCTACCAACTCCGAAAGAGTGCACTTCACGGTAGGCTGTAATCATGTCTCTTTGCCAAGTCGCGGCTAAACTCAGGGCTACACGTCAGATCGCGAGCCTTGACGTTGCGCGCTTCTGGGTAAGTGAATGGTCATGACGGTGCCCGACGGCTACGTGCGCGTCCGGGGCGCGCGCGAGCACAATCTCAAAAACGTCGATCTCGAGATCCCGCGTGGAGCGCTCGTCGTGTTCACGGGTGTATCGGGGTCGGGCAAATCTTCGCTAGCATTTAGCACGCTCTACGCCGAGGCACAGCGCCGCTATCTCGAATCGGTGTCGCCATACGCGCGGCGCCTCTTCCATCAGATGCCCGTGCCGGAAGTCGACGCGATCGACGGTCTGCCGCCCGCGGTCGCCCTCCAGCAACAGCGCGGTTCGCCCACGACCCGCTCGTCAGTCGGTAGCGTCACGACGCTCTCGAATCTCGCGCGTATGCTGTACTCCCGTGCTGGAACATATCCGCCGGGCCAACCGCATCTCGCCGCAGAGGCGTTCTCGCCCAATACGCCCGAGGGGGCATGCCCGCAATGTCATGGTTTGGGGCGCACGATCGAAGCGACCGAAGCGTCGATGGTGCCCGACCCGTCCTTGACGATTCGCGAACGTGCGATTGCGGCATGGCCGCCGGCGTGGCATGGCCAGAATTTACGCGACATCTCGGTAACGCTCGGCTATGACGTCGACGTGCCATGGCGCGATCTTCCAAAAAAGGACCGCGACTGGTTACTCTTTACTGAAGAAACGCCGACCGTGCCCGTTTACGCCGGGTACACACCCGCGCAGACGCAACGGGCGCTCAAACGCCGAGAAGAGCCGAGCTATCAAGGGACGTTCTCGGGCGCGCGTCGATACGTGTTGCAAACGTATGCGCGCACGGAAAGCGATCTGATGAAGAAACGCGTCGCGCGGTATTTGGTGGTGCGCGATTGTCCGCTCTGCGGCGGAAAGCGCCTCCGGCGCGAATCGCTTTCGGTGCATTTTGCAGGACGCGACTTCGCTACGTTGACCCGCTTGCCGCTCGGCAAGCTCGCGACATTGATGGCAACGTATGCGCGTGGCAACGCGCACGATGGCGACGCAGCGGAGGCTCGCGCACATCCGGAGACCGCGATCGTCACGCAACGCATCGCAAACGATCTCGCTCGGCGACTCGCCGTGTTGATCGATCTCGGACTCGGGTATCTCACCCTGGAACGCAGCACACCAACGCTGTCGCCTGGCGAATTGCAACGCCTGCGGTTGGCGACGCAGGTACGGTCGAATCTTTTCGGCGTCGTGTACGTGCTCGACGAGCCGTCGGCTGGCTTGCACCCCGCCGATACCGAGGCCTTACTACGGGCGTTAGACGGACTCAAGGCCGCGGGGAATTCGCTCTTCGTCGTCGAGCACGAACCGAGCGTTATCCGTCACGCGGATTGGATCGTCGACGTCGGACCGGGCGCAGGCGAAGCGGGCGGTCGCATTCTCTATAGCGGAGCACTGCCCGGACTCGCGCATATCGCACATTCGCCAACGGCGCGGCATCTATTCGAAACGCGCGCGCCGGTGCGGACCGAACGCCGTATACCAGCGCAATGGCTGCGCCTTCGCGGCGTGACGCGCAACAACGTGCGTGCGCTCGACATCGACGTGCCGCTCGGCGCGCTCGTCACGGTCACCGGCATCTCGGGTTCCGGCAAATCGAGTTTGATCGGCCAAGCGCTCGTCGATCTCGTCTCGGCGCACCTTGGCGCCCCGGTCGCGCGCGACGTCGAGAATCCGACCGAATCGCTGGAAGCCGAACCGACGACCGAGACCGATGGACGTATCGAAGGCGGTACGGGATCGATCAAGCGGCTCGTACGCGTCGATCAAAAACCCATCGGTCGAACGCCGCGTTCGAATCTCGCCACGTATACGGGTTTTTTCGACGCGGTGCGCAAGCTCTTCGCTGCTACGCCGCAAGCGCGCAAACGTCATTACGATGCGGGTCGCTTTTCGTTCAACGTCGCCAAAGGCCGCTGCCCGACATGCAGCGGCGAAGGTTTCGTGATGGTCGAATTGCTTTTTCTGCCGAGCGTTTATGCCCCGTGTCCGACGTGCGGCGGGTCGCGCTACAATGCCGAAACGTTGGAGATCACCTATCGCGATAAATCGATCGCGGACGTCCTCGCGCTGACGGTCGATGCGGCGTGGGCATTTTTCAACGACGAGCCATCGGTATGTCGATCGCTTGAGGTTCTGCGTCAGGTCGGTCTCGGTTATCTGCGGCTGGGACAACCCGCGACTGAGTTTTCCGGTGGCGAAGCGCAGCGCATCAAGCTCGCGACAGAATTACAACGAACGCATCGCGGCGATACGCTTTACGTGCTCGACGAACCGACGACGGGCTTGCATCCCGCCGACGTCGACGTCTTGCTCGCACAGCTCGACGTGCTCGTGCGCGCGGGTAATTCCGTGCTCGTGGTAGAGCACGACATGCGCCTCGTCGCCGAGAGTGATTGGGTGATCGACGTCGGTCCGGGCGCGGGAGACGAGGGCGGCCGAATCGTCGCCTCCGGTACGCCGAACGAAGTCGCATGCAACGCTCAAAGCCGTACGGCACCGTACCTTGCGCCGTATGTTCGAGAGGTCGGTTCGTAAGCGGGTTTTGTTTCGGGCGCGAGCACATGCGGCACGAATTACGGCGCAATGCTTCCGGTTCGCATAGGCACGATCGATCGCAAAACGATTCTGAGCATCGTTGTCGACCTCGTCGCCGGTTGCGGCGGCGGCGAAAATCTCGCCGCGAGCTTTCGAATTCCGAACGTACGTCCAATCACTCGCAACGTCGGAAATAGCGCGACGGACTCCAACGACAACACGACGCACGTCGAAACATTCGTGATAAAGTTCGAGGGCGTGGTTCGCGGCCACGAACTCTGTTACGCTCTTTGGGACGCTCGACTCGTACGGATCCAACAAACGCTCTTGCGATTATTTTTTAATGAAGTATCGTCCGTATGGCCTCACTTTCCGAAACGCTCCGAAACGACGCCCAAGTTTTTTTAATCGCTAACCCTCGGTTCGATAATGCCTAATAGGCACGGGCAATCACGCGGTTTGTCTCCCTCGCGATTCGCGCGTCGTGGAACCAACAGGTGCCGCGCCGCATTATGCGCCGCAACTGTTCGTCTATGGGAGAATCTAGTGAAAACCGAGAGTTCGATAGCGTCGCGGCGCAACGTTTTGATGGGAGTTGGTGGGCTCGCGGCCGTTCTTGGAATGGCGGAGACGGCGGGAGCGACAGAGCCCGCCGCGCGCGTCGTAGCCGCATCGGATGCTACCGTCGGAAAGACGATCGCGACCGCCGACGGAACGCGTATTTTCTATAAAGATTGGGGATCGGGGAAACCGATCGTCTTCTCCCACGGTTGGCCGCTCACGGCGGACGCATGGGATAGTCAGATGTTGTTTCTCGGTCTCAAAGGCTTTCGCGTGATCGCTCATGACCGTCGTGGTCACGGTCGCTCGGAGCAGACGTGGACCGGGAACGATATGGACACGTATGCCGACGATCTTGCGGCGCTCATGGAAGCCCTCGATCTCAAAGACGTGATGCTCGTCGGGCACTCAACTGGTGGCGGCGAAGTGGCGCGATATATCGGTCGCCACGGGACGAAGCGCGTTTCGAAGGCCGTTTTGATCGGGTCCGTCACGCCCATCATGCTCAAAACCGCGGCAAATCCCGGCGGTTTGGCAATTGGCGTTTTCGACGATATTCGTAAGAATGTCGTTGCCGATCGAGCGGAGTTTTACAAACAACTCGCGGTCCCGTTTTACAACTATAATAAACCCGGAGCGAAGATGTCCCAGGGCGTGATCGACTCGTTTTTCCGACAGGGAATGCTCGGTGGCATCAAGGGCCAGTACGATTGCATCAAGCAATTCTCCGAGACCGATTTCACGGGCGATCTCAAGAAGATGACGATACCGACCCTGATCCTTCACGGCGACGGCGACCAGATCGTTCCGATTGCAGATTCGGCGTTGCTCGCTGCGAAAATAGCGCCCCGCGCGACGCTGAAAATCTATCCGGGTGCTCCGCACGGCATGTGCACGGTCGAAGCCGAAAAAGTAAATGCCGATTTATTAGCCTTCCGTAACGCTTAGACCGACTGGCGCGCATGAGAGAAGCCGTGGTGTAACCCACGGCTTCCAAGTGTTGTGCGGGATGCGCGCTAACGGAAAACGTCCGTCGGCGTTAGGCTCACCGTGTGGTGGCTAGAGTTGTGGCGCTTCCCGAATCTCGATTGGGTGGATCTGCTACGGTCAATCCGTCCCTCCTTAAACTTTTTGGGGCCCAGTCTGTCTGCAGACACCCGAAGTCTACGCCCAATTTTCAAACAAGTAAAGTCCATATTGTCAATAAGCTCACGAAGATATGTTTTATCGCGATTTGCGAGCCCTCATTGCACGGGTGTGGGCGCGACCGCACATGCGACCTTTGGAAACCACGGCGAATACCATCGTGTCCCGACCAATGTCCATACTGCTCTCGCGGCCTTTCCGGCGCGCGTAATCCACGGAGAATGCTTTCACGATGGCCCAAGACCAAACTAGCGCGGCTCCCCTGTTCGAACCGCTGCATCTCGGCGCGATTGCCGCGAAGAATCGCATTTTTATGGCGCCGCTCACGCGCAGCCGTGCCGACCACGATGGCGACGTTCCGAACGCGATGAACGCCCGCTACTACGCCGAGCGTGCGAGCGCGGGCCTCATTATTGCCGAAGCGACGCAGATCTCTCAGCAAGGCAAAGGCTACGCCTATACGCCTGGCATTTATTCCGATGCGCAGATTGCGGGCTGGAAACTCGTCACCGATGCAGTGCACGCGGCGGGCGGCAAGATCGTTTTGCAGCTCTGGCACGTTGGCCGCATCTCGCATTCATCGCTCCAGCCCGGCGGCGAGCTTCCCGTGGCACCCTCGGCGGTTGCATTTAGCTCGAAGACGTACAACGACACCGGCTTCGTCGACTGTCCAACGCCGCGTGCGCTTCGCGCGGACGAGCTTCCGGGGATCGTCGACGATTTCCGCAAGGGTGCAAAAAACGCGATTGCCGCGGGCTTCGATGGCGTCGAGGTACATTCGGCAAATGGTTATCTACTCGATCAATTTCTCAAAAATAAGTCGAACACGCGTACCGACGACTATGGTGGCTCGATCGAGAATCGCGTCCGCTTTCCGCTCGCCGTCGTGGCCGGCGTATGTGAGGCGATTGGAAACGATCGCGTTGGAATTCGCATCGCACCGGAAACGCATTTTGGCGACGTCGGCGATAGCAATCCGGCCGCGCTCTTCGATTATTACGTCGACCGTCTCAACGAGCTAAAGCTCGCATACGTCCACGTGATCGAAGGAGAAACGGGCGGTTCACGCGATCTCGGCGGCGTCGATTACGTCGCACTTCGTAAACGTATCGCCACCACCTATATCGGAAACAACGGCTACACGCGCGAGATGGCGATCGATGCGATCGCGGCAGGCCGCGTCGATGCCGTTGCCTTCGGTGTTTTGTTTCTCGCGAATCCCGACCTCGTCGAACGATTCCGCACCGGTGCCGAGCTCAACAAACCCGATCCGGAGACGTTCTACGGCGGCGACGAGCATGGGTACACCGATTACCCGACGCTCGAAGTCGCGGCGAGAAGTTCGCGCTAGGTCGTCTCGATCGCGGCGAGCGGTGAAAATGCGGCACGGAGCGCGCGCAATTTTGCGACGTACCGTGCCGTCATCCCGTTCTCATGCGCGAGCACGATCCCACGATCCATATCGGCGAGACCCTTCGATTTCCCAGCGCCGTGCATCTCGACGAGGCCGAGGTTGAACTCGGCAACGCCGAGGGTCGGGCGGCCTTTGAGGGCCGCGCGGTAATCACGCGTCGCCGTCACGAGATCGCCGTGAAGGAAGGCGCGATTGCCGGCGAGCACGAGGGCGGCACTCGGATCGCCAGCCATGCCGACGGGTTCGGGTAATCCCGTATCCTCGGCGCGTGCGCCGGTATACGACGAGAGCGTTGCGAGCGCGATTGCGGCTACAACGACCGCACCGGAGCGACGTGCGTGGCGGCGAAGCTGGCGATAAGCATCCATATCCGTATTCGAGACCGACCGAACGCTTGCGGTTCCGCAAATCGCACACCGACGCAACGGGAGACCATCATCGAACAAACCAGCATCGCCCTCATCGGGCGCTATTACGCTGCCTTCAACGCGGGCGACATGACGGCGTTCGTCTCACTCGTTGCCGACGGCGTCGTCCACGATATCAACGAAGGTAAGCGTGAAGTCGGGCGCACGGCGTTTGCCGCCTTTATGACACGTATGAATGCAAGCTACGCCGAACGACTCACCGACATCGTCGTCATGGCGACTGCCGACGGGACGCGGGCCGCTGCGGAATTCGTCGTCCACGGCGCCTATCTCAAGAGCGATCTCGGCCTCCCCGAGGCGCGTGGACAGAGCTACGTTTTGCCTGCCGGCGCCTTCTTCGAAATTCGCGATGGTGCGATCGCTCGCATCACCAATTACTACAGTCTCGCGCAGTGGGTCGCGCAGGTCGGGGGCGCGTGAGCGCGGATGCGATCGACGTCCGACGCTTCGTCGGCGTAGAAATTGCCGCACATCTCGATGCGCTCGCGACGCTACGCATCGAGATATTCCGCGCCTTCCCCTATCTCTACGACGGCGACCGCTCTTACGAAGAGCGGTACCTTCGTACCTACGTCCGAGCCCGGGGAAGCATCGCGCTGATCGCCTTCGCACCCGACGGGTGCGTGGTTGGCGCATCGACGGGCGCGCCACTCGTTGCCGAGCCTCATGAAACGAGCGCGCCGTTCGAAGCTACGGGTGAAGCGATCGAGCGCATTTTTTATTGCGGCGAATCGCTCGTGCGCCCGGCGTATCGCGGACGCGGTATCTACCGACGTTTTCTCGAGCAGCGCGAAACGTTCGCACGCGAAACGGGCTTTGCCGTTTGCGCGTTTTGTGCGGTCGACCGGCCGGCCGATCATCCAGCGCGACCGCACGATTACGAACCCCTCGATACGATCTGGGAAGCCTTTGGGTATCGCAAACGATCCGATCTCGTCGCGCGCTACGCTTGGAAAGATTGCGGTGACGTGCACGAAAGCGAAAAGCCGATGATTTTTTGGACGAAAGAACTCGCGCGCGCTTGAAAACATTGCCGCAACCATTTCGTCTCGCTGCCGCGCAGTACGATATCGCGTTTCTCGACGATTATGCCGCGTACGAGATAAAAATCGACGCCTGGTTTGCCGAAGCCGCCGCAAATAACGCGCGCTTTCTCGTCTTTCCCGAATATTTCAGCATGGAATTGGCCTCGCTCTTCGGTCCTGAAATTTATGGCTCGCTCGAGCGACAACTCGAAGCCATGCAAGAACTCGTTCCGCAGTTCGTTGCGACGTTCGCCGAGCGTGCGAAGCGCCACGCGTGCTACGTGGTCGCCGGCACCATTCCCGTACGACATGCGAACGGATTCCGCAATCGATCGTATTTCTTCCGACCCGACGGTACGCACGATCATCAAGATAAGTTGCAGATGACGCGATTCGAGAACGAGCGTTGGGGCATCTCCGGCGGCGACATCGCGCGGATCTTCGAAACCGAATTTGGGGCTGTCGGCATCGCGATCTGTTACGACGGCGAATTTCCGGCGATCGCGCGGGCCCAAGTCGAGGCGGGGGCGACGCTCATCGTCGTTCCGAGTTGCACCGATACGCTCGCGGGCTATCACCGCGTACGCATCGGCGCGCGCGCGCGGGCGCTAGAAAATCAATGCTACGTGGTGCAGGCATCGACCGTCGGGCTCGCGCCGTGGTCGGAGGCCGTCGACATCAACGTCGGTGCGGCCGGAATCTTCACGCCAGTAGATTACGGCTATCCCGATGATGGGATTCTCGCGACGGGCGACCTCGATCGCCCTGGGTGGGTTTATGGCGATCTCGATTGTTCGACGATCGCGCGCGTCCGGCAAGAAGGTCAAGTCTTTAACTATCGTGATTGGCCGCGACAGTTTACCTTTGGATTGTAGGTTTGTCGGCTCCGGACACCCGCTCCGGGGGAGACTTCTTCCGGTCCGAATCCGATGCCATACGTCGCATGTGTGACGTCTTGGCGAAGTGGCTACCGCTTATGAGGAGGAACGATCGCCGTTTCCGCGCGGGAACGGTCGCTTGCCAAAGCGCAATGTGGGTCGATGCTTCCGCTCGATTTTCTGCGCCCAAGCGACGATACCGACCCCGCCGAAACGCGCGAGTGGCTCGACGCACTTCGCGGCGTGATCGCTACCGCGGGCCCGGAGCGAGCGCGGTTCTTGCTCCGTTCGCTCGATCTCGATGCCGAACGCCTCGGGCTCGATCCCTCGAATGTACCCTCAGCGTATCGCAATACGATTCCGCTCGAACGACAGGGACCGTATCCCGGCGACGTGGCGATGGAGAAACGCATCGCGTCCCTCGTACGCTGGAATGCACTCGCGATGGTCGTGCGGGCGAACGCCGCCTATGGGGATCTCGGTGGCCATATTGCGAGCTACGCGTCGGCAGCTGAAATCTTCGAAACGGGCTTCAATCATTTCTTCCGCGCATCGTATGGCGAACGGCCGGGAGATCTCGTCTTTTTTCAACCGCATTCGGCGCCGGGTGTGTACGCGCGTGCCTTTCTCGAAGGCCGCTTCGACGAAGCGAAGCTCGCGAATTTTCGACGTGAGCTTGGCGGCGAAGGCCTCTCCTCGTATCCGCATCCGTGGCTCATGCCGGATTTCTGGCAATTTCCGACGGGCTCGATGGGCATCGGCCCGATCAACGCGATCTATCACGCGCGCTTCATGCGCTACCTCGGCCATCGCGGGCTCGCCGATACGTCGGAGCGCCATGTGTGGGGCGTTTTCGGCGATGGCGAGATGGACGAGCCCGAATCGATCGGCGGGCTCACGCTCGCCGCACGCGAGCGGCTCGATAATCTCACGTTCGTGATCAACTGCAATTTACAACGCCTCGACGGCCCCGTGCGTGGAAACGGCCGCATTATCGAGGAGCTCGAATCGCTCTTCGCAGGCGCGGGTTGGAACGTCATCAAGGTGCTCTGGGGCTCGCAGTGGGACGCGCTCTTCGCGCGCGATACGGAAAACGTCTTGCTCCGCAGATTTGCCGAGACGGTCGACGGCGCGTATCAAACGCTCGGCGCGAACGACGGCTCGTACAATCGCGAACACTTCTTCGACCGAGATCCCGAACTCGCGGCGTTGACGCGGAGCATGAGCGCGGCGGATATCGAAGCGCTCGATCGCGGCGGTCACGACGTGCGGAAATTGCATGCGGCATTCGCTGCGGCACGCGCGCATCGCGAGCGTCCGACCGTCGTTCTCGTGAAAACGAAGAAGGGCTACGGCATCGCACGCGCCGAGTCGTCGATGACGGCGCACCAACACAAGAAGCTCGATCTCGAAGGTTTGCGCGATATGCGCGATCGCTTCGCATTACCGCTCTCCGACGACGATCTCGCCGAGATGCGTTTCTTTCGGCCCGCGCCCGAAAGCGCCGAATCTCGCTATCTGCACGCGCGACGCGAGGAACTCGGCGGCTATCTCCCCACGAGACGATCGACGGCCGCGCCACTTGCGATTCCGCCGATCGCATCGTATGCCGCATTCGCACTTGCCGGGAGCACGAGCCCGATGTCGACGACGATGGCATTCGTGCGCATGCTGACGGGGCTCATTCGCGATCCGGCGCTCGGGAAATTCGTCGTGCCGATCGTCGCGGATGAAGCGCGCACATTCGGGATGGATAATCTCTTCCGACAAGTCGGTATCTACGCGCCCTTCGGTCAACTCTACGAACCGCAAGATGCCGAGTCGATGCTCTACTATCGCGAAGCGACTGACGGCCAACTGCTCGAGGAAGGCATCACGGAAGCCGGAGCACTCTCGTCGTGGGTTGCTGCTGCGACGTCGTATAGCGTGCACGGCGTTGCGACGTTGCCGTTCTACATCTACTACTCGATGTTCGGGTTCCAGCGCGTCGGCGATCTCATTTGGGCCGCCGCCGACCAGCGTTCGCGCGGATTCCTGATCGGGGCGACCGCGGGGCGAACGACCCTCGGTGGCGAGGGATTGCAGCACCAAGATGGATCGAGCCACGTCGTCGCGGCGACGGTGCCGAATTGCCGCGCGTACGATCCCGCGTACGCCTACGAGCTGGCGGTCATCGTCGACTGCGGCGCGCGCGCGATGGGCGAGCGAGGCGAAGACGTTTTTTACTACATTACCGTAGCGAATGAGAATTTCGTCCAGCCCGCGATGCCGACGGGCATCGAAGACGATATCGTGTGCGGCCTCTATCGCGTGGCAGGCATCGGTGAGGGGGACGTGCGGGTGCGACTCGTTGGTTCGGGTCCGATCCTGCGCGAAGCGCTGGCGGCGGGCGAACTCCTCGCGCGCGAGTTCGGTATCGCGAGCGACGTCTTTAGCGCGACGAGTTATACCGAACTCGATCGCGACGCACGCGCCTGCGATCGCTGGAACGCCCGCCATCCGCTCGCCGAGCCGCGCGTCCCGCACGTGCGTGCGCTCTTGGGTGGCGAAGCGCCTGTGATCGCTGCAAGCGACTACGTGCGCGCCTACGTCGCGCCGCTCGCACTCCATCTCGATGCGCCGTTCGTGGCACTGGGAACCGATGGTTTCGGGAGAAGCGACACGCGAGCGGACTTGCGCGCGTTCTTCGAAGTCGATGGGAATGCCATCGCATACGCGGCGCTCGCCGCGCTCGCGCGCGGTGGGACGGTCACACGCGAAGCGCTTGCCGATGCCGCGACGCGCCTCGGTATCGACGTTGCGGCCGAGCCGTCGTGGACGCGCTGACGCTCCGCGTTTTTAGGGCCGCAAGATTTCGCGATCGGTGTTGGCTTCGCGAGCGTGTAGACGCGCGACATCGGTATGGCGACGCGCGAGGGCGACGTTTCGGTTGAGGGTACCTTTGGCGGTGAGCTCGCCCGCTGCAACCGACGGAGCTTCGCGCGCGATGAGCGCGCGAGCGATGCGCGAATTGCGACCTTTCGCCCGCGATGCGATCGTTGCGAGCCCGCGAACGATTGCGGCACGCGTCTCCGCGTTACTCAGAACACCGGATGCGAGGAAGAGGATCGCACCGACGTCATCGGCATCGTCGCCCGTGAGTAAGACGTCGGCGAGAAGCGGCGATGCGGCATCGAGCATGGCATCGCGTAGCGCTGCAGCACGTACCCACACACCGCTCGAAAGTTTAAAATTGTCGGCAATACGACCCGCAAACGTAAAGCCGCGATCGACCTTGTTCTCGTCGACGAACGTGGCGCTATCCCCCGAGCGAAAGTAGCCCTCTTCATCGAATGCCGCGCGGGTTGCGGCGGAATCGCACGCGTAGCCCGGTGTGACGTTTGGGCCGCGTACGCGAAGCTCGTCACGGCCGTCGACGCGTGCGAGTTTGATCTCGACGCCCGGAAGCGGAACGCCGATCGCGCGAGCAACTAAGCCGCGTTCGTGAACGCACGTGGCACCAGGCGCGGTCTCGGTGAGGCCCCACCCGCCGGTAAGCGGAACGCACCGTGAGGTTTCGCGCATGCATTGCTGCGCGAATCGCGATAAGACCGATTCCGGCAGGGCCGCTGCCGCACTGAACGCGAGTTGCAAGCGTGAGAAGAAATGTGCGCGGAGCGTGGCGTCGCTTTCGAGGGCATCGACGAGCATCGCATACCCGCGCGGGACATTAAAGTACATGGTCGGCGCGATGGCACGTAAATTCGCAAGCGTGCGGGAAAGCTGCGTCTCGGTCGGTGCGCCGTCGTCGATATAGAGCGTTCCGCCGCGATGGACAACGAAATTCACGACCTTATTGCCACCAAACGAATGCGTCCATGGCAGCCAGTCGCAGAGCACCGGCGGCTCCGAATCGAAATACGGCCACACCTGCGCGAAACCGACTTGATTCGAGACGATCATGCCGTGCGTCGTGATCACGCCTTTGGGCGCGTTCGTCGTTCCGCTCGTAAAGAGAATTTTCGCAACCGTCGTGGCATCGACTGCGCGTGCGGCCTCCTCGACGATCGAGGTCGGCGTCGTTTCGAGAGCAGTAACGTCGCGGATGATATCGAGATTCGGAAATCGCGTTGCGAGGTGCGCGGCGACACGATCGTCTTCGGCAAACGCGCAAGCCGGTTGCAGACGTGCGATGATCTCGGCGATCGCGTCGACGTGTGGATCGCCGAGATCGCGCAGGCGTGCGGGCGCAAGCGGAATCGTCGGCACACCGATCTCTTGTGCGGCGAAACTCAGAAGAGCGTGCACGATCGAGTTGCGGGCAACGATGAGTAGCGGTCGATCGCGCGCGACTCCACGATCGTGCAGTCCTTGAGCGATTCGGCGCGCCCGCGTCAGCGCTTCGGCATACGAGAGTTCGCTCCACGCGACCGCACGAACATCGTCGCGACGTTCGGCGAGCAACGTTCGCGCCGGATACTCGCGCGCGCCGTTCCAGAGCGCGGCGTTCGCCGACGGTGCGAACGCGCGCAATGGCTCGCGCGAACGAATGATGCGCGTCCCGTCGGCGCGTACCTCGAGGTCGACGCATTGCGGCGCGAAGAGCGGGTTCGGGTTCACGTGCGGCGGCACGTTTCACTTTGGAAGGTCTTCCAAACGTCGCCGTCCGGTCGTTGATATTCGCGGCGAAACGCGTTTGCGCCGAGTGTCGCATCGGCCATGCGCACGGGCGCGCGCCGATCGCCGCTTGGAAGGGTGGCATCGAAGATCCACGTGTTCGCGAGCCACGGGGTCGCGACACCGCGATACGCGTTGCCCTGCGTCAGCGTCGTCCAGCGTGCGGTTGCCGGATCGAACGAAGAGGTTTCGTCGATATTGAGGGGTTTCTTCGCGATGACGAGCTCGGTCCGCAACTTCACGATGTCGCCCGACGGCTTGCGAACGAGGGCCGCGGTGTCGTCCTGCCAGCCCGAACCCGCTTCGCGTTGGTGCGTCCGCGCATCGCGTGGCCCCGGATCGACTGCGTTCCGGTGAACGTCCACGTCCGGCCCGTCGGCGGATGTGAAGTCGAGGCCATACCTTCGAGGTGTCGAGTGACCCCGTCGAGGTCTGCACGTCGTTTTCGAGCACGACCGGCCGCGAGGGTCGTGGCGATTGCGGCAACGCACGCGCCGACCTGATCCAACCTTACCAGTGCTGCCATGCTGTGCGGTCTCTTAGGCGTCGGGATTGAAGAAACCGACTACAGGTCGACGCCATGATCGCGAGCGTAGGCGCGCAGCGGTCCCGCAATCGTCTCGCCCGCGGGCAACTGCCAGCCTGGAAGCGGCAACGCGAGCGGTTTCTCCCCTTTTGCCGTGCCCGCGAACGGATCGTCGCCTGGCGGGAAACGTACGGGCCATGGGACCGACTCGCGCTCGTAGGTGCCATCGGAGAAGCGAACGTTGCAGATCACGTAATAATAATCAAAGGCATCGGCGGTCCACGATTTCACGGGATCGCAGAGGCCGCGATGCGACCGATCGCCCGTCCCGAAATCGCTCGCGCTAAAGCCGTGATGGACGGGTGCTGCAAGCGGCGCCGCCGCGACGACGAGCGGGTCGCTTCCACGGCGATCGGAAGCGATCGCGTCGCCGAGCGAACGTTCGATCTTCGCGATCTGCGCTTCGTCGAAACGCGGCTCTTTCGGCACATCCGGTGGTTCGTGTGGCACGGTTTTGGCAAGTTCGTGCGGTACCGTACGAACGTGCGGGATCGGACGTTGCGGCGCGAGGTGCTGCGGTGCGAACGCGACGCGCGGCCGCGCGATCGTCGGCACCACGATGCGTGGAACGATGAGTTTCGGGGCGGGACGTTCGAGCGGTTGCGGCGTTGGCGTCGGACGCGGGCGCGGTCGTTCGATGCGTAAATGCGCGACCGTCACGATTTCGCGCGGCGTCGCGATCGGGCGCGGCACGATGCTCCGCGGGTCGAACCGCACAAAGAGGACGAACGCGATGATGTGAACGAGGATCGAGAGCGCGATGGCGACGCGGCGACGGATACGCAAACCGGGAATTGTGGCGCTCACCCGAAGGGTCCGGCGTGCCACACGACATCGCTCTCATCACGCACCTCGGCGACGGCATCGTTCAGATTCGTTTGCCGATGGCCGACAATCCGCTGCGTTACGTCAACGGCTACCTGCTCGAAGACGACGATGGCTACACGCTCGTCGATTGCGGCTGGAAAGCAGATGACGTGCTCGCGGCTCTTCACGAAGCGCTCGGGCTCTGCGGCATCGCGTTCGGCGATATCGCGCGCGTTGCGATCACGCACGCACATTTCGATCATTACGGTCTCGCCGGTACGTTGCAACGCGCGGGCTTGCCGCAGCTGCTCATGCATCGTCTCGACTGGCATTTCGCCCAACTCTTGCTGAGCGATCACGTGCTGGTGGATCGTGCGGCCGATGATTGGATCGCGCGCAACGGGCTCGTGCTCGACGATTCGCTCGATGAAGACGTGCATTATCGGCGGACCGAACTCGCAACGCCGACGCGCGAGCTCGAAGACGGCGATCGCATCGGTCGTCTGCACGCCGTTTGGACGCCGGGCCACACGCCGGGTCATCTCTGCTTCCTGGATAGGCGGAGCGGCAAGTTGCTCGTGGGCGATCATATCCTCGATCCGATCACGCCGCACGTCGGCGTGTGGGGCGATCGCGACGACGATCCCCTGGGTGCCTACGTCGAGAGTTTGAAAAAGGTTGCGATGCTGGCAACTTCGGGTGCGTTGCCCGCACATGGCGAACCATTCGAGCACCTCGCGCGACGGACCGACGAACTGCTCGCACACGAAGCCGAGCGCGAGGCGCACGTGATCGCCGCACTCGCATGCGGCGCGACGAACGCGACGGCAGTCGCGCGAGCCTTGCCCTGGACGCGACGCAATCGCCATTTCGACGAACTCGAGCCCGCTCACCAGCAGTTCGCCGTTGCCGAAACGCTCGCCCATCTCGAACATCTGCGCGCGCGAGCGCGCGCCGTTCGCGATCATGCGACGGAGCCGTATGTCTACGCGCTCCTGTAGGCGCGCGCGAGTCGGCGCGTCGATCATGGCGGCGTTTGCGTTCGCCGCAGTGATCGCGAGTCCGGGTCGCGCTGCAGCGCAGTCGATCCCCACGCCGAGCGCGTCGGCCTCGGGGTCGCCGCCGACGCCCGCGCCGACATCGCCAGGTGTGCTCGAAGCGAGCCCGTCTCCGCAAGCGAGCGCAGCTGCGACGCCACCACCTCCTCCGCCACCGCCACCGCCGCCGACGCTCGTTCCTCGGCCGATTCGGCTCGATCGTGCGCGGGTCGGGATCGTGCCCGGTGGCTCGCTCGCGATCAACGTTACCGGCGGCACGGGCTCGCTCGTCGCGCGCAGTTCGAGTCCGAGTGTCGATGCGTCCTACGACGCGAACGCGCATCGGTTGCTCTTGCGTGCGCTCACTCCGGGTACGGCGACCGTCTCAGTCGTCGATGGCGTCGGCGATGCTACGAGCGTCGATGTGCTCGTCGCGCCACCTGCGGGCTTCGTGCCCACGAATGTGACGGTGAATCTCGGCGGCGATGTGTCGCCCGCCTACGCGATCGCGCGGGCGAACGACGAGATCGCGCGTCAGGCGCAATTACAACCGAAAACGACGATCGACGTCCACGGCATCGCGATTCCGGCAACGATCCATCCGGGCGATCGCGTCGACGTTGTAGCGCGTGTGCGCATCGATGGTGGCGGCGTTTTCGTCGATGCGCTCGGAACGACGACCGTGCATCTGCGCGTCGACGCGTATCCGCGCATCGATCCGTCGCTCCTTCTATACAGCGACGATCCCGAACGGCTCGATGCGGCAGCGGATGGCGTCGTCTATCGCGCCACGATCGATGCCGCCCATCCCGCGCGCGCGTACGTGTACCACGTCTCCGATACGCCCGCGCGTCGCCTGTATCTCGTGCTGCAGAGCTCGACCTCACCCGCGCGCGTGCAACTCCTCGGCTATGCGGCAGGGCCGGAGAACGCGTTTAGCTTCGTCGGCCATCGCTCGACGGTGCAATATTTGCTCGAACGTGGCGCGCAAGAGAGCGTCGTCCTCGACGTGGCTCCCGAAGCGCCGCTCGTCATCCCACTCGGCGTTCGGGCTATGCGCGCGGGTGATCTCGTCGCCGCGATCTTCGACGTGCGCCTCGCGCAGGGCGATGTGATGATCGCGAGCGTCGTCGCGGTCAGTGGCGACCGCAGTCCGCTCGAAATGCTCGATACGCCCGAGCTAGCCGGTGACGGTCACGGACGGCGGGGCGAGTTCTCGCTCGCCGATGTTCCGCCGCTAGCGCTGACGTACGGCGTGGGCTCGCCCGATACGCTACCCTTTACGGTCGGTGAGCCGACGATTGCAAACGTGCGTCCCAACGGCCGCGCGCTCGGCGGCGATTACGGCGTTCTACGTGGGGTTGCTCTGCAGCTGAACAATCCGACGACGGCACCCGCGACGGTCTATTTTTACGAGACGCCAGCAGGGGGAAATGCCACGACCACCATGTGGTTCACGGGCGACCCCGCGCCGACGGAAATCCCGTGCATTCACGGCGGCCCGAATCGCTACGCGATCAAATCGTTCGTACTGGCCCCAAGCGAGACGCGCGTGGTGACGGGTGAATTTATGACCGACGGGACGTCGTATTTCCCGTTGCTTTTTGGGTTGACCGCCACGCCCCCGTCGCCGCCACCAGGACCGTATAGCCCCGATGCGTGCACGCCGAAAGCGCCGCCGCTCGCACCGGCAACGCCCACGTAATGTTCGCTTTTCCGCGCATCAACAACGTGATTTTTAATGGAAACGAGCCGGTCAATTACGCGATCGCGCTCGGCACGCTCGCGGCGCTGATCATCGTCATCGTGCTCGCATCCCGTTACGGGCCGATCGTTTCGGGCTTGCGACGTAAGCGCGACGAGTCGCTCGCGAGCGAGGTCGATCTCTACCTCTTGCGTCAGATCGAGCGCACGTTCGTTCCACTCGCGTACGTCGGGGCACTCTTCATCGCGCTTTCGACGCTCCATCTCGATGGCGCGGAACGCAATGTGCTGCGCGCCATCTCGGTCGTGGTCGGCGCGTGGGCGTTCGTACGGATCGGGCTCGGCGTCTTCCGCCTCGGGCTCGTGGGATACATCGCGCGCAATGGCTCGTCGGCCGTAAACGTGCGCTCTTTCGCTCCATTCGTCAGCGTGCTGGCCTGGGGTTTTGCGATCGTCTTCGTCCTCGACGACCTCGGGTTTCACGTCTCGGCAATCGTCGCGGGTCTCGGCATCGGCGGCGCGGCGGTCGCCCTCGCCGCGCAATCGTTGCTCAAGGATTGGTTCGGTTATATCGCGATCGTCTCGGACCGCCCATTCGAGATCGGCCAATTCATCCAAGTCGGAACGGATTACATCGGTACGGTCGACGCGATCGGCGTGCGCTCGATTCGCATCCGAAGCCTGTCGGGAGAAGAAGTCACGATCCCGAACAACGACGTCGCAACCGCGCGTTTGCGCAACTACACGCGCATGAAAGAACGCCGGATCCTTTTTACCTTCATGGTTTCGCATGCCACACCGCAGGCGCAACTCGAAGCGATTCCGGCGCTCGTCGAGGCCGCGATCGAAGCGCGAGACCGCGTGCGTTTCGATCGCGCGCATTTGCTCTCGATCGCGGACGCGGGCTTCATGTACGAGAGTGTGTACTACGTGTTATCGGCGGAATACAACGTGTATATGGATGTCCAGAACGCGATCAATCTCGCAATCGTCGCCGCCCTACGTGCGGAGCGCATCGAACTCGCGGGTCCCCCGCTCACCGTCAACGTCACGTCCGCACCCGCCGCCAACCCGAGCTGAGGTCGGGCGACCGTTTTGCCGGAACGTCGCCGCTTCGTGAAGACCGCGTCGTAGAAGTCGCGCGAACGTGCGAGCGAGCTGACCTCAATCGAGATATGATCGATCATCGGTCGGCTCGCAATGTACGTCGCTTAATCCGCAACTTTGAGGACGAGTTTACCGAAGTTTTCGCCGCGAAAGAGCTTGAGCAACGTCTCGGGGAACGTCTCGAGACCGTCGACGACGTCTTCCTTGCTCTTGAGTTTGCCCTCGGCCATCCAGCCCGCAATCTCTTTGACCGCGATGCCATAGCGCGCGGCGTAATCGAAGACGATCATGCCCGTCATCGTGCCGCGATTGACCAGCAACGAGAGATAATTGCTCGGGCCTTTGACGGGCGTCGTGTTGTTGTATTGTGAGATCGCACCGCAGATGACGATACGGCCGTGCATCGCGAGACGCGCGAGCGCTGCGTCGAGCGTTTCGCCGCCGACATTATCGAAGTAGACATCGATGCCTTTGGGACACGCTTTACCGAGCGCCGCGTTCAAGTCTTCGCTTTTGTAATCGATCGCGGCATCGAAGCCGAGTTCGTCGATGAGGTATTTGCATTTCTCGGCACCGCCCGCGATGCCGACGACACGCGCGCCTTTAATCTTCGCGATCTGGCCGACGGTCGTGCCGACGGCGCCCGCCGCGCCTGAAACGACGACCGTCTCACCCGGCTGTGGTTTCCCGATATCGAGCAGCCCGAAATACGCCGTCATCCCCGTCATCCCGAGCGCGCCGAGATAGCGCGGCAGCGGCGCGAGACGCGCGTCGACTTTCGTGAGATCTTTACCGGACAGCTTCGCGAATTGCTGGACGTTGAGCATCCCGACGACGTTGTCGCCGATTGCGAAGTTCTCGTCCTTGCTCGCAACCACGCGACCCACGCCGCCCGCGCGCATGACGTCGCCGAGTTTGACGGGCGGAAGGTACGATTTGCCGTCGTTCATCCAACCGCGCATCGCGGGATCGAGCGAGAGGTACTGGATGGCGACGAGGACGTCGCCCGGGCCGATGTCGCCGAGATCCGCGTCGACGGTCTCGAAGTCGCTGCGTTTGGGCATGCCGATCGGGCGTGCCACGAGTTTGATTTGGCGGTTCGCCGTTGCATTCATCATCCGTGTGGGCTTCGTCTGGCAAGGGTGGTGGCCTCCGACGCGAACGTGCGCTCCGATGACGACGCTCGATTCGTATGCCGTAGCCGTACGCCCGCACTTCCCCGCACTCCGTCGGACGATCGCCGGCCACTCGGTCGCGTACTTCGATGGCCCCGGTGGGACGCAAATTCCGCAGAGCGTCGCCGATGCCGTCTCGGACTACCTGCTGGGGCACAATGCAAACGACGGCTGGGCATATCCAACGAGTGTCGAGACGGACGAGATCTTGTCACGCTCGCGCGCGACGGTCGCGGAATTTCTCGGTGCCACGACCGATGAGGTCGTTTTCGGCGCGAATATGACGACGTTGACGTTCCATCTCGCGCGTGCCCTCGGGCGGTCGCTCGCGCCGGGCGACGAAGTCATCGTGTCCGATCTCGATCATCACGCGAACGTCGATCCGTGGGTCGCCCTCGCGCGCGATTACGGTGCGGTCATCCGGCGCATTCCGCTACGCGATCGCACGCCCGAACTCGATCTCGATGCCTACCGCGCGATGCTCTCACCGAAGACGAAGATCGTTGCGGTCGGTCTCTCATCGAACGCCTTCGGGACGATCAATCCCGTGGCGGCGATGGTGGCAGACGCTCACCGCGTCGGTGCCGTTGCCTTCGTCGATGCGGTTCACGCAGCCGCGCATGGCGTGCTCGACGTGCGCGCGCTCGATGCGGATCTTCTCGTATTCTCCGCCTATAAAGTCTACGGTCCGCACGTGGGTATCGCATTCGTGCGCGATGCGTTGCTCGAACGTCTCGATGTGCCCAAACTCGCGCCGCAATCGTCGCTCGGTTCGAAGCGCGCCGAGAGTGGCACGATCAATTTTGAGGGCATCGCGGGCGCGGCCGCCGCGCTCGATTTCATTGCGGGACTCGATGCCGAGACGGCGTCGCCTCTGCGCGAACGCTTGACGCGCGTGATGCGTGGTCTCGCGCGCGAGGAGCAAACGACGTTCAGAGCGCTCCTTACCGGCCTGCGCGCGATCGCCGGCGTGACGCTCTACGAGCCGCCGACAGGCGTGCCGCGTCACCCGACGGTCGCCTTCACGGTCGAGGGCGTCGATGCGGAAACCGTTTCGCGCACGCTCGGGGCGAATCACGGCGTCTTCGTCTCTCACGGTAATTTCTATGCGAGCACGGCCGTCGCTCAGGTCGCACCGCGCGTCGCGGACGACGGTGGCGTGGTCCGTGCGGGCATCGCGATGTATACTTCGCACGACGACGTCGCACGGCTCGTTGCGGGCGTCGCCGAGCTCATCTAGGGCGCAACGATGTTTCCCGTCTCTTCGCGCGGCGGCCGAAACATGGCGGGTACGCGATCGTGCCGTTGCGT
>ENA-OFCI01000554-OFCI01000554.1-metagenomes-genome-assembly--contig:-NODE-554-length-21817-cov-3.389716_pt1 | contig 21817 bp, 8 predicted proteins | sample MGYA00153391_OFCI01 | MGnify analysis MGYA00153391
CAAAGGAACTAATGCGACATACGATACGGCTGAAACAAAGCACTTTTAATTTATCCTATGGCACTGCTCGACCCGTTTAATATCAATCTAACCAACTCGTATGCAGGAGATGCATTTAGCGAGTTGGTGCGGACGTACAACCACCACACGCACAGTCTAGCAACTAGCAATAACTTTTTAAGTTACAACCTAGATGTAAATTATGAAGTTGGGTTTGTTGGGATCTCTGCAATTGCCGATCCGTTTAAAGCGATTGGTGCGCCATCTCCTTTAAAGATAGTTGCAATCGGCTCGTCTCAGTTAACATTATCTAGACCAGCAACAGCTACTACTAATGGGACGTTAAGCTATGTCGATCCAACTACCAATCAATTTAAATTAATCTCTGGTTTAATTGCAACAGAAGGGCTTTCTATTCTTAAATTCGATCTAGCATTAAATCGCTCTGGTTTAATTAACTCTGCTTTTGTAGATTTAAGCTTAGCTAGATACGTAGTAACAGCGGCCGATCTTACATCTAATAGTACGGTAAGTGCTCCACCTCAAACAACGACTGGGGCTTATACAGTCGATTTATATCCAACCGGAAATTATTTTATTGCAGGGACAGTAGACCCAACGTTAGTTAGTATCGATCCCAATCCAACTTTAGTCTTAACTCGAGGGCGTGCTTATACCTTTGCTTTAACAGCAGGAGTCTTATCTGGCGGTGGGTTTACTTTAGTTAGTGATTTGTGCGAACCCAAGGAAGGGTTAAAGCCTTACACCTTGGGTGTCTCGACTAATATAGCACTAGGTATTATTTCTTTTATAGTACCTAACGACGCACCTGCCCAACTCTTTTATCAAAGTCGTAGATCTCCATATACCTATGGCGAAATCCAAGTTGTTGGGGGGACGATCGACGCGATTAGCGCAACGCAAGTAAACCAAGGTTTTATTGCCGTACCTACAATTGCTCCCGACCGACTGTTGTGTCTAACGCTTTCTTCTTTAAATCCATACCGAATTGTTAAGTGGGAAGTATTCCCAGATTGGACTACACCTAATAGCCCTGGTAGTTTTTATATGCAGCTACAAGCGCGTAACAGCACTGGCAATCCAATTGCTATTTCTCAACTCGTAACGGTTGATACGGTTGACACGACTATCCTGACAGAGTTTTTAATTGCGCCAATTCTTGCTGAAGCGACCAGCATCTTTTGCGCGGTCTACGCCCCTACTGGAATTAACTCTCTTACTCAACAACTTACTATCCTAGATCTAATTGATCTTTAAGCCATGGCTGTTTCAACCGTATCGATTATTGATGAATTAATTTACGACATCCAGCAGGCAAGTGCCACTACTGATAATGTCCTAACTATTATTGAGTTTGTCGATACGGAAATTGATAAGGCAAAGTGGGGGATCGATCTTAATCTTAATCAGCGGGCAATCCTTAAGGCTTATTACAACCTTAAGTTATCAATGGAGGAAGAGTGTTTTTTAGAGAGCTTAAAATACTCAGATATTGTTCGCACCACTTGGGATGCTAATGCCGACACAGCCGCGCAGTATCTTGTATTAGAATGTGGTAGACGTGGTTCAAAATGTTTCAGCGCATCTTCCTTGCTCTATACTAAAGACTATGGTATGGTTACAGGCGTAGAGTTGTTTGAAAAACTTATGTCTGTAAACGAGACAGCTAAAGCACTTGTAGGAAAGGCGGGGCTAACTGAGCTTAAAGATCTAAGCCTACCTTTATCGACCACAGTAGCAATTGAAGGTACTGAGAGTACAGCCTTAGCTCAAGGTTTTTATGTTAAAGGGTACTCTGATACTAAAAAGATAACTACGTCATGTGGCTACGAGATAGAAGCTACTTCCGAGCATAGGATTAAAGTTATAGATAAAGCCGGGGAGATTAACTGGCGGTACTTTAGCGAAATTCAAGCTGGTGAGTTTGCCTGCATCCATCGAAGCACAAACTTATTTCCGCAAGATTATATAGATCTAGGTTTATATAATGTCTCCCGAAATTTAGTTGATGTTAAGGCAAAAGCAAAGTTAGTAAATTATCAAGAGCCCCTAGATAAAAACTGGGGAGCCTTATTGGGGTTGTTAGTAGGTGATGGAAGTTGGACGAATCAAAAAGCCCTGCAACTTACTTTGCACAAGCAAGACTTAAATCACTATCTTAAAGTATTAGAAAACGCGCTCAAGCTTCAAGATAATAATTTACATTTGGGACAACAGGCTAGGGCTAACAGCCTAGGACTTACCTTAGGTATATCTTCCATTTTACTAAGGAAGTTTTTTAACAACCTAGGGTTTGTAACTGACTCTACGCCTAGCACTAAAAAAGTCCCTTGGTCGATTAGACAATCTCCTAAGGATGTCCAAGCCGCATTTATTTCAAACTTATTTGCGGCGGATGGTTGCCTAGGTAAGGGTGGTCGAGACGTATCCTTGTCTACTGCATCTAAGTACTTAGCCGCTGAAGTTCAATTAATGTTGCTTAATTTTGGCATTGTTAGTAGGATAGCTACGCGGGTGGTTAATGGGATTGATTACTATCAGCTAATCCTTAGAGGCAAACGAAGTTTAGAGATCTTTGCTCGAGACATTACATTTGGATTGCCACGCAAACAAGACCCACTAGTTGCATATTTAGCAACTACATTTAAAGACGGCGGCGATACCGAACGCATACCTTATCAAAAAGAATGGTTGCAGAGAATTAGAGCAACCTTGCCAGATAACACAGGTAAGCAACCAGGGTCGCATCATGCCGCTGGCGTAAACTTAGATACGGACTATAAGGCTGGGAAGGCAGACAAGAGAAACCTAAAGCGGGAGTTTAGAGCTCTTGTTGGCAATGCTATAAAAGAAAATTGTACAGAGTTACTTTCCTCTTACCGCTTGAATGCTATTATTGCTTTTGCCGAGGAGCATTCCAGTGACAAAGAAGCGATCGATCATTTCAAGGCTATTCGAGAGTGCAACTACTTCTACGACCCAATCGTTTTAGTAGAAGACTCTGAGGCTTTCTGCGTGGATCTCAGCGTCCCTGGCGTAGAGCAGTATGTAGGTCAAGGGTTTACTAATCATAACTCTTCACTATGCAGCGTTATAGTCGCTTACGAGTTTTATAAGCTTTGTCATATTCCCAACCCCCAAAAATATTACGAGATTGGTGCCAACACTCCCATCACTTTACTGATTCTGGCAACTACTGCCGAGCAAGCTAAAGGGACGATCTTTGCACAGATTTCTGGGCTTTTTAAATACGTTAAGTATTTCCAGCCGCTAATGGCTAAGAAGCTAGTCGTTGTTGGTGCTGAAGAGATTACTTATAAATCCAAGCAGATCTCAATTAAATCTGGCAACTCTAAGTCTAGCTCTCAAGTGGGTTACTCAATTATCTGCCTGGTAATGGATGAGGTAGCGCGGATGGAGGGCAATGATGTTGAAGACGATAACCCAAGTGCCTTGAGTATGTGGGCCAACTTAGGAGCTTCAGGAATTTCTTTTGGTAAAGATGCCCGACGGATTGCTTTATCCTCTGCTTGGTTTGAGGGCGATCCGATCGAGAAGCTTTATGATTTTGCCAAGACCGATCCTACTTACATTGGATTTAGATTGGCAACTTGGCAGCTCAATCCTAAATACGGTCGGGACAATCCGATTGTTGCTTCTGCTTACAATAGCAATTCTAAGCTGGCTGCTCTAGAGTACGAGGGTATTCGGTCTGGGATAGAATCAGGGTTCTTTGAATCCGATGAAATAACTCGCTGCTTTACAGGGGACGTGGCAATAACAACTAGCTTTAGTCTTCCCGATCGGCGCCAAGAGTTAATTATTAATAAGGTAGTTCCGGCGCAAGAACTATCCTGCGCGTATTTAGATCCGGCAATTACTAAAGATAGTTACACGTTTGCTTTTGGGCGCAAGATCCTTAACCGTGAGGGCGATACTATCTATTACGTAGATGGCGTGCTGGTATGGGAGCCCGACCCCCAACATAAAGTATCGATCGTTCACGTTCAAAATTGCATTAAGCAGGTTCATCTTGCCCGTCCAATTTATGCATTAGGCGCGGATCACCATAACTCTGCTGAGACTGTCGAGCGGTTAAATATGTCAGGCATTAGGTCTACGGTCTATACTGCTAGCAACCCTATGCAGCTTGCTCAGTACACTTTTACCCGCGAATTAATGCGGGATAATAGATTGGTGTTGCCCAAGTCTAGTCCTTGGCGCAGCAAGCTACAAGATGAACTTACTCGGGTGCATTTAATTCGAGGGGTTAAGATTGACCACCCAAAAACTGGAAGTAAAGATATCTCCGATGCTGTCTGTGGTCTATGTTGGCTGCTCGAGCGGACACAATTAACAACAACAGTATTTGCAGAAGTTGTCGATCAAGTACCCGATCGCTTAAGGGCAGTTAAAATTAGCACTAACACTGACAATAGATTTAATCGCGGGCGCTCTGAATATTTTAAAGCCAAGAGATTCTAGCTAGCACTGCCGGAGCTCTGGCACTCAAGTTAAACTAAGGGACGTGCGCCCCCGATTAACGGTAACAAAACTATGGCTGTTGTTTATACGCCAATTAGATTAGAAATTATTCCAGCAATTTTAGATGGCAGTACTGATGCCCCGTTAGATAACCGGCAGTATCTAATTACAATTAAAGCCCCCGTTATTCATAACGCTACTCGAGAGCAGTCGCTACCTAGTAGCGTTACGCTCAAGTTAATCTTGGGCGAGCGTCTAGATCTTAAGCTACTACCCTCCGATCAAACTATCCCGCGCGGCAAGTACACTGTTAGCTATGCTGATGCTCACGATCCTAGCCATCCGCTATCAATAGAAGAGTGGGTAGTCCCACACCCGCCAGGGCCGAATCGCTCCATCGTTAGTTTAAACCCAACAACTTTAAGTTATACCCTCCCTGAAGATTTTCATTCTTTAATTGGCATTGATCTAGAGCCGAATGCAGTTATACCGGCTTACACTATTTTTTCAAACGCGATTGTTTTTACTACTGCCCCTGTAGCGCAGACTGTTTTTGTAAACTATATTCCTATCTTGTCGCGGGCTCAAGTCGTATACCTATCTTCGACTTGGAAAGAGGTGCCCGCACCGACACGTCCATCACAAACCATAGAAACCTTGACTAGCTATTAGGCCCGACTTGCAATGCCCTTATCTGGAATGACAAATAGTACTCAAAATTATGAAGGGGCTTTGTCTCGAACGCCTGACATTGAGTACGTTGGTGCTAAGGATTATCGCTATCGTCAAGATGATTTTTTTGCAGCTAACACAATTCAAGCTGCGTCGTTTTATGCTGCCCCTAAAGGTTATCTTGATAAGCTAGATCACATTAAAGGCCATGTACTTATTAACAATGCTCGCAAAAACGAAGAGCGGGAGTATGCTGCTGCGCATGACTATAAGATGTACAAATCGGGAAAGCAGCAGCATATTAAAACTTACTTTGGAGAAAAAGAAGCTTGGATACCTAGTGGAAATTTAAGTGGTCCTTTTGTTAATGGTGAGGAGACTGCCCTGCAAGGGGTATCACCACTAGATCGAGCTACTCATTTTACTGACAATCTTTTAAACGTTTCAAAGTTACCTGATACAATCGATACTGGAATTTTAGTTAAGGGTAAAGCTTACGCTGCTTACAAGCAGGTCTTAGAAGACGCTTATAATTTTAATGTAAAAGAGCGGTATAGTATTAGCGCAGGCGTAAGTGTAGTTCGCGGGGATGTTGCGACTAAAACTATTGCGAATACTTTAAACCTTGCCAAGAAAGGCGACGAGGTTTATTTTAGTAGAGCGTTTACTCCGCACTCAAGTTTAGATCGTGCATTAATGTCAGCAGCTAAAAGAGGCGTAAGGGTTAACGTAATTACAAATAGCCCGACGGATAGAAACGTAGGAGATCTTAAGTCTCAACAAGATCTAAGAGCCGCAGGCGTTAAGCTAGCTTACTCAAAAAAGATATTTGCTCACTTAAAAGATTTCTCTATTACTGGAAGTGAGAATATAACTATTACGGGATCCACTAATTATACAAACGCCGACTATAAAAACTCTACTGCTGACGTATCTTTAGTAGTTGAAGGGGCGGGTACTTTTAGTTCTCAAGTTAAAAGTAATTTAAAATTAGTCTTTGATGCATTTAACAAAGCAAAAGTGGTGGTCGATGGTCGCTATCAATCTTCTGAGTTTGGTTTTCTATTTAAGACAGCATACGGGTCGGTTGAATCTCGGAGCTATGGCACGATTCAATCTGGGAGTGAAGAGACTGGTTACATTAAATCAACTAAACTTAACGAAGATTTTTTCGATCGGCATATTGGTAAAGCTCTCCCTAAATATCACGGGTTTACTTCTACCTACGAAGCAATTACTGGTGTTAAAGCAAGCGACATTATTCGCCAAATGGATGAAGCTGTTGGGGCGCCGAGTATTGGGCATCAGATTAACCGCGCTTTAGGATTCAAACTCTATAGTGATGGGTTAGGTTTGGTTGGTTCGACTGTGGCATTAGGTGGTAGGCTTGCTGATTTCTTAACTGGGCATTATGAGTATCGGCGCGATCTCGAGCGCCACAAGGGTATTAAAGGTAGCCTGCACAAGTTTGAAGCAATGCTCGATAAAGATTGGCAGCAGTCTACTACTTACAAAGGAGGACCGATTGAGGACTCTGTTAACGCAGCCTTTGGAGCTGTTAAAAGTTTAGTAGTAAGTGTTGTTAGTTATGGGGCGGTATTGTCTATTCAATATGGCTTGGCCAATTTTCTTGATGAGGGTGCTCGCAAAGCAGTAGAGCCCGGAATTCAAAAGACCGCCTTCCAAAGGATTACTGCTAACAGTTACTTGTCTAAAGTAGGTAAGGAGGTCAACCTTTTAGCACAGAGTTTAATGAGTAGTGGTACTCACGTAGACCCAACTCAGGCTTACCGAGCGGCAATGATTTCTCGTGGGGCTAAGTCTGGCGATCTTTTAGCTGGTGGCGCAAAACTACCTGCGTTGCTCAACCGAATGCGATCGAGTTCCGCTGCAATGATGGAGTATGCGCTATCTCCTATATTACAAATGGTAGTGCCAAGCGAGCACTTGCCCTCTGCTCTTCGGGCGGGTACTGATTTAATTAAAGCTATTGGCACGCCGATTACTATGGACGAGAAGGGGTTGCATAATCTTTCCCACGAACGAGCTCGAAACATTGGTGGCGCTATTGAGAAGTTAACCGGACATATCCCGCTAGAACTACATTTGTGGATACCAGCAATTCGAAATCGCTTAGGTGCAAATGGGATGGCAGCGCTAGATCCTGACGCTCACTACCCATTAGGTACATCCGATGGTGGCGCGAGAGTTAGTCTAGCTAGTTTAATGGGCGATGGCGTTATTAAAAATATTGTAGCTGGATTTATGCAGACTAGTCAGAGGACGGCGGCAGCGATTGTCGATCCGGCTACTGAACTATCACGACTTAAATCTGAGTACGCGCTAACTCGTACAGTGGTTGAGCTCGATCGCAAACTAGCGACAGCAATTCGCGCCGATAGTCCAACAGCTTTATCTGCAGTGACTGAGTTCATGTCACACCAAAGAGATTTAAGCGAGAAGCTTAAACACTACGGCACTGGAGCACCAATTACTAGTAGAAGTTCTGGCAATAATATTTTATCTCAAGGTATCTTTAGAAAGAACTTAGGGAGAAGCGCGCTTGCTGTGGCTGGGGTACTTGTAGGAGATTTTATCTTTGATGAGTTGGCTCTTAAAACTCAAGGAGCCGATCTTTTCCAACAGATAGCGTTAACTCGAGCTACTCGTAACAGCGAGGGAAATATTACGCAGATTGAATTTAACGGTACGGTACCAATGATGCTTAGCGCAGCCACTGCGGGTGTTGCTGGTATAACTGCTGGGCACCTTTTCCCGACGATCTATGGTGCAAGTCAATCTAGTTCAGCTGGCTTGCGTAGCCTAGCAAATTCTGTCAGTCCAGAGTTAGCTGCTGTTAAGTCTGAGTTAGGAAGCTACGCAGGAACTCGCGCAAGATTTAACTTTAAAGCCGCCGCCGTCGGTGCGACACTTGGGCTAATTGCGCTCAAGACGGCTTTTGTTTTAGGTGCTGCAGTTTTAGGTTCTCTATTTACAACTAGGGGAATTAGACTAGACCCTGAAAGTGAGATTGCTACAGCAACCTTGTTGAAAGTTTTAAATCGGACTCGCCGCCGTAACTACGATCAAGGAGCTGAGGGTGCGGAAGAAGTTGCACACCGAGCTACCGTTGGATCTTTAGTAACCCGAGAGTTACTCAAGCAGCAGATCGATAGGTTTAGCGTCAGCGACATTAGAGCAAACAGCCGCTCTGCTGGATCTTCATTCTACTCAGTAGCTTTGCAGTTAACTAATACAGGTTTTGTCCAAACTGCTGTAGTTCAACGGACGGATGCACTGCAGCAGCGAACGACTTACTCGTTAGGGATTCAGTTGTTTGCCTCGGCTGGACTGGGCTTAACTCCCAACTTACCTATTGGTTTGGTAACTCAACGAGCTGGTCGTAAGCAGCTACTTAAGTTGGCTGAGTTGCAAGATGAAGCTCTAACAGAACGTTATGGTTTGGCTGAGCGCAATAGTACTTCAATGGGAGTAGTGCAGAGCGCATTGGATATGTTTGGCTTTTTAAGTTTTGAACCTAATTCCCAAATTGGGAATAGTTTGCTGGGCTTAGGCGCGCTTTGTTATATCTCAGAGGGTGCAAAGAAACTTGAGTCAGTGGTAAAGACTTACGGGCGTCCTGCTGCTGCGCGGAGTGAAACTCAACTAGACATTGATGCTTTTGGTAAAGCGGCTAAGATTAGTTTAAATATAGCCACAAGCTTTATTAAATACTCAACGGCACTTACTGACTTCTTACCAAGAGTAATGATGGCTGGAGCAAAGGCGGCCTTGCCAGAACTTGGGGGAACTACAGGCGTTATAGGCGAGCGGTTTAAATTTATGCGGGGGTTAGCTCAACCGCTAGTTAAGGGTAGGTTTGCTATTCTTGGTTACGCACTTGGCGTAGCGATGAGCGATCCGTATCTAGGGGTTGAGGCGCTTGACAGTAGCGACTCGGAAGTACAATTACACCCGTTTACTAATCCAATTGGCCGGTTGGCAACAGCTGCATCTATGGCGGGCTTAGTACACTTTGGCGCTCACTCATTAGGTTTGGCTGGAAGCCCCGCACCAAACTCAATGCTCAGTCAACTTATCCCAGGAGCACGAGCCAATCAACAATTATTACATAGCGTTGAAGCTAACGCGCTCCAGAAGTCAGGGGCTCGTACAGGATTAATTGCAGGATTTGTATTTGCTGCTTACTTAGGGGCTAACATTCTTGCACGGACTATCGGGCAGTTTGGCGGAGAGGTTGGTCTAGCGGAAACTTATAAGCGCGTTGGGGCCTTGAGATTACTTTCTGGAGTATCTTCTGGTGACTATCGTAAAGGAGATACTTATGCAACTCGTAATTTAGTTGGTGATGTTATTGGAGATGTCCTTAGTAAAGTGCCGTTTATTGGCAAGTCCTTAGCCGACCTTACTGGGCTTTATAAAGATGATCCTAAGTTGCACATGCCAATTTTAGGTACGCCATTTGGAGTAACTTATGCACAGAAAGATGGGAGTGTAAAGACGTACGGTCAGGTTAGTAACATTACTAGCGATACGTCGATCGGCGCTTTTTCTAAATTTAAGTTGGGCTTTAACCGAGACGAGCAGAGGATCTTTGCCAATCTAGAACGCGTTAATTTTGATGCATCTAACCGTCCAGATGAGTTGGCACTTCAGGTGTTGTTAGGTGGGGTGCCTAGATCTGACCGAATGAAGATGTCTGATGTTAGTAGTTATGCTATGGCCGCTTTGCAGCAAGACGGGGAGTTAGGGCGGGCGTTTAAATCTAAACAGATGCTGCGTAATTGGCTTGGCGCTCAACGTTCTAGCGAGCTGGAATTACACGAGCGGCGCAAAGCTTTAGCCTTTGGCTTTGCGGGGATCTGGACTGGGCTAACTAAAAATCCTCTGCCTCAAGGACGCGTTGGAGTTAACTTAGGATTAACTATTAAAACTGTAGAGTACAACAACTTAGGTAAAGAGGTTAATAGCGGGGACTATGTATCATTTGCTCAAGCAAATGAGAATGCTGGGTATCGCGATCGCAACATGTACCTCCCAACTTTATTCCAAGGCATTAAGGATATGTATGCGGCTTACACTCCTCAGTCTAAAAAGCACGAGAAGAACGCTATGGGCGCGGGCATCTTGACTACAGTAGGAACCATTGCTGGTGGTTTGATTGCATACAATACTGGTATGGGTTTGCTTGAAGCTGTCGGCGCAATTGAGGTAGTTAAGTTTGGGGCGTCGGCTAGTCGCTTAACTAGCGATCGGTTTGAAAATGCCAAGCAGTTTTACAATCGCAACCGGATTGACATTACTTTACAGTACGACGAGCAGGGTGCGCCTGTTGCGCAGCTAAAGTCTTCAGGCAGGCGTGGTGTCGGCTTTAACCATGCCATGTCACTTGAGCCACTTGGGCTCGAAGACGTTAAGCAAGTAAGGTCTAGCTACATTCAAAGTTTAAGTAAGATGCAAGAACATTTTGCACTTAACCCATCTAGCATTAATACTACCTTTGGTGGCAAGCAAACAAACGTTTACGACTTGCTCTTAGCTGGTGAAACTAAAGTAGGTTTAGCAGGACTGCAAACTAGATTTATTGAGAAGTTATCTGACATTACTAAAGGTGGTATTTTAAGAAGCGGCATGGGATCGAGCGATTATTACCATGCTCTTCTAAACGGACAACCTGGTACGACTGCTGTTAGTTTTGCTAGCGGTACTGTTGCTCCTAGTGAGATCTACGAACCTTTAGGAGTTTATGCCAAGCAACTTAACGATCGCGCTCATCTGGACATCTGGCAAAAGCGGGAGATGCTGGCTGCGGCTAAAACTCAAATTGAAATCGCAGCTGTCGAGCGGCATGTCTTATCACTAACAACGAACAGTGTCGATCGGGAGGGGATGGCTGCCGCTCAGACAGCGGCTCATGCTGCGGAAGCTGCGACACCAGAATTAAGTGCTGGTCTCTCTGGTACTTTTAAACGTGCTGCATCTGGGGCTGGAGCTTTATTGGGTGGTTATATGGCTTTTGGTAGAGATGCTTATGCACTTGCTGAGGGGGCAACTTTCTTAATTGGCAGTAACTCTAAGCTTCGGAAATATGCCGCGCATCAAATTTATACAACTAGTGCAAACCTTGCTTTAGCATTAACTTTACAGAAGTTTGTTTCTTCAATCTTTGGGTTTAAAGAGTTTGGCATACTTAGTCTTGCCGTTACTTTAGGAGCCTCGTTTGGTTTAAACTATGCAGCTGGTAAATTTAAAGAGGGCGAACGTAGTGCTGGGGTTAGGAAATTTGAAGAGGGAATTACCAGCTTTATGAGTGGTATCCTCGAAGCTGGTGGCGCAGCCGTTAGCCACATGGGCGGAAGTATTGTTGGTGATTTTCTAGGGGGTTTAATCTTTCGTCCGCTTGGAAATAAGATTGGTACTATTTATAACATAGAGTCGCGCAAGGGCATAGTTAATGCTGGGCTTGCTCAAATGTTCTTGCCCGACTCGGTATTTAAAACCAACAGCTACCTGCCGAAGATGGCTAGGTATGGTGGGGCTACAGTTCAGATTCCGTTTGTAATGTCCACTGAATACAATACCGATCTGGGTGCCTACTACCGAGCTCAAAATTCCCGTGAGTTAATGGGAATGATGAACGTTGGACTCAACCCTAAGTACGCTAGCAACTTTACTTTAGGCCGTCCTGACCTAAATAAGGATTACACTCAAAACGTAATCTACGGACGTTTCTTCGATCTAACTAAGCAACGTACTGCTCTGTCCCCATTGAGTAACTTCTCAATCGGTAGTAACTATCGGATGAGCGAATTATTGACAATGCAAATTGGAATGCGCGCGGCTCGTTCAGATTACTCTCGTTATGGGCGCGTGTTCCGCAGATCCAGCCAACCCTACCATGACTATACTGGGCAGGTCGTGTCGGGGCTAGCGTTTGGAAATGAGGCAACGCGGATTGCTGTTAACTCCGGAGTAAACTTTGGCCGTCCAATTGCCGATGCTTACGCAAGTGTCGATCGAGCAGTGTTAGATCCCTTCCGGCGAATTGGTCGGGGGGTTACTAAGATGGCGGCAATCGGTACTAATAGACTGGCTTATGTTGCTGAAGGGATCTTTGTCAACCCGATCTCTACAGTAGTCGGCGCGATTGGTGGGGCAGTTGGTCGCCTGTTTGGTGGCATAGGTATGGTTAGTAGCGCTGCGATAAACGCGGCTACGATCGGAACTCAAGAAGGTATTATTGAGAGGACAATTGCTTTTGAACAGAAGCTTGAAACTCTAGGGATAGAAATAGGCGAGAAGTATTCAGGGCCGATTGCGCGACTTGGTATTGAAACCTTACGTGGCATATCTACTTTGGCTGGTGCAGGCGCTTCGTTAATTCTTAAAGGTTTAGATAAGTTACCTAGTCCTAAAGGAATTAACATTCCGTCTCTAAGGACAATGCCGCAGTTTGGTTCGATCTCAATGCCGGCACTTGCCGAGCAAAAACTTATTGTTGGTATGGGGGATAGTCTTGGCCATGCGATGAATTTTCTTCATGGCACTATGCCTTTCTATTTAGATGCGGTTCAACTTGCTCCGAGTACTTATGCGCTTAAGGGTGCTACAGAAGAGCAATTAACGCGGATGGAAAGGATGCGACTGTACGAGCAACAAGCTGCTGCTGTTGGTGGTGTGGCGGCTGGTCTAATTGCTTCTGCATTTAGCGCTAATCTTTTAACTAGCATTTTAGTTACGGGTTTAAGCGCTTACGGTGCTGGACAACTTGGGCGGAAGAATGCGAGTCGTGACTATGATGAGAACTCTACTAAAGGTCGAGATCTCCAAGTCGGATTGGGACTAGCTAGTTTAGGCGTTAGTGCAGCAACCTCTTTAATTAGTTTCTACAGGCGGATTGATGTCTATAACAACTTTACTGAAGTCTATACTAACGAGCACGATTCTAAGCGAGCGCGAGTTGTTTACGATGCCAAGTTTACAAAGAGAGTTCAACGCGTCGATCTGGACATCGAACGTTTTAAGCAGATGCCCGATAGTAAATACAAGACCCAGCGTCTGCAACAGTTACATCAACAACGATTAGTGCTGAGGTTCGAGCATAATCACGAGCAGGCGCATCAACAAGCGTTTGATGTTGCCAAGCAAGAATTTCAAGCCGACCCATCTGCAGCTATCTCGCAACTTCACGCTAACTCTCAAGCGTTTACTCCACGCATTGAGGATGGTCTGCGGAGGTTGGCGGAAACTTCAGCTCAAGATCGCTTGTATGAATCTCCGCATATGGATGAGGGAACCTACAATCATATTGTTGAGCTTGAATACCAAGCGCACGCTAAGAGTTACCTAGCTACTCTAGCTGAAGCTGAAGTTGCAGGCAGCCCAATGCGCGCTCAACCAGAAGCTGTTTTAAACCACTATGTTAATCGACTCGATCGTCAGCTTCGGAGGGGTCGAAGCATGAGACGGACGCCAGGAATTTTAGCCCCTGGTGAGATCGGTCAGCCGATCGAACGGCTTTATAATCCAACAGCTAGTGCGGCAGGAGCCGGTACCCACACTTCTCCACCAAGCAGTCAGTTATTTAAAGGCGAGCATCCGACTACTATTCATTACGAAAAGTTTGCTGCTTTAACTACCTCGGGTTTTAGTAGAGGTGCGCGATTGGTTGCAGCTTTACAAACTGTCTTTGGTTTGCCAGCAGCCTTGTATGAAACTCACATGCACAAAGAAGCCCTTGAAAATCTGCAGTCAACGATTGGCACAGCAAACTCTAATGCGCTTGACACAGCTTTACTAGCACGAGGGAATGAGAACGTAAGGTACGCTTATGCCTCAAGCATTACGGGCGTTTTGTCATCTGCGTTTAATAATCCATTTGGGTTAGTTGCTGTGGCACTCTATGGCGGATTGGCTAGCATGGGTGCGAACATTCCGTTTACAACTATTCCACTCGTACCTACATTTGCTAGTACTGAGATTGCTCACATTTACAGGCGGTACATGCACGCTAGAATGCGATCGGGTGACTATGCCTATGAAGCTTGGGCACCTACTTCTGGCCCGTTAAATTCCCTTAGACATCACAGTTTTGATGCGGCCGATCGCCACCTTGCACATTCTGTTGCGGGTAAGGCAATGGGCCAGGGTGGAAAACTGGTAAAAGATACTGTTGGGTATTTTAAAGATCGGCCTAGACAATCGACTGCTGCTAAGTTTGCTCTCTTAACTGCGACTTTAAATTATGTTGGGGCAAACGTACTAGGCCTACGCGATACAGATCTAGGTATGTTTGATATTATTGGCGACGGCCTTGTCTATACCAGCTATAAAGTTGGCGCATATCTTGTTATGAAAGTGCCGCAAGTACTACCCCAAGTACTTGCGGGGCTTAAGAATTATTTAACTGCCGATCTAGAACGAGTGGAACTTAATGGTATGTGGAAGTACCAAACTAAGCAAGGTACGACTGGCAATTTTGGAAGTAAGTTAGTCTTAGGTCTACAAGATTTAACTCGTTCGATTGGTAGTCTGCTTGGAAAAGCTAAGGATGCAGTTCAGTACATGGCTAATATCTACAAGCTTTGGAACGAGCCAATTAGATTTAGCCCGACTACTGGTCTTCCAGTCGAGTATAGGTCGGCAGAAATCCTTGCTCAAAATAATGTAGCTACTCGTACTCGGTATCTAATGAACGCGGTATCGCTTCCCCAGCGCGAGTTTACTCGTCTACGTGGACTCAGTCGCAGAGCTGGGATGCTTGGTAGGGGTATCCTACATGCGATCGAAGATTTTGGCATTAATGGTTTAATTCCACGGAGCAAACTCAGCCAACCTGGAAACTCTGCTGGATGGGGAACTGGTTTAATTAATTGGTTTGATAGTATTACGGTTAACTTTTTGCATCACAGTTCTCAAGGTGCTGCGCCTACTGCTCAAAAGCCAATCATTGCAGGCTTTTTATCAAAGTTAAATAAGCTGGGAGCGGCTGCTAAGTGGCTTGGTAATATGGTAGGGCGGTTAGCGGCGCCCGCGCTTAAAGGTGCGGCTGTGATGCTTATGCTCGGGTCTATCTATCACAGCCACGGTGCGACTGGTTTAGGCGTAACGGCATTGACAGCTGGTTTAGCGTACGGTGCGTACAGAGGGCTTAAAGGTTTAACTATTGGTAAGTCGATTAGTTCTCAGATCCTTCAGCATGGTGTCTTTGATACTTTACTAACTGGGCTGGCACTTACAAATGATACCCTTTCAATTGCTGGAGCAGCAGTTGAGTTTGGGCGAAGTGATTATACTCATCTATCGCGGCGTCAATACCAAAGGTTCTATACGCAGTCGGCATCTGGGTCGGCAGGTATAATCGCTACCATAGAGTTGTTTCCAAAGCTTGGGGTTTTAAGGGGTTTGATTACTGCTTCATTCTTAACTCTGGGAATGAATTACTTGGCTGAGCAAAAAGCTAATGAACGAGCGGCAGAAGCGGCTAGCGGTACTTCAGCACCTACTTATGTTTTGGCTGCGACCGATCTAATTAACCCTGCGATTAAAACGACAATGGCTAGCCAAGAACTAATGCCTTTGTTTCAATCGATGCTCAAGAGTAATGCTGCCCAGAAATTAACCTTAGGCTTGGGGCAAACTGGTCTGGCTAGAGGCTGGAGATTGGCTGCAATTAAAGCTAGTAGAGGACTTTCTACAGCGGCTAAAGCTAGGGCATTAAGAGTCTTTGGTGCAGATTTTCTTGAAGGGGCTAGCAGTTTAGCTAAATCAGCTAGTAGCTTTGCCAAAGGGGTTGGCTCATTCTTTGGGTATTTAGGTACTGCAATTGATGTAGGTACCGCAGCCTATGGTGTCAATCGAATTGCTACGGCAAAGAATAATGCCGAGCGCAAGCAGGGCTACCAGATGACAGGTCGGGGCGTTGGTGCGCTGATTGGGTATGGAGTTGCAGGTTTTATAGGTACGGCAGCCGAAGCTCTTCCAGGCCCAGGTACTCTGGCGCATGGTGCGTTTACAATGACTGGGGGTTTAGTTGGGGCGGAACTAGGCGAGCGGCTTGGTGGAATGTTGGGAGATCTGCAGAGTAAATTTAGCGGACGGAAAATGAGCTTTGACCTTGCCCCTGTTGGAGCGGCTACTTTTAATTATGTATTTGGTTACTCTGCGGCAGCTGCGGAAGTGCCCTCGACTTCATTACATGACGAAGCTTTAACACTTACTAAACAAGTCAAGTCTGATGCTTGGTATCAGGGTCCACTTGAAGCAATCAGCAGCGCCGCTAACCTAGCAATTAACTCTATTGGTACTCAATGGCGGAACTTTAAAATTGGAATCGGCAATTTAAATAAAGAGGCAAAATTAAAATGGGGGAGATTTAGTAGTATGATTGGTGGCAGTCATTTCATCTTTGGTTATCATCTTCCTATTGCGGCAGCAGTAAGTACTAGTGCGGGCAACACTGGTGGTTTAGAAGGTAGCACGCTATTCACAGGCGCTAGCCCATCTATTGCAGCAGTAGTTGAACTAGCCAAGCGCATACCTGTTGGTCAGCGCGATACTGTATTAAAGGCTGTTAAAGGCGGTTCGGTCTTTCAAGGACGTACCGAACAAACGATTGAGTTTATGTCAGGGACGGCAGCCAGCGAGTCAGTAAGAGGTAAGTCAATTAAGTTTGATTCTAACTTTAAGTCGTTCTCTGATATTGTTGGGATGCTTGAAACTGGCAAAAGTAGCAGCATGTCAAGCTATAGCGTCTCTGCAAGTTCAGGGAACCCAAACAGCGGGCGTTATCAAATTACAATTGGGGGCGCCGATACGGCTGAGTTAAGCGCAGTTATTAAGGGAGGCGTTAAAGATCACAGTCCCGATCAGCAAGATCGAGCGATGGTTGGTCGGATGTTCTACGCCAAGTTGCATGGTACTGCTGTGGATTCTGGTGGTACTGACTTTCTAAAGTTTATACACAATGGTTATAAGGAGGCTGACTTTGTTAAAACTTTACAGCAAGCGGGTTATGAGTGGGAGACCCTGCGTGCAAGTGGGACTAATTATACAGATGGTAGTGTTTCTGGCCGGACATTTGTAGATAGGAATTATGGTTCTAGAGATGCCGGTTATCACTTGATGTATCAGATGTTTATGGCCCGCAAGAAATTGTATGAGGAGGGTGGTGCTAAAAAGTTACCAGATCCTGCAATGCCAAATATCTTGCCTGTACAAGCTGACGCAATTCTTAAGCCACCAACATCTAAGAAAATGCCAACCAAATTAAAAGCTGAAGCACCGCCTACGCATAAGGTTGCCACAATTAAATATGGTGCTCCTCAAAATACCGCACCTGTTGTAGCCGGCCGTCATCTTAATCAGCCTACGCGTGAGGTAGCGATTAACTTACGCACAGAAGACGGACAGCTCAAAGCCAAAGCGGTGATGCAAGACGGGGATACGACTTACCTTAGCCAAGCCAACACTCCGCCGTCTACGCGCAGGGTTAATGGTTATCGGTTGTTGATTGCTTGATTGCTTGGCACACCGCACGTTGCGGTGTGCCATAGATCTTTAAGCGATCTCTAAGGCAGCAGCTTTAACTTCAGCTAAGAGATTGATTGTGCTTTCCAGTTCGTTAGAGTCTAGCCCCTCAATACAATTTTTAAACCAATCTTTCGATCGACTTGACATATTTTGTGGCAAGCCTGGAGTCTCTACTGGGATAGTTACTAAATGTATAGATCTCCATACTTGCTCGTAGCCAGTTGAAATAATTGTAAGATCGTTTGACATTGCCTTAGCAATGAGTACCGCTCGATGAATACTTTTAGTTTCTAATTTGCTAAAAGAGAAAATGCTTTTAAGCTGCGATGGATATTGCTCAAATAGAGTTCTGATTTGTAGCGATAGGTGGTTTGTACAATACTTGGTAGTTAGGGCATTCTGCTTTATGACTGCGCTATTAGTAACTTTACCTAAGATGCCAAAGTCAGAAGCATAATAAACTGATCCCCGATCTAGGATTAGGTAAGATATAGAAGTTATTTCTTCAAATGGTTGGATCGCATCGTTCATATCTTGGGAGTAACTGCTATGTCGAAAGTAATCAGCCGGTTTTAGTGTGACTGGTTCGTCTCCTTCTAGGATTATAATAGTCGCTGTGTTTAGGTCAATCTCTACGTGACCTTCTCGCTGACCTTCACCATTAAAATCCCCACTAATTATTTCAACTAGTTTAGTTAGATTAGTTAACTCTTGCTGAGTGATGTTTAGACCCCTGTCTTGCCAGTAATTAGATTCAAGCCAGTAACCTTCAGTATCATAAGAGCCATCGTCGCCACCGCCCGAGTAGGTAAAATTTATTACATCGTCTAATTCTTTGTCTGCGTTGGGGGCTGGCTTAGCTTGGAAGGGTTTTAGATACGCTGCAATATTAATATATTTGTTGACACTCTCTATTCTGTCTCCGATTAGACTTTCTAAAGTTTTGTTTTTCTTGCTAAAGGTAATGTCTTCTGTGCCAATTGTAATAAGTTGGTTAACAAAACTTTGGTCTGCAGGTAGTAACCAACATGTCAGATAGTTAATTAAGTTCTCTGTAATAAATTTGGGGATGCTCTCTAGGTCTGGAGTGGAGATTAGAGTAAGCTTTTCTTCCCCAGTAATTTTTACGGTAATTGGTTTAAGAGTATAGGCATCGACGCATGCTCTGAGCGTTTCAAATAAGTTCATAAGGAAGTTGGGTAGTAGGTTCGGTAGTCGGCAAAGTGAATGGTTTGCGCAAGATTAAAGATCTTAGTTTGCCGACGGCACTTCTTGATGGAGGCCAAGTTGCAGCAAGAGATTTATAGCTAAGGAGACAAGTAAAGTAGATTAAGCCTAGCACGGTTGTAAAGAATAAAATAATAGCTAGCCCAATTATGTTAGGTTTGGTGGCTAGCCGCACTTTGGGATTTTTGAGAGGGGCGGTTGGCTTGATAGCCAGCGGCATTTTAATCTCTTTGGAAGGTACACTTGACGTTGGCATAGCTGTAGAGATTGGCGTGGGGGTTGGCGTGGAGATAGCCGTAGAGATTGGAGCTGGAGTAGACGTTGGAGTAGGCGCTGGAGTAGACGCAGATTTAAGCGTTGCTACCCAAGTCGATCGCTGTCGCTTATCTCCTGGTGCGATAGCGAAGCCATTGGTTAAGCACATCTCACGGATCTGGCGGGTGGATAAGTGGTCGTAGGTTACTTCTGACATTTTTATTAAAGTTTAATTGAGCAGGGGGGAGGTTTCCAGAGGTTGTCGGCTTTTCCGACAACCTCTAATAGTCCGGTAGTTAATTATTGAGGATAAGATCGAGCGCAGAATTCAGCACGTTCGTCTTGGAAACAAACCAGAGAGCCTCTAGTTGCGCTTCTAGTTTTGTGAGTTGGCTACCACGTCGAGTGTCTTTGGCTAGGTAAGTTTCGTAATGCGCGATGGCATTGTAGAGCGCCCAGCCTGTGCCTGTTACATAAGGGGACTGAAGCGTATCTAATTTATCTAAAGCCTCAAGGATTAACCGAGCGGGTTTGTAACTTTCTAGCGTAGGGTACATTAACTCTAACCGCCCATCTTTTTCTTTTTGTTGAGACAGAGGGCTTTCAAACAGTTGCATTAGTAACCCTCGCATTTGGGAGTAGCTAAGTCTGGTTCGAGCGAGTTGTCGGTATGCTTCAACGTCGCCTGTAAAGTGACGTCGCGCAAGATCGATCTTTTCGGCGACCTTAGTCATCTGTCCTGCGATTGATTTAGTCTGGCGCATTTTCATTAACGTGGCGTTGCTCCGACTGCGATGATTAGCTTGTCCTAAAACGTTTTGGCAAGTAGCGCGAGTGTTAATAAAAGTTGCTTGTGGCGAACGGCGGGTGTTGTGGCATAGGGTAAGTAGCAACCGTTGCTCGACGGCATCGCCGGGAATAACGTCTAAGCAACTGTTAGCTGTCAGACGAGCGATTACCCAGACAATCTCTCCGTGGCGGAGAGTACCCGCGCTCTCAATGTAGGCGTGCTTCCCGTCGAGAAACGGGCGGAACCATTCAAAGCCATCGACGTTCTGAACCAGCTTAAAGCTATTGCCGATCGCACCCAGGAACTGATTGTCAAAGTCCCGATAGACGCCGTACAATCCGGTGTCCTGAAAGTAGTAGGGGATATCTGTCTCGACATTACTTAGGTTAGAGCCGAGGGGGCTTTTGTATACTCCCCAGTTAGCACTAGCTAGTAACAAAGCCTCGATCGGTTCGTAGATTTCGCGGTCTACTGTAAAGCCAAGACCTTCTTGCTGCCAGACTGGACGTTTGACTTTAAAGCCAGTAACCTCAGGAGTTAATGCTGGGGTAGTGGGTGCGCTTGCAGGCATAGTGACAGTGGCTGGATTGATTGAAGTAGTCGAGTACATAAAAAAGCTCCAGAAATTATAGTTAAGGACAGACCGACCCCAGCTTACGCCGAGGTCTAGGGGGTATAGATCGAATGCTAGTTCACGATTTAATTGAGTTGTAGTTTAAAGGATTATCTTCTGAACTAGCAAGAGTTGGATATTGCTTGCTTGCAATCTCAATGCAGAGTTTAATCAATTTGTTTTTTGCAAGGGTTTTTTCTTCTGACAGTGGGCTATTCACTAGAAGTACCCCAGCGCATTGCTGTAAATCCTTTAGAGTGTTTTTAAATTGGCAGTAGAACATGTTAGGCATAATTATGATGTTGTCTTGGGAAGTTTTCTTTTGTTTAATTTAGCTTCATTTTTATTGCAAAGTCTAGTTTGTGTTTCTTGGCAACTAGTCTGAGTTGTACGCGCCACTGTTCGGGTTCGAACCGATCGTGAATTATTACTAGATCGTCAATAAGTTCGATTTGATTATTAGGTGCATACCCCTTTTTATTAAGCTGCTCCCAGCTATTGAACTCGCAACGGTCGTTAACTACACTGCGGACTTTTTCATTGTCTTTTAACAGGCACCCCGCCGCACAATATAAAATAGGCTCGGGCCACTCAACGCCCTCGTCTTTTAATTCTCCAAATAAAGAAGGGTTGGTATGAATTAACGATTTGCGGTTTTGAGTAATAAGATGGTCTGCTACATAGTTGAAAATATCTTGGGCGGTTGCAGAGGCAACCCAAGCCTTAGTAATAAATTTGGTTGTCATTGAAGTGCGCCTAAAATCCTAGGTTGTTTGTCTTACCAAATTGTTCGATAAGAGAGTAGTCGTTAAGAGTATCTTTAGAAAGTTTATCGGACTCGCCTGAGAAGTTATTACCATCAAAGTAGAACACTGGAATGCTGCGATACAAAGCAAACTTTACTTCTGCTTTAGTGCTATTACCAACGTAGCAACTCTCGTCAGTGACGACTACGATTGCTTGAGACTGAAGTATCTTTTGATAGTGGAGTAATTTAACAACTTTAAAATCTGTGTTTGTGGCTTCAGAGTATTTGTTGAATGAGTGGCCCCACGACCCGCACTGTAGGACGATCCAATTGTGGAAGGTCAACAGTCGATTACATTCCATGGCTTCGAAGAAGAATTTAGTTGAGCCGCACAGCGTTACTATGCCGCTGCCTGTTGAAAAGAAAGTGAGTGCGTCCATGTGCTTTGACAATT
>ENA-OFCI01000555-OFCI01000555.1-metagenomes-genome-assembly--contig:-NODE-555-length-21773-cov-4.129524_pt1 | contig 21773 bp, 20 predicted proteins | sample MGYA00153391_OFCI01 | MGnify analysis MGYA00153391
CAGACCGCATAACCGGTCCGGTTAAGGGATACGTTAAACAGGGGCAAGGTCAGGCATTAATTTTTACCTTGTTGATGAGTCTGAAGCTTGACTAAATAATCCAGCAGCAGTATCTTACTGACTAAATAGTCATTAAACGCATTTTAACTTTCACCCCAACTACTAAGAAAGCGTATGTCCGCACACGACAAAATAATTGAGCCTCGCTGGGAACGCCGTAAAGACGCACGCCCTGGCGAGCTGGCGACCGCCGCGCTTGAGCTGTTTGTCGAGCGAGGCTTTTCAGCGACCCGACTTGACGATGTAGCCAAGCGTGCTGGTGTCTCGAAGGGCACGTTATATCTTTATTTTGACAGTAAAGAAGATCTATTCAAGGCCGTGGTGCGTGAAGGAATTGTGTCGCGCATTGCCGAAGCCGAAGAGCGGATTCGTGTTTACGTCGGCACCACCCCTGAGTTGATGCGCGAGCTGGTGCATGATTGGTGGAATCAGATTGGCTCAACCAAGCTGGCGGGCATTAGCAAATTGATGATGTCTGAGGCGGGCAATTTCCCTGATTTAGCCAAGTTTTATCATGCTGAAGTGATGGTGCGCGGTACCGGCTTGTTTGCAGCGGTCATTCAGCGCGGTATGGATTTGGGTGAGTTTCGCCCGGTCTCGCTCGAATTTGCACCGCGAATTGCCTGCGCGCCGGTGGTGATGTTGATGCTTTGGCGAAACTCTTTTGATCTATGCAGCACCCATCAAATTGATCCGATTGCCTATCTGGATGCGCATACCGACATGTTGTTGCATAGCCTAAGCGTATCGTCACCCACGCTAGGCCCGCCCTCAAAGGCGACGCAACGAGCAGTAACAGTAGCCAGCACCGGCAAACAAAGCAATACCGAACCGCGCAGAGTTCGCCCGAAATAGCGTGAGTTTGGTAAACTTGCGCTCCGCCAAAAACGAATAGCAAGTCCTGCAAAAGTGATTACCATGACAGCCGATATGACGATCCCGATGGATTTTGAAAAAGCCCGCTTCCTGATGGTTGAGCAGCAGATTCGCACCTGGGAAGTACTGGATCAAACCGTGTTGGACTTACTGTTTACGGTTAAACGCGAAGATTTTGTGCCTGCTGCTTATCGTGCTCTGGCGTTTGTGGATATGGAAATTCCGTTGGGCCATGAGCAATCCATGATGTCGCCCAAAATGGAAGCCCGCATTGTGCAGGAGGCCGCACCCGCCGCGCATGAGCGCGTACTTGAAATCGGCACCGGCAGCGGTTACCTGACCGCGCTGCTGGCCAAGCGGTGTGACCGTGTTACCTCGATTGAATATTTTGATGAATTTTCGCGTGAGGCTGCGACCCGTCTCGCGACGGCAGGCATCCATAATGTTGACCTGAAAATTGGCGATGCCGCTGAATCGGCCCATGATGTGCTCGGTATTCATGAACGTTTTGACGTGATTGTATTAACGGGCTCGGTGCCGCTGCTGCCATCCGGATTTCTGGATTGTTTAAACCTGCATGGTCGCCTGTTTGCCGTCGTGGGCGATGCGCCAGCCATGCGTGCGACGTTAATGACCAAAACGGGCGACGCTACGTACTCCTCAACCGACTTGTTTGAAACCGTGCTGCGCCCGCTGATTAACGCCAAACAGCCATCACGATTCCATTTTTAGTTTGCTGTTTAGCATTTAGCTCATGTGTTTGAACGGATGAAGCCACTGCCTGTTATGCGCCAAATTACTGCTCCTGAACTTCACCGAATGCTGGATGACGCATCGCTCGCATCGATTGAGACGCCCGTGCTGCTGGATGTTCGCGAACACTGGGAATGGGATCTCGCGCGTATTGAGGGCGCTAAACATATCCCGATGGCGCAGATTCCGGCGGCCGTTGAGGCGCTGGATAGGGTGCGTCCCACGGTCATTATTTGTCATCACGGCATGCGTAGCCTGCAAGTCGTCGCATTCTTGCAGCGTTTGGGCTTCGACAACCTGCATAATCTCGATGGTGGTATTGACGCGTGGTCTCGCCAAGTCGATTCGCATATTGCGCTTTATTGATAATCGGCTGATCGCGTTGAAATTAAAAAATCCAATCCATGCTCAGTTACCATCAAAGCCTTTTCTCATGTTCCAATCGTGCCGTTATTCAATCGTACTTTACTGCCTAATTAACAACACCCCTGCGGGAAAAATATGACACCTAGAATCACCCCCATTTCCTTATTTATCACGGCCTTGTTGGCAGCGACATCATTGAGTCTGATGAGTACATCAAGCCCCGTTTGGGCAGCAGACTTGCTCGATGTCTATCGTGAGGCCATCGCTCAAGATCCTGTTTATGCCTCCGCCCGCGCGGCGGCAACCGCTGGCAAGGAAGCGCTGCCGCAAGCACGTGCAGGGTTGTTGCCCAATGTAAATTTAAGCGGCAACTACGCCCGAAACACTCGCGAAACCAGCGGCACGTCCACGCTGGATTACAACAGCAAAGGTTATACCTTGAGTTTGTCGCAGCCCTTGTTTCGTGTGCAGAACTGGATAGTGGCGGATCAGGCGAATTGGCAAGTCAAGCAAACCGATGCGGTGTTTGCCGACGCCGCGCAAAATTTGGTTTTACGCAGTGCTCAGGCCTATTTTGATGTGCTGCTGGCCCAGGACAACGTGGCGCTCTCGGCAGCGCAAACAACCGCCTTTGCCGAACAGCTCGCCCAGGCGAAACGTAATTTTGAAGTCGGTACCGCTACCATTGTCGATTCCTATGAAGCGCAAGCACGCTCTGATCTGGCCGGGGCGCGTGAAATTGCGGATCAAAATGATCTCGAAATAAAAATGCGCGCATTGCAGCAACTGATCGGCAAAATGCCGCCGAGCTTAAGCCCGCTGAAAGATGGTGTGGCGTTGTCGCTGCCGCAACCTGCCGATATGGAAGCGTGGGTAAAAACCGCGGAAGTCGAAAGCCCGGTTATTGCGCAGCTTCGCGCGGTTTATGAAATCGCCTCCCTTGATGTGGGCCGCAATCGGGCAGGCCATTACCCAACCGTTGATTTGGTCGGCAGCTATTCGGACAACCGTTCACCCAGCATCAATATATTTGGCCAGACGGGCCCGGAACTTGCTACTAAATCCACACAGATTGGATTGCAATTTGCGGTGCCCTTGTATCAGGGTGGCGGAACGCAGTCACGAGTGCGCCAGTCGTTATCGGTGCGCGAGCGGGCCGAACAGGATCTGGAAAATGCCAAACGCACCGTGGCGCAATCAGTACGCCAATCATTTCTGGGTGTCAAAAATGGTGTGGCGCAGGTGAAGGCTTATGAAGCGGCGCTGGTCTCAAATAAATCATCACTGGATTCGACTATTCTGGGCCGTGAAGTGGGCGTGCGAACCAACGTTGATATCCTTAACGCACAACAACAATTATTCCAGGCGCGCCGCGATTTACAGCAGGCGCGTTACAACACGATTTTGTCGCAATTGCGCCTGAAATCCAGTGTGGGCCGTTTGCAGGAAGAAGATATTGCCGAGGTTAATCGCCTGCTGGTTAAATAGCGGCACGAAGCAGCAAGCCATTTGGCCGGCGGTTTAAATTTGGCGCGTGATTCAAAGAGAGGGGTTCATCGCATCCGTGATGAGCCCCATCGTTTTTTCAGTCGCGCCTCGATGCATGGCCGTGAATTGCAACGCAGCTACACCGATCTCGCGCTGCTGTGCCGCGTCATAAAGCAGTGATTGCGCGGCCCGCATTGCGCTGTCGGCATCGGCTACTTGCATGAGTGCGCCGGCGTTTTTGGCCAAGCGCACGGCGTCGCTAAAATTGAACACATGCGGGCCAACGATGGCGGGCTTGCCCAATGCGGCAGCCTCAATAAAATTTTGCCCGCCGAGCGCCTCGAAACTGCCGCCAATGATAGCGACATCACAAAGCGCATAATACGCGGCCATCTCGCCCATTGAATCGCCCAGCCAAACCTGTATGTCATCGTCAGGCAGTCTGGCTGCGCTGCGCCGGGCAACTGACAATCCGGCTGCCATGATTATTTGCAACACGGCGTCAAAGCGCTGCGGATGACGCGGCACGATCACCAGCAAAATATCCCGGCGCGCGTTAGCGTCAAACACATGGCAGAAAGCCTCCAGCAACATTGCCTCTTCGCCCTCTCGCGTGCTGGCAGCCAGCAATACATGGCGCCGAGTGGTTTTAGTGGGTGCTGCAAGTATCGAAGCCCGCCATGCGGCACCGCGTGCAACGGCTTCTACGTCCGGCGATAAATCGAATTTCATGTTGCCCGTGACCACGACATGGCGAGCGCCGAGCGCCAGGAATCGCGCCGCATCGGCCGTCGATTGCGCCGCGATTACGGTTATGGCGGCGAGCGCATCCTGCGTCAGCAACCGGATCGGCGCGAATTTTGCATAGCCGTTGCGGGAGCGCTCAGATAGTCGGCCATTGACCAGCAGTACAGGGATTTTTTCGCGGCGACAAACCGCTACCAGATTGAACCAGATTTCCGTTTCCATGATGAGCAAACAGCGTGGTTTGAAATGCGCCAATAGTCTGCCCACGGCAGACGGCAAATCGTAAGGCAAGTAAGCAATCGTGGCGCGATGTGCAAATAGCTCAACCGCCATGGCGCGCCCGGTTGGTGTCATGCAAGTGAGCAGTATCGGCAACTGTGGAAAATGTTTTTCGCAGGCGGCGACCAGCGCTGCCGCAGCGCGGACTTCACCAACAGATACGGCATGTATCCAGACCGTATCGCGCAGCGGCGGCAGCGAATAATATCCAAACCGCTCCGCAATATATTGTCGATAGCCTGGCTCTCGCCTGCCCTGCCACCACAGTCTAGCCAAAATAAACGGCGTGGCGAGCGCAAACAGCAGCGTATAAATCAAGCGCAACATGCTAGCCCAGCCACGGCCGAATCGCCTGAAAAGCCGCTTCCACGCTGGGGTTTGCCGGAAATTCGCGGCTGCCGCCACCCAGGTTAACGGCGGTGGGTGAGCCGAATAATCCCGTCAACGCAGGTGAGGTGCTGATGTACAAACCCAGCGTTGGACGGCTCAACGCAACCGCCAAATGAGCGAGGCCGGTGTCCACGCCGACGACAGCACGGGCACCCGCTAATAAGCTTGCGGCTTCAGTCAGCGTGAGGGAGGGCGGCACGATGGTCGGGACCGTGCCATGCGTTAACAACGCGGCGAGTGATTCACTGGTTTGCTTTTCGTCCGCATTGCCCCACGGAAAAATCAGCGCGTAGCCGAGCACTTGCAGTTGTTTGCCCAGCGCAACCCAATGTTCTTTGGGCCACTGCTTGTCGATGCGACTGGTAGCGTGCAGCATCACAATATAGCGATGGCTGGAAAGCCATGCTGGGCGCGGGGATTGAGGCAATACGCTAGATAAACCATAGTCAATCGGTGCGCGTAAGGTATAGCCGAAAGCGGCAGCGGCCAGCTTGCGATTACGCGTAACCGCATGCTCATTTTTATCGATCATAAAGTTGTGCTGATAAAACCATGCGGCAAACGGCTCACGGGCAGTGTCAGGCGACAGTCCATAGCGAGGGCCGTCAGACCAGCTGGCGACCACGGCGCTCTTAACTAATCCTTGGGTATCAAGCACAGCGTCATACGGCGTTTCACGCAATGCCTGCCGATTCTGCTGTAACTGCTGCCAAGGAGAGCTCATCCACCATTGTTTTTTGAGGGAGCGTAGATTTACGGTCAGTACCCTGGCCACCCCTGGATGCAGCCTGACCAATTCTGCGTAAGGTGATTCTGTCACCCAATCAATGACTGCGTGCGGGAACGCGTGCGCCAAATCACTCACCACCGGTAAGTTATGAATCACGTCGCCCATTGAAGAAAGTTTAACTAACAAAATGCGCATCGTCGTATTCTAGCCGAGGCGCGCGTTCAATCCACCATCCACTGCATGGCACAATCAACTTACAATAGCTGCATATAGTTACTTAACAAAATGTTTCTCAAATATTCACCAAAACCAACGCCGAAAAAACTGTGGTTGACAAAAAAATCCCGCTCTCTGTTGTGATCATTGCCAAGAACGCTGCCGCGCAAATCGGGGCGTGCATTGACAGTGTGTCCTTCGCGCGTGAAATTGTAGTGGTTGATTCAGGCTCCGACGATGCAACGCGGGCCATTGCGGATATCAAAGGCTGCCGCGTTATCGAAAAAGAATGGCTGGGGTTTGGACGGCAAAAGCAGTTCGCGGTGAGCATAGCCGCACAGGACTGGGTGCTCTGTCTTGATGTTGATGAACGCGTCTCGCCTGAGCTGGCCGCGGGCATTTGTACCGCCATGCAGGATCCTGAACATTTTGCGTATCGTATGCGCAGACGCAATCGATTTTTGGGCCGGTGGCTGCGCCATGGTGAGGGCTATCCAGATTGGTCGCTGCGCTTATTTCATCGCCAGCACGCGAGCTGGAGTAACGATGAGGTGCATGAGACCGTGATGACCACCGCAGATGTGGGTCGCCTTGAAGGCGATTTGCTGCATGATTCTGCTGAAGAGGTCACCGCTTATCTTGCCAAGCAAAACCATTATTCCAGTCTGCATGCGCAGGCGTTGTATGACCAGGGTGTGCGTGCCGGTTATGACAAGCTTTTCTTTAGTCCCTTTGCCCGGTTTATCAAATTCTATTTTTTGCGCCGCGGCTTTCTGGATGGCGGGCCTGGTTTTGCGCATGTCGCAATTGGCTGCTTTGCGGCGTTTGCCAAATATGTGAAGTTGATCGAGTTGTCGAAAATGCCACCTGCAATTTCACCTACAGTGCCACCCAAAAACTCAAAAAATTAAAAAATCTACGGGGTGGCGGACGCGGCAGGCGTAGTGACCATACCCGTATTGCGCACTAATTCGATTCGTCGACGCAAGCGCTCAGCGTCTGCGGTATTGCCAGATTTTTCAGCACGCATGAGTTGCACGCCCAGCCAGGCCAACAATGGCCGCCGCCAGCCTTGCGCTGACGCGGTCTCAACGGCTAATACCAATACCTTTGGACTGGCGCGACTTTCGCGAAACAGCACGCCTGCTGCAACCAGTCTGGATAATGGGTCAGTGATGTTTTCGAGCGCTTGAATCATTGCTGCATCGTTGCTGGCGCTAGCCGCGGCACGATGTTGTGGCGGCAGGAGTGGCGCATCTTTTGCCTGCAATTGACCGGCTAAAAAATCAGCATAAATGCGTTCGGGTACAGCGGCATCCGTCCGCAGTTTTTCAAAACCGGCACAGGTCTCCTGCACTAGGCTGGCCACCTGGCTTGCACAACGCATCAGCTCAATACGGGCGAGCAAATCAGCCCGTCCAGTGCGCGCAATTTCGCTTTTGGCGCGTAGAAATTCCTGCGTCTCAATGCGGGTATTGCCGGTTAGATAGGCTTCGATTGCGCGCTCGATTGCACCTTGCGCATTGAGTTGCCAATCGGGCTGCGGCGGGTTGCTGCTACAGCCATTTAACAATATCACCGACAACATAACCGACAACGCGACTGCACTCACGCTTGCCGATAAAAAACGTTGCACAGCTAAAGTGGTCACGATGGTTCTCCCGGTTTTCCTGTTGGCGTTGCTCATGGTAATTTCAGCTCCGCGTCATGGCGAAACGGCCATTTACGATTGATTTCGTTAACCAGATGATCAACCTTGCGCAAGCTGGTCTCAATGTCTGCGCGCAATGCGCCCAAATCCGCGGTGCCCGCACGCGCATTGGCACCCACCGCCTGCGCCTCAACCAGCACGGCATCAACTTTCTTCAGGCTGGCCCGGGCCTCAAGCAGCAAGCCGTTGAGCTGAACAATGGTAGCCTGAGTGTCCCTCATTACCCCGCCGGGGCCAAATACCTGCGTATCCGCTTTGGCGGCCAGATTATCCACTTTGGCCAGCAAAGAGTTGGCCTGATCGAGCGCCAGAATTAATTTTTGCGCGTTCTTTTCATCCCCTAACAGTGCGCCCAATGCACCGCTGCGGCCACTGAGTTTTTCGGTCAGTATTTTTACATTACTCAAGCTCGCATCGAGCGAAGAATCAGCCGCCGTTAATGTTTTCAGATTTTGTATCAGCTCTTTGGCCGCCGCGACCAAGCGCGGGATTTCTGCACTGGCATCGCCCACCAGCAGATTGCGGGTGGCGCCCGCTTCCAGCAACGGATCAGTCAAAATGCCGCTGTAGGCACGCAGACGTGTGTTGCCGACCAAGCCACGCTCCAGCGTAAAAATACTGGAGGAACGCAACCAGTGCGCATCCGCTTGGGCCACATCAACCGTCATATGCACATTGCCGGTCGGACTGAGCGCAATACGGCTAACGCGCCCGATTGGAAAACCGGAAAAAGTTAGATCCATACCGACCACGACACCTTCTGAATCATCGGCTACCAGCACCAGTTTTTGGGTGCTCTCAAACGCACCACGGGCGTACATTAAATAAATCACCGAGCCACCCACCAGCACCAGCATCAACACCAGCAGCATTGCCGCCTTTATCTGAACATTCGGCAGCGGAGGCGGTGGCGGTTGGAGCGGAGGAGTGGGTGCTGTTTCGGGTATTGGGTTTGAGGGTTCATTCATAATAAGAAGACTCGGTAGGTTTGCAATATCCAATATCGTGGCGCTAAAACTAATAATAATTGCCCATTAAGGAGGCAACTTCAATCAATAAAATGACCGAAAATAAACGCACCATACTCGCCAATTCACGCGCCGCCTTGGAACGACTTTGCATCGACATATTGGCCTCGTCGTAAAGGGATGAGGCCATCGGAATCAATGAAACCGCCAAGCTGAAGAACACGGTTTTCAAGAGCAAAATCATCGAAACTGCGGGACTAAACACCTGACCCACGACGCGATTGTAGCCAGCGATTCCCCACGGCGTAAAACCATAAATGCTCAAATACGCCAGCACCAGTGAGGTGATGCAACTCACCGCGACCAGTGTGAGTACTGAAAATACGCCTGCCATAACTCTGGGCAGCGCTTCGCGGCGCACCGGGTCAATGCCCTCGCGCTGGAAAACGGTGAGCTCGCCGCGCGCGCGCATTTCAGCTAACTCAACGCCATCAGGCAGGGTGCAACGCAGCGCGACAAACGCCGCTGCCGTCAGGGGAATCAGTTCGAGTACCAGCACCCGCACTACCATCTCTAAAGCATACTTGGACAGGCCGTAGCTTAATGCGGTGACCACGACAATGCGAATCAGCACCAAACTAACCAGCGCGCATAGCACCGTAAACCATAACAAATTGGGCCACATACCCCCCACGATTTGCGTTGCGATAGCGGCGCGGTTGTCGCGGCTGTAAGTGGCAGGAGAAAACGCGAGTGATAAAATAAGTGCCGCAAAATGCAGTGTGCGCCACGCCCTTGCCAGCCATCGCCGCGCCCGCTCATGCGTACGCTTTAAAAACCCGGTTGAGGCATCCAAACTCTTATCTGAAAAGGACGATTTTGGATTCATGACATGATAGTAGCAGTGAATTTGTGTGGCGTTGTGTAGGTGTGCACCGCAAACAGCGCTAAAGCTGTGACAACCGGTTAAACAGCTGATACGTTATGCAATTCTGCTATTAATGTCTGGCTTGGGTATCGTAAGTTGTCCGTTATGGAGAATCAAAATGATCATGAAAAATAATGTCGGTGTTGTGTTGGTGATGACCGCAGGATTGTTGTTTACTGGCGTTGCCGCCGGTGCTGCTGCCGACGCCCCAGCAGAACTGGCTAAAAAATCGGGATGTACCGCCTGTCATGCGATTGACAAAAAGCTGGTGGGCCCGGCGTTTACAGAGGTTGCGGCTAAATACAAAACCCAAAAAAATGCCGACGTCATGTTAGCCGCCAAGATTAAAAAAGGCGGCTCAGGTGTATGGGGCGTAATCCCCATGCCGCCCAATAGCTCGGTGACCGATGAAAACATGTTGATCCTGGCAAAATGGGTGTTGACGCAATAAAGCGCGGGTGGACGGTTGCGGTGCGGCGTGTTTGCACACAACATCGGGAAATAGCGGCTGTCACTGGTAAAATCGGGTTTTCCTAAATAGAGCGCTTACTCACCTTCCCTGTTATCAGGTCGGTGCGCTCCCTGAAAACATGATCATTGTCACTGGCGGTGCCGGATTTATTGGCAGCAATTTTATTCATGATTGGCTGCGCGCAAGTCATGAGCCGGTATTAAATCTCGATAAATTGACTTATGCGGGCAATCTAAAATCGCTCGCCGATATTGAGGCCGATGAGACGTTGAAATTACGCTATCGTTTTGTGCGGGGCGATATTGGCAACCGCGCCCTGCTGGCAACTCTGCTAGCCGAGATCAAGCCCACTGCAATGGTTAATTTCGCGGCTGAAAGCCATGTTGATCGCTCCATTGCGGGCGCGGACGAGTTTATTCAAACCAATATTGTAAGTACCTTTAACTTGCTGGAAGAAGTGCGCGCTTATTTTTCGCAGTTGTCAGCCAGCGAAAAATCCGCGTTTCGTTTTTTGCATATTTCAACTGATGAAGTCTATGGCTCATTAAGCGGGGCGGATGCGGCATTTACCGAGCGCCATCAATATGCGCCCAATAGTCCCTATTCGGCTTCCAAGGCCGCCTCAGATCATCTGGTGCGCGCATACCATCATACGTATGGCCTGCCGACGCTGACGACCCACTGCTCGAACAACTACGGGCCTTATCATTTCCCGGAAAAATTGATTCCGTTGGTGATTCAGAACGCGCTGAACGGCAAGCCATTGCCGGTCTATGGCGATGGCCAGAATATACGTGATTGGTTGTATGTGGCAGATCACTGCGCCGCGATTCGCGCCGTATTGGCGAACGGGCGCGTAGGTGAAACCTACAATATCGGCGGCAGAAACGAACGCACCAACATGGATGTCGTAAATACTATTTGCGCACTGCTTGATGAGCTAAAGCCGCGCCCTGATGGTCAGTCGTACATAACCCAAATATCGTTTGTCAAAGACCGTCCGGGTCATGACCGTCGGTATGCCATTGATGCCAGCAAACTCGAAAGCGAATTAGGCTGGCGCGCGCATGAAACCTTCGAGACCGGCATTCGCAAAACAGTGTCGTGGTATCTCGCCAATCAGGCTTGGGTGGAATCAATTTCGAGTGGCGAATATCAAACATGGATGCGGGCGCAGTATGAAAACGCAATATGAAAATGCAATATGAAAACACAACATCATGAATCGTAAGGGCATTATTCTCGCCGGCGGTAGTGGCACGCGTCTCTATCCGGTGACGCAGGTAGTTTCAAAACAACTGCTGCCGATCTATGACAAGCCGATGGTTTACTATCCGCTCACCACGCTGATGCTGGCGGGTATTCGCGATATTCTTATTATTTCGACACCGCAAGACACGCCCCGCTTTCAGGAGCTGCTAGGTGATGGCGCCCGGTGGGGCCTCAATTTGTCGTACGCAGTGCAGCCGTCTCCGGATGGTTTGGCGCAGGCGTTCCTGATCGGCAAAACATTCATTGATGGCGCGCCATCTGCGTTGATCCTGGGCGACAATATTTTTTACGGACACGATTTCTCATCGCAGTTGCAGCGTGCCGACGCGCGGCAGGACGGTGCCACTGTATTTGCCTATACCGTGAATGATCCTGAGCGTTACGGCGTGGCTGAGTTTGATGATCAAGGCCGCGTACTTTCGCTTGAAGAGAAGCCCGCAAATCCTAAATCGCGCTATGCCGTCACCGGTATTTATTTTTATGATAATAAAGTGTGTGAGCTAGCCGCCAGCCTCAAGCCTTCGCCGCGTGGCGAATTGGAAATAACCGATTTGAACCGGCTTTATCTTGAACGAGGCGCACTCACCTGCGAGGTGATGGGCCGCGGCATGGCTTGGCTCGATACCGGCACCCATGAATCGCTACTGGAAGCATCGCAATATATCGAAACCATTGAACGCCGCCAAGGATTAAAAATTGCCTGTCCCGAAGAAGTCGCCTATCGCCAGGGCTGGGTCAGTGCGGCCCAGATTGAGGCACTCGCCAAACCGATGCTTAAAAATAACTATGGCCAGTATTTAATACGGATGTTGACTGAGAAGCTGCACGGATGAACATTATTGATACCGCGATTGCGGATATAAAAATTATTGAACCCCAAGTATTTGGCGACGAGCGAGGATTTTTCTTCGAGAGTTTCAATGAGCGCGCCTTCGCTGAAAAACTTTCCCTCAACATCAAGCCAACATTCGTGCAGGACAATCATTCCCGTTCGACCCGGGGTGTCCTGCGTGGCTTGCACTATCAAGTTCAATCCGCTCAGGGCAAGCTGGTGCGTGCGGTGGTGGGTGAGATATTTGATGTGGCCGTTGATATTCGACAATCATCGCCCACCTTCGGCCAGCATGTTGCTGTCCGCCTGTCTGCCGAAAACAAGCGCATGTTGTGGGTGCCGGTGGGTTTTGCACACGGCTTTTTAACGATCTCCGAGGTCGCTGAGGTGCTGTATAAAACCACCGATTACTATGCGCCGCCGCATGAGCGCAGCTTGTTGTGGAATGATCCCGCGCTCGCAATTGATTGGCCTGTGGCGGAAAGTGGTGCGCCACAATTGAAGTCCGCCGACACCAATGGCAAACCCCTCTCCGCCGCCGAGTTGTTTGCCTGAAATGAATAATACTGATCCCGCATTTCGCATCCTCATTACGGGCAAAAACGGCCAGTTAGGCTACGAACTCGCGCAAGGGTTTGCCGATATGCTTGGCAGCGAGGGGGAGGTTTTTGCACTTGACCGCGTCGCGATGGATCTTACCCATCCTGAACAAATTCGCGGTAAGGTGCGCGGTATCAGGCCACATCTGATTATTAACGCTGCTGCCTACACCGCGGTAGATCAGGCCGAACGCGAGCCGCATCTTGCCATGCAGGTGAACGGCGTGGCACCCGGTATTTTGGCTGAAGAGGCAAATTTGCTAGGGGTGCCGCTGATTCATTTTTCGACGGACTATGTATTCGCTGGCGATGCTACCGCGCCTTATCGTGAAGATGCTGAAGTTGCGCCGCAAAATATTTATGGTCAGTCAAAATTGATTGGTGAGCAGGCGATTACGGCGATTGCCAAGCGCTACGCGATTATTCGCTGTAGCTGGCTGTACTCAAACCGCCGCCATAATTTTTTACTGACGATGCTGCGTTTGGCGCGTGAGCGCGACACCTTGCGCGTGGTCAATGATCAATTTGGCTCGCCCACCTGGGTGCGTCGGGTTTCTGATACGACCCAGCAGATGATCCGATTGTCGTCGGAAACCCAGGCAATTGATCTTGCAATACCGAACGGCATTTACCATGTTGCGGCCAGCGGCGTGACGTCCTGGCATGGTTTTGCCACGGCCATTATCGAAGGCACCATCGACGCAGCGCGCCGCGCCAATACGGTCGAGCCCGTGACCAGCGCTGAATTCAAGGCTCCCGCCAAGCGCCCTGCTTATTCAGTGTTGGCGCATGACAAAATTGAAACCGCATTGAACCTCAAAATGAGCGATTGGCAAACCCAATTACAGGATTGTATTCAAGAAGCAAATGTGCAGAAAGCGAATGCCCTGGAAGCCGCGCCAGTGCTTGAGTCTGGCATGCCGTCTTCTGCACAATTTCCGCCCGTGCAGTTATTCGTTCCCACCTTCCGCATCGATGAATGTTTAAGCGAGATTCGTGAATGTCTGGAAAAAGGCTGGACCGGCCTAGGCTACAAGACGGTTGCTTTTGAAGCGGCTTGGCAACAATACACACACTTGCCGCACGCGCATTTTTTGAATTCGGCGACGGTGGGATTGCACCTGGCGGTTGAGGTGCTGAAGAGAAAAAACGGCTGGGCAGATGATGATGAAGTCATCACCACGCCGCTGACGTTCGTGTCAGACAGCCACGCGATTCTGTACGCAAAAATGAAGCCGGTATTTGCGGACGTGGATGAATCGCTTTGCCTGGATGCGAAAGATGTCGCCAACAAAATTACCTCACGCACTCGGGCCGTATTGTTTGTGGGTTTGGGCGGCAATAGCGGTGGTTATGCAGAGGTGCTGAAGTTGTGTCGTGCGCGTGGACTGGCGATGATTCTTGATGCGGCCCATATGTCCGGAACCCGTGTTGATGGCAGGCACGTTGGCCACGATGCGGATGTCACCATATTCAGCTACCAGGCGGTGAAAAATCTGCCTACTGCGGATTCCGGCATGATTTGTTTTCGCGATGCAGCTGACGATGAGCTGGGTCGCAAGCTTACCTGGTTAGGCATTAACAAAGACACCTATTCGCGCACGGCATCTCAAGGTAATTACAAATGGATGTACGACGTTGAGCATGTCGGCTACAAATATCACGGCAATTCAATCATGGCCGCCATGGGTCTGGTGCAACTTAAATATCTGGATGCCGATAATGTGATTCGCCGTGAGATGGCGGCCCGTTACCGTGCCGGCTTCGCATCTGCATCGCGTATCAGCACCGTGCCGATTACGCCAGGCTGCGAATCAGCCACGCACTTGTTTCAGATTCGTGTGAAAAATCGCGAAGAGGTGATGACAAAATTAAACGAGGTGCAGATTTATCCCGGCGTCCATTATCGTGACAATACTGAATACAAAATGTTCGCCTACGGTCAGGGCACTTGCCCCGCCGCACACCAGGCATCGAATGAAATTATTTCCCTGCCGCTGCATTTACGCATGACCCTGGCCGATGTGGATCGCATTATTGAAAATGTTGTCAAGTTTGCGGCTTGATGACAGAAATGATCACGACCAAGCCTGGTATGCAAGCTATTTTGGGTGATGGCATCGCGCTGCGGTTGCTCACTGAACATGATTTATCGCGCACGCTTGGCTGGCGCAATCGGGATGCGGCGCGTATTCAGTTCAAGCATGCCGAAAAGTTGATGCTGGCCGATCATAAAGTCTGGTTTGAGCGAAAAAAAAATCTCACTGATGCTTATTATTTCATCGTGGAAAACAAGGATGACGGCCAAGCGGTCGGGCAAGTCGCGATTTACAATATCAACCTCACGAATCAGTCAGCCGAGGTCGGCACTTTTATCGCAGCCCCTGAAGCAGAAGGGCGCGGCTTCATGAAACGCGCGATCCTGGCTTTGATGGCATGGGCGTTCAAGGACTTAAAGCTCAATCGTGTATACCTTGAAGTGTTCGCCACCAATCTGCGTGCTATTCGCATCTATGAATCGTGTGGATTTAGCCTATACGGACAGGTTGGCGAGATGCTGCTGATGCAAAAAATGACAGCGCTAAATATGCCTGAAAGCCGCGCCAGTGCTCGTGTTTGAGCCATCGTCTCCAAACTATTGATCCTGCGCTATTAACCCTGGGCTACTGTCCGTGGGCCATTGATCCTATAATTGCCGCCATGCCTGCCAACCTGATTAAAGATAACCTCCGCGCCATACGCAACTGGCGGGTCTGGTTTCATCTGGGCATGGCCGATATTCGCAATCGCTTTGCGCGATCATTCGTCGGACCACTGTGGATTGTGCTGAACCTGGGGCTGTGGGTCGGTGGTATCGGCGTTATTTATGCGGCGCTTTATCGCCAAGAAATCCATCAATACTTGCCCTTTCTCACCATCGGTTTTGTGATCTGGAATTTTCTCACCCAGACCATTACAGATGGCGGCAACGCCTTCGTATTTGCCGAGGGTTACATCAAACAATTTACGTATCCCAAGCAGATTTATGTGCTGCGGGTGCTGGTCAATTCGGTGGTGCCATTGATGATTGGCACGGTAATATTTTTTATCGTGACGCTGCTGCTTGCGAACCCGATGGGCTGGGGTATGTTCTGGGCGATTCCCGGTTTTGTGATGGTGCTGATAGCCGCTTATTTGCACGCCAGCATCATGGCTTATGCTTCCGTTCGCTTCCGTGATTTGCCGCACGGCATGACCTCGCTGCTGCAGGTTTTATTTTTCGTCACACCCATCATGTTTCCGGTCAGCATTCTCAAAGAACGCGGACTTGATTTTATTTACCAGCTAAATCCGCTGTACTACCTGATTGAAGTAGCACGCGAGCCGATGATTAATCTGCGCCCGGCGTCTACTGAGGTTTACGCGATTACCGCCGCCTACCTGATTTTATTGTTTATCGTCATGCTTGCGGTAGCCAAGCGCTTTGATAAGCGTGTGGTCTATATGTTATGAAACTCTTTGTTATGAAATTCATGGTTATAAGTCCGGCGCGATGAATCCCACGCTTGCAATAACCGTTACCGACGCCGTCGTGCGCTTTCAGGTTGGTAATGCCGATGGCCAAACCCTTAAAGGTTTTTTGGCTTCGTTCAAGAACGGTCGTCGAGCCGCACCGTTTGTGGAGGCGCTGAAAGGCGTGAGCGTGAAGATCGTCTCAGGCGAACGAGTCGGGCTTATCGGTCATAACGGCGCCGGCAAATCAACCCTGTTAAAAGTGATGGCGGGCATTTATCCGCCGGTGCTGGGCTCGGCCGTAACGCATGGCCATGTCTGCCCGCTATTCGAGTTTGCGACCGGGTTTGAATATCACCGCTCCGGCTGGGAAAATATTCGTATACGCGGCATGTTGCTGGGCATGACGCCCGATGAAATTGAAGCCAAGCTGCCGGAAATTGCGGCCTTCTCTGAGCTGGGCGATTTTCTTGACTATCCGGTTCGCACCTATTCCACGGGCATGTTTGTGCGCCTGGCATTTGCGGTGTCCACAGCGGTTAATCCCGAAATATTATTGCTCGATGAAGTAATGGGCGCGGGTGATTTGGCATTTACCGAAAAAGCCAACAAACGGATGCGCGAGTTTATGGATCAAGGAAAAATTTTGGTATTTTCTTCGCACAGCATGGAGCTGTTAGCTGAATATTGTTCGCGCACCATTTGGATGGACCATGGCATGATTCGCGAGGACGGCCCCACCGCCGAAGTGGTGCAGCACTATAAGGAATCGGTGCTTGGAACTGCGATTGTGTCCAATCCTTCCCCCGCACCCGCCTGAGCAAAAGTCATTTATTGTTTATGCCCCCAGCCATCACTACCGTCGCGCTGATTGTTGGCGATATTGCCGAGACTGAAACTGAGGCTATTCGCCTGCTTCGCGAGTTACGTTATTTCGCCGAGCGTGAAAGCGATGTTGCTGGTGATCGCGATCCCATCATCGTCGTGATCGATGGGCCAGCGTGGCAGCGCGTGTTGCCCGCCGAGCTTCTAACGGCGCATGGGTTGACCGTCATTACACTTGACGCCGCGCGCCATTTGCCTGCTACGCTCATCAATCATGTCATCGCCGACATCAGCACTGAGTGGGTTTCATTTTGCTGGCCGGGCACTGAAGTCAGCACCTGGTATGCCAATAAAGCCGCCTTGCTCAAGGCCGGGCGCGCGAGCCAGGCGAATATCGTAGCCGGCTATCGCGGGCCGGGAGAATCGCGGCTAGCGGCTACTAACTCAGTTGAAAGTTTTTTGGTCCATCCGGATGATGGTTTCTCAAGTGATTACCCGCATGCATGGTTACAAATGCTGGATTTGGTGCCGATGGCGAATGCCATCGTGCGCAACGCGTTCATTCGCGAAATAGGCGGTTTCACCACAAACCCGCAGCTACAGCGACACTTCTGGTGGGCGTTTACGTTGCGCGCTGCCAATGCGGGAAAAATCGACAGTGTGCCGCTGCAGCCCATCCCCGTTAAGAGTTGGCATCGCTATGCATTTGCGGCTGAGCAGGGCGCGCCTGACGACAGCGCAATACGACTGATGATGGCGTCGAAAGATGCTCAAGGTGCTAAACGAACCCAAGGTGTCCGTGATGTCTTGCCCGATATTTTTTCCAAAGCACTGCAAGCACAGCTTCATCAAGCTCGCGAAAAAAATCAAAAAACCGGGCTGCGCATTACCGTGCTGGGTGGCGTGAATGAGCCTGCACACAATCAATTGTGCTTTTTTAATTTCTTTGAATTGATCCAGAACTTAAGCGTGTTGACATGGCGCAGCGTGCTCGATGAGATTGCGCACCCAGCCGATCTGGCGCTATGCGATCTGGTTATTTTCAGTCGGGTAAAAAGTGCCCGTGGTGTGACGCTGATGAATTTTTGCCGCGAGCAAAATATCCCCACCCTCTACATGCTTGATGACAACTGGTTCTGGCTGGGCCGTGAATGGCCAGAATACGCGTCGGTGTTTTCGCCGGGCAGTGCACCGTTCGAAAATTTTTTGCATTGCCTGAAAAATGCCGACACCGTGCTTACCTATAATCGGCATCTGGCCGATGATCTTGAACCTTATGCAAAACGATTGGCGATACTGCCGACTAATGTGGATTTAGCACGCTTTGAACGTCGGCCGCGGCCATCACCGGATGCAGCCATCACGCTCGGCTATGTCGGCTCGGTCCGAAAAAATTCACAGCCTTTCCAGGCCTTAGTTGAGATCGCGCGCGCCCGACCAGATGTCAAAATATTTGTGATGTCGAATAATCTGCCGGATGAATTAACCGCGCTGCCGCCGGGCCGGGTGATGTTCCAGCCGTATCAATTTAATTACGCCGCGTATGCGGCAACGGTCTGCGATGCCGCGCCCGATGTGCTAATTGCGCCCGTGGGGCGCACCCGATTTGAGGCCAGCAAATGCCCTAATAAATATCTCGAAATCACCGCCTGCGGCGCGGTCGGGGTGTATTCCAATGCCGAGCCGTATATTGGTATTACCGGCGCTGGCCCACTTACAGGCTATGTTCGTGAAAATGAAAACGGCTTATTGGCGGACGATGATGTCGCGATATGGCGCTCGCAGATTGAACGATTGATTGATGATGCGCCGTTGCGCCACCGGCTGGCCGAGCGCGCGTTAAAAAATGTGGAATCAAGCTTCGACACTCCTGCCGTGCTGCCGCAATTTTTGGCAATGTTGCTGGCTGCGGTCCATGTGGGCGATACCGATTCTGCATTGAACCGTAAACGTCGCGCATGGATGGCTAGTAGTAAGCCGGAATCCGATCAACACACGCCTGCGTTGTGGGCAACGGTTATCGGTGCCAACACGGTTGTAAACACAACGCAAACCAACCGATTCGAAAACGGGCTAAAAAAAGCGGTCGCGCGCATCACTCAGCGTGAAGACTTTTGGGCCGACGCGCAGCATGCGTTCCCGGCGTTTGCGCAAGCATCATCCATGGCAGCGTTGCATCAGTCAGGCTATTTACTGCAGTTTTCCGGCAATCTGGCGTCCGTCGACTCACATACCTATGCCATCCGGTTTGACACACCACAAACGATCAAACGGCTTACGCTTGTGCCGGTCATCACCGAGCCTGAGTCGAACGGTGTGTTGATATTGGAATGGCTGTCGCCTGCGGGCAACGCGGATGAACAAAACATCATTATTCGAAAAGAAATAGCCTTAAATCGATTGGGCCCACTACCGTTAATTTCGATGGCGTGTGCCGCGAATGCAGCGGTGCTGGCAGGTCAATTAAGGCTATCCGTACGCGGTGCCCGCTCGCCCGTTCGGGTTCTGGAATGGCGGCGCTATCGCCACGGCGGTCTGACCCTCGAACTTCAGCCGTTCGTTCTGTTCCAATTTGCCTAATAAGCGCATTGGAAACGTTTTTGCGTTGACCTCTGGGTTGACTTCGGTGTCGGCATCAACAGCCGTAAATTTTTGTTACAAAAAAGCGATTGTTGAGACACACTATTCGCTCGCTCGCAGGCTAATACTGAGCAATAGTAGGCCTGACTGTTATACTTTCAGGCCTTATCGAGAGGATGCAAGTTGGAATCCACCACACAAAAGCTGGGCGAAATTTTGGTTGGACGCGGCAAGCTGGATGCTGCCAATTTAGACCGTGCGCTCAAAGTGCAGGAATCCGCTCGCGCCGACGCGGGCTCGACTGAAAAGCTCGGTTCCATCCTCACCCGCATGGGCATGGTGTCCAGCCGCGATTTAGCGGAGGTGCTAGCCTATCAACGAGGCTGGACGATTGTTGAGGCCAATGAATTTCCTGAGTTGCCCGTGCTCGAAGAATCCGTCTCCTCGCGATTTATTCAGGAGTCGCGCGCCATCCCGGTCGCCGAAAGTGAAGACGAGGTGGTCGTTGCCATGACCGATCCGGCGGATCACTACACATTGCAAGCCTTCGGAGCTGCCACGCAAAAACGGGTGCGTTCAAAATTATTGCCGCTGAACGATTTTGATATTTTGTTTGAGCGCTTGTATGGCAGCGGCAAATCATCAATGGGCCAAATCGTTGATAACATTTCTACGCGCGATGAAGATCAGGAGTTTGGTGATATCGAGCAGCTAAAAGATTTAGCCTCGGAAGCGCCGGTCATTCGCTTGGTCAATCTGGTGATTAACCACGCCCTGGAGCGCCGCGCCTCGGATATTCATATCGAGCCGTTTGAAAATCGCCTGATAGTTCGCTACCGGGTTGATGGCGTGCTGCACGAGACTGAATCGCCGCCGCGCCGTTTGTCAGCAGCCGTGATTTCACGCATTAAAATTATGGCGAATCTGGATATTGCCGAACGCCGTTTGCCGCAGGATGGCCGCATTAAACTGCGCATCCAGGGTAAGGAAATTGATTTGCGCGTATCGACCGTTCCCACCATGCACGGTGAATCAGTGGTGATGCGTATTCTGGACAAGGGCGGCGTCGCGCTGGATTTTTATGCGCTCGGTTTTGATGACCGCAATCTGAAAATTTTCACCGATATTCTGTCGCAGCCGCACGGGATTATTTTAGTCACCGGCCCCACCGGTTCCGGCAAAACCACCACGCTTTACACCGCACTGGATCGGCTCAATCAGCCGGATGTCAAAATTCTTACGGTTGAAGACCCGGTTGAATATCAAATGCCGGGGATCAACCAAATTCAGGTTAAACCGCAGATCAACCTGACCTTTGCCAACGCGCTGCGTTCCATCGTGCGGCAGGACCCCGATGTCATCATGATTGGTGAAATTCGCGATCTTGAAACCGCGCAAATCGCGGTGCAATCCGCGCTGACCGGACATTTGGTTTTGAGCACTTTGCACACCAACGATGCGGCCTCATCCATTAACCGTCTCCTCGATATGGGGGTGGATGATTATTTGCTGACTTCCACTGTGATCGGTATTCAGGCGCAGCGGCTCGTACGCATTCTTTGCGCACACTGTAAGGAGCCCTATCACCCCGTAGAAGAGGTAGTGGCGCAAATGGGCTTGCGGCGTTTTACGCAAGATACGAGAGTTACTTTGCATCAGGCCAAAGGTTGTGAACACTGCGGACACACCGGCTACTTTGGTCGCGAGTCGATTATGGAAATCATGCCGATGACGGACCCTTTGCGCAGTCTCGTCATGCGCCACGCAACCTCGGGTGAATTACGCACCGCAGCGATTGGTGAAGGCATGGAAACCATGTATGAAAACGGACTTAAAAAAGCCGTTGCCGGTATTACCACTATGGAAGAAGTGCTGCGGGTAACCCGGGAGGATTAGGATGGGAATTAGCCTTAACAATTACATTGATAGCCACACCGATAGCCGCACTAACAGCAGCAGCCATTAACCGATGCCGATCTTCCAATACAAGGCCGTCAGTGCCGATGGCGATATTAAAGAAGGCGTGCTCGAAGGCGCGTCGCAATCGGGCGTGGTCGCCCATCTACAGTCGCTCGGCCTGATTCCGATTCGTGCTGCTGAGGTCGGTACATCAGGTGCTGTGGCTGTGTCGGGCGGGGTAGGGGTAGGGGCGGGCGCAGGGACATCCGCAGCCGCAGCAGGCGATGGCG
>ENA-OFCI01000556-OFCI01000556.1-metagenomes-genome-assembly--contig:-NODE-556-length-21748-cov-5.730420_pt1 | contig 21748 bp, 11 predicted proteins | sample MGYA00153391_OFCI01 | MGnify analysis MGYA00153391
GCATCGTTTGCAAACGCGTTCGCAATAATAAGCTCAGCACCTGTGGCCGACACCGTTGCTCGTAAGGCCTCATGGCGGTTGATCAAATCTAGCAATGCATTTTTTAGCGCGGCCACATTCAGCGCGCCAGAAAAACGCAGCAGCACAGATTCGTTGTAGGCGAGCGATGCTTCACGACTCAATTGATCTGCCAGCCACACCTCACGCTGCGGCTCAGTGGTGGGCACCACGCGGGCAACGTCACTTCCCGTCTCTGCAAACGGATCGTAATCTACGGCCTTGAATGTGGATGCGGCGCCGGATGCTACAGTCATGCGTCGAGTCTCAAATATTTTCCCGGGCTAGCCGGATTCGGTACAAACCATGCCGCATTGCCTTCGGGGTCTTTACCGATGCGCGCGCCCGGTGCAGGCGGTTTGGAGGCGTCAAACATGGCGGCGCTCAACTCTTTGCGTTTAGGAATAAAACCTGACTCCTGCAACTCAATCACCGACTCCTTAAACGCAGATTTAATTTTCGCAATATCGTCAACGCTGTGCGCAGTGGTAAAAAAGCACGGGAAGTTATCAAGAATATGAATGCCACGACTACGCATCATGCCAAACAATAAATCTTGCAGTGGGTGCTCTTCAGTGAAGAACGTTTTCCAAACGGAGGCAAAAGATTTGAGCACAATCGGCGCACCCATTTCGCGACAAAATGCGTTGAGTTCATCGACCATTGAGGTCGTTGTTAACGTCAATGTTGCCTGTAACGCTGGCCCCTCGTGTTTCAAATGTTCCAGCACAGCTTTGGCCGCAGCGAGCGCCAGCGGATGGCGCACAAACGTGCCCGCAAAATAAGTCACGCCCACTGTCGGAATTGAATCGTCGCCGTACTGCCAGCCGCCGCCATCGAGAGCGTCCATGAATTCACGTTTACCTGCGATCACACCAATCGGGAAACCACCGCCGACCACTTTTCCATAGGTGCAAATATCTGCATCAATCCCGAATAGCGCCTTGACCCCGCCAGGATGGCAGCGGAAACCGGTCACAACTTCATCAAAAATTAACAGCGTACCGGATTGCCTGGTGACTTCGCGCAACTCCTGCAAAAATTCACGCGGCTGGAAATCCGGGCGGCGACTTTGCACTGGCTCAACCAACACCGCGGCGAGATCGTCCGCATGTTCACGCAAAATTTTCATCGATTCGGGCGTGCCATAGTCGAGTACCAACACGTTTTGCGCAGTGCTTGCCATGATGCCGGGTGCTGCTGGCACCGCCCGAAGTTTCTTGGCTGCACGGACAATCACTTCATCAAAAATACCGTGATACGAACCGGTAAACAGCGCAATCGTATTGCGCCCCGTCACCGTGCGCGCGATGCGCACTGCACCCATCACCGCCTCGGAGCCGGTGTTGCAAAGACCCGCACGATCATGCCCAGTAACTTCGCAAATCAGCTTGGCCACTTCACCGGCGAGGGGATGTTGTGGGCCGATATCGTAGCCTTCGTCCATTTGGTGTTTAACCGCATCGTTTATAAACTCGGGCTGCCAGCCAAACATGTTCATGCCGAAACCATTCAGCACATCGATGTATTCGTTACCATCGAGATCCCACATGCGCGAACCTTTGGAGCGCGAAATCACAATTTGATAAATGATTTCTTTGAGCATCGGTCTGAAGCCATTCACGACGCGCGGATCCGCCAGATGAGGGCGGTGCATGACGGTATATTCCTTTGACAGTTTGGTGCGTGCGATGTAGCGACGCATAAACTGATCGAGGCGAGCACGCTGGCGCTCGGTTAAATCAGACGCCGCATCAGTATAAATCCGCGCAATCGCGCCAAATGCTTTTTTTACGTCGTATCTCATTGGAGCGTCGAGGTTTTCATCAGACATAGATGCCTCGAAAGCCAATACGGGCGCTGAGTTTGCAGCATTAACGTTATCAGCTTTTTGAACCGCGCTCGCCTGCGAGTCCATTTGCGCAGGCGCATGGAGCGCCAGTGATGCACCCTGCAACAACAAAAGTTGTTGCGACATCAATTGCATTTGCTGCTGAATAACTTGCTGGATGAGCGGACTGTTTATTGAGGGTGAAAGTAAAGCTGGATTGGTCATCATGGCAGGAACCTCCATCATCGGCTGGGAAGCAACCGCACGAGCGTGAGCGACCGCGGTGGCGGCCGCAACAGCAACTGCTGGTGAAGCAGGCATTGCGCCATCGATAAACGCGGCGAGTGAATCAAGCGTACGATATTTTTCCATCAGTTGGCGAAACGTAATGCCGATCTTAAAAGTCTGTTTTAGTTGAATCGCAATTTGTGTCAGCGACAGGGAATCGAGACCCAATTCGACAAAAGCCGCTGACCCATCCGCCTCGGCAAGATCGACCCCGGATGTGTCTTCGAGCATCGTTCGTAATTGTGCGAGAAGTGCGGGAACGCGGCTTTGGGCAGGCATGCTATTCATTGGTTGCTCCGTGGGCTTTACAGGTTCTGCAAAGGCTGGCGGTAGTGATGTTGAAATAGAAGGAGAAAAGGTTACGATTGGACTCAATTGCTGAGCCAGCACAGTTGGCACAGTTGGCGCATCCAGCCAAAAACGCTGCCGCTCGAACGGATAAGTGGGCAGCAAAACGCGGTGCTTGCGCGCGCGCCTATCAAGCGTGTCAAGCTGCATCGGAACACCCGTCGCCCAGAGGCCGCCTACCGCCAGCAATAAACTTTCACGCTCGCGATCCACTTCATCAGCAAGGCTCGCCAAGGCAATGTGCGCGTGCTGCATGGAAGCGGCATGCTGTCGAGCGAGCGTTGAAAGCGACCCGCGCGGACCGACTTCGAGAAGTAGCAGCGGATTTTTTTCGCCAGCGGTTTCGAGGGCCTCCACTAACGCTGCTGAAAAGCGTACGGGTTCACGTAGATGCATTGCCCAGTAATGCGGATCGCACGCTTTCTCGGGTGACAGAAGCTTACCCGTCACCGTTGAGTAAATCGGCATCGAAGGGGCCGATAAATGCAGCTTGCGAACCTCCGCTTCGAACGGTGCTACCGCCGCATCCATCATGGCAGAATGAAACGCATGCGATGTTTGAAGGTCACGAGAAATGACGCCGTCTTCTTCCAACGCGGATTTAAATGCTGCCACCGCATCAAGCGGCCCCGCAACCACACAAACGCTGAGACTATTTTCTGCGGCGATACCTAACGAAGAAAATTCTGGCGCTAATAGTCGTTGTTGAACCACGCTTGTGGCCGCGCGCACCGCCAACATGGTACCTGCGGGCTGAGACTGCATGAGTTGCCCCCGGCGCGCTACCAAGCGCATGGCATCGTGCAGAGAAAACACGCCGGCAATCGTTGCTGCCACAAACTCGCCCACGCTATGTCCGATCAACGCGCTAGGCCGCACACCAAGGCTTAACCAATATTGCGCAAGCGCATATTCAAAGCAAAAAAGGGCGGGCTGGGTTACTGACGTTGCAATCATGGCATCAGCAGCTGGAGAAAATATTTTGGCCTTGAGCTCATTGCCCTCTGATTCGCCGAGCGCTTTTAAGCAATCATCAAACGCATGACGAAACGCAGATTCGTGCTCATATAAAGACGCACCCATCGAAATATATTGCGCACTTTGACCCGGGAACATGAACACGATATCGGGTGTCTTTGCACCGACAACACCCGCCATTTTCCGCGGCGAATCCGCTTCCCGAAGCGCTGCCACCGCATCGGCAGCCGTGCTTGCCGTCACACATGCGCGGTTTGCAAATGCTTTTCGCCCGACTCGAAGTGTGTAAGCAACATCCGCCAAATTGCCATCAGTATGCGTATCCAAATGCATGGCCAAACGTTCAACACTGATCGCGAGCGCGCTGGAGGTGCGGGCTGACAACATGAATAGCTGCGGCCCCGTCGCGACATCAGAGCTCTCGCGCAATGGCGCCTCTTCGAGAATTGCGTGGGCGTTAGTACCACCAACTCCGAACGAACTCACGCCCGCGCGCCGTGGTGCTTTGCCTCTAATCCACGGAGTAGTCTGATGGTTGACGAGGAAAGGACTGTTGGGCAAATCAAGTTCAGGATTAGGCGCATCGAAATAAAGCGTAGGCGGCAAGGACTGCTTGAAAAGTGCCAGCGCAGTTTTAATCAAGCCAGTCGCACCGGCAGCAATAACAAGGTGACCCAAATTACTTTTGATAGAACCAATTTTGCAAAAACCTTTGTCGTCGGTGTGGCGCTTGAATGCTTTTGTCAGAGCGGCCAACTCAACCGGGTCACCCAGCGGCGTGGCTGTACCATGCGCTTCAACGTAACTGATGCTTCTGGCATCCACATCTGCGTCGTCGAGCGCAGCCGCGATTACCGCAGCCTGCCCGTCCACGCTGGGTGCCGTAAAACTTGCCTTCACGCCACCATCGTTATTGATCGCCGCACCTTTTATCACGGCATAGATCGGGTCACCGTCCGCAATCGCATCGGACAACCGCTTCAACAACACAACGGCAGCACCATCACTGAAAACAGTTCCGCGTGCATTCGCATCGAAAGTGCGTGTATGACCATCCGGCGAAAGCATGGCGCCATCTTGATACAAATATCCGCTGCGCGGCGGGCAGGTAATCGACGCGCCACCTGCAAGCCCCATATCGCACTGACCACTGCGCAAATTAATCATTGCCTGCGCAATCGCGACCAACGACGTTGAGCACGCAGTATTCACACTCACCGCCGGGCCGGTAAGGTTGAGCCTATTCGCGACGCGGGTGGTGATGTAATCCTTTTCATTCGCCAACATCACTTGAAATTCACCAAGTGCATTGACAAGGTCCGGATAACGCGAAACGTGTTTCTGAAAATAGCTCGCGTTATACATGCCGCCAAAAACACCAACCGGGCCGGGGCAGGTATCTGGCGAATAGCCGCCCCGTTCGAGACATTCCCAACACAGCTCCATGAAGATGCGTTGTTGTGGATCCATCAGCTCTGCTTCCTTCGGCGAAATGCCAAAGAACGCAGCGTCAAACATTTCAACATTATCAATAACCCCACGCGCTTTGACGTAATCTGAATCGTTACGCAGTGTCAACGGAATGGATGCATCTATTTCATCGTCGCTGAAAAACGTGATTGACTCCTTGCTTGCACAAAGGTTATCCCACAGCGTTTCCACAGAGGCAGCACCGGGAAAACGACCTGTCATGGCAATAATTGCAATCGGCTCACTCGCTGCGTTGTAACTTAATTGCCTTAGGGTTGATCGTGTCCGAACCAAACGATTTTCCGCAATCGCGCGCTGGCTAGCATTATCCAAAACTGCGGCGATGGCGGCCGGCGTTGGATCGCTGAAAAACAGGGTTGAACTCAATCGACTCGTTTTGTTCTCTTGACCCTTCTCTAGGCGTGAGAGCGCCTGCATCACTAACAAAGAGCTACCACCAAGTTCGAAAAAATTATCAAGCCGCCCCGCGCGATCTATGCCGAGCACCTCTGCAAAAAGTTGGCAGATTCGCAACTCGCTTGGGGTGACTGGGGCCGCATACGATTGTGCGAGTTCCGGTCGACTATTTTCTGGCGCTGGTAGTTCGCGACGATCTAGTTTGCCGTTTGCCGTGACCGGCAACGCAGGCAGCGAGACGTAAACGCTGGGCACCATAAAATCAGGCAATTCAGCATACAAATGCGCGCGCAACGCCGCGGATGAGATGGTTGATAGGCGCGGTACAAAATAGGCAACGAGGATCGCTTCACCGGGACGATCCTTACGCGCCATGACCGCACAGGATTGCACGAGCGGATGCCTGGCCAGTGCGGCCTCGATTTCGCCCACTTCAATACGAAAGCCACGAATTTTTACTTGCCCATCGCGCCTACCAACAAATTCGATGTTGCCATCTGCTAAATATTTGACCAGATCGCCGGTACGGTAAAGGCACCCTGACCCGGGCGCGGAAGCAAAAGGGTTCGTGATGAATCGCGTGGCGTTCAGTCCTGGGCGGCGCAGATAGCCGCGCGCCACGCCGGGGCCGCCCACGCACAACTCACCCACGACGCCGTGAGGTAACAATTCAAGACGCTGGTTAACAATGAATACGGGCGTTTGTGAGATTGGCCTACCAATTGGGATTGAACGAATATCAGCCGGCAAATCTTGCGGAATGCGGTAGGTTGATGTAAAGGTCGTACACTCAGTGGGGCCATAGCCATTGATGATTGTTGTATCTGGCAATGCTTTTTGCGCACGCAGAACATGGGCAACTGAAAGCGTTTCGCCACCGATCAACAGTTGATTCAAACCACGTAAAGCTAACGGCTCGTCATCGACAATCGCGTTGAATAACGCTGCTGTCAGCCACGCGCTAGACACGTGAAGCGAAGCAATCGACTCAGCAATTGCCGCACTGCTCGGCGCAACCCCCAAATGGATTGCACACGTGCCACCATTGAGCAGCGGTCCCCAAATTTCCAATGTGGACGCATCAAATCCCAATGGCGCCGCATGTAAAAAGACTACGTCCGCATCGAGCCTTACATAGTCCACATTTCTTACCAGCCGAATGATCGACCGATGACAAACTTCAATTCCTTTTGGCTCACCGGTGGATCCGGACGTGTACATGACATAGGCAAGCGCATCACCATGAATTGAGCCTAGCCCATTTTCACCGACGTGGTCATGTGCACCCTGAACAGCAGTAAGCCTGGTGACATCAACCACGGATGTTGATTTTGGAAACACCAGTCGTGATTCAGCATTCGCCACAGCATGCGAGATCGCTGCGTCTTCAAGCATAAAAGCCACGCGCTCCTTAGGATACTTTGGATCAATCGGCAAATAGGCTGCACCTATTTTCAGTATTCCGAGCACTGCAACGATTGCATCTTTTGACCGATCCAGTGCAACAGCAATGATTGAATCTGGGTTGCAACCCAAGGAAATGAGCCTCGTTGCAGCCGTATTCGAGCGTTGATCAAGCTCGCGATAAGACATTGTTCGAATCTCGCCATCACTTATCCACGTCAACGCTATTTTTTCGCCACGCGCTTCAACTTGATCCGCGAATACCGAGACAATAGATAGCGCAGGGTCGTATCGATGGCTGAGCGGATCGGCGTTGGTAAGACCATCAACTTTTTGTCGGCCCAACACACCAAGCACTTCAATATCACCAATAAGTATTTGCGGCGATTTTGCAAATGCCTGCAAAACTTCAACCATGCAATCCAATAGGGAATCTACCCACTCGCCCGCAAACGATGCCGCTGAAAATGCAATAACGAGCCTTGCTTGAGGCCCACTTTCAGCAGCCATAACATGATCAACGCCGATCGCTAAAGGCGCTCTACCGGCCGGGATTTGATTGATGTCACCATTCGGCATCCATACGTGGTCTAACGCCGCATGTTCACCCACTGGAGTGTGAGTTGCATCGGGCTGATATTTGCATTCGGAATCGACGCGTTCAACCAGCTTTTGCAGCGTAGACGCTGAGTCCAATGTATAACGACGCGTTGCAATTTCTACGCCTTCGTTTAGCGCACCAGCAGCATGCGACACTGCATTTTTTTTGTCACTGTCAATACTCGAGACGTCGATCAGCTGGTTGAGGCGCACTTGTGGCTGACCCAGCAAATAACCCTGAACGACGAGCCAAGCCGCCAAATAAATCGAATCATCTGCCCAGCCTGATTTGACTGTCAGCTGCCGCAGATTTTCGGCAAGCAAACACGTTAACGCGCGCGCTTCGGGAATGAAGTTTTTTGAACGATCAGCGCAGGGCGACGCAACAGAAATGTCAAGCAAATTAAGCTCGTTTTCGGTTGACATAGCGAGAGAACTTACATCACCCGCCCTATTTTTGCCCCATGCGGTCATGGATTGTCATCTCCTATTCTTTCATTGGAAACGGTATCCAATTCAAAAAAGTCAAAACCCCGCAATAGAAATTACGGGGCTCGGCAGCACAGAACTGAAAATACCACCCTTATTTTTGACCACTGCAGTCATGGAAAGTTAACACCTAATCGCTCTTGGAAAACCATACCTAATTCACTAACGCCGAATCCGTATAGCCGGAATTTCGAAGCATGAGGTTAGGATGCTTGGTGGTAGGGTATTCGTGATCGATCTGCTCGTCTATCCCCCGATTACGCCGCTTCCCACAATTGCCGTTGACTCAACGGGCGCCTCAATGTCAAGTCAAGTTCAGCTTAACGCGAGCCCTGCGCGGTCAGAACAACCTTCACAGAGTAAAACAGAATCAAAATATCGAAGAACAGAGTATGGTTTTTGACATAGAACAAATCATATTCCAGCTTATCGGACGCGTCCTCTACCGACGCGCCATAGTGGTGCCTTACTTGAGCCCAACCAGTAACACCAGGTTTTACGCTGTGCCGTGCCGCATAAAAAGGGACTTTCTCAGCGATTTGCTCAACAAAATAGGGGCGCTCCGGACGAGGACCTACCAAACTCATTTGACCACTGAGGACACTCATCAGTTGTGGCAGTTCATCTATCCGGGTCAAACGCATAAAGTACCCTACTCGCGTAACTCTAGGGTCGCCGCGCTGCGCCCACTGCGGCTTACCATCACACTCAGCATCTACAAACATGCTTCGAAATTTTAAAACGTCAAATGTCTTTCCGCCAAGACCGACGCGGGATTGGCGATAAATAATAGGGCCTGCGCTCTCGAGCTTTACCGCAATCGCCGCGATCAACATCACCGGCAAACTTAGGATCAGCAATATCCCGCTCGCGACAATATCAAACGTCCGCTTGACAAACATTCGACTCCGCCCCTGGCGAAAACCATCTCCAAAAATGAACCAGCTCTCACGCAATAAGTCAATTCTGACCCTGCTTTTATAATTTTCAAAGAACGATGAAAAATCCGTCACTTGGACACCGCTAAGCTTGCAATTCAGCAGTTCCGCCAACGGTAAACCGCCTCCACGCCGCTCGCGCATCGCAATAACAATTTCATTGACGTTCAATTGGCGTACGGTATCGGTAATCGAAGTCGTGTTCATCAGGACTTTATTAGACGGCAGGCTCGACATCATCGTAACATCTGAATAAGGGGAGTAAAACCCGACAATATGAAGGCCTGGAATCCGTGATTGCTCCAACGTCTCCTTAACGATCATTGCGTCATCGCCCACGCCCAGTACCATTACGCGGCGGGTTGTGAAAGAGGCAGACGCTCTACTGAAAGAAAAAATAGCCAACCTACCCGCAAATCCAAATAAAAGTGCAGCACCAACCGCCATCACGGATATGCCACCCTCAGGCAAACGGTATACAACCCAATGCAAAACGGGCAATACAATCAGTAACGGAATCACTAAACGTTGCGCAAACAACCAAACATCATCAGATGGGTGATCCGAATAAAGGCCCAAGGCACCGCTCATGGTGAGCATAAGCGCCACAAAAGCAATTGCCCCGGGTATTACCTGAGTGGCCTCGTAAATTCCGGCATGATTAAGCACCAGCAGGCCAAACAAGTCAGCCAGCAGCAGGCAAAAGGCATCCATTGTGACCAGTAGCAATGTTCCCACTGGAAAATAGTGACTGAAAAGACGAACCATTTATGACCCCCTACGCTTAATCTTTTTGAGATTTCTAGGTCTGAATTTGAGCGTCTCTGCGCGCTTTACAAAAAACTATCATCAACTCAGAAATTGCGCCACTCAAAAAGCAAATTTTTTATGTATTTTAGACGAGCGTTTTACTTTGATCACTGCTTTATTGGAACGTTTTGTTGCTACATTATTATGACAACGACCACGGGTTGGCATTATTTTGCCTTCATCACGAAAGTTTTTGAAGCTTCTCAAATCATCATTTACAGGTTACTTTAAATTGTAGAGGGCAATCGACCAATCAACCAAACAAACTATATGCCCAGCACGTTCAATCCTTCTGTGAACCAGTTCACATTTGGTAGCTTTGAATGCGAATGGATCCCCGTCAATACCGCAATCAGGGAATACAACTTGGCAAACCTGCATGCTTGGCGAAAACAGGGTTGATCTTCTTATATAAACGTTAAAAACGACCACAACCCGTCATGAGTACAAAAATAAATTTGCCCGCCCATGTTTTAGCGAGCAGGCATGCTTAAATTTAGGGCCAAGCTATTTAAGCGGATGCGCTAATCGTTCACTTAACGATGATTCGGCGTTTATGCAGCTATCAGTAAAGCCAATAATCCTTCATACTCACGCGCGTCAACGGCTCATTTACTTCCACTTTTTAAGACACCTAAATGCATGTTCTAGTCACTGGAGTCGCAGGGTTTATTGGTCATCATCTTGCACTCCGCCTGCTGGCCAGGGGGGATTCAATTGTCGGCATCGATAACCTCAACGACTACTACGACGTTACGCTCAAAGAAAACCGCCTAAAGCGATTTCCTACGGACGCAAAATTTAGTTTCCGTAAACTCGACATCACGAACCGTGCAGATATTCAGTCGCTATTCGAAAAAGAAAAATTCGATGCTGTGGTCAATCTAGCCGCGCAGGCCGGCGTACGTTATTCGATCACCCATCCGCACGCCTACATCGAGGCAAACATTGTCGGCTTCATCAATTTGATTGAGGGCGCTCGGCACACCAAAGTCAAACACTTTGTATTTGCCTCCTCCAGCTCAGTTTACGGCGCGAACACACGCATGCCGCTGTCGGAAAGCGATAACGTCGATCATCCTTTATCGCTCTACGCGGCCACTAAAAAAGCCAACGAGCTGATGGCGCACAGCTATGCGAATTTATTCCAGTTGCCGTGTACGGGTCTGCGATTTTTCACCGTCTATGGGCCGTGGGGTCGGCCCGATATGGCGCTATTCAAATTCACCAAAGCGATTTTGGCCGACGAACCGATTCAAGTTTTTAATCACGGCAACATGATTCGCGACTTCACCTACATTGATGACATTGTTGAAGGTGTGATGCGTGTGGTCGACGCTACCGCAAAGCCAGATCCCACCTGGTCTGGCGACAAGCCAGACCCCGCAAGCAGCTATGCGCCGTATCGCATTTTCAACATTGGCAACAACAATCCGATTCAGCTCATGCGCTATATCAACGCACTCGAAGATTGTCTGGGTAAGAAGGCCAAGATGGATATGTTGCCCATGCAGCCCGGTGACGTGCCCGCGACTGCAGCTGACGTATCCTGCCTTCAAGCCGCGGTTGATTTCCGCCCCAAGACCGAAGTTGAAACGGGCATTGCAAAATTTGTAGACTGGTATCGCAGTTACTATCATTGAGCTGGTTATGTTGCACGTTTGTCATTCATCGTTCATGGTTAATTGTTAATTGCAGGTTCGGAGAGCGCACTTGAAAAATACTGTTCGTGTAGTGGGTGTCGTTGGGCTGGGCTATGTCGGTTTGCCGCTAGCGGTGGAATTCGGCAAAGCCACGCACACTATCGGCTTCGACCTCTCAGAAGAAAAAATTGCGCACTACCGTAAATTTCATGACCCAACCGATGAGGTATCTGAGGTAAACCTGCGGGCCGCGACGCATCTAAAAGTAACCACCGATGTTTCGGAATTAAAGTTGGCAGACATTATTGTTATCGCTGTTCCCACACCGGTAAACGAAGCACGGCTGCCTGATTTTGGCCCGCTGATTAGTGCCAGCCGTGCAATCGGACCTCACCTGAAACACGGCGCAATTATTGTTTATGAATCCACGGTATATCCGGGTGCAACCGAAGAGGTTTGCATTCCTGAACTCGAAAAAGCCTCGGGCATGAAATGGAAAGAAGGCTTTTTTGTGGGCTATTCGCCTGAGCGTATTAACCCCGGCGATAAAGAACACACCATTACCAAAATTATTAAGGTTGTTTCCGGTGACACCCCAGAAACGCTCGAAGCGGTAGCAAATCTTTACGCGTCCGTGGTTACCGCAGGCGTGTATCGCGCATCCAGCATTCGAGTCGCTGAAGCGGCAAAAGTGATCGAGAACACACAGCGTGATTTGAACATCGCGCTGATGAATGAGCTTGCGGTTATTTTTAACAAAATGGGTCTCGACACCAAAGAAGTCCTTGATGCGGCGGGCACCAAATGGAATTTTCTTAAATTTAAGCCAGGTCTGGTGGGCGGCCATTGCATCGGCGTTGACCCGTATTACCTGACCTACCAAGCTGAAAAATTTGGTCACCATCCCGAGGTTATTCTGTCGGGCCGACGTATTAACGACAGCATGGGTGCATACGTTGCCGAGCAAACCATCAAAACCATGGTGCGCACTTTCGGCACGCTCACCGCCAGTAACGTCAACATCCTTGGCATGACGTTTAAAGAGGATTGTCCTGACTTGCGCAATACCAAAGTCATCGACATCGTTAACGAATTAAAAGCTTACGGTCAATCGGTCTTGATTCATGACCCGCATGCCAATTCACATGAATGCGTCAAGCATTACCAGACCCCACTCACCGCATGGGAAGATTTGCCGATGGCGGAGGTTCTGGTACTCGCAGTCGCGCACAAAGCCTACCTTTCGCTGCCGCTTGAAAAGCTCCTGTCCACAGTGAGGCCGGGCGGGGTCGTGATTGACGTTAAATCAGCGCTTAATCGTGATGCCGTTGCCGCTCATGGGCTGACGCTATGGCGACTGTAGGAAATATCTAGCAAACGACGCCGCGCACATTAGTTGCGCCCGTCGCTCGCGAAATCCCCTCATGACGCCATTTAATAGCCCAAGGCTGATCGCTGATATTGGTGGAACCTATGCGCGGTTCGCGCTGGAGGTTGCACAGTCTCAATTCACGCATGTCAAATCATTGCTGTGCGCAGACTATCCTGACTTTCATGCAGCAGTGACCGCCTATCTTGCCGGCCTGCCCACCGTGTTGGCCGCCACCCGTATCGAGCACGCCGCCATCGCCATCGCGAACCCGGTGGATGGCGATCAAGTGCGTATGACCAATTACCACTGGCAGTTTTCGATCGAGCAAATGCGCCAGCAGCTACGGCTCGATACGCTCGTCGTTATCAACGATTTCACGGCTCTCGCAATGGCGTTGCCGCGGCTCGGCGGCAACGAATTACGTCAAGTCGGTGGTGGCGAGGCAAAAAAACAAAGCGTTATAGGTCTGCTGGGCTCGGGCAGCGGCTTGGGTGTATCCGGGCTGATTCCCGCAGGTGACGGCTGGACGTCGCTGGGCTCGGAGGGCGGTCACACCAGTTTTTCGCCGCGTGATGAGCGCGAGATCGCGGTGCTGCGTCATGGTTGGAAGCATTTTGACCACATTTCTTTCGAACGTCTGCTGTCCGGACCGGGGCTTGAATTGATGTATCGCGCGCTGGCAGAGCACGCAGGCGCGGCACCTAAAAATTTATCGGCCCCCGAAATTACGCAGCTCGCGCTGGATTCGCTGGATCCCGTTTGTGAAAGCACGCTCGAAGTATTTTGCGCATTGCTCGGCACGGCCGCGGCCAATCTCGCCGTCACGCTCGGCGCGCTTGGCGGCATCTATATTGGTGGCGGTATTGTGCCGCGACTGGGCGCCTATTTTGATCGGTCGCCGTTTCGCAAACGCTTTGAAGACAAAGGCCGTTTCAGCAGCTATGTGGCGGCGATTCCGACTTACGTTATCACTGCCGAACATGCGACCTTCACCGGCGCATCAGCCATTCTCGAAGCGCAATTACGCACCCTTGAATCCTCGCCCGGCTCGGCAATCCTCGGGCAAATTCGCCGCGCACGCAGCGAGCTGTCGCGGGCTGAATTGCGCGTCGCAGAACACGTATTGGCACATCCCAGAGCCGTGCTGAATGACCCCATTACCGAAATCGCTCGCGCGGCAGAAGTCAGCCAGCCAACGGTCATTCGATTCTGCCGATCCATGGGCTGCGAGGGCTTATCTGATTTCAAGTTGCGATTGGCCTCCGGCCTCACCGGCACGGTACCTGTTACCCATAGCCAGGTGACCAAAGATGATTCCATGGTTGAGCTCGGCGTAAAGGTGCTCGGCAATACCGCATCCGCAATTCTGCAAGTGCGGAGTCAGTTAAATCGCGACATGATTGATCGGGCAATTGAATTATTGAATCATGCCAACCACGTTGAATTTTATGCAATTGGTCATTACGGTGCCGTTGCGCAAGATGCACAATTTAAGTTTTTGCGCTTCGGCATTTCCAGCGCAGCGTACACGGATCCACGCCTACAATTGCTCGCTGCTGCCGTACTGAAACCGCGCGACGTGGCCGTGATCATCAGCAGCAGTGGTCGCCTGCCGGAGCTGTTGGAGGTGGTTGAAAAAGCCCGTGAACGCGGTGCATCCGTCATCGCCATCACCGCCAGCCAATCACCGCTCGCAAGAAAAGCAGATGTCGCACTGATTGTCGATCACGTCGAGGATGTGTCAACACACCTACCGATGATCAGCCGTATTCTGCATTTGCTGGTTATCGATATTCTCGCGGTAGGTGTTGCGATGCGCCGAAGCCCTGAAGGCATCGCCATGCTGGGTGGCCAGGCAAATGAACGATTGGATGAATCCGGTGAAGCCAAATCCGCACCCGCTTTACCGCAAGGTGCACATAGCGATGAACCAGGTATCAGCATCGCGTCACCCCTTGCACAGATGACTTCTCACAGCCGATAGAACTGCCGGTGATGCACATCCCACGAAAGATGCGCGTTACTTTTTTCTTCTGGATTGCTTAACCCGTCGTCGATCTACTTCAGTTTAAAACTCCCCTACAGGCGGCTGTCTTAAGGCACAAATGGCTGAAGAAAGCCGCTGGTATTAGTGCGTACATGAGAGCTTATTGGTTCTTAACCACCTATTCGCAGCATGATGGATATTGTCAGGCCATTTGGCTTGACAATATCGCGAGCTAGCTGGATTGTGGAAGTAGGAAATGAAAATATGGCAGCAGGCAAGGCCTCGCCCCAGCGTTCACGGAGTGAGCAAACTCTTCGATCCGCCACCCCGCTTGGATACCAAAGCCCCGCTAAATGCACTGTGTTTTTGCGCCAAGCAAACCAAGTCGTTGCTACTTGTGTTCAAACGCTAAGAAGGGCCGACCCTCTTTTTTAACTAGCGACAACAGATAATGCACCAGGACAGCGCATTATTTTCGATTGCGCCGTAATTTGGTGCGTAGCTATGTTGCCGCGACTAGCGTAGTGCAGCAACAAACAGCCCTCATATTCGCCGCGCGTCAGATTGCTTACGGTATGGTGACACAAGTCAACACAGTTCCAAGCTACGGCGCGCTGGCATGATGCTTGCGCGTGTGATGGACGAATTTAACTTTTGGAGTCAGTTCATGCGTCTCAATTCATCAGTTCTATCCCGATGGCTGTTCGCCCTGCCCTTTGCAATAGCGCTTTCTACGTCGGCAATCGGTCAAACGGTAGCCCGCTACGGCATTTCGATGGCAGATATTCCGCTTACCACCGGCCAGCCTGATCGCGGTGCCGGAGCGTATCAATTCACTGGCCATACGATTTATGATCCGCTTATTGCGTGGGAGTCGAACATCGACAGCCGTCCCGGCAAATTAATACCCGGTTTAGCCCTCGATTGGAAGGTCGATCCGCTCAACTTCAAAAAGTGGACCTTTAAGCTGCGTAAGGGAGCCATGTTCCACGACGGTTCGGAATTCAAGGCCGCTGCGGTCATCTGGAACCTCGACAAGGTGCTCAACGATAAGTCGCCGCAATTCGACGCCAAACAAAGCGCGCAAGTTCGGCCGCGTATCCCGTCGATTGCAACTTATACCAAGGTCGACGATTACACCGTGGAAATCACAACCAAGGCGGTCAACGCGCTGTTTCCCTATGAACTTCCATGGTTTCTCATCTCCAGCCCGGCGCAGTGGGAAAAACTTGGACGCGACTGGAACAAGTTCGCCTCGCAGCCGTCGGGTACCGGGCCTTTCAAGCTCGACAAGCTGGTGCCCCGAGAGCGCGCTGAGCTGGTCAAATACCCTGGCTACTGGGACAAAAAGCGTATGGCGCAAACAGACCGCATCGTCCTGGTGCCGATTCCGGACGGGCTGACGCGCGCAAACGCGCTATTAAGCGGACAGGTTGATTTGATCGAGACGCCACCACCTGACGTAATGCCGCAGCTTCAGGCGGGTGGCTTCAAATTGGTAAAAAATGTAACGCCGCATGTTTGGCCGTATCACTTCAGCACCTACCCAGGCTCTCCATGGACCGATATACGCGTTCGTAAGGCCGTAAACTTGGCTATTGACAGGGACGGCATCGTCAAACTCATGAACGGTCTTGCGGTACCAGCTAAAGGACAGATGGACATCAGCAGCCCTTGGTTTGGCAAGCCGACGTTCAAGCTGACCTATGATTTGGCGGCCGCGAAAGCGCTCATGACGCAAGCAGGCTACAGCAAGGCCAAGCCACTCAAGGCAAAGATCGTGATTGCACAAGGCGGGACCGGACAAATGCTGTCATTACCGATGAACGAGTTTATTCAGCAGAGCCTCGCCGAAATTGGTGTTCAGATCGAATTTGAAGTTGTTGAACTTGAGGGTTTGTACCTGCACTGGCGTAACGGTGCGAAGGCCGATATGAATGCTGGCAAGGGCATCAGCGCCATCAACCTCGCCTATGTTACGTCCGACCCGTTCTATGGCATCACGCGATTTGTAGACAGTCGTTACATCGCCCCAAATGGCGTTAACTGGGGCGGCTACAACAACCCTAAAATTGATACTTTGCTTGATAAAGTCCGATCTAGCTTTGATAGCAAAGTACAAGATGGTTTGTTGGCGCAGATACACGAGACGATGGTCGATGAGGCCTTGATGATGTGGGCAGTGCACGATGTGAATCCACATGTGCTGTCACCCAAAGTAAAGGGTTTCGTACAAGCGCAGCATTGGTTCCAAGATCTCACCACCATCAAAATGTAGTCATTTCCGGCTGCTCATCCGGCCGGGTGCAGCATGCCCGGCCAGACATCTCATTGCGCGTAAGTCATCATTACCGGATCCTTTTTCATGTTGTCGTATATCTTCACGCGGCTGTTGCTGACCATCCCGATCGCGCTGGGCGTCACACTAGTCACATTTATGTTGGTTTACATTGCGCCGGGCGACCCGCTTAATGCGATCGCACCTGCCGACGCACCTGTTGAGGTCATCGACGCCCTGAAGGCTGCTTACGGTCTTGACCAACCCGTACCCGTTCAGTACGGAAGATGGTTATTGCGTGCTGTCAAGGGCGACTTGGGACGATCCATTGCCTCCGGCCGTGAAGTCGCAGTGGAAGTTGGCAGTGCCGTCAGTAACACGCTGTTGCTCGCGAGCGTTGCGGGCTTCTTTGGAGTGGCCATGGGCTGTATTCTTGGGGCCCTTGCTGGATATTGGCATGGCGGGGTCGTCGACCGTGGAGCAACTGTTCTCTCCGTCATTGGTGTCAGCGTTCCGCATTACTGGTTGGGGCTAGTGTTAACGATCGTTTTTTCGACCTGGCTTGGTTGGTTTCCGGCAATGGGCGCCGGGCCGGGCGGCTCAGCCGACTGGCAGTTTGACTTTGCGCATCTGCGGCATCTGGTTCTGCCGGCGTTAACGCTTTCGGTGATTCCACTCGGGATCATCACGCGCACAGTTCGTGTGCTAGTTTCCGACATGCTGGAGCAAGAGTTTGTGATCGCCTTGCGCGCGCGTGGACTCTCTAACCGCTCTATCTTCCGTCATGTTGCGAAAAATGCGGCACCCACGATCCTAGCCGTTTCCGGTCTTCAAATAGGGTATCTGATGGGCGGCTCGATCCTTGTGGAAACAGTGTTCGCGTGGCCGGGAACAGGTTTCTTGTTGAACACCGCAATTTTTCAGCGCGATATTCCATTGCTGCAGGGAACGATCCTGGTATTGTGCATGTTTTTTGTAGGGCTCAATCTGCTGGTCGATATCATGCAGTCGTTGATCGATCCACGCATTGCGCGAGGCTAAGCAATGTACACCCGAGCAGTCGCAATAACCGGAGTAAATCCATTGCCATCGGCAGCCATATCGCAGTCGCGAGGCTATTGGATGGGTGTCCTAGTCAAAATGAGTCGAGATCCGATTGCGATCGTAAGCGCCATCATGTTGTTGCTCATTATTGGCGCAGCCGTGTTCGCCCCCTTATTGGCGCCAGCGGATCTTTATAAAGGCAGCATGCTGCAGAGACTATTACCGATTGGCAGCGCCAGCAATCTGTTGGGAACCGACGAACTTGGTCGCGATATGGTGACTCGACTTATGTATGGTGGCCGCCTGTCGTTGCTAATGGGAGTGATTCCGGTCGCCTGTGCGTTCGTGATTGGGACGAGCATCGGACTTATTGCTGGCTATGTCGGCGGCTGGGTGAACATGGTGACCATGCGTGTACTTGACGTTTTTTATGCGTTTCCTTCAGTGCTACTCGCGGTTGCGGTAGCTGGCGCACTCGGACCCGGCATGAGCAACAGTTTGATTGCACTGGCTCTCGTGTTCATCCCGCAGGTAGTTCGTATCGCAGAAAGCGTCACCACGCAGGTGAGGCGACTTGACTACGTTGAAGCTGCGCGCATGAGCGGTGCCAGTACGCTGTCTATCATTCGAGTGCATGTACTCGGCAACGTGTTGGGGCCGGTATTCGTGTACACAACTGGACTCCTCAGTGTCAGCATGATCCTCGGTTCGGGGCTGTCGTTTCTTGGTCTCGGTGTCAAGCCACCAGAGCCAGAATGGGGGCTTATGTTAAATACATTACGCTCGGCGATCTTTCGCAACCCCTGGGTGGCGGCGTTGCCTGGGGTGTTCATTTTTTTGACTTCAATCGCATTCAACTTACTCGCCGATAGCCTGCGTTCGGCAATGGATATCCGTAAATGAACGTAATGGAGTCCAAGATTGGCTCGCCTAACCAATCGCTCGATATTGGCGGACCAGCGCAGCCGTTGCTCGTTGTTCGCAACTTGCGCAAGTTTTTTCCGGTTCGCGGCGGTCCATTCGAGAGCACGAACAAGTTCGTACATGCGGTGGACGATATTAGTTTTTCCGTTGCCAAGGGCACCACGCTCGGTGTTGTCGGCGAGTCGGGCTGCGGCAAGTCGACCACTGCACGCTTGATCGCCAAACTGGTTCAGCCTGATGACGGCACCATCATATTTGATGGCGAGGGTGTAGACGAATTTGGCGGTATCGAACTCAAAACCTTTCGCCGGCAACTACAGATGGTTTTTCAGGATTCGTTCGCCTCGCTTAACCCGCGTCTCACCATTATTGATACCATCGCTTATGGGCCTCGCGTGCACGGCGTTTCTAAAGACGAGGCATTGACGAGAGCGCGTAATCTCTTGACCCGGGTAAGCTTAGACCCAGACCAGTTTGGATTTCGTTATCCACATGAACTGTCGGGCGGCCAGCGCCAACGCATCAACATCGCTCGTGCGCTTGCCTTTGAACCGAGGATGGTTATTCTTGATGAAGCCGTTGCCGCGCTTGACAAGTCGGTCCAGGCCCAGGTGTTAAACCTGTTGCAGGAACTGAAAGCAGAACACCAGCTAACTTATCTGTTCATTTCACATGATTTGCATGTAGTGCACTATATGTGCGACGAGGTCATGGTGATGTATCTGGGTCAGATCGTCGAAACCGGACCTGTCGATACGATCTATCGACGCGCGGCGCATCCGTACACGCGAGCGTTGCTATCAGCGGTTCCGTCTATGGATCCGGCTAACCGAACTCATCAGCCGCCACTGGCAGGAGACCCGCCGAATCCGATCAACCCCGCACCGGGGTGTCGCTTTCGTGATCGATGCCCATATGCGGAATCGGTCTGCACGGCGAGATCGCCACTGCTGTTGCAAAGTGTCGCCTCTAAGGCACCGGATACGCACCGCGTTGCGTGCCATATGAGCAATATGCAATCGGGACATTCCCTCGCAACCAGCGCGAGCCAAGCGTGATGCAAGAGATCAAACCCTTGGTGCGAGTACACGAACTAAGTGTCGAGTTTGGAGGCCATCGCCGCGCGAGCGCCCTCAACCAGGTTAGTTTTGAGCTGCACGCTGGCGAAGTGCTTGGGCTTCTCGGGGAATCCGGTTCGGGTAAGAGCGTAACCTTGCGTACGCTGCTTAGGCTTAATCCACCGCGAACGACGCGTGTCACAGGAGCGATTGAGGTTGACGGTCTCGATGTGTTGTCGTTAAGCGGCCGCGCGCTGGAACGCTATCGCGGCGGTGTGGCATCAATGGTGTTTCAGGAACCCGGGCTCGCATTCGATCCGGTGTACACGATTGGTCAGCAAATCGCAGAGTGCATCTGCGCACATCAAGATATCGATAAGCCCGCGGCTCGCATGGAAGCGTTGAGGATGCTTGAACGCGTTCAGATTCCACAAGCAAGACGGCGACTTGATGCGTATCCTCACGAACTCTCGGGCGGCATGCGCCAGCGGGCTATGATTGCGCTGGCATTATCTTGCAAACCAAAACTGCTGCTTGCGGATGAGCCAACCACGGCGCTCGACGCAACCGTACAAATTCAAATATTGCTATTACTCCGCGAGCTCCAGCGCGAGTTGGGGATGGCCGTTATTTTTGTCACGCACGATATCGGTGCCGCGATTGAAGTCGCAGACCGCATAGCAGTCATGTACGCGGGGCGAATCGTAGAGGACAATTCAGTGGCACAGATGGTCACTGCGCCACGTCATCCCTACAGTGCGGGTCTGTTGGCCTCAACCGTTGGCCACGAACACCGCGGCACGCCACTCACAGTCATCGCCGGCGCGCCGCCCGATTTAGCGCGTCTCAAAGCGGGCTGCAGCTTTGCGCCACGCTGCACCCATGCCTTGGCACAATGCCACGCAGAGTTGCCGCCGGTTACCCGTATCGGCACCAGCCGACTAGCCTGCTGGCACCCGCTTGTTCCCGGTGCCGTGGATACCACTGTTACCGATTCGGCGACGTTGTAACCCCACTCACCGAGGCCGTTTTCAAAACGTCGGTGGTTTCATATCGCCAAACACGCTAGCCCTAACCTCACCATCCTTGGTTGTTGTTTTCTGAAGTGGCACCGCAATTTTGCACAGTCGTTTAAGTGGAAACTCTGGGATTACTGCTGGACCGAGGACGGTCTGGCGAGAAGGAGTTTTACATGCTCCAGAAGAAATCAGCCGTCGCCCAACGTCAGCGGCGCAAGCTTAGCGCCGACTTCAAAGCGCGGGTAGCATTGGCTGCGTTACGTGAAGACAAGACGCTGGCCGAATTGTGCAAACCGTTCGAAGTTCATCCCAACCAAATCAGCGACTGGAAGAAGCAGTTGCTGGCTAACGCAGCTTCGGTCTTTGGCGGTGGCAGCAGTCACACCGAACCCATTGAGCTCGCCCCGCCTCGCCCCGCTCCACACCAAGTTCGGGCAACAGGCACTGGAAATTGATTTTTTAAGCGGCGCGCTCACCAAGGCGGGATTGCTGAGCGCAAACAAATGATCAACCCGGAGCACAACCTTGCAATCAGTCGCCAAGCCAAGCTACTCGACATTAGCCGCAGCTCAGTCTATTACGTGCCACGATCCATCAGCGAGGCCGACCTCAGTCTCATGCGGCGTCTGGACGAGTTGCACCTTGAGCACCCGTTCATGGGCGCACGCATGCTCAAGCGTGAGCTTGCCCAAGAAGGCATTGAAGTCGGTCGGCGTCATATCGGTACGCTCATGCAGATACTCAATATTGAAGCGATGGTACCCAAGCCGGGCACCAGCAAACCCCGCTCAGG
>ENA-OFCI01000557-OFCI01000557.1-metagenomes-genome-assembly--contig:-NODE-557-length-21690-cov-4.019875_pt1 | contig 21690 bp, 21 predicted proteins | sample MGYA00153391_OFCI01 | MGnify analysis MGYA00153391
ACGCTGTGCAACGTTATCGGCCATCAGAATATCGAGCACCCCGCGCTGCAGATTCAGCACGCTGCGAGCAATTGAAATATCGGCACTGCCACTACCACCGGGGCCGCCCTCACGCTGGAAATGATCAATCGCCAGACGTGATACGAACTCAGGCTTCAACTTAAAGCTGTCGGCTTTAAACATACCGTCGGTAATGAGCTTCAAAGCCTCGCGCTGCTTGGCAGCCGAGGTAGGTTCATAAAGCGGATGATTGGTGCCGGCACGATCACGCAGATGCTTCACGCCACCGACATACTTGGCGGCGAGCGGGGCGATTTGGGCGAGCGAACGAAAGCCTGAATTAAATGAGCGGGTCAGACGCTCATAACTTTCGCCATCGTTGAGCTTCAGGTTCTGGATGCGATTCCATAATTCGCGCGTGAGCTGCATACGCTTTTTATAATACTCAAGCGGATCACCGGCCATGTCAAAGCGATTTACTTCTGGATCCATGCCGCCAACATTACCGCCCGCATCTTCATCGGTCGCATAGGCGAGTAAAGGTTCAGTGGTTGCACGCGCCGCTATTTTGGCGAGATCGGCTTTTTCAGTTTTTCCATCCAGTGTTTTATACGCATATTCCACGGCCAGATAATCGTACGGGCCGAGCGTGGACATCACGTATTCACCTTGCTTATCGCCGTTTACGGCCAGGTTGAACGGGTTGTAATCCATGACTGAACCGGCAAGGCCATTCACTTTTGTGAACGCCGGATCTTGAATTTGCTTGAGTGAATAAATGGTGGAGGAACGGAAGTTATGACGAAAACCCAGGGTGTGGCCGATTTCATGCATCACCACATCAAGCACATAGGCTTGTGCGACGGCTTCTGCTTCGGGCGAATCCATTTCCATGCCGCGCGCTTCGAGCAAATCCATGGCGAAGTGCATGTCATCCGCTTTTTCGGCTGCGTAGTTACAGCTCATGAACAGCGATTGCTGTTTTAAGGTCGCTGACATAGCGCCCGCCAAGCTGGCATCAAACACCATCGGCTTGCCAATATCTTCGACCACTAAACGGCGGGCACCGCGGGCAAACACATCGGACATACCAATATCAGCATCCAAAATTTCGCCGGTGCGTGGATCTTTATGGGATGGGCCGATAGCGAAGCCTACATCGGCACCGGTGAACCAGCGTACGGATGCATGCCGCGCGTCCATGGTGTCGAAATCATCTGTATCGGTTTGTTGTTTGGCGATAATCGCGTTTTTGTAGCCGATTTTTTCAAACGCCTTATTCCATTCGGTAATGCCGGCAGCGACGGCAGCGCGGTATTTTATCGGGACGTTTTTATCAACCCAATAAGTTATTGGCACTTTGGGCTCGGACATCGCGGCGGCGGGGTCTTGCTTTTCGAGGCGCCAGCGATTGATCAGGTGAGTTTTGGTTTTTGCGGATATGTCATCTGAATAATCTACCCGTGAGGTCACAAAATGGCCCACGCGCTCATCAGCAACACGCGGCATCATCGGCTCATCTGGCAGCTTGGCGAAGCTGTAATAAAAGCTCACAAACAGGCTGCGTGGATCAGGTGTGGCTTGCGGTGGCGTCGGTAATGGAACCGGTGACGGCACCAATGACGGCGCGTTGATTTTGGGCACATTGAAGTGCGCCTTGACTTGCATGCCGGTCAACAAATCAGTGTTGTTGACTCGCGAAAAACTAGTGTTGCGGGTATCAAGCGCAAACGGCATGCGATAGGCAAATTCAAGACGCGTGAGATAGCCGGGAATATCGTTAAACAACAGCGCATTGGCTTCGATCAGCACCGCTTTGGTATCGGCCTGGGGCGTAGAAACCACGGCTGCGCTGGATAATAAACTGTCGGAAAAAGCCTCAGACACGAACTGCGCTTGGGGTGTGCCGGGCTTAGCGTAGAACTCGGTGTTTTTGGCAATTAATTGCACCAGATTACCGATTTTTTTGAGTTCGACCATCTCCGCGCCACCCATTTGACTAGCGTAAAGTCCACGCTCACCAACGCTTTGCGGAATATTGTAGGTAAAGAAAAAAGGCTTATCAAATTGCTCAGGCCGAATCGCGATCCAGATTTTTTCATCTTTTTGATAGAGGGTGAAAAAACCAGGAATTTCTTTGGCGTCTTTGATCACTTCTTTGAATGGACGCGGAATGCCGGGCGCTGGCTGTGCAATGACAGCGGGAGCACCTACCGCAGGAACTGCGCCCGGAACTGGCGCTGCCGGGTTTGGGGCAGGCGCTTGAGCAATAGCCACCGAGGAGAGCGCAAGCAGGATGCTGGCGGCAAGAATTTTTGGTGCGCTAATAGGTAAAACAGCATGTGCAGATGAATATGACATTCGAGCAGGTCCTTGATGGTGGATTAACGTTTTGATTTCATCGCCGGAGAGTTGTACGGTCAAGCAACAATCAATCATTTTATTTTAGTTTGATGCCGCCGCCAACTGAAGCAGATTGCGATGAAGCGCGTAAATAGTTCTGAATCCGCGTAGCAGTGTAGATGACCTGCCCTGCGACTCAATTGACCAGCGCTAATTCAACACGCTTTAGGTGTTCTTAACCCTATTTAACTCAGCCCGCTGTATGGCAGGTAACAACAGGGCGCGGGACTCGGGGCGATCAACAAAAACGGAGGCCGAAGCCTCCGTTTTTATATCTAGCGCATTCGGCTAAGATTAGACCGAGAAAGATGATCCGCAGCCGCAGGTGCTGCTGGCATTTGGATTTTTGATCACGAACTGCGCGCCTTCCAGGCCTTCGGAATAGTCGATTTCAGCACCCATCAGGTATTGATAGCTCATGGGATCAATGAGCAAACTAACGCCATTTTTTTCCATAATGGTGTCGTCTTCGTTGGTAATTTCATCGAAGGTAAAACCATATTGCAGGCCTGAACAACCCCCGCCGGTAACGAAAACCCTTAACTTGAGATCGTCGTTACCTTCTTCGACGATTAGCGCTTTAACCTTTTCAGCGGCGCTGTCAGAAAAAATCAAGCCAGGCGGCATCATTGACATATCGTTCATGTTTATTCTCCAAAAATCTTTATTACCGTTAACTTCTATGTGGGGTGCTGAGCTCGTAATTCAACCGGTGGGAACTATACCGTCTTGATAATCAGCCTTGATGATAAGCTTGGATAATCAGTTTTGAGGCTTTAGTTGCCTGTGGCTGGCTTAAATTCAATGACTTTGTCGCTAAGTTTTAGCTCGCCCTCATGCATTAAGCGGCCCATCACAATCGCGCCAACATGGATTTCAATAGTTTTATAACTCACGTCTCCTGTGACTCGCGCTTTGGAGAGGAGTTCGAGATATTCTTTCGCCCTTACCGGGCCCGCAACAGTGCCATTGATGACCACATGGCCCACATCAATTTCGCCTTCAACTTTGGCCAGCTCTGACAGCACAAGCGTGCCAGGCTTGTCGCCCATGGCTTTGATATTGCCTTTTATATGGCCATCAATACGTAAGCCGCCGGTAAATTGTACATCTCCCACAATGGTGGAGCCAGCGCCGATCAAACTGTCGATCGGACTCGGTTTATTTGATTTACCCCAAGACATAATGACTCCTTAAAGATTGATACTGCGTTGGCCGCGGACCTCAAAGCCCGGCAAACCAAACACGCGAATTTGCACGCTTTTTAACAGCGCCCCTTCAGGAATTTTAAATCTTCCGTCCACTTTTTGGTAGTAACGGAATTCAATTTCATTTCCGGCGGCGCGCAACTCATGATCCAATGGAAAACTAAGCGTAGTTTGTGCGGCACCTTTTTGCACACGAGCTATGACCTGTACTTTACCCTTGAAATCCAATTTGCGCTGACCACCTTGCGTTAACAGCAGCCGATAACGGTATTCATCAGGCAATGCATCTGCCTCAACCTTCAAATTAGCGATAGACAAGCCCTCAGGGACGCTGCCGGCCGACATAATGTTGCGGAGAAACCCCAAATCTTCCTTGATGCTTGCATTTTCTTCCTGAAGCTGCGACATATTTTTTGATAACTCGGCTTGCGCAGACTTCTCGACTTTTAACTGGCTTTCGACATCATTGAGCTGGCTTTTAGCGGCATCAAACAATTGCTGAATTTTTTGCTTGTCTGCTGTCAGCGTGGCGATTTGTTGAGTCGTTTCCTCGCGACTAAAACCAGTGATGCGATAGCTGTTATCCACCACGAACCAAGCCACCGCACCGGCTACCCCCATAGCGATACCGTAGCCACCAAATTTGATGTACCACGGCACATGCGAGCGTATCGCCACTTTTTCGGAGCGGATACCAATCTTGGAACGAATTTTGCGCCAGGAGCCGCGCAACTTGAATTCGCTCAGCATGCAGGGACGACAAGTTGGATGGGAATCATATCTTCGCCTTATATATACAGAAGCGGTGATCAATAAAGCCCGGCAATCTGCCGCCAAGGCCCACTATACCCTTCATTGACACTCACAAGCCGGTAGCCACCATCAAGCAAATCGAATGAAACTCAGTAAATACACCGTGTGCGGCCTTTATAAAAAAAGCCGCGCAAGGCGGCTTTTTTCAGCGAGGGCTTAGGCAATTTTCAATCAATTGTAGCGGATTGCAGCTATTCTTGAAAAACCCGATGCAACCCAGTACAATCCAATAATTATCGCTTGGAGAATTGCTTAGCGCGACGCGCTTTACGAAGGCCAACTTTCTTGCGTTCGACTTCACGCGCATCGCGAGTTACCAGTCCAGCTTTCGAAAGCTGCGGCTTCAAGGTTGCGTCGTAATCGATCAGCGCGCGTGTAATGCCGTGACGTACTGCGCCCGCCTGACCCGATTCACCACCGCCAAGCACAGTAACCATGATGTCAAATTTATCGAGTGAGCCTACTAATTCTAGCGGCTGGCGTACGATCATACGGCCTGTTTCGCGGGAGAAATACAAGTCCAGAGGCTTGTCGTTTACGACGATATTGCCCTTGCCTGCTTTCATGAACACACGTGCGACTGAGCTCTTGCGGCGACCCGTACCGTAATTATATTTACCGACCATGATGCTTGTCCTTAATCGTGATGCTGGGATGGAGTGGATTAAAGAGCAAGCTCTTTAGGTTGCTGCGCGGTATGCGGGTGTGTGGCACCGGCATAAACCTTCAGCTTCTTGATCATTGCATAGCCCAGCGGGCCTTTGGGCAACATACCTTTGACTGCTTTTTCAAGCACACGCTCTGGATGTTTTTCCTGAAGCTTATTGAAATTTGTTTCTTTAATGCCGCCGGGATAACCGGTATGGCGATAGTATTTTTTGTCCTCGCCTTTATTGCCGGTCACGCGCAATTTTTCGACGTTGGTCACCACGATAAAATCACCGGTATCAACGTGAGGCGTGAATTCAGGTTTGTGCTTGCCACGCAAACGGCGGGCAATCTCACAGGCAACGCGGCCCAAAATTTTGTCGGTAGCGTCAACTACATACCAGTCGTGAATAACGTCGGCTGGCTTGGCGGAAAAGGTTTTCATTTGTATCACTCGCTTTGGTTTGAGTTGGCCAATTGTTGTTTTCAAGCGCCTCTTAGAAAGGTGCCAAACGGCCAAAATCGTGGCTAAAAGGTTGGTTCGGGGCTAACCAGTCAGCGGAACCCGAAACTATAATGAATTCAAGGCACTTTTGTCAAATTTTTCTCTCGGGCCTTTCCCTTGATCCTTCTCTTGAGTCTTCTTTTGAGCTTTGTAGCGGTATTCTGTTAAGGGCCTTATACTTTCCCGGTTGCCGATGTTGAAAACGCTTAAGTTCTCACCCGGTTCTTATGGTTATCGTTGGAGCAGTTATGAAGGCACGCATCAAATGGATCGAAAATGTTGCTTTTGTCGGTGAGACCGAAAGCGGACATGCACTGGTCATGGATGGCTCTCCCGAGGCAGGCGGCCGCAACTTGGGGCCACGTCCGATGGAAACAGTGCTGATCGGCACGGGGGCTTGTAGCGCGTTTGATGTGATTCATATTCTAAAAAAAGGTCGGGAGCTCATTACTGATTGTGTGGTGGAGCTATCCGCCGAACGCGCTGATACTGATCCGAAAGTCTTTACGGGCATTCATTTTCATTATTTAGTCACTGGCAAGTCACTGGATCACGCCAAGGTAGCCCGCGCCATTCAGCTTTCGGCTGAAAAGTATTGCTCTGCCTCGGCCATGATGGCTAAAACGGCCGCGGTAACTCACGATTTTGAGATTATTGAGGCTTAGCAGTTAGGGAAAAGCAACGAAAGCCTTACTTCCCGAATGCTACAGCCAGTAAGTTGTTGCCGTCATTGCCTTAGACATGCTGCGCATCGCGGCCTTTACGGGCTGTGGCAGCTCCACAGCACCATTCTCAAGTCCGGTCTGCGCGTGATGAATTTCATCTGTACGCATCGCCTCAATAATCTGGCGGCTGCGTTGGTCACCCTCTGGCAGACGTTTGAGGTGATCGCTTAAGTGCGCTTCCACTTGGCGCTCGGTTTCTACCAAAAATCCCATGCTCCATTTATCACCGAGTAAACCTGATACCGCACCGAGCGCAAATGAGCCCGCATAAAATATTGGCGTCAAGCGACTGGTTGCGCCATTTAGCTCGGCGATTCTGGTTTGACACCAAGCCAAATGATCTCTTTCCTCACGTGCGGCCTGCTCAAGCAGAGTATGGATTTTAGGCGTTCTTGCCACCATAGCCTGACCTTTATAAAGCGCTTGCGCGCAAACCTCGCCAACATGATTTATCCGCATTAAACGAACGGATTCCAGTCTTTCATCTGCCGAAAGCTCACGTCGAGCCGTGTTGGCCGTAATGGTTGGCATAGATGGCTGTGGCAAAGGGCGCTCGGCATAGGGCGTTGCAAACAGTGTGCGCAAGCCAGCATCAATTTCGCTAATCAAGCGATCCAGCGGAGTCATATTCATTCAGTGACCGTTATTCAAACATTGCGGAAATAACTATTATACGAGCCTCAAAATAAAAGCGGGCACCGTAATCGGTGCCCGCTTTATTGTTTCATTTAATACTACTCAGCGCACTTAACACGCATACCGTACTTAATGCACTAAATGCGCCGCGTAATTAGAACAAGTGCTTGAAGCCAACTGCGAAGCCACGTGGGTCTTGATCAGCTGACAAGCCAGCAAGTCCATTTGAAGCCAGGTTACACAACGCTGTTACGTTATTCTTGATCTGCACGTATTGCGCCAAGAATGTCGTACGGCGTGAGAACTCGTAGTTATAGCCCAGTGTATTGACTTTACATACAGCCTCTGCTGGCAGTGGTGCTGTACCTGCGGTTGCAAAGGTGCTGTCTTTATTGTTGATGTAAGAATAAATAAACACGTTCTTGCCAGCGGTATAAGTTGCCGAGAACATCTGTGCTCTTGCTTCGGTGCTGAGTGATGCAATACCGTTCGCTGGATTATCTTTCTTGAACTTCTGGGCCATTGCGCCAAGTTTAAAGTCACCTAATTTAACGCTGCCAAAAATCGCTTGGCCGCGCTCTCTTGCGCCTGCAGCGACAGCAACAGCACCGGTGTAAGGTTTGTATTGGTCTTTATGACGTTCCCAAGCAATACCGGCATAAAACGGACCCTGTGTATAGGTACCGCTAAACGAGGTGCTGCTAGGATTGACGAGAGCAGTTCTGCCTTCGTTAGCGGCGTAAGATGCACGGCCCTGAAAACCGGACATATTCGGCGTCCAGTACTGAACCACGTTAGTTTCACGACGATCAAAATTGCCGCGATCATTGATACCGGTTGTCAGACCACCCATGCTGGTATCGCCGTACGGATCAATTTGAATGGTTGCAACTTTCCATGGGGTATCCCAACGGCCCAACAAAACACTACCGAATGCACCTTGCAGGCCAACGCCTGAATTACGACCACTGAAAGGTGTTTGATTACCTGCGACGTTATCATCGAGGCGGAAACCAAATTCAGCCTGGAAGAAAGCCTTCAAACCGCCACCAACGTCTTCTGTACCACGCACACCGATAAATGACGGACCAACATCAGATACGCGGTTACGTGAAGGCAGCGGTGTGGCTGAACCGCCATCGGCCTTGACGGATTCAAACATCACCATCGCGCGACCGTAGAGCGTTACGGGGTTTGCTGTTTGCGCTGAGGCAACGACTGGAGCCAACGAGGCACCAGCAACAGCCAAAGCAATCAATTTCTTATTCATCACAAATCTCCTTTGAGGGGGTTAAGTTGAAGCTTATAAATTCTATGGAAGTGTACAAAACACTGAGCGCAGGAGCTGCTATCCAGCGGCTAACTTACCATGATACGGACTAGATAACCGGCAAAACATTGATCCAGCAACTTCCCTGCACTACCGAAATGCCCAATCTTGTTGAGAAGTTGTGAGCATTTTGCCAAAATTGAGACGCTAGCTCAAGTGCTGACCCATAATTTAGCAGCGCTCCTCATTGGATGTTGCGTTTCTACAACATTCAAACTGTGATGTAATTAAGCTGTAATTCATTTACTTTAGGTACGCAGGCGGTCGCCAAAAAGCCGATCCAAGCCCATACCCGGGGTTTCGCTTTTCATCAACGCCCCGCCTATTAGGTAAGTGTTTACTCCGGCGCTCTGCATCTCCACTACTATCTCTTGAGTATTAATTCCACTTTCGGTAATCAATATTCGATCTGCAGGAATAAGTGACTTCAGATAAAGCGTTGTTTCAATACGGGTAACAAACCGGGTCAAATCACGATTGTTAATGCCGATCAAAGGCGTCTTCAACGTTAGCGCTTGCGCAAGCTCAGCGGCTGAGTGTGATTCAGCCAATACTGCCAAGCCCAGTGAAGTGGCCAGCGCCTCCCATTTATGAAACAAGGCAATTTCGACAGCGCCCATAATGAACAGCACCGCGTCTGCTCCCATGGCGCGCGCTTCAACAATTTGGTACGCATCGACAATAAAATCCTTGCGCAACACCGGCAGCGTGCAGGCGGCGCGAGCACTGATTAGATCGTCAGTACTCCCCTGAAAATATTCGCGATCTGTAAGCACCGACAGGCACGCTGCGCCATGCGCCTCATAACTTTGTGCAAATCGTGCGGGATCAAAAGAGGATTTGTCCCCTTTTAGAGCAGCACGAAACACGCCAGCACTGGGGCTCGCCTTTTTTATTTCCGCGATGACAGCAGGCCGGCCTAACAAATGTTTGGCCCGAATCGCTCCCACAAAGTCACGCACTGGCAGGGCATTGCCAACACGGGATTGCAGTTCATCATAAGGCAGCTGCGTCTTGGCGAATGCCACTTCCTGACGCTTGGTGGCAAGAATTTTTTGCAGAATATCTGACACTGTTTGAGCCTAATTTTTAATATGAATTTATGATCTGGGATTTAAAAAGCACAAGTGAATTTAACCAAATCATCCAGCTTGGCTTGAGCCTTGCCGGACTCAATCATTTCGTGCGCTTTGGTCACACCGCCCCATAAGTCACTGGAAACGCCCGCAACATAAATGGCCGCACCGGCATTTAAACAAACAATATCTTTTGCCGGGCCGGGCTGGTTATTCAGCACTGACCGCAACATCGCCATAGAGGCGGCTTTATCAGCTGCTTTTATCGTCCCCAGCGGCGCCAAATCCATGCCAAATTGTTTAGGCTCTATTTTAAATTCCGTGACAAAACCGTGCTTCAATTCTGCGACAAAAGTGGGGCCGGAAATGGAAATTTCATCCAGGCCATTTTCACCATGTACGACCATCACGTGCTTTGAACCTAGCTGCTTCAGCACACGTGCCTGGATGCCCACCAGATCGGGATGGAATACGCCCATCAACTGATTGGGCGCACCGGCCGGATTGGTCAGCGGGCCAAGAATATTCAAAATGGTGCGCATGCCCAGCTCTTTACGGACGGGAGCAGCATATTTCATTGCCGGATGATGATGGGGTGCGAACATAAAACCGAGTCCAACTTGTTTTATCGAAAGCGCCACTTGTTCCGGGGTCAAATTTAAATTTACGCCCAACGCTTCCAGCACATCTGCACTGCCCGATTGAGATGAAACTGAACGCCCACCATGCTTGGCTACTTTGGCGCCGGCTGCGGCCGCGACAAACGCGGCAGTGGTTGAAATATTGAAGGTATGCGCCTTGTCGCCGCCGGTTCCGCAGGTGTCCACCAGCTGCGATACATCATCGACATCCACCTTGGTTGAAAACTCGCGCATTACCTGCGCTGCAGCCGCAATTTCGGAAACGCTTTCGGTCTTCACATGCAGGCCCATCAAGATGGCAGAGAGCTGCACCGGGGTGACACTGCCCTCCATGACCTGGCGAAAAAGGTCGACCATTTCATCATAAAAAATTTCGCGCTTGTCAGATAAACGGTTGATTGCTTCTTGCGGGGTAAACATGATTTTTCTCAATTCGAAATTATGCTGTGTTCTTCAAAAAATTTTTGAGCAACGCGTGACCGTGCTCGGTCATGATTGATTCGGGATGAAACTGCACGCCTTCAATGGGCAGCGTCTTGTGTCGTACTCCCATGATTTCACCATCATCTGTCCATGCGGTAATTTCCAGGCAATCCGGGCACGATTCGCGCTCGATCACCAGCGAGTGATACCGCGTCGCCCGGTAGGGTGACGGCAAACCGGCGAAGACGCCAAGGTTGGTATGGGTCACCTGTGAGGTTTTGCCATGCATCAAAGTTTTGGCGTGCACAATTTTTCCGCCAAATGCCTGGCCAATACTTTGATGCCCAAGACACACCCCCAGCAAAGGAATTTTCCCGGCAAATTTTTCAATCGTTGCCACTGAAATCCCGGCTTCACTCGGCGAGCAGGGGCCAGGAGAAATGACGATGCGTGCAGGTGCGAGCACCTCGATTTCAGCAATCGAAATTTCATCATTGCGTTTTACCAGCACTTCTTCACCCAGCTCACCCAGATACTGCACCAGATTGTAGGTAAAGCTGTCGTAATTATCGATCATGAGCAACATGGCTTTCAGTCCTTATTCATTTCATCGCGCCTGCGTTTGCCTAGGCGTTGGTATCGATTCCAGCAGACACCATCTCTGCGGCGCGGAGCAGCGCTCTCGCCTTATTTTCAGTTTCCTGCCACTCAAGCTCGGCCTCGGAATCAGCCACAATGCCTGCCGCTGCCTGCACATACAGCACACCGTCCTTAACCACGCCGGTACGAATTGAGATGGCTAAATCCATGTTTCCATTAAAGCCCAAATAGCCCGCTGCACCAGCATAAATGCCGCGTTTTGACGGTTCCAGCTCGTCAATTATTTCCATGGCACGAACCTTGGTGGAACCGGTGACGGTCCCTGCCGGAAAAGTGGCGCGGAGCAAATCAATCGCGCCCACATCATCGCGAATTTCACCATCTACATGCGAGACCAAATGCATCACATGCGAGTAACGCTCGACCACAAATTGTTCGGTGACTTTGACGCTGCCAAATTTCGCGATGCGGCCAATATCATTACGGCCCAGGTCGATCAGCATCAAATGCTCGGCCAGCTCTTTCGGGTCACTGCGCAATTCTGCTTCCAGCTCGCGATCATGTTCGGGCGTATCGCCGCGTTTGCGTGTGCCGGCAATAGGCCGCACAGTCACTTTGCTGCCCTCCTGCCGCACCAGAATTTCCGGTGAAGCGCCGACAATATGGAACTCTCCCATATCGAAATAAAACATATAGGGAGACGGGTTAATGGAGCGCAATGCACGATATAAATTAATCGGCGGTGCATCAAAAGCTTGCGAAATTCGCTGCGAAATTTGCACCTGCATAATGTCGCCATCAACAATATATTGCTTCGATTTCGCCACCGCTTTCAGAAATGCTTCTTTACCGATTTCTGATTTGGGTTCGGCCTGGTCCGCACCCGGCACATATACCGGCAGCGGTGCCTGGCTGCGCAGTCCAAGGCGCAGTTCGGTAAGGCGTCGTTGTGCATTGAGCAGCGCATTGGGCAGCGCAGGATCGGCGTAAACGATCAAATAGAGTTTGCCCGAAAGATTGTCCACCACAGCCAGCTCATCAGAGAGCATCAGCACAATATCGGGCACGCCGATGGGGTCAGGCTTGGCGGTGAACTTGTCGTCCAGATGCTGGGCGAGTTTTGGCTCGATATAACGCACCGTGTCATAGCCAAAATAGCCTGCAAGGCCACCTGCAAAGCGCAATGCGCCGGGAATCGGTGCGGCCTTAAATCGCGCGCGATATTTGTCAACAAAGGCGAGCGGATCATCCACAAATTTATGCTCAACTTTTTCGCTCGCACCACCGGCCTTGCGACGCACCACGGCCACTTCACGGCCGCGTACCTCAAGCCATTCGCGCGCCGGCAGGCCGATGATCGAGTATCGACCAAAACGCTCTCCCCCGATCACCGATTCGAGCAAATAGGAATGGGGTTTGTTGGCCAGCTTGAGGAAGATGGACAGCGGCGTATCCAGATCGGCAAAGGTTTCAAGCGTGACAGGGATTCGATTGTAGCCAAGCGCTGCCAAGCTTTGGAATTCAGTTTCGGTCATGATGTTTTCAGCAAAAAATCGGTTGGACAGGCGGGGTACAACAGCTCAGCAGCAGGGGCAGATCAAAAGATGATCAGCGCCAGATTGGCCATCGCCACCACGAAATCGATTTTGTGAAAACACTCATGTCTGATGATAGGAAGGTGATTGCTAAACCATTAGTTTAACGAATTTCAGTGCCGCTGGAACATCGTCGATAAATGCGTCGCAGTCAAGCCCGCGCAGCTCCCGACCTTCATTGTAGCCATAGGGAAGGATGAATACCGCACAACCTGCAGAGCGGGCGGCTTCAGCGTCGTTAACTGAATCGCCAATCAGCAAGATCTCACTGGTTTTGCAGCCAAAGAATTCGGCGGCGTGTTTTAACTGCATCGGATGCGGCTTTTTTTCAGCCACGGTATCGCCTGACACCACGATCTCGAAATAATCCCGCAAACCGGTTTTTTCAAGCAGCGGCAGGGTGAATTTTTCGATTTTGTTAGTGACGCACCCGAGCCGGAAGCCCGCGTCCTTCAAGGCGTTCAGGCCATCAACTACACCAGGATAAGGCTGACTGGTTTGCGTAAAACAGCTTTCGTACTGCCGTTCAAAATTAGCTACCGCCACCTTCAAGGCGGTCGGCCCCACCTCGCCTACCGCGTCCTTCAATGTTTTAGCGACTAAATTGGTCATGCCTTTACCGACAAAATTACGCATCACCGCAGCCTCTAAGGGCTGAAATCCCAGCGTGCCGCGCATCAGGTTTGCGGCTGAAATGATGTCGCCGATGGTGTCGAGCAAGGTCCCATCCAGATCCAGCAGCACAATTTTTACGGCAATGGGAAAGGTGAATTTTGGTTTGGCGCGATAGCGGACTTTTTTCGCTTCGGTCGGCGCTGTCGCAATCTGTCCAACCATCAAGTCCGGGCGGGAATCTGCAGGAGGCATGCCTGAAACGGCAATAGCCACGGGCATCTTCAAGGCATCTGGCTCAAGATCCGCGCCAGCGCTGGCGTTTGGGGCGCCTGTACTCATCGTTTCACTTTCGCCAACTCAGCACGCATCGCGGCAATAGTGGCTTCGTAATCACCTGGCCCAAAAATTGCGGAGCCGGCAACCAATGTGTCGGCACCCGCTTCAGCAATCGCGGCAATGTTGTCTGTTTTAACGCCGCCGTCGACTTCCAGCCAAATATCCCGTCCTGAATCCTGAATCCGCTGCCGGGCTTCGCGCAATTTGGTGAGCGCCTCCGGAATAAATTTTTGCCCACCAAAACCCGGGTTCACGCTCATGATCAGAATCAGATCAACTTTATCCATCACGTAGTCAAGATAGCTGAGTGGCGTAGCGGGATTAAACACCAGGCCGGCCTTGCAACCCTGCTCGCGAATCAGTCCCAGCGTGCGATCAACATGATCCGACGCCTCCGGATGAAACGAAATAATATTGGCCCCCGCCTGCGCAAAGTCCGGCACGATCCGATCAACGGGTTTGACCATCAAATGCACATCAATCGGTATTGTTGTGCCATCAGCGCGTTTGGCATGCGGCTTTAAGGCGGCGCATACCATCGGCCCGATGGTGAGATTGGGCACGTAATGGTTATCCATGACATCGAAATGAATAACATCGGCACCGGCGTGAATGACGGCGCGCACCTCTTCACCCAAACGGGCAAAATCGGCAGAAAGAATGGACGGCGCTATACGAAAGTGAGGAGACATATCAAGCATCAGATATTAGGCATTAGAGAAAAAAGATTTAATGTATTTTACGTGACAAGCGGCGGTTTTTACGCAGCCCGGTTTGCGGGCGTCCGCGTGGTAGCATTTCAATATGGATAACACTAAAAAAATCGATGCCAAAAAATACCACGTAAAAGTGACGGCACAATCATTTTTCCTGCCGGATCAGTCGGACGAAGAGAATGATCAATATGTATTTGCCTATACGATTCATATTGCAAACGATGGCCAAATATCTGCGCAGTTAATCAGCCGCCACTGGATCATTACCGATGCCGACAATCAGGTTCAGGAGGTTCGGGGCGTTGGCATTATCGGTGAACAACCGATTTTGAAGCCGGGCGATCATTTTGAATATACCTCGGGCTCATCAATCAATACTATCGTCGGCACGATGCGTGGCATTTATCACATGGTGGCAGAAGACGGCACCAAATTTGACGCCGTAGTTCCAGAATTTACCTTGTCAGTGCCACGGATACTGCATTAGTTTGTAACGTCATGGTTGAGCTCGGCTAAGCCTCATCGATTTTTTTTGGCGCGTCTTTTTGCTCGTTCGACGGTACGTCTTTAAGCGCACCTGATGGAGCAGAAACTGACGAAGAAGCGGATGCTTTGGGTATCTTGGGGGTCTTGGGCCAAGTCCACCAAACAATTAGTACGCCCACTCCAAACGCCAGAAACACCTGAAGAAATACCCAACCCATCAATACCTCCAACATGCGATGCTTCAAGCAAAATTAAGCAAAATTAGGACTGAATTGTATACTCCCGCCAATATGAATTTTATTCTTGATGCCAAATTTTTCATGCGTTCCAGACGCTCCAGATATTTAGGAAGCGCCTGTATGGTGGTCGTGCTGCTGGCAGGTTGTGCCAGCGCGCCAGAAAAATCAGCTCCCGCCAACGCCTCGCGCTCCGCTCTCGCCAGCACCGCTACGACCGCCACCGCCAGCCCAACCACCACCTCGGCTGCCATCACTCATCTCATTGCGCCTCTAGCCACCTGTGAAATCTGTACACCCTGTGCTGCTTGCGCAGGCTCGACCACGATGCCGATGCTGCCTGACAACACCGCGCTCGTGCCTGCCGACACCGCGCTGATGCTGCCTGAGGCCAGTCGTGGCCGCCTCGAACGAGCCACTTGGCAGGCGTTGCCGAATTGGGGCATCGACGATCCCAGCCCGGCGCTGAATGCCTTCCTGCAAGGTTGCCTGGCCATGAAGGCCCAGCCAGTCTGGTCTGATGTATGTACGAAGGCTGCATCACTGCAAAACCGCACCAGTGCTACCAGTTCTACTATTACGCGCTTTTTTGAAACTGAATTCGAGCCTTACCAGGCCATCAATGCGGACAATTCTGCAACGGGCGTCGTCACCGGTTATTACGAACCATTGCTGCGCGGCAGTCGTATGCGCACTGAGATATTTCGCTACCCCATTTATGCTCCGCCGCAGGATTTGGTTTCAATTGATTTAGCCGAGGTCTATCCGGAGCTTAAGAATCGTCGCCTGCGTGGCCGCCTGATCGGCAACAAGCTGGTGCCCTATTTTGACCGCGGCCTGATTGAAGCGGACGCGTCGCCGCTTAAAGGTCTTGAGATCGCCTGGGTCGATGATCCGGTTGAATCGTTTTTTTTGCAGATTCAAGGTTCAGGGCAAATTCAGTTGCCTGACGGCACCCGCATGCGTATTGGCTATGCTGACCAAAATGGCCATCCGTTTAAATCATTGGCAGGCGCTCTGATTCGTCGCGGCGAAATCAGGGCCGAGCGCGCCTCCATGCAAGGCATCAAGGCATGGGCCCAGAAAAATCCGGGCAAGGTGCGGCAGTTTATGAACATCAATCCGAGCTACGTTTTTTTCAAAGAATTGCCACCAGACTTGTCCGGGCCGATTGGCACACTGGGTGTACCACTGACGGCGGAGCGGTCTATCGCGGTTGATCAACGCGTGATTCCGCTGGGCGTACCGGTCTATCTGGCGACCACCTTGCCGCTGTCGAAGGAGCCACTGAACCGTCTGATGGTGGCGCAAGATACGGGCGGCGCTATTTTTGGCGCCGTGCGAGCTGATTATTTCTTTGGCTTTGGCGATGCAGCAGGCAACCAGGCCGGGCGCATGAAACAGCAGGGCCGGATGTGGGTGTTACTCCCTCGCGGCTATGATCCTAATGCATTGACACTACCATCGATACCGGTATCAGCAGCGACCTCAATATCTGCACCCGCAACCACAGCCCCTTAAACTTAAATCGCACAAAGAATATTTATGACCGCTGCGTTCTGGTGTGTATTTATCGTCGGCATCATGCCGTATATCGTGGTCGGCATTGCCAAAGCCGACAAGCGCTACGACAACGGGACACCGCGCGACTGGCTCGCCACCCGGGAGGGGGCTAAAAAACGGGCGCACGCTGCGCACCTCAATAGTTTTGAAGCGTTTCCATTTTTTTTAGCCGGCGTCGTGATTGCGCACCTCACCGCGGCTCCAGTCCATACGATCAACGCAATCGCGATTGCCTTTGTGCTGGTGCGCATTGCGTATGTTTGGTGCTATATAAGCAATCATGCTTCTATGCGCTCGCTGGTTTGGCTCGTGGGCTTTAGCCTGACCGTGGCATTATTTGTCGTGTCAGGTTTGCACGCTGGCCTTTAATAGAATCAGCTCATGCCGAGTTGAGAGCGGGCAAACAAAAAGGCGCCAACGGCGCCTTTTTATTTTGTACTTGGCAAACTAGTAAAGCATTACTTGGTGGCTGATTTGGCGCCTGCCGAAGCGGCCGCAAGGGAAGCCGTAACCAGCTTGGCTTCAATGGTTGCTTTGGGCAGCGCGCCGGAAATACGCTCGCCATCCTCAAAAAAGGTGGTGGGAATACCAGTCACTCTAAGCTTTTGGCCAAGCGCAACTAATTGATCAATTGGTGTTTCACATGTACCTTTGGCGGCGGTCAATTGGCCGCGCAGCATTTGATCCTGCCATGCTTTCAGCTTATCGCTCGAACACCAGATGGCCTTGGCCTTATCCATCGAATCGGGTGCCAGAATCGGATAAGGAAAAATATACGCGGTGACATTTTCCAGCTGATTCAGATCTTGCTCAAATTTTTTGCAGTACCCGCAATTCGGATCTTCAAAAATTGCCATGCGCCGCGCTCCCGTGCCGCGCACCAGCTTGATGCTTTTATCCAGCGGCAAATCATCAAATTTAATCGCGGTCAGCTTAGCCAGGCGCGCCTCGGTCACATCAGTACGCGTCTGGGCATCAACCACTTTGCCGAGCATCAGAAAAGTAACTTTGTCATCGGTATAAAAAATCTCGCTGCCCGCAAACACTTCATAGAGGCCTGCATAAGTTGTTTTCGTCACACGCTCAACCTTGACTTCAGGGAATTTTGTTTCGACCTCTTGTTTGACCGTCGCTTCCGCCTTGCTTGCTACGACTGCTACGCCCGCTAAGCCCGCTGATTTGTTTACTTCCGGACTGGCGGACGATGTACAAGCTGTCAATACCGAGAACAACATGAGTAGCGCAATTAAAACCGTTTTCAATGAATTCACGACATCATCCTTTTGCTTTCTGTTTTTACGTTGTATTTTTAAAATACGTGATTAATTATGAAGCTTACTAATATTTTACTAAAAATAGACAACTCCGCGCTTCACAAGTTGCCGAATTGTGCAGCATTGTCAGCGCAAACTTATACGCAACTCATCAACAACTATCTCATAGCGTGCGCCATCACCAAAGACTTGGCAAAATCCATTTCGTTAGCTGCCTTCAGACCATCGCGACGCATGCGTGTTACCGCCTGCGACTCACTCAAATAAAGCGCGCGCAAACCGTCTGTTACATGACCCATGATAACGGCATCCTCAACGCGGGCGCGTTCATAACGTCGCAATACTGCCAGGTCGCCTGAGTGCGACAACACCGAACGGTTTTGCAATTCCTCCCGGAGTCTACGCACATCGGCAAAGCCCAGATTAGCGCCCTGACCGGCGAGCGGATGAATGGCATGAGCGGCATCGCCGATCAATGCAAAGCCTGGCTGCACCCAGTTGGTTGCCATCACCCGTCGCAAAGCGAATCGCGCCCTTGGCGAGGCGAGCGCCATGCCGGGAAATACATGATCCCCGGCCTGCATAACTGCACGGGTAAACGCCTGATCATCCAGCGCACTCAATTCATCGGCACGTGTTTTGCTGACTGACCACACTATTGAAACCTGGTTGTCGGGCAACGGTAAATAAGCGAGCACGCCGTCATGGGCAAACCATTGGCGAGCAATACCGCCGTGCGGCTGCTCAATACGAAAATTGACAACGATGCCATCGCTTTCATAGTCTTTGGTTTCCGCAACAATCCCGGCCTGAGCGCGCAGCGGGGAGCTGGCACCATCAGCTGCGATTAACAAATCAGCTGCCAGCGTTGGCCCCGCTTTTAGCCGAAGCTGATGCGCGCCTCCTGCCTTGGCAAATTCAACACCGCTAATGTCCGCGTTATCAAACACATGAATATTGCCAGTCGTGTCAGCTTGCTCACGTAGCTGCTCGATCAGCGCCTGCATCAACGCGCTATGTTCCACCATAAACGCAAGCGGCATACCCTCTGAAAATTCAATTTTGCTGCGATCATTATTACAATCATTGACCTGCTTGGAAGTTTGCAGTGCGTCGCCAAATACATGCATGGCACGCACCGGCTCAATCCTCGCCGACAGCAAACGTGACCATACGCCAAGGCTCTCAAGTAATGCTTTTGAACCCGGCGACAGCGCATAAACACGATGATCGAATAGGCTGGGAAGCCGCGCCAGTCCTAGAGTTTGTCGCTCCACCAGCGATACATTTCCGCCACGCAGGCCTGCTTCGGCGTTCGCCAATGCCAATGTCATCGCCAGCCCGATGGGCCCGCCGCCCACAACCACTATACGATCATGCAGGGTGGCTCTCAACGTAACGCTCCGAACAACATGCGGCGTGCCAGTGCTTTACGTGCAAAAGGCAATATATCCACCAACGCCAAACCCACGCCGCGCGGGATACGATTTAAAGCATGATCATTGGAGAATGTACTGACCAAAAAATCGGTGAACCCGACGCTGCGTGAGACATCTTGGGAGCGTGAAGCGGCATAGTTTTTCAACGCGGTCGATGCGGCATGCGCATTGGCCACAGTAGTTGACAACATTCCAGCCAATTCTTCGGCATCGCGCAGTCCCAGATTAAAACCCTGTCCTGCCACCGGGTGCAAGGCCTGCGCGGCGTTACCAATCACCACCACATGGCCGGCCACTACAGACGACACCGTGCGTAATTTAAGCGGATAACTGCGGCGATCCTTGACCGTCAAAAAACGGCCTGCCCGAAACCCGAAATGCGCCTGGAAAGCGGCACAAAACCCGGCCTCATCAAGCATTTTAAGGTGCTCAATTTTTTCTGCACTCGCCACCCACACCAGAGAATATGAATGTGCGTCGCACTTGGGTAGCAGCGCGGCCGGCCCTTCTGGTGTAAACCGTTCATAGGCGCGATGGTTATGGGGCGTGTCACTTTGAATATGGCCCAGCAGCGCCGTTTGTGCGTAATCTTTTTCGGTGACTGAAATTGCAGGCACTTTGCCCAGATTAGCCCCGCCGTCAGCCAGCACCACTACATCCGCCGCGACGCTGCATTGAATGCCGTGCTGCGTATAACTTACCTGGGCACCGTTAGCCGTTTCGGTGATGTCCGAAACGATGGCACCACGCTCTACCGTCACGGACTTGGCGATTAATGCCTGGTCGAGCGCGGTTTGCAAATCTGCGTAGCTCAGTACATAACCCAACGCGGGTACGCCACCGTCTTCACGCGTGATCACCGCTCGGCCAAAACCGCCTTTTTGTGAATTATGAATCGAATGGATTTCGGCAGCTTGGGGGAGTCCAACATGCATGCCGGCTTGATTGCCCCAATGCGTGCCAAAGGAGGGCTGCCAGGCACCGGCTCGATCCAGAATTTCGCGGCTTCCATACGATAGCGCCAACGTACGCGATTCGCGCGAGATACCCTCACGCGCTTCCAGCATGGAAACATTTAATCCCAAACTTTTTGCCAGCAGCGCAAATGTTGCGCCGACTGGCCCTGCACCAATGATCACGATATTCAAGATCACAATTTCGCCTATTACGCTTATAAGACCGCTGACAAATGACCGCGCCGACCAGACTATATTATGCTGACTAAGCTGAATTAAGCTGTGGTCAATGCCTCGACATCCTGAACCGATTTGGGGCACGACGCAGTCAAAACACGATTGCCTGTTTTCGTCACCAGCACATCATCTTCAATGCGCACGCCAATATCCCAGAAATGCTTGGGCACATTATCGGCAGGTCGAATATACAAGCCAGGCTCAACCGTCAACACCATGCCCGGCTGTAGCTTCACCCATTTTCCCTGATGCTTATAGTCGCCTGCATCATGCACATCCAGGCCTAGCCAATGGCCGGCGCGATGCATATAAAATTGTTTATATGATTCGGTTTCGATAACTTTATCGAGACTGCCCTTGCACAATTTCAAATCAATCAGTCCCTGCGCCAGCACGTGGGCGGCGACATCATGATATTTGCCGAATGGTGCATCAGGCTTGACGGCTTTGATAGCCGCCAATTGCGATTCAAGCACCAGCTCATAAATATCGCGTTGCGGGCCGGTAAATTTTGCGGCAATCGGGAATGTACGCGTAATGTCGGCGGCATAGCTTTCCAGCTCGCAACCGGCATCAATCAGCATTAAATCACCGGATCGCAGCGGCGCAGCGTTTTCACGATAATGCAATATGCAGGCGTTCGCGCCTGCTGCCACAATGCTGCCGTAGGCGGGCTGACGCGCACCGTTCTTGATAAATTCATGCAGAATTTCGGCCTCGACCTGATACTCGAACATGCCCGGCCTGGCATGTCGCATGGCGCGTATATGGGCGTTGGATGAAATTCTGCCCGCGTTGGCCATGATGTCAATTTCGACTTCATCTTTAATCAGTCGCATCTGGCTCAAGGTATGGCGCACATCTTTTAATTCTATCGGCGCTGTCACACCACTGCGAAGTTTGGCGCGCACGATATTGATCCAGCGCGCAATCGACTGATCCCATTCAGCATCAGCGCCCAGCGGGGTATGTACTGCATCACAATTGGTCATCAATTCAGGAATGCGCGTTTCCAGCTCCGACATGGGATACGCTTCGTCAAATTCAAATACTTCTTTTGCCATGGTGGGGCCGAAACGAAAGCCGTCCCAAATTTCACGCTCCATATTTTTATCACGGCAAAACAGGATGTGGCGCGGTTTTTTACCGAGCGTAATCGCCAACACCGCCTCGGGTTCACGAAACCCGGTGAGGTAATAAAAATAGCTATCCCAGCGATAGTCATAATG
>ENA-OFCI01000559-OFCI01000559.1-metagenomes-genome-assembly--contig:-NODE-559-length-21650-cov-4.622135_pt1 | contig 21650 bp, 15 predicted proteins | sample MGYA00153391_OFCI01 | MGnify analysis MGYA00153391
GCCGCTATCCCAGGATCCCATCTTCACGCCGTCCGGCGCGCGGAACTGCAGGTTGGGCCGGTTCTTGAGCGCCACCGCCATGTAGTCGTGCCAGATCGGGGCGGAGATCACGCCCCCCGTCTCCTTCTCGCCCAGACTCGTATTGTCGTCGAACCCGACCCATACGGCGGTGACCAGGTCGGGGGTGAAGCCCACGAACCAAGCGTCGTGCGAGTCCTGCGTGGTGCCGGTCTTGCCGGCAACGGGACGACCCGCGAGCTGCGCCCGGGTACCGGTGCCGCCCTGGACGACCTGCTGCATGGCGTACGTCGTATCGGCTGCGACGTCGGCGGGCAACGCCCGGGTGACCACCGGCTTCGCGGTGAACTCGACGCGACCGCCGCGCTCGACCTTGCCGACGACGTACGGCGTCGCGCGGTTGCCCTGCGCGGCGAAGGTCGCATAGCCGGCGGCCTGGTCGGTGACGTGCACCTCGTACTGCCCGAGCGCGATCCCGCCCTCGGCGCGGCCGGTCGTCGGGCTCGCGAGCTGCACGTCGGCGGGGATGCCGGCGGCGTGCGCGATGTCGGCGACCTTGGCCGGCCCCACGTCGACGGCGAGCCGGAAGTAGACCGTGTTGAGGCTCTCCGCGAGCCCCGTCACGAGGTCGGCCCGGCCGCCCTGCTCGCCACCGGCGTTGTTGACGACCTGGCCGGAGATCGTCTGGGGGCTGTCACCGTCGTATGTCGTGGACAGCGAGATGCCCCGCTGCAGCGCGGCGGCCAGCACGTACGGCTTCATCGACGAACCGGGCTGGTGGACGACGGCGCCGCCCGGTGCGATCCCGCCGGCGTAGTCGAGCCCGGAGCCGTTCGCGCCGCCGTAGTAAGCGCGTACGGCGCCGTCGCCGGGCACGACCGCCACCAGCGCGCCCTGCAGCGCGGCGTCACCCTTGTCGCCCTTGTCGACGGCCTGGACCGCCTTGACCGCGGCATCCTGCGCGCGCTTGTCGATCGTCGTGGTCACCGTGAGCCCGCCGGAGTTGACCTGGTCCTCCGCGAAGCCGTCGCGCAGCAGCTCCTCCTGGACCGCATCGACAACGTGTCCGGCCGGGCCGGACAGGTCAGCGCCGACGGTGCCGGTGCCGGGCGCGACGACCTTCGGGTAGACCATCGCCGCCCGCCGCCCGGCGTCGAGCCAGCGCTGCGACACCATCCCGTCCAGCACGTACGTCCAGCGACCGCTCGCCAGGTCCGGGTGCTTGGCGGGGTCGTACCCGGACGGCGAGCGAATGCTCGAAGCCAGGACGGCGCCCTGCTCAGCGGTCAGCGTCGCGGCGCTGGCTCCCGGTCCGAAGTAGGCCTTGCTGGCCGCCTGGATGCCGTACGCCCCCCGGCCGAAGTAGATCGTGTTGAGGTAGTCCTCCAGGATCTGCTCCTTGCTGCGCTCCCGCGTCATCTTCAACGCGATGAACACTTCCTTCACCTTGCGGGCGTAGGTGCGGTCGGCGGTCAGGTAGGCGTTCTTGGCGTACTGCTGGGTGATCGTCGAGCCGCCCTGCTGCACCGAGCCGCCGCCCCGCACATTGGTGAACAAGGCCCGCAAGATGCCCTTCGGGCTGATCCCGGGCTCGTTGTAGAAACCGCGGTCCTCCGCCGCCAGCACCGCCTTCTGGGCCGGCTCGCTGACCTGCGTCAGCGGAACCAGCTCGCGGTTGGTGCCGAGCCGGGCCAGCTCCTCGCCCCCGGCGTAGCGGATCACCGTCGCCTGAGCCTGCGACACGGCGCTCGCCGGGGGGATGGTGGTCAGGACGTAGGCGAGCACGAACAGCAGCAGCAGGCCGAGCAGCGCCGACGGACCGCCCACCAGGACGATCTTCTTCCAGGGCAGCGAGCGGAGACGTCTCACGGTCCCAGTGTCACGCAGCCGGGTGCAGCCCCCGGCTGGCGACGCACCCCGTACACCTGGCTGTTGCGCCACGGCCTCCTGACACGTACTGTCCGTCATCCCAGCGCGATGTATCGCCGTGATACATCGCAGCGTCAGCAACCGGAGGGAGGTCTGCTCGTGCTCGAGCTCGCAGTCCTCGGTCTGCTGCACGAGGCGCCCCTGCACGGCTACGAGCTGCGCCAGCGGCTCAAGGCCACCCTGGGCACCTTCCGGGCTTTCTCGTACGGCTCGCTCTATCCGACCCTGCGCCGGATGCGCGATGACGGCTGGATCGCCGAGGACGAAGGTGACGCCACGGTGGTGGCCGGCGCCCCCGCCCTGACCGGGCGCCGGGGCAAGATCGTCTACAAGCTGACGGCCGAGGGCAAGGAGCGCTTCACCGAGCTGCTCGGGGAGGCGGGCCCGTCCGCCTGGGAGGACGAGACGTTCGGCGTCCACTTTGCCTTTTTCAGTCAGACCGACCCCGCGGTACGGGTCCGCATCCTCGAGGGTCGGCGCTCTCGGCTCGAGGAGCGCCGTGAGGGCGTACGCACCTCGCTGACGCGCACCCGCTCCCGGCTGGACCGCTACACCCTGCAGCTGCAGGAGCACGGGCTCGAGTCCGTCGAGCGCGAGGTCCGCTGGCTCACCGAGCTGATCGAGACCGAGCGCCGCGGCGGGCCGCCCGCACCGCCTGCCCCCTGACCCCGCACCACCCACCGAACAGGAAGAGGACTGCAAGCATGGCCGTCCGTGTAGCCATCGTCGGCGTCGGCAACTGCGCCGCGTCGCTCGTCCAGGGCGTCGAGTACTACCGCGACGCCGATCCCGCCGCCCGCGTCCCCGGGCTCATGCACGTCGAGCTCGGCGGCTACCACGTCCGCGACATCGAGTTCGTTGCGGCGTTCGACGTCGACGCCAAGAAGGTCGGCCGCGACCTCTCCGAGGCGATCTTCGCCAGCGAGAACAACACCATTAAGATCGCCGACGTGCCGCCGATGGACATCACGGTCCAGCGCGGCACCACGCTCGACGGCCTCGGCAAGTACTACCGGGAGACCATCGAGGAGAGCGACGAGAGCCCGGTCGACGTCGTCCGAGCGCTGCGCGACTCCCGCGCCGACGTGCTGGTCTGCTATCTGCCGGTCGGCTCGGAGGCGGCGGCGAAGTTCTACGCCCAGTGCGCCATCGACGCGAAGGTCGCCTTCGTCAACGCCCTCCCGGTCTTCATCGCCGGGACCCCCGCGTGGGCGGAGAAGTTCCGCGCTGCCGGCGTCCCGATCATCGGTGACGACATCAAGAGCCAAGTTGGCGCCACTATCACCCACCGGGTGATGGCGAAACTGTTCGAGGACCGCGGCGTGATCCTGGACCGTACCTACCAGCTCAACGTCGGCGGCAACATGGACTTCAAGAACATGCTCGAGCGCGACCGGCTGGAGTCCAAGAAGATCAGCAAGACCCAGGCCGTGACCTCGAACATGGAGCACGACATGGGCGCCCGCAACGTCCACATCGGGCCGTCGGACTACGTCCAGTGGCTCGACGACCGCAAGTGGGCCTACGTCCGGCTCGAGGGCCGCGCCTTCGGTGACGTCCCGCTGAACTTGGAATACAAGCTCGAGGTCTGGGACAGCCCCAACAGCGCCGGCGTCATCATCGATGCGGTCCGCTGCGCCAAGCTCGCCCTCGACCGCGGCGAAGGCGGCCCGATCGACCCGGCGAGCACGTACTTCATGAAGTCCCCGCCGGTGCAGGTACGCGACGACCTCGCCCGGCCAGCCCTCGAGGCCTGGATCCGCGGCGAGGCCCTCGGCAACGTCGTCGGGGACGAGATCTAGGCCGCGGGCTACTGACCGAGCGGCCTCCACGGCGGCCTATAAGGCCAAGCCGCCGTGGGGGCCGGACCGACCTAGGCTGAAGCGGTGACTCAGGACACCGCGGCGCTGCGCGACGTGGTGTCCGTCCCGGACTTCCGGCGGCTGCTGCGGGTCCGGCTGCTCGGCCAGTTCGGCGACGGTCTGTTCCAGGCCGCGCTGTTCTCGGCAGTGTTCTTCAACCCGGAGCGCGCGACCTCCGCCCCGCAGGCGGCCAGCAGCTTCGCGGTGCTGCTGCTGCCGTACAGCTTCGTCGGGCCGTTCGCCGGGGTGTTTCTGGATCGTTGGCGACGCCAGCGCGTGCTCGTGGTTGCCAATCTCAGCCGGGCGCTGCTCGTCGTGGTCTTCGCGGCGCTGCTGGCCGGGTTCGGCGCGACCGCCCTGCCGGTGCAGATCCTCGCGCTGGTCGTCGTGTCGGTGAACAGGTTCGTGCTGTCCGGGTTGTCGGCGTCCCTGCCGCATGTCGTCGATCCCAGCCGGCTGGTGATCGCCAACTCGCTGTCCGGGACCCTCGGCGGCGGCGTCGCCATCCTGGGCGGGGGCGCCGCGGTCGCGCTGCGCCGGGTGTTCGGTGAGGGCGACCTCGGGGCCAGCCGCAGCGCCCTGGTCGCATGCGGGCTGTACGTCGTCACCGCCCTGCTCGCCCGGACCATCGGCCGGGACCTGCTCGGCCCCGACCAGCGCCCGCTCGGGCACTGGAAGGAGGCGCTCGCCGGCGTGTTGACGGGTGTCCTGGCGGGCGCCCGGCATGTGCGCTCGCACGGGCCGGCGGCGCGCGGCCTCGCGGCAATCAGCGCGCACCGGTTCTTCTACGGGCTGTCCTTCGTCGCGACCCTGCTGCTATACACCGAGACCGGGGCGATCGGCCGCGGGGTCGGCGGGCTCGCCGAGGTCGTGATCGCCTCCGGCTTCGGCGGGCTGCTGGCCGCCGTCGTCACCCCACGAGCGACCCGCGCGATCGGCACGCAGCGCTGGATCACGCTGGTGTTCGCCACCGCCGCGGTCGTCGAGGTCGCGTTCGGCGTGCCATACACCCACCGGGCGTTCCTGGTCGCCGCCGCCTTCCTCGGCTTCGCCGCCCAGGCCAGCAAGATCTGCGTCGACACGCTGCTCCAGGAGAGCGTGGACGACGTCTACCGCGGGCGGGTCTTCTCCTTCTACGACACGACGTTCAACGCCAGCTTCGTCTCCGCAGCGGGCCTCGCGGCGCTGCTGCTGCCCGACAACGGCAAGAGCTACCTCGTCATCGGCGTCGTCGCGGGTGGCTACGCGCTGACGGCGTTGGTGTACGGCACAGCGAGCACGCGGCGTACCGGCACCGACCCGGAGCCGGCCCTACCCGGCGCTGTCGCGGACTGAGCGGTTCCCTGGCAGGACACACGACCATGGCAGCCCATAGGCGGCCCGCAACCGAGACTTGAGCCTTTCAGGCAGGGTGACATCACGCCCCCGGCAGGTCGCGGGACGCCGCCCAGGCCAGCAGCTCGGCGACGGCGCGGTCGTGGCCGAGCGGGCCGTGCTCCATCCGCAGCTCCAGCAGGTGCGCGAGGGCGAGCCCGACGGGGCGCGACGGGGGCAGGCCGAGCAGCTCCATGACCTGCTCGCCGGACAGGTCCGGGCGGATCCGGTCCAGCTCCTCCTGCTCGCGCAACCGGGCGATCCGCGCCTCGAGGTCGTCGTACGCCAGGGACAGGGCGGCGGCGCGCCGGCGGTTGCGGGTCGTGCAGTCCGAGCGGGTCAGCCGGTGCAGGCGCTCCAGCTGCGGCCCCGCGTCGGTGACGTAACGGCGTACGGCGGCGTCGGTCCACGGCGAGGTGCCCGGCTGGCCGTAGCCGTGGAAGCGCAGGTGCATCGCCGTGAGCAGGGTGACCGCCTCCACCACGTCCTTGCCGTACGTCAGCGCCTGCAGCCGCTTGCGCGCCAGCTTCGCCCCGACCACCTCGTGATGGTGGAAGGACACGCCGCCGCCGGGCTCGTGCCGCCGGGTCCGAGGCTTGCCGATGTCATGCAGCAGCGCAGCCAGCCGCAGCACCAGGTCGGGGCCGTCGGTCTCGAGCCGGACGGCCCGCTCGAGGACCTGCAGGGTGTGCTCGTACACGTCCTTGTGCTGGTGGTGCTCGTCGATCTCCAGGCGCAGCGCGGGCAGCTCCGGCAGCACGTACGCAGCCAGCCCGGTGCCCACCAGCAGCTCGAGCCCGCGCCTCGGCTGCATCCCGACCAGCAGCTTGGACAGCTCCTCCTTGACCCGCTCGCGAGTGATGATCGCCAGCCGGTCGGCCATCGCGGTCATCGCCTCGACGGCCGCCGGGTCAATGCGGAAGTCGAGCTGGCTGGCAAACCGCGCGACGCGCAGCATCCGCAGCGGGTCGTCGCTGAAGGAGTCCTGCGGGCGGCCCGGGGTGCGCAGCAGCCCTGCGGCGAGGTCGTCCAGCCCACCGAACGGGTCGACGAAGGCGTCCGGGGCCCGCCAGTCGGGCAGCGCCACCGCCATCGCGTTGACGGTGAGGTCGCGGCGGCGCAGGTCGTCGACCAGCGAGTCGCCGTACGCCACCGCCGGGTTGCGCGAGCCGGGGTCGTACGCCTCGGCCCGGTAGGTCGTGACCTCGAGCTTGAAGCCGCGCCGGGACATCCCGACCGTGCCGAAGGCGATGCCGGTGTCCCAGGTCGCGTCCGCCCAGCCCTCGGCCAGCGACAGCACCTGCTCCGGCCGGGCGCCGGTGGTCAGGTCCAGGTCGTCGCCGAGCCGGCCGAGCAGCGCGTCGCGCACGGAGCCGCCGACCAGGTGCAGCGCATGGCCGGCCGCGGCGAACTTTCGGCCGAGCTCGCCGGCCACCGGGGCAGCGCGCAGCAGCTCGCGCACGGCGTTCTGCTGCAGCTCGGACAGGCCCATCCACAGCAGGCTAGGAGACGCGCCCGCGCTCGCCGGGACCGTGCAAGCCTGCGGCCGTGCAGGTCGTCGTACGCAGCGCCGACGGTCAGCGCGACCTCGACGTCGAGCTGCGCAACCCGCAGGCGACCCTCGGCGACCTGGCCCGCGCGGCCGGCGCCGAGCTCGGCGACGGACCGGTGGTCGTCAACGGTCGCCGACTGCCCGCGACCTGCCCGCTCACGCAGGCCGGGCTGGTCGAGGGCGGCCTGGTCGAGCTCGACGCCGCAGGGGCCTTCGTCCCGCGACCGCCGGCCACCGCGTACGACGTCATCGTCACCGCCGGGCTCGACGCGGGCGGTCGCTGGCCACTGACCGGCACGGTGCTCGTCGGCCGGGGCGCCGCGGCTGACGTCCACCTCACCGACCCGGCCGTCTCGCGCGAGCACTGCACGCTGGCGCTCTCCGGCGACCCACTGGCCGGGCGCCGTCTGCACGTATCCGACGTCGGCGCCCGCAACGCCATCATCGTCGGAGAGCAGGTGCTGCGCCGGGATCAGTCGGTGGCGGCCGACCCGGGCTGCGCCGTCCGGCTCGGTCCGGTGGACCTGCAGGTGCGGGCCCGCGACGACAGCGACCGGCCGCTCGGCCTGGACGTGCGGCGGCAGGTCGGACCAGCCGGGACGGTGGCGTTCAACCGGCCGCCACGACCGGCCCCGCCGGCTCCCGAGCCGCCGCTCGCCCTGCCCGAGCAACCCGCCGAGCGCCGGGCCGAGTCGTTCAGCGTTGCCGCCCTGGTCGGGCCGCTGGTGCTGGCGGCTGTGCTGGTCATGGTCACCGGCGACCCGCGCTTCGCGCTGTTCAGCGCACTCAGCCCGGTGCTCGGCGTCGGCACCTGGTACGAGTCACGCCGCCGCTGCCGCGTCGGTAGCCACCGTGACCGGCTCGGCCACGACGCCGCGCTCGGGCTGCTGGCCGAGCAGCTCCGCGACGGCGCCGAGCGGGAGCGGACCCGGCTGCGCGGGCTCGCGCCCGACCCGGCCGAGGTGCTGCGCCGCGCTGCGCTGCCGAGCACCCGGCTCTGGGAGCGCCGCCCCGGGTCCGCCGACGTCCTGCGGCTGTCCGTCGGCGTCGCCGACCAGCCCTGGCGACCGCCGCTGCCCGAGCACACCCGCCCGGCAGCCGCCGTGACGGCGCTGCTCAGCGTGGGCCGCCTCGTCGCCGCACCGGTCGTGATCGACCTGTCCGGCGGTGGTGTCGTCGGTCTCGTCGGCGACCGGCCGGCCGCGCTGGCGGTCGCCCGGGCGCTGCTCTGCGCGGCGGCCGTCACCTCCGGGCCGGCCGACCTGACCGTCGGCGTGTTCGCCGATCCCCACCGGGGTGGGGCCTGGGAGTGGTGCAAGTGGTTGCCGCACACCCGCTCGACCGAGCCGGGCGTCGAGCGCTGGCTGTCGGCCGAGCCGGCCGGGAGCGACGCCCTGCTGCGCGCCCTGGCCCGCGGCGCCGCGCCGGGCACGGTGCTCGTCGTGCTGGACACCGCCGTGCTGACGACCGGCAAGAACGCGCCCGCCCGCGACATGCTGGCGCTCGCGCGCCGCCCGGTCGCGGGCTCTCCAGGCGTGGCCGGCATCGTCGTCGCGGCGACCGAGGACGCGCTGCCCGCTGCCTGCAACCAGGTGCTGACCGTACGGGCGGACGGCAGCGCCACCCTGCTGCGCCTGGCTGACGGCGGCCGGGTCGAGGCGATCCTTGCCGCCGGCCTGTCGACTCAGCGCGCGCTGACCTGCGCCCGCGACCTGGCCCGCTTCGACGACCCGGAGCTCGCGGTCGCGGGGGCCGGCCTGCCCGCGGGCGTCCGCCTGCTGCCACTGCTCGAGCTCGACATGACGCACGGTGAGGTCGACGTCGCCGCCGTCCAGGCGCGCTGGCGGGCCGGCGGTACCGACCCCGGGCTGCTGGCCCCGCTCGGGGTCACCGAGCAGGGCGTCTTCGCCCTGGACCTGGTCCGTGACGGCGCGCACGGCCTGGTCGGTGGCACGACGGGCTCCGGCAAGAGCGAGCTGCTGCGCAGCCTGGTGGCAGCACTGGCGGTGCACGCCGACTCCGACCACCTGACCTTCGTGCTGATCGACTACAAGGGCGGGGCGGCCTTCGACGTGTGCTCGCGGCTCCCGCACGTCGTCGGGCTCGTGACCGACCTCGACGAACAGCTCGGTGCCCGGGCGCTGCAGGCGCTGGAGGCCGAGCTGCACCACCGTGAGCGCACGCTGCGGACTGCCGGCGCCGACAACCTGCGCGAATACCTCGCGCTCGGCCCGGTCGAACCGCTGCCGCGCCTGGTCGTGGTGATCGACGAGTTCGCGACGCTGGCCAAGGAGCTGCCCGACTTCGTCGCGTCGCTGGTCGGCATCGCCCAGCGTGGCCGCACCCTCGGCGTCCACCTGCTGCTCGCGACCCAGCGACCCTCCGGCGCTGTCAACGACAACATCAAGGCCAACACGAACCTGCGGGTGGCGCTGCGGGTGCAGGACGGCGCCGACTCCACCGACGTCATCGGTACGACAGCCGCGGCACTGATCAGCCGCGACCGGCCCGGCCGGGCGTACGTCCGCCTCGGGCCCGGCGAGGTGGTGCCCATCCAGACCGCGCTGGTGACCTGCGTCAGCGAGCCCGGCTCGGACACCGGACTCGACGCGGCGCCCTTCGTGTTCGGGCCGCGCAGCCGGGCGCCGCGCCGCACCGTCGGTGGCGGTGCGCCGGTGGGCGCCGGCCGTACCGACCTCGCCCGGCTGGTCGACGCGGTCGTCGCCGCGCATGCGCAGGACGGTCGGTCGGCGCCGCGGCGGCCCTGGCCCGAGCCGCTGCCGGCGCTGGTCGACCTCGCCGGCCTGAGGGTCGACGCACCCGACCCGGCGGTCGCGGTGGTGGCCCTCGCCGACGAGCCGTCGGCGCAGTCGCAGTACGCGGTCGGCTGGGACCTGTCCGAGGGTGGCCTGCTGCTGCTCGGCGTCGCCGGCAGCGGTACGACGACGACCCTGCTGGCGCTGGCGCTCTCGCTGGCGGGCCGCTGCTCACCGGACGAGCTCGAGCTGTACGCCCTGGACTTCGGTGTCGGCGACCTGGCCGCGTTGGAGGCGCTGCCGCACACCGGCGCGGTCGTCGCTGCTGGCGACCGGGAGCGTCAGGTCCGGCTGCTGCGGCGGCTGCGCGCGGAGCTCGACCGGCGGCGGGCGCCGGTCGTAGACCTGCCCCGAACAGGCGCCGTGCCGCCCCGCATCGTGCTGCTGCTCGACAACCTCGCGGCGATGCGCGCGGCCTACGACGATGTCGAGGGCCTGGACCTGATGGACCTGCTTGCGCGGGTGCACGCCGACGGCCCGGAGGTCGGCATCTGCGTCGCGATCTCGGCGGACCGGCCCGGAGCCGTGCCGCTGCCGCTCTCGTCGGTGACGACCCAGAAGTGGCTGTTCCGACTCGCCGACGCCTTCGACTACTCGGCGGCGGGGCTGTCGCGCAACGAGCTGCCGGCGCCGGTCCCCGGGCGCGCCGTCCTGACCCCGAGTCGGCTGCAGGCGCAGATCGGGCTTCCGGCGCCGGGGATGGTGGCCCAGATCGCAGCCCGCTGGCCCGGGGTGCCGCGCCGCGCCGAGCCCGTCGGCGTGCTGCCGTCGCGGGTGTCGTACGCCGACCTGGGCCGACCTGCGCGGCGACTCGCCAACGTGTGGGCGGTGCCGCTGGGCATCGCCGAGGCCGACCTGTCGGTCGCCGAGCTGGCGCTCTACGAGGGCGACGCGGTGCTGGTGGCCGGGCCGGCGCGCAGCGGGAAGACCGGCGTGCTGTGGACCCTGGCGCAGGCGCTGCGCGAGGGCGGCATGCAGGTGCTGGCCACCGGCGGCCGCCGTTCGCCGCTGGCCGGCTGCCCGGCGCTGCACCGGTGGGTGACCGCCGGGGAGCTGGCCGACGTGGCCAGGGTGCTGCAACACCCTGACGGACCGACGGTGCTGCTCGTCGACGACGCGGAGGCTGTCGACGACGCAGGGGGGGCGCTCGACGCGCTGGTCGCGTCACCGGTGCCCGACCTGTTCGTGGTCGCGAGCGGCCGGCCCGACGCGCTGCGGACGGCATACGGGCACTGGACGGCGCGGGTCCGTCGCAGCGGCACGGGGCTGCTGCTGCGCCCGGCCATCGACGTCGACGGCGACCTGCTCGGGGCGGCGCTGCCGCGCCGGGCCCCCGTCGCCCTGACGGTGGCCCGCGGCTACGTCGTGTGCGACGCCGCAGTGACCCTCGTGCAGGCCGCGACGCCGCCCGGGCCCTGACATCACCCACAGGGTGCGGAGGGCGCCACACGCTCGCGCAGGCTCGTTGTCCACAGTCCGGGGAGGCTTTCCACAGGACGGTCCGGAGCCGTCCGCGGCTCGCCGTGACGGCATTACGTTGCCGGTCCCAGCCAGCCCCCCAGCGCAGGAGCGACCCGTGTCGGCACGCGTGCTTTCCACCGAACAGGCCAAGACCGCCATCGTCCAGGTCCAGGCGATCATCAATGGCGGCCTCACCGAGCAGATCAGCAAGCTCGACGCCCAAGGCAAGGTGCTGTCCAACCCGGACGTCTGGGACGGCCAGCTCGCGTCCCAGTTCCGGGACAGCACCTGGCCGCAGACCAAGAGCGCGCTCGACCGGGCCCGCACCGAGCTCGACCAGCTCCGCGAACAGCTTCAAAAGATTGCCGGCAACATCATGACAGCTGGTGGCAACGGCTGACTGGCTGCGTCGACAGGAGGCGCCGGCGGGTACCTTTCTGCAGGTGAGAGGTGCGCTGGACGTCCACCGCGAGCTGCTTGCCCGTGACGTGGCTCACGAGGTCGTCCGGCTGAGCGGGATGGTGACGACAGCGGACGAGCTGCCGCAGGCGCTGGGGGTCGAGGCGACCTCCTGCCTCGCGGTCCGCTGTTACAGCACCGACCGCGGGTTCGTCGCTGTCCTGGTGCACGCCGGCGTCGTGCCCGAGCCCAGCGCGGTGCTGATCGCCCTCGGGGCGCACACGCTGCGCCCGGCGACGGCCGATGAGGTCAACGCAGCAACGGATTACGCGGCCGGCCTGGTCAGCCCGCTGTGCCTGCCGTCGGAGGTGGCGCTGCTCGCCGATGCTGCGCTCCAGGGGACGCAGGTCCTCTACTGTCCGATCGGCGAGGGCGCCGTTGCGCTCGGCATCCGCACCCGCGACCTGCTCGAGGTCACCGGCGCGCAGGTCGCCGCCCTGTCATCGCAGCCGCTGCCGCACCCGGACGCCCGGCCGTGGGGTGGCGGCGCACGCATCATCGATCTCGACACCCGCGGCGGCGTACGCCGGTCGCCCCGACGCTCCGTCGGCTGATGTCGGCCCGGCGGCCGACCGACCAGGACACTCGGGCAGGTGCCGGGCCGCGCCGTCCCGCTGGCAGCTGCCGGGCCGCCGTACCCTGGGGGCCGTGACCTCGCCCCCGCCGCCGCCTGCCCGGCGGACGTTGAGACGGGTCGACGAGACCAGCGCGGGTGGTCTGATCCTGGATCGGCTGGGGGCCGGGTCGTCCGCGGCGCTGATCGGGCGCCTGGATCGGCGGGGCCGACTGCTCTGGTCGCTGCCCAAGGGCCACGTCGAGCCCGGCGAGACCGAGCCGGAGACCGCCGTGCGCGAAGTGGCCGAGGAGACCGGCGTCCAGGGTCGAGTGGTCGGCAAGCTCGGCGTCATCGACTTCTGGTTCGTCGCCGACGGGCGCCGTGTGCACAAGACGGTCCACCACTTCCTGCTGGTCGCGGCCGACCCTGTCGGCGGGCTCGCGCTCAGCGACGAGGACGTGGAGGTGAGCGAGGTTGCGTGGGTACCGCTTGCCGAGGTCGGCGCCCAGCTGGCGTACGCCGATGAGAGGCGGCTGCTCGCCCGCGTCCCCGACCTACTCGCCGACACGGCATGACCAGGTCTGCCCGACAGCGCCAGACCAGCCGCCCCGGCCGGCTCTGCCTTGCGCTGGTGGCCCTGCTTGCGGCACTGGGGCCGCTCCTGACGGCGGCGCCGACGGCGGCGCAGGCCGCGTCGGACACCGACCCGACCACCGCCGGGACCACCGGCGGGCCCTTGTTGATCACCGTGAGCGACCTGCGCCCCCGCAGTCCGCAGCCCGGCGGCGACCTGCAGGTCGTCGGCGTGCTGACCAACACCGGCACCGTCCCGGTGCACGATGTCCAGCTGCGGGTCCGGGTGGCCGGGCGGCTGGCGACCCGCGGCGAGCTGCGCCAGTCCGACACGCAGCAACCGGCCTGGCGCGAGCCGCGCCACGTCGAGCCGTTGGCCGACATCCCGCCCGGCGGTCGACTCGCCCTCGACGTGCGGATGCCCGTCGACGACCTGCGGCTGGCTGCGAACGGGGTCTACCCGCTGCAGGTCGAGGTGCGCGGGCTGCCGGGCGCGCAGGGCTCCCGCGAGCAGCTCGGCCAGGTGGCGACCTACCTGCCCTGGTTCGGCGGAACGCCCGTCGACCCATTACGGATCGCCTGGCTGTGGCCGCTCGTCGACCAACCGCGGCGGGCCCCGCGCGAGACGATGATGGACGACGTGCTGGCCACCTCGCTGTCGCCGCACGGCCGGCTCGGTCGCAGCCTGGCGGCGTCGCGTGCGGCCGAGTCTGCCAGCTGCCCGGCGGCCGTCGAGCCCACCGCCGGGCGCGCTGCTGCCGCGCCTGCGCCGTGCCGGCCGGCGGCGGTGACCTACGCCGTCGACCCCGGGCTGCTGTACGACGCCGAGGCGATGACCCGCGACTACCCCGTGCAGACCGCCGGCGCGGCCACCGTCCCGGGCACCGGCGGTGCGGCTGCCACCTCGTGGCTCACGTCGTTGCGGGCCGGCGTCGCGGCCGGCGGGATCCTTGCCTTGCCGTTCGCCGACCCGGACGTCGTCGCGCTGACGCGCGGGTCCACGGGGCTGGCCGCCGACGTGGCAGCGGCCCGCACCCTCGGCGTCACCGTGACCCGCGACGTGCTGGGCGTCGACGCCTTGCAGACCGTGTCGTTCCCGCCGCCCGGCCGGCTCTCCGACGCGGCCTTCGACGCGTTGACGACCGGGTCGACGCGCGCCGTCCTGCTCGGTGACGATGCCGTGACGCCCGTGCCGGTCAACAGCCGCAGCACGCCCGGGGCGCGAGTCGCGCTGCCGCCCAGCACGACCTCGGGGGCGGTCACCGGTCTGGTCATCGACCGTGGGCTCTCCGACCTGCTGGTACCCAGCCAGCCGCAGGACGCCCGGCTCGCCGAGCAGCGCTGGCTGGTGGAGACCGCGATGATCTCCGCGGAGCTGCCCAACCGTGGGCGCACCCTGATCGTCGCCCCGCCGCGCCGGGGCGACCTCGACCCGGCGGTCGTGGGCGCGGCGCTCGCCGACAGCGGCCGGGTCCCCTGGATGTGCCCGGTGCGGCTGTCCGACGTGGCCGCCGCCGCCGAGACCTGTCCCGGCGCGACCGCCGCGCCGTCCTACGCACCGGACCGGACCGCCGACCTCGTCCAGCCCGACCCCCGCGGCCCAGCGCTGACCGCCGACCTGCTGGGCCAGGTGGCGCAGGTGCGCGCGGCGGCAACCCAGCTGACCGGCAGCGTCATCAAGGGCGGCACCGAGCAGGCGCAGAGCACCCGGGCGAGGATGCAGCGGGCCTGGCTGCGGGGCGAGTCGAGCGCCTGGCGCGACGACCGCGACGCCGGGGCGCTGCTGGTGGGCCTGGCGTCGGCAGACGTCGAGGAGCTGCGGTCCAAGGTGTCCGTCCTGACCGGACAGATCACGCTGACCAGCAACAACGGTCGGGTATCCGTGGCCGTCGTCAACGAGCTGGACCAGCCCGTGACCGTTGCCGTGCGCCTGCGCGCCCCGGCCGACGCGCGGCTGTCCAAGGCCCAGACCGACGTGCTGGAGGTCCCGCCGCGTACCAGCCTGCCGGTGCAGGTCGAGGCGCAGACGCTGACCAGCGGCCGGTTCGTCGTCAGGGCGCAGCTGCTCGACCGCGACGGAGAGCCCTTCCGTGACCCGCAGGAGCTGGTCGTGCGCTCCACCCGCTACGGCACGGTGGCACTGGCGGTGACCGGGCTCGGCGCTGCGGTCCTGCTGATAGCCGCCGGTATCCGGCTCGCCCGCCGGGCACTGCGCCGGCCGGCCCCGGCGTGAGCACCCTGGTGAGCGGGGCGCGCACCATGGCGTTCGGCACGATCGCCTCCCGGGGCACCGGGTTCCTGCGTACCGCCGTCGTCGCGGGTGTCCTCGGCGTCCGCGGAGTCGGCGACGCCTTCAACCTCGCCAACACCGCCCCGAACATCGTCTACGACCTGCTCCTCGGGGGCGTGCTGTCCAGCGTCGTGGTGCCGCTGCTGGTACGCGCCGCGAAGCAGGACGGCGACGCCGGCGAGGCCTACACGCAGCGGCTGCTGTCTCTGACAGTGCTGGTGCTCGGGGCGGCCTCGCTGCTGCTGGTGGTCTTCGCCCCCGCCGTCGTCGCGGTGTACGCGAGCTCGAGCACCGAACCGGCGACCCGCGACCTGGCGATCGTGTTCGCCCGGTTCTTCCTTCCGCAGGTGCTGTTCTACGGCGCCGGCGCGGTGATGGGCGCCTACCTGAACACCCGCGGCAGCTTCGGCCCGCCGATGTGGGCGCCGGTGCTCAACAACGTCGTTGTCATCATTACCGGCGGGGTGTTCCTGCTGCTGCCCGGGCCCGGCCGGCTCGAGCCCGGCACGGTCACCAGCACGCAGGTAACCGTGCTGGGGATAGGCGTGACGCTGGGTATCGTCGCGCAGACCGCCGCCCTGATCCCGGCGCTGCGGGCCAAAGGCTTCCGCTTCCTGCCGCGGCTGGACCTGCGGGGCACCGGCCTGTCGGCAGCCGGCCGGCTGGCGCGCTGGGTCGTGCTGTACGTCGTGGCCAACCAGATCGCGTACTTCGTGCTGGTCCGGCTGGCCTTCGCCGCGGGCGACCACGCGCCGGGCCGGGGCTACTCGCCGTTTGTCAACGCCTACCTGCTCTGGCAGCTGCCACATGCCGTCGTCGCCGTCAGCATCATCACCGCCCTGCTGCCACAGATGAGCCGGGCGGCGGCTGACGGTCGTACGGGGGAGCTGTCCGGCGCCCTGTCGCGGGGGCTGCGCCTCTCGCTCGCTGTCCTGGTTCCCGCAGCGGTGGCGTACGCCGTTCTGGGCCAGTCGATCGCGACAGTGGTGTTCGCACACGGGAAGGTGTCGGTGCCGGACGCACGGTTCATCGGCGTGCTGCTCGCGGTGCTCGCCGTCGGCCTGGTGCCGTTCAGCGTCTACCAGCTGCAGCTGCGCGGCTTCTACGCCATGCAGGACACCCGGACCCCCACCCTGATCAACATCGGCGTCAACGTCACGATGGTGGTGCTCGACCTGGTGCTGTACGCCCTACTGCCCAACGACCTGCGGGTGGTCGGCCTGGCGGCCGGCCAGTCGGCGTCGTTCGTCGTCGGCCTGGTCGTGGGCGCACGGGTCCTGCGACGGCGCACGGGCGCGCCCGCAGACCCGCTCGTGGTCCGCACCGCCGTGCGCTGCCTGCTGGCGAGCCTGCCGCCGGCCGCTCTCGCCGTCGCACTCGGCGCCCTGGTCGCCGGCACGATCGGCACCGGGGCAGCCGGCGCCCTCGCCACCGTCGCCATCAGCGGCCCGGTGCTGCTGTTCGGCTACCTCGCGCTGGTACGCCGGATGCGGGTCCCGGAGGTCGACGAGGCGATCCGTCCGCTGCTCGCCCGGTTCGGCCGCTGACCCTTGACCCGCAGCCGTCGCGAACACGAGAACGAGAGCGCCCCGGTCGACGACACCGCGGTGCCGCTGATCCGGCCCGGCGACGTCCTGGCCCGTCGCTACCGCCTGCAGCGCCCGCTACCGGCGCCGGCAGGCGCGGCGTCGGTGCTCTGGCAGGCCCACGACGAGGTGCTGGCCCGGCCGGTCGCGGTCAAGCTGCTGCCCGCGCGTGACCGGCGGGCGAGCGCCTTCCTCGAGGCCGCCACCCGCGTGGGGGTGGTCCAGGCGCGCCCACTGACCCGGGTCTACGACGCCGCAGTCGAGCCCCGGTCGAGCCGCCCGTCACTGGCATACGTCATCCGGGAGTGGGTCGAGGGGCGCGACCTGACGGCGGTGCTCGCCGACGGCCCGCTCGAACCGGCCGAGGCCGTCGACCTGGCCGTGCAGGGCGCCGAGGCGCTCGTCGAGCTGCACGCCGCCGGCGCCGTCCACGGGGCGCTGCACCCCGGCAACGCTCTGGTCACTGCCGATGGCCGGCTGCGGCTCACCGACACCGGCGTCGCTGCGGCCCTGCACGACGGCTCGCCGGGGCCGGCCGACGACGTACGCGCGCTCGGGGCGCTGCTGTATGCCCTGCTCACAGCGCGCTGGCCCGGGGACACGCTCGACCAGCCGGCCCGCGGGCTGTCGTGGGCGCCCAGCAGCGAGCACGGCGTCTACAGTCCACGGCAGGTACGAGCCGGCCTGTCGCGTGCACTCGACGCCCTCGTCGTAGGCACGCTGCACCCGGGGCGGCCGGGTGGCCCGGCTCCGTTGACCGACGCCCCCGCCCTGCTCGCAGCCCTCGAGGCGGTCGCCCGAGACGTCCACCGCGACGCCCCGCCTGGGGCGCCGCGCGACCCGGGCCGGCTCCGGCGCTCCGCACCGTGGGCCGCGGTGGGGGCAGTGCTGCTCCTTGTCGGGATCGTGGCCTACTCCCTCGGGCTGTCGGTGGGCGAGGTGCCGCCGGTCGACGACGGGCTGAGCGCGACACCGAGCGCGACCGCGCCGGCGGCGCCCGGGGCTCCAGGCCCGATCGACCTCACCGGAGTGCCGGTCCGCGACTTCGACCCGTACGGCCGGCCCCCTCAGGAGCAACCCGACCAGGTCGTCAACGCCCACGACGGCGAGCCGTCGACGGCCTGGGCGACCGACCTGTACCGCACGGACCGCTTCGGTGGCCTCAAGCCCGGCGTCGGACTCCTGGTCGACCTGAGCGTGCCGACGGCGCTCAGCGAGGTCGACGTCGACCTCACCAGGGCGGGCGCGGAGCTGCAGCTGCGAGCCGCCGACGCCGTCGGGGCGGATGAGAGCTCGCTGCCCGTGGTCGCCCGCGACGCCGGCGGTCAGCGGGTCGCGCGGCTAGCGGTGCCGGCTGGCACGACCGCGCGGTACTGGCTGGTCTGGATCACCAGGCTGCCCCCGGACGGCGGACAGTTCCGGGCCGGGATCAACGAGCTGCGCTTCGTGCGCGGCTGACGCGCCTGCGCCGTCGTGACCGGAGCGGCCCGCGGTGATCGTCGACGACGCCCGCGACGAGACCGACCAGACCCTGCTGTTCGCTTGGCTGGCCAAGCCCTCTTGACCAGGAAGAGCGTCCCTACGATGGACGTTGTGCCTCTGCAGGACCGCGCCAGCAGCCGGTCCGGACAACGACGAAGGGACAGCTGTGAGCTTGACCGCCACGCCGGACGAGGTACGCGAGGCCATTGTCATCGGCTCTGGACCCTCGGGGTACACCGCCGCTATCTACCTCGCCCGGGCGGGGGTTCGCCCGCTGGTCTTCGAGGGTTCGGTGACGGCGGGCGGGGCGCTCATGAACACGACCGACGTCGAGAACTATCCGGGTTTCCCCGACGGGGTGATGGGGCCCGAGTTGATGGACAACCTTCGCAAGCAGGCTGAGCGCTTCGGTGCGGAGCTGATCACCGACGACGTGACCGAGGTCGACCTGCTCGCAGACATCAAGATCGTCAAGGTCGGCGAGACCGTGTACGGCGCCCGCACCGTCGTGCTGGCGATGGGCTCGGCGTACCGCGTCCTGGGGATCCCCGGGGAGGCGCGGCTGTCCGGTCGGGGCGTCTCCTGGTGCGCCACCTGCGACGGATTCTTCTTCCGCGACCAGGAGATCGTCGTGGTGGGCGGCGGCGACAGCGCCCTGGAGGAAGCGACCTTCCTCACCCGGTTCGCCAGCAAGGTCTACCTCGTACACCGCCGGGACAGTCTCCGAGCCAGCAAGATCATGCAGGAGCGGGCCTTCGCCAACGACAAGATCGTGCCGATCTGGGACACCGAGGTCCTCGAGGCGCTCGGACAGGACCGGCTCGAAGGCGTCCGGCTGCGCAACCTCAAGACCGGCGAGCAGAGCACGCTGGCCGCCACCGGAATGTTCATCGCCGTCGGGCACGACCCGCGCTCGGAGCTGGTCAAAGGCCAGGTCGATCTCGATGACCAGGGCTACGTCGTCGTACGCGAGGTGCACTCAACCGGGACGAGCGTGCCCGGTGTGTTCGCCGCCGGTGACCTCGTCGACCACACCTACCGGCAGGCCATCACCGCTGCCGGCTCCGGTTGCCAGGCCGCACTCGATGCCGAGCGGTATATCGCCGCCCTCGAGGACGCCGAGTTCGCGGAACACCCTGACGGCGCCTCCGAGGGCACCCATCCCAGCCTGTCGGCAGCGGGCTCTGCCGTCTGACGCAGTTCAGCCTCCCCGTACTCCCCCTGCTCCACCCACTGGAAGGACCATCATGGGAATCAACACCAAGGACACCACCGATGCCACGTTCGAGGCCGACGTCCTGAAGAACGGCAAGCCGGTCCTCGTCGACTTCTGGGCCGAGTGGTGTGGCCCGTGCAAGGCCGTCGCCCCGGTCCTCGAGGAGATCGCCGGCGCACACGGCGACAAGATCGAGGTCTACAAGCTGGACACCGACGCCAACCCCGGCATCACGACGCGCTACGGCGTCACGAGCATCCCGACGATGAACGTCTACGTTAACGGCGAGGTCGTCAAGACCCTCGTTGGCGCGCTGCCGAAGCCCAAGCTGCTGCGCGAGCTCGCGGACTACATCTCGGAGTGACCAGGAAACAGGTCGCCTGACGACGCGCGCTGGCGCCGACCGGACCCGGTTGGCGACATTCGCGTGCCCGGGCGACTATCGTGCCCAGAGCGCATCTTGCGCAGCGACGGCAGAGGGGGACCGCGTGACCGACCACGAACGAGGCGCGACTCGCCTGGGCAGCGCCGGGCTCACACTGCTCGGCCGTCGGAGCCATGGCCCCGCCGTATCCGTGCTGCGGAAGCAGCTGCGTGCTACAGGCGACCTCCCCGCCGTCGATGAGGAGCCGCAGGAGAGCGCACCGGCCGCAGTCGGTGAGGTCTTCGACGACGTCCTCGACCGGGCGGTGCGGGCGTTCCAGCAGGGCAGGGGTCTCATCGTCGACGGGCTCGTGGGTCCGCAGACCGCGACCGCCCTGGAGGACGCCCGGTGGCACCTGGGTGACCGCCTGCTCCAGTTCACGCCCGGTCACCTGCTCAGGGGCGACGACGTCGCGCATCTGCAGGAGCGCCTGCTGACCCTGGGGTTCAGCCCGGGGCGGGTGGACAGCCTCTTCGGGCCGGACACCGACCATGCCGTCCGCGCCTTCCAGCAACAGGACCTCACGGCCGGATTGGGCCAGGGCGCGCGCGGTGGCGAGGCCGACGACGCCGGCGCCGACGACGACGCATTCGATGTGGTCCATGGGTGGCGCTCCGTTGAGGACCGTTGCACCATCCCGGCACGGGCGGCGTCAATGGGGGCCGCATGGCCCTCTTGCGCTCAGACCCCGGCGGTGGTCAGAGGACGCCGTATCAACTTGGATGACCCGACATGAGCGACACCCCTGCCCTCAGCCACGCCGAACCCGCCAAGCGCTACCCGGCCCCCCGCCAGAAAGTGCCGCCGTTCGCCCGCTACAAAGGCACCTCGGCCTGGCGGAAGTATCGCAACAGGGTGCGCGAATACGCCCGGTTCATCGCCACGGAGAAGAGGGCCGCATAGCATCCGGACCGGGGCAGCACACCTACCGCGTCACAGGCTCGCCCCGGTCTTCATCCTCCCGGTCGCTGCTCACGCCCACCGTGCGGATCAGCGCCGGGTGCAGCACATAGGCATCCAGCCGGTCCGGACGTGGAATGCCATGCCGCAGGCGGTCGAGCACCTGCCGGGAGTGCGCGTGGCGGGGCAGGCCAGCGATGGCGGCCGGGCTCATGCCATAGGCGAGCAGCCGCCAGTCCAGATCACCCGTAAAACCGTCCTGCGCCACCCACGCCAGCAGCTTCGCTGCCCCCTTGGCGCTGATGATGTAGCCGTCGCCGCCCGGCGCGTTGTCCTCCGGCGGGAACGTCAGCATCGACTCGGCCAGGGGGCGGACGGTGGGCGCGTCGATGTCTGCCGGGTCGATCCGCGGCTCCAGCCGGTCGTTCACGAAGCACACGCCGTAGCCCGGTGGCAGGCCCAGCGGCCCAACCGTCGCGGGCAGGTCCAGCAGGGGGATCACGTCGTCCTCGATCACCAGCAGGTGCGGCAGGCCCTGCATGCGCGCCCAGTCCCAGGCGGCGGCGTGGCTGAGGAAGCAGCCCAGGGTGCCGCGCCCGCCCTCGTCGCCGGGACGGGACAGCAGGCGGGCGACGGCGGCGGCGGACAGGCGACTGCCCTCCACTGCGGGGAGGCGGTGGACGCCGGGGAACATCCGCTCGATCCAGGCCCGGCGCTCGCTGTTGCGGTCCAGGTTGATGACGGCGATGGCCAGCGGCTCGCCATCATCCGGGCGGACGGCCAAGGTGCGGGCGACGCGCTGATACAGCGCGGCGGCATCGCGCTTCATGGAGTAGTCGGGGTGGGCAGGGTCCAGGCGGTGCGCCTCGGCGAAGGCGGCCTGGGCGGCGGGCCAGTCGCGCTGCTGCCGGGCCACGTCGCCCAGCAGGGCGTACAGTGCCGGGGTGGAACGGGATTGCAGGATTTGGGCAGCGCGGTCCCGCAGGGTGTCCAGGTCGTCCATGTGGTAGGCATACAGCGCGGTGTAGTGGGCCAGCCACTCGGCATCGGGCAGGGCGCGGGCTGCGCGGCGGAAGGCGGCGCCGCTGTCGGGGGCGGCGCGGGGGTCGCACGGTCGCAGGCGACAGCGAGGCAGAGGCCCAGAAGCACGAG
>ENA-OFCI01000562-OFCI01000562.1-metagenomes-genome-assembly--contig:-NODE-562-length-21588-cov-3.452143_pt1 | contig 21588 bp, 17 predicted proteins | sample MGYA00153391_OFCI01 | MGnify analysis MGYA00153391
CGGGTCTCCGACGGTTGGGTTCTCGGGTACAAAGTACTCGAGCTCGGACACTCGATGCTCGCGTCAACGACGCTGGTGGCCGAGTTCGCGCGCATCTCCGCTTCCCTTCCCGCGCTCCAGTACGACACCGCCCTGCTCGCAGTGCTCGATGGAATGGAGGTGGTCTATCTCGCCCGCCACGACGGCACGCAGCCGATCCGCCTGGCAAGCGACATCGGAAAAAGGATGCCAGCTCCCGTGACTTCCCTCGGCAAAGCGATGCTCGCTTCCCTGCCTGAGCAAGAGCTCGAAGCGAGGCTCGAGCTCTTGGATGTGCTCCCGCGCCCAACCAAGCGCGCGCACCGCACCACCTCCGAACTTCGTCGCGATTTAGACGAAATCCGTGACCGCGGCTTCGCGATCGATAACGAGCAGAACACTATCGGCGTCACCTGTTTCGCCGTGGCGCTGCGCGGCCCCGCCCAGCCGACGGCGGTGAGCACCACGCTCCTCACCCAGCGGGTCAGGCCGGATCTTCAGGCTCGGTTGGTGGCCGACCTCGGCGTCCTTGCTCGGCAGCTCGGAACCTTCGCGACAGGACAGGACCCACGATGACGTTCGATGTAACTGGCGGCCGAGAAATCCCCCTGCTCCAGGTGACAGGGCTCTCGAAAGCCTTCTTTGCGACCCGCGCCGCGGCCAATGTGAGCTTCAGCGTCAATCAGGGCGAGATCGTGTCGCTTCTGGGTGAAAATGGAGCGGGAAAGTCGACCATCATCAAGATGCTCGCCGGTGTCTATCGCGCCGATTCGGGAAGCGTGACCCTCTCGGGCGCGGACTTGGAAGCATCCGGTATCCGCCGCCAAATCTCGTTCGTCCATCAGAACCTCGGGCTGATCGAATGGATGACCGTCGCCGAGAATATCGCACTCGTGCTCGGCTACCCGCGTCGATTCGGATTGATCAATGTGCGGCAGATGAATCGACAGGCGCAGGAGGCGCTCGAGCTTGTGGGAGGGGGCATCGATCCGACGGCGCGAGTCTTCGATCTTCCTCGCACGGAGCGTAGCCTCCTCGCCATCGCGCGAGGACTCGTGACGAAACCCAAGCTCCTCGTGCTCGATGAACCGACCGCATCACTTCCTGCAGCTGATGTCGCGCGCCTGTTCGGCGTGCTTCGCACCCTTCGCGACAGCGGCGTCGGCATGATCTACGTGTCACACCGCCTCGACGAGATCTACGAGATTTCGAGTCGCACGGTGGTCATGCGAAACGGTCATGTCGTCGCGGAACGGCCCGTTGCCGGACTGAGCCACGGCGAACTCGTCGAACTCATCGTCGGCCGCCATACCGCGGTCACAGTCTTCGACCAGCCAGAAGAGGATATTCGGCTGCGCCTCACTGAAGTCGTCGTCGACGGCGCTGGACCGGTCACTTTCACGGCGCGACGGGGCGAGGTTGTTGCCCTGTGTGGCCTCCGCGGTGCAGGCCAGGAGCCGATCGGGCGTGCAATCGCCGGCGCGACCCTTATCCGCTCCGGGGCGATGGAGCTGGATGGTGCCCCGCTTGCCCCACGGAACCCCGCAACGGCCGTCGCACGGGGCGTCGGATTCGCAACCTCGAACCGGGAGGCGGAGGCCGTTGCGCCTGGGCTGTCCGTGCGCGAGAACCTCTTCCTTAACCCTGCGGTGTGGGGCCGAAAGACATTCGAGTTCCGCACCGCGCGAGCCGAACGAATCGCCGCCGCAAAATACGTCTCAGCCTTTGGCATTCGTCCGACCGATCCTGAGCTGCCCCTCGACACTTTTTCCGGGGGTAACCAGCAGAAGGTCATTCTCGCTCGCTGGTTCGGCGTCGGTCGCACGGTGGTGGTGCTCGAAGAACCGACCATGGGAGTGGATGTCGGTGCGAAATCCGAGATCTACGCCCTCCTCCGGGATGCGGCACGGCAGGGGACAGCGGCGATCGTCGTGTCTACCGATATGGAGGAAGTCTCCAAGATCGCGCATCGAGCCATTGTCTTCGGGCGCGGGGTGGTGATCGCAGAGCTCTCCGGAGCAGAGCTCACCATCGCCAACCTTGTCGCCGTGGCATCCGATCTCGAACGAACCCCAGAAGAAACGAGAGTCGCATGAGCATGAACACGTCCCTCAAATCGACGGCACTCGAGCCGCCGAAGGGCGCGCCCTGGTATCGCAAACTGTTCACCGTGTACGGCATGGTGGTGCTCACTGTCGTGCTCTTCATCCTGTTTGCCATTGCCCGGCCGGAGTCGTTCGCTACCCTGCTCAATTTTCAGTTGCTCGCATCGAGCAAGTCGATCCTGTTGATCCTCGCGCTCGCAGTGACGCTGCCGATGGTCGCCGGCAAGATCGACCTCTCCATTGGCTATGGTGTCGGACTCTGGCAGGTGATGGCGTTGCTCTGGCAGCTGCAGGGGATCGACTATCGACTCGTCATCCTGATGTGCCTGGTTGGAGGAGCGATCGTCGGACTCGTGAACGCACTACTCATCGAGCTTGCCCAGGTGGATGCCTTCATCGCGACTCTCGCGACCGCCCAGGTCATCTACGCGATCACCTACTGGGCCACCGGCGGCCGTCAGGTGACCGACAACACGGGCATGCGGGCATCCGCATTCGATGCGCTGTCCACGTGGAGCCTCGGTCCAATCCCCGGCACCTTCGTAATCGCCCTGGTGATCGGCCTGCTGCTCTGGGTCGTTCTCGAGTTTCTCCCCGCTGGGCGCTACCTCTACGCGGTCGGCGCCAACCCGAAGGCCGCAGAGCTCACGGGCGTGCGTCGTCGCCGTTACATCGTCGGCGCCATGGTGGCTTCGGGAATGCTCACCGCGGTCGCCGGCATCCTGCTCTCCTCCCGCCAAGCGGGAGTGGCGCAAGCCAACATCGGCTCCGAGTTTCTACTCCCTGCCCTCGCGGCGGCGTTCCTCGGCTCGACGACCATCCGGCCCGGACGAGTGAACGCTCTCGGCACGATTCTCGGAGTATCCATCGCGACCATCGGGATTTCCGGGTTGCAGCAGCTTCTGCCGGGTCAGTTCTTCCTCGAGCCGCTCTTCAACGGGCTCACCCTCGTTGCGGCGATCACTATCGCGTCGCTCGCCAGTCGGCGAAGGCTCGGTCGCGCAGTGGAACCGAGCCTGCCAATTCAGGAAACGTCTGGTGACGATCCGTCACCAGGGGGTAGGGAGTCTGCAGCCTCCCTACCCGGCACCGTCGATGCCGTCGCGGCCGTATCGACGACGGGGTCGACCCCACCCGAAAAGTAGGACCGATGTATAGAACACCCGCGAATGCAACACAGATACAGGCGATGCCGGGCGAAGCCGCCCGGTATCGCCTCCCCACCAAGAAACCAAGAGAAAGAGTCAGTCATGAACAAAGCCAAACTGCGTAGGGGACTTCTCTCCTGGGCGGCTGTTCCCGTCGCGCTCACCGTCGTCCTGACCGGATGCGCCAGCGGATCCGTCGGAGGAGGTACCAAGGCGACCACGACGGCGGTTTCCGACAGCAAATACGCCTCGATTATCCCGAAGGGAGACATCGTCGCGGCTTCAAAGAAGCTCGTCTCCGACAGCCTCACCGCCTCGACCGGGTTTACACCCAAAAACACGGGCCCGAAGGCCCAGCAGGGCGGCGCAACTGTTGCATTCGTGGGCAGCGACCTGACGAACGGCGGGGTCAATACCGTCTCGCAGGGTGTGAAGGAAGCCGCGAAGGTGATGGGCTGGACCGTCAACGTCTACGACGGTAAGGCGACAGCGCAGGGGCGAACGGATGCTCTCAATCAGGCTATCGCCGCTAAGCCGGTCGCGATCGTGCTGGGTGGCTTCGATCCGACCGAGCAGGCTGCGACCATCAAGACCGCAGCGGGCGCTGGTATCCCCTTGGTCGGCTGGCATGCAGGAAGCGCTGCTGGGCCGGGCGGAGGCCTGTTCACGAACGTGTCGACCGATCCGCTCGCCGTCTCGCAGCTTGCGGCGGCGTATGCGGTGGCGGACTCGAACGGCAAGGCGGGGGTCGCGATCTTCACCGATGGCCAGTATGAGATTGCCGTCGAAAAGGCCAAGGCCATGGAGGCCTATGTCAAGGCCTGCACCGGATGCTCGGTGCTGTCGTACCAAGACTCGCCGATCGCCGAGGCAGACTCGCGCATGCCAGGGCTCATCTCGAATCTGCTTCAGAAGGATGGCGACAAGCTCACCTATCTCCTCGCGATCAACGGTAACTACTTCGGTGGGGCCCAGCAGGCTCTGCGGGCGGCGGGCAAGGACCCCGCGGGAACTCCGAAATCTGTCGCGGCCGGTGATGGAGATTCCGCGGAATTCCAGCGCATCCGATCGGTCGACTACCAAGCGGCAACGGTCGCTGAGCCTCTCATCCTGCAGGGCTGGGAGATCGTCGACGAGGTGAACCGCGCACTCGCGAAGACCGATTGGTCGGGCTTTGTTCCGGCTCCCGGGCTCATCACCAAGGCCAATGTGCCCTCTGGCGACACCTTCGACCCGGCGAGCGGATATCGCGACGTCTATAAGAAGGTGTGGGGCAAGTAGCAAGCGCAGGCTCCGGCCGGGCCACCTCTCGGGTTGTCCGGCCGGACTCGCCCGTCGACTATCGGGCATCGGGCATGCTCACGATCAGGGAGTGTGCGACTCCACGAAGGCTCGGGTGACCGCGATGTCGTTGTCACCGAAACCCTCGGCAACCAGCGCACTGAACTGATCCAACAAGAGGTCAAGCTGGGGGGTGACCGTGGCCGTGCGCGTGGCCTGGGCCCTCGCGAACGAAAGATCTTTGACCATGTATTTCGCCACTCCGGAAGGGCTGTAATCCTTGTTGACGAATCGTTCCAACCGCGTTTCGAGCACTCGGCTTCCGGCGTATCCGCCGGAAAGCAGCGTGAGAAGTGCCCGAACGTCAAGTCCGCTCCTCTCCGCGATCACGATTGCCTCTCCGAGGGCGAGCACGGCGGATGCCACGATCATCTGGTTGCACGCCTTCGCGATCTGCCCCGAACCGAGGGGGCCGAGCAGCACGGGGGTGCCGAAAGCACGCAGGGCGGGACGAGCCCGCTCAAAGTCATCCGGCGCCCCGCCGACCATGATCGACAGCGTTCCCGCGATCGCTCCGTCTTCGCCGCCACTCACCGGAGTATCGATCACGGTCGCGAGGCCCGCCGTCTGGTCCCCGATCACGTCGGCAATGAGTCGCACTCCCTCCGGGGATGAGGTCGATCCGATGGCGATCACGGTCGGCATCGTGATTCCGGCCAGGAGGCCGTCCGCCCCCTCCAGCACCTGCTCGACGTCGGGGAGATCGGGCAGCATCAGCACGATCACGTCGCTCTGTTCCGCCAGGCGGCGAGGGGTCGAGGCCCAGTTCGCGCCGGTATCGACCAGGTCCGAGACTCTCTCCCGGTTCCTCGCGGTCACCGTCAGTTGTGATGATCGTTCTTCGGCTGCGCGGAGGGAATGCACGGCCATCGGATGCCCCATCACCCCTAGCCCGATCATTCCGACACGGGGAAAAGGCTGCGACGTGGTGGTATCCGGATTCATCTGCACAGCATAACGAACCCCGTTCAGAGGGGTGAATGGTCGATTTCGACTGTCCGCTACCCCTGGCGTAATTACTCTCACTCGCGACGAAAGATGAAACCGTGACGAACCAGACCGACCGCCTCCGCGTTGTCGTGGCGACACCCCTCAGCGAAGAACTTTGCGCCAGGATCGAAGAACTCGAACCCAGGGTCGAGCTGATTCGTGACCAGTCGCTTCTCCCGCCGATGCGGTGGCCGGGAGACCATGCGGGAGAGCCGAGTTTTCGCCGCACGGATGCCGGGGAAGAAAAATTCTGCCGTCTCGTCGATTCGGCGGATGCACTCTATGGAGTACCCGATGAGACACCGGTCAAGCTCGCCCGCACGGTGGGCGCAAATCCAGGCCTGCGCTGGGTGCAGACCATGCCGGCCGGCGGCGGCGGCCAGGTCAGGGCGGCTGGATTGACAGCTGCGCAGCTCGACAGGGTGATCTTCACCACTTCGGCCGGTGTGCACGCCCAGCCGCTGGCGGAATACGCGGTGTTCGGCCTACTCGCGGGCGCCAAGACCCTTCCCCGACTCATGGAGCAGCAGGAGGCATCCCTCTGGTCGGGTCGGTGGGCGATGGGTCTTATTTCTGAGCAGAAGATTCTCATTGTGGGTCTCGGAAGTATTGGCCGCGCCACGGCGGTCAAGCTTGCGTCGCTCGGCGCCTACGTCATGGGCACTTCTCGACAGGCGAATGCCGTCGAAGGAGTCGACGAAATCGTTCACCCCGATCGGCTAAGGGAAGCAGTGGCTTCCGTGGACGGAATCGTTGTGACGCTGCCGGGTACGGCTGCCACCGAGGGTTTGATGAGCGCAGAAGTATTTGCTGCGGTGAAGCCAGGGGTCACCGTGGTGAGCGTCGGGCGAGGGACCGTGATCGACGAAAGGGCGCTCATCGACGCCCTTCGGGACGGCAGGGTCGGATTTGCCGCTCTCGATGTCTTCGCCGATGAACCACTGGCGGTCGATAGCCCGCTATGGCAGCATCCCCGCGTGCTGGTGAGCCCCCACACCGCCGCATTGAATCCGGCTGAAGATAGGCTGATCGCCGAGCTGTTTGCGCGCAATGCGACACGGTTGCTCGACTCACGTCCCCTTATCAACCGGGTGGACACGGTCGAGTTCTATTGACGATGGCTGGTGAGGGGTTCGAGTGAGCGGCAACGTCAGCCACATCGGAAGAGATGACGTGGGAAGCGAGACGGACGGTGAGCGCACCGCGTCGGCTCCCGCAGTCGTGCGTTCGCTTCGCATTCTTGACTTCCTTGCGGAGTCCCACGGGCAGGTGCGTTCGCTGAGCGATATCGCCCGGGAGCTTGGAATCGCCAAGTCGTCGACATCAAACCTCTGTGCGGCGCTTGAAGATGGTCGTCTCATCCGCCGGACTTCCGGTGGCTACCTCCTTGGTCGACGCACCGTTGAGCTTGGAAGCTCCTACCTCTCCACTTTCGATCAGGTGAGGGAGTTCTATCGGATCTGCGAGGATTCGCCCGCGCTCTCCAGCCAACTCGTGCAGATTGCGATGCTCGACGGCCCCCGGGTGCTCTATCTCGCCGTATTCGAAGGGCATGAGAGGTTTCCCCTCTCAGCGAGCGTGGGGGATCGCTACCCGGCCTCTGCAACCGCGGTGGGAAAGGCGCTGCTCTCCGAGCTAGACCCGAACGAGATCGACCGGCTATTTGCGGACGGCAGGCACATCGTCACGTTCACGCCAGAGTCGACCGCGACCCTCACGGAGCTCCAGGAGAAGCTTTCGGCCACCCGGCAGCAGGGCTTCGCGGTGGACGCGGGAGAGGTGCACCCGAGCGTGGTTGGCCTCGCGGTGCTCGTTCCGTCGTCGCGAGCGTCTGATCCATCCTTTGCGATCGGAGTCTCGCTCGTCTTTCCCGACAATACGGCTGCGCAGCAGGCAATCGCGGTTGAGGCACTTCGCTCGGCGGCGGCCCAACTCACGACCCCGTTGCTGGTCTCCGAAAGCATCTAAGCGACCGAGGTTCGTTCATCATATTGAACGTAGTTCAGCAGACTGGTAGTATGACGCTTGCAGGAGCTGTGGGCAGACCAGTCCTCCTGGTTGCCGCTACCCAGGGATACCAATGACGTCATCACTGTTCGACCTTAGCGATCGAGTCGCTCTGGTCACCGGATCCAGCCGAGGTATCGGCCTGGCCCTTGCAACCGGTCTCGCGCAGGCGGGTGCGCGCGTCGTGTTGCACGGCCGCGACCCCGTGGTTCTCGAATCCGCTCGAGCTGAATTGGCCGGCGCATCCGGCGCCACAGTGTTTACGACTGTATTTGATGTGACGGATGCTTCGGAGGTTGCTGTAGGCGTCGCGCGTGTCGAGTCCGAGGTCGGCCCCCTCGACATTTTGGTGAACAATGCAGGGATCCAGCGACGCAACCCGTTCGTCGAGTTCACCCTGTCGGATTGGGACGACCTGGTAGCGACCAACCTGTCCAGTGTATTTTTCGTGGGTCAGGCCGTCGCTCGCCGGATGGTGCCTCGTGGGAGAGGGAAGATCGTCAATATTGGGTCGGTGCAGTCGCAACTCGGTCGGCCAGGAATCGCACCTTATGCGGCGACCAAAGGAGGAGTGGCGATGCTCACGAAGGGCATGTGCGCCGATCTTGGACCGAGTGGCATCCAGGTGAATGCCCTCGCCCCCGGCTATTTCGACACCGAACTCACCCGGGCTCTCGTCGAAGACACGGCCTTCAGTGAATGGGTACGCACCCGCACGCCCGCCGGTCGCTGGGGGCAACTGCACGACCTCATCGGAGCTTTGGTCTTCCTCTGCTCTGACGCTTCCGATTTCGTCAATGGTCAGGTGCTGTACGTCGATGGTGGGATGACCGCAGTCGTCTGACTGCAGCGCCCTGAACAGGAGGCACGCAATGCGCTTTGCCCGATTACAGACTGCCGACGGCATCGCGAATGCCGTGGCTTCCGGCGACTCTTGGCGCCACATCGAGGATCCATTCGCCGAGACGCTGGAATATACCGGCGAACACACGCCGACGGATGACGGGATGCTTCTCGCTCCCGTGCGCCCTCGAGTGATCGTGGGCATCGCCCACAACCGCGGTAACAACGATCATCCGCTGCCGATGCAGGCCTGGCACAAGTCACCGCACAGTGTGGCGAACCCGGGCGAGATCATCCCGGTGCGGCGAGACATCGGCACCGTCAATATCGAGGGAGAGCTGGCTGTGGTGATTGGTCGGCAGGCCTACCAGCTCACTGAGTCGAACGCCTTCGATCACGTTTTCGGGTACACCGTCGCCAACGACGTGACCAACATCGACCAGGTGCCCAAGGACGAGAAGAATTTCCAGGCCAAAAGTGGAATCAATTACACCCCGCTTGGACCCTGGATTGAGACGGAGATCGCCGATCCGGAGAACGTCGCTACCGAGGTCGTCATCAATGGGCGGGTGGTCGGTCAGTCCGGCTCGTTCAACCTGCCGTCGAGCGTAGTGGCGTCCCTGGTGTACGTCACCAGTTGGCTGCGGCTCGAAACCGGCGATGTGGTTCTCACCGGCGCGCCAAATACCTTTTTCGCAGCACAACCTGGTGACAGGGTCGAGATCACGCTCGCCGGTATCGGCACTCTCACCAACACGATCGGCTAGGAGGCCGCATGCCTGAACTGCCCACCAAGAGCCTCGGAGTCGTGGCCTACGCGAAAGGCGACCTCAGGGTCGAGGAGGTGGCTGTCCCGGTGCCGCGGGCGCACCAGAGCGTTGTGCAGATTCACTACGGCGGAATCTGCGGTTCCGATCTCCACTACTGGCTGCACGGTGCGGCAGGGGAGTCCATCCTGTCCGCACCAATGGTGCTTGGCCATGAGGTTGTCGGGCGCGTAGTTCGTTCAGCAGCGGACGGATCGGGCCCGATCGTCGGTACTGCTGTGGCGGTTCACCCGGCCACTCCCGGCCCCGGCGATGGGTCACGCTATCCGCTCGATCGCCCGAATCTCTCGCCGGGGTGCAGCTATCTCGGAAGTGCCGCGCGCATTCCCCACACCGACGGTGCGTTCGCAGGAATCGTAGTGCTCGACTCGCGGATGCTCCATCCCCTGCCATCGGAATTGCCCTTGCTCACCGCCGCCCTCATCGAACCGGCCAGTGTGGCCTGGCACGCGGTCGCGCGCGCGGGTTCGGTCAGAGGAAAGCGAGTACTGGTCGTGGGGTCGGGCCCGATCGGAGCCTTGGTGATTGCCGTACTCGCCAGAGCCGGAGCGGCGGAGATTATCGCCGTCGACGTCTTCGACAAACCCCTTGAGGTCGCATCCGCGGTTGGAGCGACCCGGGTGCTCCACGCGGGCGATACCGATGCGATAGCAGCGGTGGACGCTGACGTGGTGATCGAGTCGTCCGGCAGCTCTCGCGGACTGGCCTCGGCAGTGCGCGGTGCGACGCGCGGTGGACGTATCGTGATGGTGGGGCTGCTCCCGTCTGGCGAACAGCCCGCACTCATTTCCCTTGCCATCACCCGGGAACTTGAGCTTGTTGGTTCATTCCGGTTTGTCGATGAAATTGATGAGGTAATCCATGCTCTTTCTGACGGATCGCTCTTCGTCGATCCGGTCGTGACACACGAATACGCGGTTGCCGACGCTCTCGAGGCGTTCGAAATGGCTCGCGATTCGGCTCGATCCGGCAAGGTGTTGTTGCGTTTCCCATGAAGCCCCTCCTCGTGGTCATGGGTGTCTCCGGCTCGGGTAAGACGACGGTCGGGATCGCGCTCGCTGCGGCACTTGACGTGCCGTTCCGGGATGCCGACGACCTGCATCCGGCCGCGAATGTGGCGAAGATGGCCGCGGGGATCGCTCTGACTGATGACGATCGGATGCCCTGGCTGGCGTTGGTGGGCGCCGAGCTCGCCGCCGCCCCTGGTGGTCTCGTCATCGCGTGTTCTGCGTTGAAGAAGGTCTATCGGCGGGCGATTCTCGCGGCGGCGCCGGCGGTGCGGTTCGTGTTCCTCGACGGCTCGCGTGGACTGCTGGAATCCCGGGTGCAGTTTCGGCAGGGGCATTTCATGCCGGCGGCGCTGCTCGATTCGCAGCTCGCCACGCTCGAGCCGCTCGCGCCGGAGGAGCCCGGAGTGCGGGTGTCGCTCGACGAGCACCTCACCGTGCCGTCGATAGTGGCGCTGTCGATCGTTGCGCTGGTTGTCGCGCCGCTGGTCGTCGCGCCGCTGGTGGAGCATCCCCCGGCGACTTCCCCGGACACTTCCCCGCTCCTCCGCGCTCCCGAGTGACACGCGCGCCCGAATGTTCGGGCGCGCGTGTCACTCACGGCGGCGGAGCAGCCCCTAGCTCCCCGCGCCGGTCGCGTTGAGCGTCGACACCTCCGCCGCCGACAGCGCCCGGTCGAAGACCTTCACGGTGTCGACAGCTCCTCCGAGGAAGTCCACCGGTGTACCGCCGAACTTGCCCCGTCCGATCTCCAGGTTGCCGGTTCCCTTGTTGCCGCCGCCGAGGATGCCGACCGAGCCCGAGAGCACGCCATCCACATAGATCGACAGCTTCGAGTTCGTCACATCCCGCACGCCGACGAGGTGGTACCACTTGCCCGCGACCGGCTGGCCGACCGTCGTGGCCAGTGCCCGCACACTCGCGAAGCTGAAGGCCCAGCGTTTGTCGGCCCCCGAGTACTGCAGGAAGAAGGCGCTGTTCGCGTCCCCGTCCTCGCTCGCCACCGTCTGGAAGGCATCCCCGACCGCGTTCAGCTTCGCCCACGCCGAGATGCTGTAGTTCGTATTCTCGGTCGGGATGAGCGTTCCGGATGACTCGGCGAACTGGTCTGCTCCGTTGAGTGTCAATGCATTGCCACTAATACCCGGTGCGAAGGTTGCACCGTTGCGCAGCGCGAGATCATGTGACCCGACGCTGTCGGCCGCAACTGCGCCGGAGGTCTCGTCGAACGACCAGCGGTCGACCCCGGCGAGCCCCGGCGTGCCCGGAGGAGCGGTCGGAGTGGCCTTCGCACCGGCCGCGATCACGGCGAGGTTCGACGCACGAACGCGCGCCTCATCCACCTTCTCCACTTGGCGGTCGTAGGTGAAGAAACCGTTCTGCTCTCCCTCCACGTCGGTGATCTGCGTGTAGACGCTGCCGGAGAGGCCATAAGGGGCTCCCTGGACACGCAGCACGGCGTTGTTCGCTTCGTACGCGTCGTTGAGCGCCGCGGCATCCTTCACCGAACCGTAGGGGTTGATCGGAGCGCCCGGCCAGGTGTGGCCGGCAACGGAGAGAGTGAGCCCGCCGTGCTCGCCATCGATGGATGCCCGGGTTGCGTCCGGAGCCGGAAGCGCTGGTCCCTGGTACTGGTGCCAGTCGATCACGTCGCCCGTACCCGGGTCGCCGGGAGTGTCGCAGCAATTCGATCCGCTCCGGTCATTCACGAGTCGGGTCGGATCCTGCTTCTTGACCTGCGCGCCGACGTCACTCGCAGCCGAAACGCTCCACTGGCCCCAGCCCTCATTGAACGGGATCCAGCCGATGATCGAGGTCACATTCTTCAGCTGCGTCACCATCTGCGCCGTCTCGGCCCGGAAGTTCGCCTTGTCACCGGTGGTGAGTGATCCGTTGCGTCCGGTCGGCAGCGCGGGAGAGTCCTGCCACACCATCAGGCCGAGCTTGTCGGCCCAGTAGTACCAGCGCGCTGGCTCGACCTTGATGTGCTTGCGGATCGTGTTGAAGCCGAGATCCTTCGTCTTCTGGATGTCGAATTTGAGGGCGGCATCCGTCGGTGCCGTGTAGATACCGTCCGGCCAGTAGCCCTGGTCGAGAGTCGACAGCAGGAAGGTCGGTGTCCCGTTGAGGGTGATGCGCTGCTTGCCGCCGACATTTGCGACGGCGATCGTTCGCAGGCCGGCATAGCTTTCTACGCTGTCGGTGCCGTGGCCGTTGCCCTTGAGCGTGGCCTTGAAGGTATAGAGGAACGGATCATCCGGGCTCCACAGGTGGGGTTTTGGCACCGTGAGCTTCATCGACTCGTTCGCCGCACCATTGCCGCTGGCAACCTTCTTGGTTCCGGCGTAGACGTCGACTGCGAGCTTCTGGTTGGTCGGATCGCCGTTGAGGGTCGTCGTGATCGTGAAGCTCGAGGAGGCGACATCCGGAGTCGCGGTGAAGCTTGCGATACTCGTCGCGGCCACGGGTTCAAGCCAGACCGACTGCCAGATTCCGGATGCGGCGGTGTAGAAGATGCCGCTCGGATCGAGCCGCTGCTTGCCGACCGGGATGGTGGCGCTGTCCACCGGCGAGTGCACCGCCACCACGATCTCCTGCGGGCCGCGGGCACGGAGAGCGCTCGTGATGTCCACGCTGAAGGCATCGTACGCTCCGGTGTGACGCGCGAGTTGGGTGCCGTTCACGTAGACGGTCGCGTCGTAGTTCACCGCGCCGAAGTTAAGTCGGAGGTGCTGGTCACCGGTGGTGAAGTTCTTCGGCACGTCCACGGTGCGGCGATAGAACATGTAGTCGGAATGCTTCTGCACTCCGCTCAGCGCCGACTCGGCCGGGTAGGGCACCAGGATCTGTCCGGCGAGGTCGGTGCCGATCGGGGGAGCGCTGAAGCCATCGGTCTCCGCGTACTGCCAGAGCCCGTTGAGGCTCTGCCACTGCGGGGATGCCACGGACGGGCGCGCCAATTGCGGCCGAGGGTAATCGGGCAGCGCGTTCGTCGGGGTGACGTCGGCGGTCCACGGGGTGGCGAGGGGCGCGGTCTTGCCGCTCCAGGTATTTCCGGTGGGAGCCGCCGCATTCGCAATTCCCGGTGCTGCGATCAGCGCGATCGTGCTGCTGGTGGCGAGCACGATACCCGCCCATCGCCTGCGTCTTTTCATCATTCGTGACCAACTTCCTTGTTGACTATCGACAGAGCCGGCGCAGGTGCTCGGGATGGCGGCGGGGAGACGACTATGAACTCCTCGTGGTCATTGTTGCTAAATCGTGTCCGAAAGTCCAGCCCCATGTGGTGGTCGAGCAGGTCGACCCTCTGCGGCCGCGGGTGACACGTGCGCTACCGGGTGACACGTGCGCTCCCGAGTGACACGTGCGCTGCCAGGTGTCGCACGTGCTGCCGGTTGTCACCTCCGCGCTCCCGAGTGACACGCGCACCCGAAAATTCGGGCGCACGTGTCACTCGGCGGCGCGGAGGTCCCCCGCACGCCCCCGCGACCGTCCCGCGACCGGCGCGACCCGTGTAAGATCTCAAGCTGTACTTCGGCGAGGGATGTCATGCATCCGTTATCGACGCGGTGGATCGGGCACGTGGCTGCTTTCAGCCCCAAAGTCTTTCCTCACGCTGATGCGTTCGAGTGGAAACCAATAGACGCGGGCACTGTGCTGAAACACAGAAGGTCCGCGAAGGAGAAGAATGTCTGACAAGAAAGCTCATAAGGAGCTCACCAACAAGATCGCGGCCGAGTCGCGCACCACCTTCGGCAAGGGCGTCGCTCGCAAACTGCGTGCCGCCGGCAAGGTGCCTGCAGTCGTGTACGGTCACGGCACCGAGCCGAAGCACATCAGCCTGCCCGCCCACGAGATCGCGCTGCTGCTTCGTAAGGCCAACGCCATCCTGGACCTCCAGCTCGACGGAGGAGCAAACCAGCTCGCCCTCGTGAAAGACGTGCAGAAGGATCCGCTTCGCCAGATCATCGAGCACATCGACCTGATCGTGTTGCGCAAGGGCGAGCGCGTCGAGGTCGACGTGGCCGTTCACGTGACAGGAGAGCCTGTCGCGGGCACCTCGATCGACCTGGATGCCAAGTCGATCACAATCGAGGCTCTCGCCACCAACATCCCGCAGAACGTCGTCGTCGACGTCGAGGGCTTTGAGGCTGGCGCGCAGATCTTCGCGAAGGATGTCGCGCTGCCCGAGGGTTCGGTGCTTGTTACCGACCCGGAGACGCTCGTCGTCGCCATCAGCATCCCGCAGGAGCAGGATCTCGGCGAGATCCCAGAGGTCGAGGAGACTGAGGAAGCCCCCGTCGAGGAAGACGCCGCAGAGTAGTAACCCCTTCATCACCACACTGCAGTAACAGTCCATGGACTCCACTCAGTGGCTCGTAGTCGGGCTCGGCAATCCCGGGCCCGACTACGCGAGCAATCGACACAATGTCGGCCAGATGGTCCTTGCCGACCTCGCGCACCGTGCCTCGGCATCCTTCCGTTCGCACAAGACACACTCGACCGTGGCCGAGGGGCGCTCGGGTCTCGAGGGTCCGCGGCTCGTGCTCGCCAAGCCCAACAGCTTCATGAACCTCTCCGGCGGGCCGGTCGTCTCGCTACTCAACTTCTACAAGATCGAGCCGGCGCAGCTGATCGTTGTGCATGACGAGCTGGATATTCCGTTCGACAAGCTCAAGATCAAATTCGGTGGCGGGCACGGCGGCCACAATGGTATCCGCGACATCATCTCGGCGATCGGCACAGGGGACTTCACCCGGGTGCGGGTCGGTATTGGTCGCCCGCCCGGTCGGCAGTCCGCGGCCGATTTCGTGCTGCGCGACTTCGGCTCCACCGAGCGCGCCGTGCTTCCCAATCTTTTGTCGGATGCCGCGGATGCGGTCGAGTCCATCGCCCGCGACGGACTCACTGCGGCCCAGCTGCGCTTCCATACCGCCGCCGAATAGCAGCGCGAGCCGCGCACTCCGCTGATCGGCCCCGCGCGCTCCGCTGATCGAGCTGGCGCGCTGATCGGGCAGGCGCGCCAGTGCCATATCGAGATCCCCGCAGCTGCCTGTCATCCCCCACGCGTACACTTGCCCGAGTGATACTTTCGGGCTTGAATTCTGCGCTTTTGCGCGCCCACACGTTCGAAAACGCGGTCTCCTGGGCATCGCGCAATGCGGACTTTTCTCTCGTGGATGGCCTCCGCGCCCCACTCCTCGCGTCACTGCTGAAGTCGCGCGCTGACAGGTCAAACGCTCCGCAGGCACTCCTTGCAATCGTGGCGACCGGCCGGGATTCCGAGTCCCTGCGATCTGCCATTGCCAGCGTGATGCCAGAGGCCAAGGTCGTGGAGTTCCCCGCCTGGGAGACTCTCCCACACGAGCGCCTGAGCCCCAGCGCCGAGACCGTCGGCAAGCGCATCCATGCCCTGCGCATCATGCAGCGCTGGCAGGATGCCCCGGCGGGCGATCTCGTGGTCGTCGCGAGTGTGCGCGCGGCGCTCCAGCCCCTCGCCGACAATCTCACCAGCATCGAGCCGCTCGCACTGACGGCCGGCGGCCGAGGTTACAACCTGGCGGGCATCAGCCGCCAGCTCGTCGACCTGGCGTATTCCCGCGTCGACATGGTCACGCGTCGCGGCGAATTCGCGGTGCGTGGCGGCATCCTCGATGTGTTCGCGCCGGTGGCGGAGCATCCCTGGCGGGTGGAGTTCTTCGGCGACGAGGTCGAGCAGATCCGCCAGTTCTCGGTCGCCGACCAACGCTCGATGGAGGAGCCGGTCCCAATGGTCGAGCTGCCGCCGAGCCGCGAGCTATTGCTGAGCGATGCCGTGAAGCAGCGCGCCCGCGAGATGCAGCACGAGTTTCCGAGTCTCAGCCAGATGTTGGCCAAGATCAGCGAGGGCATCCCGGTCGACGGCATGGAGTCGCTCGCGCCCGCCCTTGCCGACCGTCTCGTTCCGCTCACCCACTACCTGCCGACGGATGCCGCGATCGCCGTTCTCGCGCCCGAACGGGTCGCGAGTCGCGCCGTGAGTCTCGTCGAGACCAATCGCGAGTTCCTCAGTGCCGCCTGGAATGCCGCCACCGCGGGGGCCGAGGCTCCGATCGACCTCGATTCGGGCGACTTCCTCAGCATCAACGCGCTGCGGGATGCCGCCGGCTCCCGCAACTGGTGGACGCTCAGCAGTTTCGACAGCGGTGGCAGTGTCGACAGTGCTGCTATCGCGTCGTCAGAGACCTCCGAACTTCGCGACGGCGACCACTACATCCGCATCGGCGCCACCACCGTTCCCACCTTCCAGGGCCAGGCCGACGGTGCAATCGACTATGTCGGCGACCGGCTCAAGGATGGCTGGACCGTCGCGGTCGTCGCCGCCGGGCACGGTCTGGTCGAACGCGCCGTGGAGGCCCTCGGGGAGCATGGCTTCGCCGCGCGCATGGTCGACGAGTTACCGCACACGATGGATACCGGCGTCGCGTACCTGCTCTGCGCATCCGTCGAGCACGGCTTCGAGTTGCCGGAGATCAAGTTCGCACTACTGAGTGAGAGCGAGTTCTACGGGCGCGCCGCGGGCTACGACACCCGTCAGGTGAAGAAGCTGGCGAGCCGACGTAAGAACGTCGTCGATCCGCTGCAACTCAAGGCCGGGGATTTCGTGGTGCACGAGACCCACGGCATCGGGCGATTCGCCGAGCTCGTGCAGCGCACCGTCTCCACCGGGGGGCGCAACCCGGTGAAGAACAATCGCGAATACCTGCTGGTCGAATACGCGCCGTCGAAGCGCGGCTATCCCAACGACAAGCTCTACGTTCCCACCGACCAGCTCGACCTTCTCACCCGCTATGTGGGAGGAGAGGCGCCCGCTCTCAGCAAGATGGGTGGATCCGAATGGGCGGCCCAGAAGGGACGCGCCCGCAAGGCGGTGCGTGATATCGCCGTCGAGCTCGTGAAGCTGTACTCGGCCCGCATGGCGAGCCGCGGCCACGCCTTCCCCCCGGATACCCCGTGGCAGCGCGAGCTCGAGGAAGCCTTCCCGTTCGCGGAGACCCCCGACCAGCTCACCACCATCGACGAGGTCAAGGCCGACATGGAGCGGCCGATCCCGATGGACCGACTCATCTCCGGCGACGTGGGCTACGGCAAGACCGAGATCGCCATTCGGGCCGCCTTCAAGGCCGTGCAGGACAACAAGCAGGTTGTGATGCTGGTGCCCACAACCCTGCTCGTGAAGCAACATATGGAGACCTTCGCCGAGCGCTTCGCGGGCTTTCCCGTGCATCTGCGCGCGCTCAGTCGCTTCCAGTCCGACAAGGAGTCGAAGGAGACGATCGAGGGCATGGCGGATGGCACGGTGGATGTCGTCATCGGCACCCACCGCCTGCTCAGCTCGGGAATCGTGCTCAAGGACCTTGGGCTCGTGATCATCGACGAGGAGCAGCGCTTCGGAGTCGAGCACAAGGACGCACTGAAGAAGCTGAAGACCAACGTGGACATCCTCGCGATGAGCGCGACGCCCATCCCGCGCACGCTGGAGATGGCGGTGACCGGCATCCGCGAGATGTCGACGCTCGCGACACCGCCGGAGGACCGGCATCCGATCCTCACCTTCGTCGGACCGTACAACGACAAGCAGGTCGGCGCCGCGATTCGCCGCGAGTTGCTGCGTGAAGGCCAGATCTTCTTTGTACATAACCGGGTTTCGTCAATCAGTCGGGTCGCCTCGCAGCTGGCGGAGCTGGTACCGGAGGCGCGCATCGCTGTCGCGCATGGCCAGCTTCCCGAGCACGTGCTCGAGCAGGTGATGGTGGATTTCTGGGAGCGCAAATTCGACGTGCTCGTTTCAACCACCATCATCGAGACCGGGCTCGACATCGCCAACGCGAACACGCTCATCATCGACCGGGCCGATAAATACGGACTCAGCCAGCTGCACCAGTTGCGCGGTCGCGTCGGCCGCGGGCGCGAGCGGGCCTACGCCTACTTTCTCTACGACGCCGATAAGCCCCTCGGTGAGGTCGCCCACGACCGGCTCGCCACGATCGCCGCGAACAACGAGCTCGGCGCCGGAATGCAGGTCGCTCTCAAGGACCTCGAGATCCGCGGTGCCGGCAACCTGCTCGGTGGCGAACAGTCCGGTCACATCGCCGGTGTCGGCTTCGACCTCTACCTGCGCATGATCGGCGAGGCGGTGTCGACCTTCCGCGGGGATGTCGCCGAGGGCCAGACCGAGCTGCGTCTCGAGCTGCCGGTCAATGCCCACATTCCCGAGGAATATGTCGAGAGCGAGCGGTTGCGGCTCGAGGCCTACCAGAAGCTGTCGACGGCGGCCTCTCCCACGGCATCCCCCGACTCCATCGATCGGGTTCTCGAGGAGCTCACCGACCGCTACGGCGAGCCGCCCGTCGAGGTACAGAACCTCATCGCGGTCTCGCGTTTGCGGCGGATGGCGCAGAAGGCCGGCCTCTCGGAGGTCGTGACCGCCGGTGGCAACCTGCGCGTCGCATCCATGGAGCTCGCGGATTCGATCCAAATCCGGCTGCAGCGGATGTTCCCGGGCGCCCGCTACTTTGGCCAGACCCATTCGGTGTCGGTTCCGCTCCCGGTGCGCCAAGGCATTCCGCTCGCCGACTCGGATCTCATCGAGTGGACCGGCCAGCTGCTGGTCGCCATTTTCGGCGCCGAGCTCAAGGTAGAAGCCCCGGTGCCGGAGTAAACGCCAGCGCCGAGTAAACCCCAGACCCCTCCTCAACAAGCCCTCAGCTGCACGACCATTCCATAGCGCACGGCTTCACGTTCCCACTTTCCCCGCACTAAAGCTACCGTCACGGCATGAACCCCCAGCCGTTAGCCGAGCCCCACACCGAACCCCTGGTCGGCGGCGAGCCGGTTATGGACCTTGACGGCGGCCATCGTCATCGGTAGTCCTCCTCGTCGTTCCAGGCGTCGATCAGCGGCCGGGACGATCTGCCCGAGGCCGTTACCGGTTCGGGTCGGGAGCCGCAGGACAGGGCTTCGATGACCCCTTCGACGGTGCGGCTGAACACCAGGACCACGGTGGTGAGCTGCTGGGCTCGTCTGCTGGTCAGGGTGGCGTGGTCAGGCTTGCTTGCAATGGTTGTAGAGCAGGACGGACGCGACGGCAGCCGCGGCGATACCAACGATCAGGTACACGATCTTCCCTCCGGACATGAGAAAGGCCGACCCCGGGGTGGGATCGGCCTGCAGGCGGTGCGGGTGGTGCGGGGCGACCGGCGGCGCTTGGCGCTCTGGCCGCGCCTGGTCACTGGGTAGCGGGCCGGGCTGGGCTCCACCTCGGCCAGAACCTCATCGATGGCGCCCTGGTGCGGGGTCCGTTCGACGTCCAGATCCGCCACCGCCGCTGGTGCGGCCGGCGGGATGGGTCCGTCGTCATCCGCCGGCTCACCGGGCTGGCAGCCCGCGTGCTGGCAGCCGGCGTACTGGCAGGCACGGTGGTCCCGACAACGAGGCCGAGGGCTGCCTGCTGCAGACCCAGTGGCAAGGCGATCAGGTTGCCCAGGACGCGGGCCAGGACGTTCCACGGCGCAGGCAGGAACCGCCGCAGCAGCCCGCTGATCAGATGACCGCTGGCGAAGGTCCGGACCGCCTGTATGGCCATCCCCTCGGGGTCCAGCAGCGCACCGGTGACCATCCCCAGCGGGCGAACGCGGGTCTCGACCTGCAGCCTGGCGGAGCTGGAGCGCGCATCGCGGCAGTTCGTTCGCGCCGAGCGGGTGTACGAGGCCCTCGTCGACGTCGACGGGGGCTGCCAGCGAGCGGCCTGGGCGGTCGGGTGGTCAGCGGCTCCGATTGCCGACATGGTCGAAGTCGCCTGAGTCGACCAGCCGCAGCCTCGGGCAGGACTCCCCCGCCGTCGGCACCCAGTCCGCGAGCCAGTCCGGATCGAGTCCGCAGCAGGCTCAGCCGGGAGAAGCCCGAACCATCAACAACCAACGGGTCAGCCGTGACGGAACCGCAGGTCAGAGGGTCTCAGGCGCCGGCGACACGCCCGGCTACTGCTCGGCCTGGAACATCCAGTGCGTCTTTTCCAGCTCGGCGATGATCGCGATAAAGAGGTCCTGGGTCACCGGGTCGGCCGACTCGGTGGCGTCCATCCGGTCGCGGAACCGAGTGATCATCGGGGCGAGGCTCGACACGACGTAGGTGATGACCTTGTCGACCGCGACGTAGCCGACCTCGATCGGCTCGACCTTTGACTCCTTGGCGAGCGCCTCGGTCTGCCCGTTCGGGTTGACCCCGACGGCGATCGCCCGCTCGGCGATGGTGTCGGTGAACAACCGGGAGGAGTCGACGACCTCGTCGAGCGCCAGGTGGATGCTGCGGAAGTTTCGGCCGATGATGTTCCAGTGCGCCTGCTTGGCGATGAGCGAGAGCTCGATCAGATCAACCAGGGCGCCCTGCAGCGCCTCGCCGACGATTTTCTTGGCGTCTTCGGACAGCGGGCTCTTGATGGTGCTCACCTAGTGCTCCTTGTGATGGCGGTGGACAGTGACGCGTGAACCCGGCCAGCCGAACCCCCGCATGGGCAGCTTTGCCCCTCGGCGGCCGTGCTTACCCGTCAACCGCGAGGGCAACTGTCCGACGTACACCCAGACGGGGGGTCAGGCTGCGACGACGTCGACCGGACGGGCCATCGCCGCTGTCGGGCGCTCGGCGCCGACCGGTTCGAGCTGCGGGACATCGATCGGCATCGGGATGGGGATCGGCTGCGGCTCGATCACGGCGAGGGTCTCGCTGACCTCCCGTAGGACGTCGGACAGCCGAACGCCGAGGGCCCGGCAAATGCTGGCGAGCAGCTCCGACGAGGCTTCCTTCTGCCCGCGCTCGACCTCCGAGAGGTAGCCCAGGCTGACCCGTGCGGCCCCCGACACCTCACGCAGGGTGCGGCGCTGCCTGAGCCGGGTCTCCCGCAGGGAACTGCCCAGGAGGGTGCGCAGCACTGCCATCGCGTCCACCTCCAAGGTCCCCAAGCCATTCTCAGGCGCGGGGCCAACGTTACCCGCCTGCGCCCCACTGGGCACAACCATCGTGGCGGCTGGTCACTTCCGCGTCGTCAGCGCGCGCCGCAACAGGTCCAGGGCAGCAGTCACGGTGAGCAGCCGCACGCGGTCACGGTCACCGGGCAGGCGCACGGTCCGGACCTGGCTCCCGGACGGCCCGGCGAGCGCGCGCGGCGGTCGCCGCTGCCGAGTCGACACCTTCGGCCAGCACTCTTGCCACCGTTACTGTCACATCGACGCCGTCATCGGTCTCCAATTCCAGTCCAGCACCGCCG
>ENA-OFCI01000563-OFCI01000563.1-metagenomes-genome-assembly--contig:-NODE-563-length-21544-cov-3.631067_pt1 | contig 21544 bp, 18 predicted proteins | sample MGYA00153391_OFCI01 | MGnify analysis MGYA00153391
CGCCGAATCTGCCGGCCCTCCTTGCCGACGATCGGAGACATGCGGCTCACGCAGTCCGACGCGAGCGTCCCGCCGACCGTGCCCCAACCTGCCGTGACGAGCGAGGGAGGCATCAGCCCGTAAGGAGCGACCGCGCAGACGACGTCCCACCACGTCGCGCCCGCGCCTGTCTGGATGAAGTAGCCCTCGGTGTCGCGCTGGATGGATCCGATCTTCGAGAGCGCGGGGTCCGTCGTACGCATGATGATGTCGTCATTGAGCGACTGGATGTAGAGGGCCTGCCCTCCGCCACGCGGGGTGACGCGCCGCTTCTCCGCCGAGGCGGTCTTGAGAATGAGCTCGATGTCCTCGACGGACCCCGGGTGATAGACGGTCGCGGTGGCGCGGTGCACCTCGTCGAACGCGTAGACCTCGCAGCGCTCGGGCTTGAGCCTCGCGCCGTTCGGGATATTGAGCAGCTTCTTGTCATCCGCGGCCGAGCAGACGGGGCAGTCGGGGAGCCTGACGCACGCGGTCCCCAGCGCCGTCACCCCGAGCCCCACCAACAAATCCCGACGCCCCAAGTCTCTCATGCCTGAGGTACTTCACCCCATTTGGGGTGATGCATCAATCGTCGTGATCAGTGCACTTCGCGCATCAACCGTTTCGCCGGGAACGAGAGGACGCCGAGCAGCACCGCGCCCACGAGGCTCGAGACGACGAAGAGCGTGAAGTACGCGACTGGAGTGATCTTGCCCCACGACTCGCCGATGCTCCCGCCCGCGTACTGCGCGACCGAGCTGGAGAGGAGCCACACGCCCATGAAGAGCGAACCGAAGCGACGCGGCGCGAGCTTCGTGACCATCGAGAGACCGACAGGCGAGAGACACAGCTCGCCGAGCGTCGCGAACAAGTACGAGAGCAACAGCCAGATCGCCCCGACGCGACCGTCCTGACTCTTCTTTTCGAGAGATTCTATCGCGGTACGGAATTCCTTCGGCGCCGCGGCACCTTCGAGCGCGATGCGCGTGGGCGCGTCCATGGCCTTGGCGAACGTGATCACCCTCTTTGAAGGGTCGAAATGCACGCCGGCCTTTCCCTCGGTCTCGGCGTCGAGGGGCCAGACGAACTCGTCTACCTTCACCTCGTACGTGACGACGTTCGCCAGCGAAGCGTCTTGAGTTTTCTTTTCGAGCGAAGCGACGTCTTTGACGTAGCTCCCAGGCGATGCGGTCTTCAAGAGCTCGGCGACGACGTAGTGCGGGAGCACGCCGCTAACCGTGAGGGTCTTCTGCGCGGGGTTCACGACGAGCCGATGCGCATCGACTGCCTCACACGTCTTCTTCTCATCATCGCATACGGAGACGCTCGAATCGCTGCCGTCGGGAGCCGCGTCGATGACGAAGTGCGCGATCACGAACGGAAGGACCCGTCTGGTGCGCGTGTAAAGGTAGCCGAACAGCAATCCCATCAGGAAGTTGCCGACGAAGGCACCGAAGCCCTGGTAGAGGTGATAACTGCCGCGCAGGATCGCCGCCGACACGATGATCCGCCATCGTCCCCAGCCGAGCTGCCCCAGCCGCTCGAACAGGTAGCCCAGGATGACGACCTCCTCCTGGAGTCCGGCGCGCAACGCAGAGAAGAGCAGCACGGGGACAGTCCACCAGTGCGCGGCCAGGCCGGCCGCGTCCACCGTAAGCCCGATTCCCAGGGCTCGGCCGCCGAGGTAGAGGGCGATCCCGGGGATGCCAATCGCGAGAGCGAGCACCAGTCCGCGCCACGTGTCTCCGAGAGGGTGCCGACTGTCGATACCGAGTCGTGTGAGATGCGGTGCCGTGCGGTTCCAGAGCAAGAAGCATACGAGCACCACAGGTGCCAGGGCGAAGACCAGGCCAAGCAGTTGATAGATGAGGTCGAAGAGCTCGCGATTGTTGAGGGTCGGGTTCAGCGTGGTGGTCTGGGCGGAGAGCGGAGTGCTGCGAGTCACGCTGTCGATGAGCGAGACGATGGAGTAGATCGCGGACTGCCCGAGTCCGAGAGCGAGCACGATGGCGATCTCCGACCAAAGCCGTCCCCGCAATGGAGACTCGAACTCGCCGGAGGGACTCGACACACCCGGCAGACCCACGTGGAGATGTTACGTGGGTTCAGGAGAATTTCATGTGAGACTCAGCAATCCGCGCAGCAAACCATAGATCTGCGCGTGAATCGTGCACGGTGCACTCATCGACGCAAGATTCCTCACACATCCTTGCCGCCATGTAACAATTTCTCTCTCGGTTTTGTGACTTGAGCCCCTCCTGATTAGAGTCAGGGATACTGCGAGCGTTGCAAGAATGACATTCGCCTGTCCCAGGAGGAAATCTGTGCTCGCAGCGGCCACCACGAATCTGCCCCGCGCGGGCTCTTGATAGGGGTCTGACATGTCGACATTGCCTCCGGGGGGGTTCCAAGCTGAAGTGACGGCGAACCAGACTACGTTCGCTACTCCGGCCGAGGACGGAGTTGCGGCGTCCATTGGAATTACCAGCCGGACCCCTGCTCAGCTCGCCTGGAAACGCTTTCGTTCAGATCGCAAGACGATGGCCGCCGCTGTCATCGTCGCGATCTATGTAGTGCTCGCGCTCCTGGCTCCGGTGCTTGTTGCCGCCGGCGTGCTTGATCCCTACCTCACACACCAAAATCTCATCGACAGCAACGGATTGCCGGTCGGCAGTTTCGGCGGGATCAGTGCCGCGCATCCACTCGGTGTCGAGCCCGGCATCGGTCGCGACACTCTGAGCCGGATCTGGCTCGGACTGAGTCTTTCCCTGTTCATTTCGGCATCCGCCGCTGTCTTCGCGATCGTGGTGGGGGTCGTGCTCGGAATCATCGCGGGAATGAGCCGTCGCTGGGCCGACACACTCATCGGTCGGCTGGTCGACCTCGTGCTGTGCTTTCCGCAGACGCTGATGCTGCTCGCGCTGTCCGGGTTGGTGGTGACCTGGTTGACGGGCACGCTGCGCATTCCGTCAGGGACCACTGCACAGGCGACCTACGTGATTTTTGTTCTCGGCATCTTCGGGTGGCCGTCCGTGACGCGTATCATCCGTGGCCAGGTCCTGAGCCTGCGCGAGCGCGAGTTCATCGATGCTGCGCGCCTGATCGGGGCGAGTAATGGCCGCTTGTACTTCAAGGAGGTGCTGCCCAACCTCTGGGCGCCAATCCTGGTTCAGTTCACGTTGATTCTTCCGGCCTACGTTTCCGCCGAAGCAGCCCTGTCGTATCTCGGTATCTCGGTCAAAGTGCCGACCCCGACGCTTGGTAACATCCTCTCGGCGTCAATTCAGTACGGTTCGAGCGACTTCCTGTACTTCATCGCACCTGCGTTTTTGCTCGTGCTCGTCGTCGTCTCATTCAACCTGCTCGGCGATGGCCTCCGGGATGCGCTCGACCCCCGGACCCAACGGTGAGCGGTATCGCCCTCAGCCTCCGCGACGCACTGTCGCGGTTCGGACGCGCGCACAGCACGTCACACCCAACACCAAGGAGAATCTCACAATGATGGAGAAGTTGTTGTTGCGAGCCGGAGCGGTAGCCCTCACTGGGGTCGTCGCTGTTTCACTCGCTGCATGTTCGAGCGGCGGAGCCGCTCCGGCCAAAACCTCATCGGCCCAAAAGGGGGGAACGCTCACCTCGCTTGACGTCACCGGCGAGTACTCCGGTACCGACCCCGTGGGTGTCTATCTCGGCGTGGAAATTGCGAACTTCCGACGCCTCGTGTACCGAGGCCTGACCGCGCTACCGATCACCGCGGAAAAGAACCCGAAGGTCGTACCGGACCTGGCCACCGACACGGGAACCACGAAAGACCAGGGTAAGACTTGGAGCTTCACGCTCAAGAAGGGTCTCAAGTGGCAGGACGGCAAGGAGATCACATGTGCCGACCTGCAGTACGGCCTGTCTCGCTCCTACGACGCATCATTGGTCGCGGCTGGTGGTGGCGTCGGCCTGACCTACTTCGGTGACGGCAGCTACAACCTGATCGATCCCTCCGACCCGAGCTATAAGCTGGCGACCGAGTACACCGGGCCGCTGACGGGCAAGGCCGAATCGCAGGCGCACTTCGAGAAGGCAGCTTCCTGCTCGGGTAAGACGATCACGTACCACTTCCAGAATGCCTGGGCTGACTTCCCGACGGCCGCTGCAGCGCTGTTCTCCACGGACCCGTACGAGAAGTCGTTCGAAAAGGGCACTGCGAACCTGTTCACTGTCAACTCGAACGGCCCTTACAAGCTGAAGGGTTCGACCTTCGACCAAAACGCTGGTGGCACCTTCGAGCGCAACTCGGCGTACAGCGCATCGACCGACAGCCCGGACGTGCGCAAGGCACTCCCGGACATCGTCAAGTTGGAGTTCGTGGACAGTCCCGAGACGATCACGGAGCGTCTCATTGCAGACTCGGGAACCGACCAGGCGGCCTACTCGCCGCTGAATATCCCGTCGGACAAGTACTCCCAGATCACCCCGGATCTCTCCAGCCGGGTCAAGACCAGCACCTCCCCGTACACCCGCTTCCTCGAAATCAACTCGAAGACGATCACGGACCCCGACGTGCGGAACGCGCTCATCGCGGCGACGGATAAAGCCGGAGTGGTCAAGGCGTCGGGTGGTTCCAAGTGGGGAACTGCGAACGGAACCACCGTCTCGTCGGCGATCCCTGGGTTCCAGGAGACCGCGCTGAACAAGATCAATCCGAGCGGGGACATCAACAAGGCCAAGAAGCTGCTCGCGGGCAAGACACCCGAAATCCGCTACGCCTTCCCTGACACCTCGACGGTCGCCGAGCAGGTCGCAGCTGTTCTCCAGCAGGGCTGGGAGAAGGCCGGTTTCAAGGTGACGCTGGTTCCGATAGCGAAGGACGCCAAGCCCGGCTACTACGTCCAGGTAGGAACCGATCCGAAGCCGATCGATGCGTTCTTCGCCGGATGGGCCGCTGACTGGCCTTCGCTGTTCGCGGTCATTCCGCCGATCGTGCAGTCGAACCCGAAGGGCGCCACGTTCGGCGTCGGCTTCAACTACGGGTTCTATAGCAACTCGAAAGTGGACGGCCTAATCAAGCAGGCGAATAACGCCACCGACCCGACCAAGCAGCAGAAGTTGCTCAACGAGGCCAACGAGGCGGCAGCCGCAGACGGGGCGTTCGTGCCCCTGGCAAACCAGAACAACTACTACATCTACGGGTCGAAGGTGGGCGGGTTCCTTCCGGACGTCGCATCCAGCTACTACCCCGACCTCGGCGGAATGTACGTCAAGAAGTAAGTAGCAGCATCTGAAACAGGGTGGGCGCGCCACGGTGCGCCCACCCTATTCCCCGAGACAGAAAAGCAAACTTCCACGTGATCGCTTTCGCCATCCGCCGTATCCTCGTCGGCATCGTCCTCCTGCTGGCGATGGTCCTCGTGGTATTCGTACTTTTTTTCGCTGCAGGTAACCCGGCTCGCGATGTGTGCGGCAAATACTGCACCCCACAGAAGCTCGCCAATATCACCCAGGTCTACGGCTACGACAAGCCGATCACCTATCAGTTCGGGCAATTCGTCAAGGGCCTTGCGGTCGGCCGTGATTATCCCGTGGATGACAAGTACCGCGAAGCGCTTCAGAAGTCGAATCCCAGCCTCGTCATTCACTGCGACGCACCATGCCTCGGCTACTCACTGCGCAGCGCCATCACGGTAAATGATGCGATCGCGAAGTACGCTCCGGTCACGATATCCATCGCCGTCTATGCATTCATCATCTGGATTGTCTTTGGGGTGCTCTTCGGCGTGATCGCGGCGGTGTTCAAGGGCAAATGGCTGGACCGCGTCATCGTTGGGGTGACCTTGGTGGTGTACGCGTTACCAACGTTCTTTGTCGGCACCTTCTTGCTTCAGTTCATCGCAATTCGCTGGAAGCTCTTCCCGTATCCTCGCTACGTCTCGATCGCCGACGGCGGTGTGTTCAACTGGCTGATCGGTTTGACTCTGCCAGCGATGACGCTTGCCCTCTTCTACATGGCTGCGTACGTGCGGATCACCCGAGCCTTCGTGCTCGAGTCGCTCTCTGAGGACTACATCCGCACCGCGCGGGCGAAGGGCTTGACCGAGCGAGTAGTGCTCTTCAAACACGGGTTACGAGCCGCGCTCACGCCGCTCTTGTCGATGGCGGGACTCGACTTTGCGGCCCTCTTAGCTGGCGCGGTCATCACCGAGGCTGTGTTCAGCTACCAAGGGCTCGGCTTGCTCGCCGTCATCTCAAACCGGAACTCGGACCTTCCCATCCTGATCGGTCTTGTCATCGTGGCGGGTGCGGCTGTGCTCGCGGCGAACATTATCGTCGACATCCTCTACGCCTTCGTCGACCCGCGCGTTCGCCTCAGTTAGGGCAGAAATAATTATGAGCAGAGCATTCCTGTCCGTCGAGAACCTCTCGGTCAATTTTCCGACGTCCGACGGAATCGTTCGTGCCACGGACGACCTGTCGTACACGCTCGAGCGCGGCCAAACGCTGGGCATCGTGGGCGAATCCGGTTCGGGCAAGTCCGTGTCGTCCTCCGCCATCCTCGGTCTGCATCGCAATACGAACGCGCACGTCAGCGGCGCGATCTGGTTCGGTGGCACGAATCTCCTCGCCCTCAGCGATGACGAGATGCGGGAGCGTCGCGGCAAAGAAGTCGCCATGATCTTCCAGGATCCGCTGTCCGCCCTGCACCCCTATTACCGCGTCGGCGATCAAATCTCCGAGGCGCACCTCGCGCACAACCGTGTTTCGAAACGTGCGGCGCGGGCGCGGACGATTGAGATGCTGGCCCGCGTGGGAATCCCGCAGCCGGATCGTCGTGTCGACGATTACCCTCACCAGTTCTCGGGCGGCATGCGCCAGCGCGTGATGATTGCGATGGCCCTGATCAACGACCCGGTGCTGCTGATCGCGGATGAGCCGACCACCGCGCTGGACGTCACGGTCCAGGCGCAGATTCTCGATTTGCTGCAGGATCTGCAGAAAGAGTTCGACACTGCGCTGATCATGATCACGCACGACCTTGGCGTAATCGCCGAAATTGCAGACGATGTGCTCGTGATGTACGCGGGTCGCGCAGTCGAATACGGCTCGGCTCGCGCACTGTTGAGTCAGCCCGCGATGCCGTACACCTGGGGTCTCATCCAGTCGATCCCAGATGTCAGTCGCTCGGTCGACCTGCCCTTGCGGCCGATCCCCGGCAACCCGCCGAGCTTGCTCAACCAGCCCGCGGGCTGCCCGTTTTACGCGCGCTGCGACTACTCGAAGTTCGTGGCGGATAACCGATGCGCGACCGAGCTGCCGGAGCTCGCCCCCGCGTCCTACGGGCATCTCAAGCGGTGCCACCTGAAGGAAGAATTGTCCGTTTACGATACCCAGCTCGCCGTCGTCGAAACTGGAGCCAACTAATGGCAACTCCTCTCCTCGAGGTCAAGGACCTCGTCATGCACTTTCCTGTCAAATCCCGGAGCGTGATCTCGCGCACCGTCGGCCATGTGAAAGCGGTCGACGGCGTCTCGTTCACGGTCGCAGCCGGGCAATCTCTCGGCCTGGTGGGCGAATCCGGATGCGGTAAGACAACAACTGGTCGCCTCATCACTCGGCTCCAGAAGCCCACGAGCGGGCAGATCCTTTTCGAAGGTCGGGACATCGCTCAAGCGGGACCGCGCGTGCTCAAGCCGCTGCGCCGCGAAATCCAAATGATCTTCCAGGACCCGTACACCTCGCTCAATCCCCGCCAGACGGTCGGAGAGATCGTGGGGGCACCTCTGGTGATTCACAAGCTGGTGCCTTCGAACAAGCGCCTGTCGCATGTTCAGGAGCTGCTCGAGGTCGTTGGGCTTAATCCCGAGCACTACAACCGGTACCCACACGAGTTCTCGGGCGGTCAGCGTCAGCGTATCGGTATCGCGCGGGCTCTCACCCTTCAGCCCAAGCTACTGGTGGCGGACGAGCCGGTCTCCGCGCTCGATGTGTCGATTCAGGCTCAGGTCATCAACCTCATGCAGGATCTGCAGCGCGAGTTCAACATTGCGTTTCTCTTCATTGCACATGACCTCTCGATCGTGCGGCATTTCTGCCCCGAGATCGCGGTCATGTACCTCGGCAAGATCGTCGAGAAGGCGCCGCGTGAGGAACTCTATGAGCACCCGAAGCACCCGTATACGAAGGCGCTTCTCTCGGCGGTGCCGAATATCGAGCAAGCGATACTAGGCGGCCGTCGGGAGCGCATCCGTCTTTCGGGAGACGTTCCATCGCCGATCAATCCGCCGTCCGGGTGCCGCTTCCGCACCCGGTGTTGGAAGGCGCAAGATATTTGTGCGACCGAGGAGCCGCTCCTGCGGAGGGTGGGCGCGGGCGCAGACGAGGCTGCCTGCCATTTTCCCGAGCAATAAACCAGTGGCGCGTCCGGGCTCAGCTCCTCGCTACACCTTTCGGGCGGCATCGGCCGTCATCACCTTCTGGGTGGGTATCGCAGCGCTCGTCGTCATCGTCGGGAGTCCGGTCGTGAATCGGGACTGGAGCGTTCTCGGCTTCACCCTCGGTCCTTCGCTAGTGCTTGCGTGGCTGCTCTGGATTGCCCTCTATCGTCCGGCGGTGCACTACGACGACGCCCGCGTCGTCGTAGTCAACATCGGGCGTCGGCACGTGCTCCCATGGGGGCATGTCACCAACGTGCGGCAGGGGATCGGCATGATCTTCGAACTGGACGCCAGCAAGCCGGTCGTCGCCTACGGCGTGCCCGCTCCGCGTCAAGCCGGCAACATCGCGAGCACCATCGATCGGCGCACCCGGCCAGCTTTCGACCTCAACCGGGATGCGGATCTGCTTGACGGAGTCCGACGCTCGGCGACTCCGAGTTCCGACCCCGTCGTATCGAGGTGGGAAGTGGTGCCACTGTCGATCGGAGCAGTACTGGTGGTCGGTCTCATTATCGAGGTCGCCCTCGGTCTTTAGATGCGCGGTCTTCTCGGCAGCGAGTTGGGAATCATTTTCCAGGATCCGCTATCGTCACTGCACCCGTTCTATTCGATCGGTGCGCAGATCAGCGGGGTCTACCTGGTTCACAACAGGGTTTTGAAGCGCGACGCGCGAGTCGAAGCGATCCGGATGCTCGACAAGGGTGCTCATTGGTAAGCCGCGGCTGCTCGTTGCCGACGTGCCGATGACCGCGCTCGATGTGACCGTGCAGGCTCAGATTCTCGAGCTGATCAAGGAACTGCACTCCGCCGTGATTTCGATCACGCAAGATAGCGGTGTTGGTGCGGAGACCTGCGACACGGCACGGGTCATATAGGGCGGGCAGTGCGTGGAGGATGGGCCTGTCGATGAGCTTTTTATACGCCGGAAATGCCCTACACCTGGTGACTGCTCCGCTCCATGCCGAGAATGGACCGGGACAGTCAGACCAGGCTCACGCCGATACCCGGTCAGCTGCCGTCGCTGATCAACGTCCCGACGGGCTGCGTCTTCAACATCCAGTGCCCGGGGTCTCGAAGTATTTCCCGGGTGGGGACAGCGGGCTTTTCGGCCGCGGTGGTGAGTAGATCAAAGCGGATTACTGATGCGGTAAATCCAGCACCGGTCGCGTTATCAGCGAACTACTCGAACCCAGGTCTGGTGAGATCAGCTTCAAGGGGCGGGATAGCGCCGGCCTCAAGCCGCGGGAAATGAAGTCCCATCGGAGCGGCGGGACCGCATTCTTCCCACTCGGCCTACCGAGCCCGAGTAATCCGCTATCGGGCTGTGTTTTTCACACCCGCTGCCCCACCTACGCGCCGGCATTGGAGGAGAAGTCGCCGGGACGCCAGGTCAATTGTCACTGTGCGGCTTTGCGGCTTCGCGAGCCGGCCTGACGGCGCTACTGAAAACGGTGCCGCAGAAGATCCTCGATGAGCTGATCGTGCCGCTGCAATTCGCTGGCCGATTCGCAGGTCTTCTTTCCCAGGAAGACCGACCACGTGACATCCGTGGGAAGGAACGGCTCGAGCGAATACGCCACCGTGAACATCGAGGAGGCGAAGGTGATGCTCGCCCGGGTGGGGGCGGTGAACCCGGGGGTCTGCGCCCTGTTTGATCCGTCCAATCCGCGTCTCGTCGCCGGATACACGACGATCAAGACCTCGGCGCCGCTCGCGGTCAGCAGCTCGGCATCCTGCAGAAAATCGACGCGGTGGTCTGGGCGGATGGCTACGGGGTTCCGCTCTGCCAGTTTCCGGCGGTCACCGCACTCAACAACCACGTGACGGGAGCCTCGCCGTAACCGATCTGGCCGAACCTGCTGTGGAATGTCTGGGACTGATCGCCGGTTGATCAAGAGGCGGCCAGGATCCGATCCCTGCAGAGGGAGCCTGCACGAGGTAGACTAGGCAGTGCGGAGCACCACTGACGTGATTCTGCCGTCACGATTGCACCCGAATGCGGTTCTCCCGCACGGCGGTTCTGTTGCTGGCCTCCCTCCTTCTCGAGACAAATCTGGACGTATACCTATGGCAATCGCCACCCGTAATGACCTGCGCAACGTAGCGATCGTCGCTCACGTCGACCATGGCAAGACCACGCTCGTTGATGCGATGCTGCGCCAGACCAACTCCTTCGCAGCGCACGCGCATCTCGAAGAACGCGCAATGGACTCGAATGATCTCGAGCGCGAAAAGGGCATCACAATCCTCGCGAAGAACACCGCGGTCTCCTACTCCGGCGTCCACGCCACCGATGGCCCGATCACCATCAACGTGATCGACACCCCCGGCCACGCCGACTTCGGCGGAGAGGTCGAACGCGGCCTCAGCATGGTCGACGGCGTCGTTCTGCTCGTCGACGCGAGCGAGGGCCCGCTGCCGCAGACCCGTTTCGTGCTGCGCAAGGCACTCGAGTCGAACCTGCCCGTCATCCTGCTCGTGAACAAGACGGACCGTCCGGATGCCCGCATCGACGAGGTCGTCACCGAGAGCCAGGACCTCCTGCTCGGCCTGGCCAGCGACATGTCTGACGACTATCCCGACCTCGACCTCGACGCGATCCTCAACGTGCCGATCGTCTACGCCTCCGGACGCAACGGAGCCGCCAGCTGGAATAAGCCCGAGAACGGCACGCTGCCCGACAACGAGGACCTCGAGCCGCTGTTCGACGCGATCCTTCAGCACATCCCTGCGCCGCGCTTCGACGACGAGCACCCTCTGCAGGCGCACGTCACCAACCTCGACGCTTCCCCGTTCCTCGGTCGCCTTGCCCTGCTGCGTGTCTTCAACGGCACCATCAAGAAGGGCCAGACCGTCGCCTGGGTCAAGCACGACGGATCCGTGCACAATGTCAAGGTCACCGAGCTGCTCATCACGCGTGCCCTCGACCGTTTCCCGACCGAATCCGCGGGGCCAGGGGACATTGTCGCCGTCGCCGGCTTCGAGGACATCACGATCGGTGAGACGCTCGCCGATCCCAATGACGTACGCCCGCTGCCGACCATCACGGTCGACGACCCGGCCATCTCGATGACCATCGGCACCAACACCAGCCCGATGATCGGCAAGGTCAAGGGCCACAAACTCACCTCCCGAATGGTGAAGGACCGCCTCGACCGCGAGCTGGTCGGTAACGTGTCGATCAAACTCGTCGACATCGGACGCCCGGATGCCTGGGAGGTTCAGGGCCGTGGCGAATTGGCCCTCGCCATCCTCGTCGAGCAGATGCGACGCGAAGGCTTCGAGCTCACCGTCGGCAAGCCGCAGGTGGTCGTCAAGCGGGTCGACGGCAAGATTCACGAGCCCTTCGAGCACCTCACTACGGATGCCCCGGAGGAGTACCTCGGCGCCATCACGCAGCTCCTCGCCTCGCGCAAGGGCCGCATGGAAGGCATGTCGAACCATGGCACCGGCTGGGTTCGCATGGAGTTCGTCGTGCCGTCTCGCGGACTGATCGGCTTCCGCACCGAATTCCTCACCATCACCCGCGGGTCGGGCATCGCCAATGCCGTATCGCACGGCTATGAGCAGTGGGCCGGCGAGATCACCACACGCGTGAACGGCTCGATCGTGGCCGACCGCGCCGGTGTCGCCACCCCGTTCGCCATGGTGGCCCTTCAGGAGCGCATGTCGTTCTTCGTCGAGCCGACCCAGGAGGTCTACGAGGGCATGGTTGTCGGTGAGAATTCGCGAGCCGACGACATGGATGTGAACATCACCAAGGAAAAGCAGCTCACCAACATGCGCCAGTCCACCTCGGACACGTTCGAGCGGATGACGCCGTCGCGCAAGCTCACGCTCGAGGAGTGCCTCGAGTTCGCCCGCGAAGACGAGTGCGTCGAAGTGACCCCGGAGTTCGTGCGCATCCGCAAGGTCGAGCTCGCTGCCGGTGACCGCGCCCGCCGCGTGTCGCGCCTGAAGAAGCAGAACGCGTAACTGCACTTGGGTGAGACATGTCCCCGGCCTTAGGCTGAAGGCATGTCTCACTTGGTTAAGCGCATCGCGGTTCCCATTGCCCTCGCGCTGGCACTGCTGGCGGGCCCGGCGCTTGCTGGATGCTCGGTACAGAACCTCGTTCACGATGTCACCGGGGGCAAAGTAGACGTTCCGGGAAAGAGCGTGCCGAAGGATTTCCCGGGCGAGGTGCCGCTTTCCTCCGGCGAGGTGCTTTCCGGCGCCGGGGTGGGAGACGCGAAATCGAAGATCTGGAACGTGAGCGTGCGCGCCAAGGGCAACACGGCGATCGATGAGGTGCTCACGACACTCACCTCCGCGGGCTTCACCTGCAAGACGCTGACCGCGACCACGGCAGACGGTGGTGCACTCGTCGGCGACAAGGGCAAGCTCAACGTTGCCGTCGTCGAGATCAAGGACGACAAGGGCTTCGTGCTCAACTACACCGTCACCAGGGGCGACGGCAAGTAGACCCGATCATTCCAGCGGCACTGCGCCCCGTTCGTTTCTCCACCCGATTCGTGGGTATCGCGAAGTCGCCCGGCGCCCGATGTCAGCCCGGCATCCTCTCTGGGGTAAATTCGGCAGGTGGAATCAGATCGCAATACCGGTGACCCCTTCCCGGTCGAGCGCGTGCTCTTCGTTCACGCACACCCCGACGACGAGAGCATCACGACCGGTGGCACGATGGCGCTGTTGGTCGAGCGAGGGTCGCAGGTCACGCTTGTCACCTGCACGCGCGGCGAACGGGGGGAGGTAATCCCTGCCGATCTGGCCGGGCTCGAAGGAGACGGGGCCGCCCTCGCCACCGTTCGCACGGAGGAGTTGGCAACAGCGCTAGCGGCACTCGGCGTCGTCGATCATCGCTTCCTCGGCGACCCCGATGCCCGCTGGATTGAACGCGAGCCGCGACGCTACACGGACTCCGGCATGCGCTGGGGAGATAACGGTGCCGAACCCGCTGAGTCTCTCGCGCCGGACGCCTTTTGCGCCGCAGATTTCGGGGAGGTTGCCGCCGATCTGGCGGCAGTGATCGACGCCGTGAAGCCGGGGGCTGTGATCAGCTACGACTCTCATGGTGGCTATGGGCATCCGGATCACGTCAGGGCGCACGCCGCCGCCCGGCGCGCTGCCGATGTCATGGGAGTTCCGTTCTGGACTGTCGACACCGATGTCGAAAGCTCGTCCCTGCGCGTCGACATCTCAGCCGTGCTCGATCGCAAGACCGCAGCACTCGCCGCTCATCGCACCCAGATCGTGGTCGCGGGGGACCGGTTCTCGCTGTCGAGCGGGCCCAGCCGCCCGATCGACCGCACGGAGGGCTTCACGCGTCTCCACGCCGCAGCGCCGGGCGCGGTGCCATGGAAAGACCAGGGCGTGGCGATCAGGGGTGCCGCGTGGGTTCTCTCCGCCATCGTGGGGGCGTCGCTCGGCGGGGTCGCGGTGGTCAACCACCAGTTCGCGCCGCAGATTCTCGGTGGCACGCCACCGGTCGGGGTCATCATCTCCTTGCTCATCATCGCCGCGCTGCTGGTCGGTCTCCGCATCGTCTTCTCCGGGCGTGCAGAGACCGGATGCGCCGCTGCGGGGCTCCTTGTCGCCATCGGCCTGCTCTCGGTGCGATCGACCGGGGGGTCGGTGCTCGTGCCAGCCAACGCGGCCGGGTACGCCCTCACTTACGGTTCTCTCGTGATCGCGGGTCTCGTGCTCGCGTGGCCGAAGTTCGGTACCTTTTCGCGGGATAGGCTGGGATTCAGGACTGAATCGAAAGGATCGACCCGAACGTGACATATGTCATCGCCCTCCCGTGTGTGGATGTCAAAGATCGAGCGTGCATTGACGAATGTCCCGTCGATTGCATTTACGAGGGTGACCGCATGCTCTACATCCACCCCGATGAATGCGTCGACTGCGGCGCGTGTGAGCCGGTCTGCCCGGTCGAGGCTATCTATTACGAAGACGACGTACCGGAGCAGTGGGCCGAGTACTACAAGGCGAACGTAGAGTTTTTTGACGACGTCGGCTCCCCGGGCGGAGCGGCGAAGATCGGCGTGATCCACAAGGATCACCCCATTATCACCGCACTTCCACCCCAGGTTCCCGCGGCGTAGCGGTGGCCTTCAGCCTGCCCGACTGGCCCTGGGATGCCCTCGCACCTTATGCGGCTCGGGCCAGGGCGCATCCACAGGGTGTAATCGACCTGTCCGTCGGATCCCCTGTCGATCCGACTCCAGCGATCATCCGGGAGTCGCTCTCGGCGGCGACGGATGCCCACTCCTATCCGCTGACCGCCGGAACTCCGGCACTCGCCGAAGCGATCGTCGACTGGTTCGGTCGTCGTCGAGGGGTCGGAGACCTCAGCGTCGCAAACGTGATGCCGACGATCGGCTCGAAGGAGTTCATCGCCGGGCTCGCACTCTGGCTTGGGCTCGGCCCGGGGGACATTGTGGTGCAGCCCTCCCTTGCCTATCCCACCTACGCGGTTGGCGCTGCGCTCGTGGGCGCAACCGTTGTTTCGAGCGATGATCCGGCCGAGTGGCCGGAAAGCACGCGGCTCATCTGGATCAACAGCCCCGGTAATCCGGACGGACGCATCCTCTCGGTGGAGCAGCTGGCCGCGGCAGTCGCCCGTGCGCGCGAAATCGGTGCCGTCATCGCCAGTGACGAATGTTACGCCGAGCTCGGCTGGGACGACGAGTTCGACGCGACTGCGACTCCGAGCATCCTCGATCCTCGGGTCACCGCGGGGGATCACGCCTCAGTGCTGTGCGTCTGCTCGCTCAGCAAGCAGTCAAACCTCGCGGGTTACCGTGCCGGCTTCGTGGCGGGCTCCAGTGGTCTCATCGGGAGGTTGCTCACAGTGCGCAAGCATCTCGGCATCGTTCCGCCAGCGCCCATCCAGGCGGCGATGATCACCGCCTTGGGTGACGACATCCACGTGCGTACCCAGAAAGCCCTGTATCGCTCACGGCGGGACCGTCTCCGGCCCGCGCTCGAACGCGCCGGATTGCGCATCGAGCACAGTGAAGGTGGCCTCTATCTCTGGGCCACATCGGGGCAAGACGCGTGGGCCACGGTGGGTCACCTGGCCGATCTCGGTATCCTCGTCGTGCCTGGCACGTTTTATGGGGCAGGGACGTCGCAGCACGTGCGGGTGGCCCTCACCGCCTCCGACTCAGCGATCGATTCGGCCGTGGATCGGCTGGCCTCCGCCCAGTTTTAGCGTCTCCCTCTAATTAACGGACTAATTCCTTGGTTGATGCGGCTGTCGACTCCGGTGCCAACCCTGTGGCGGGAGCCAATTAGGCTGTAGTCGTGAACGCTGCCGCCAATGACCCTGCCGCCGACAAGGCCACCCTCCACTTTCCGGGCGGTACCGCCGAGTTCCCGGTTGTGATGAGTGTGGATGGCGCATCGGCGATCGACATCTCTACGTTTACGCGCCAAACGGGGTACACGACTCTCGACCAGGGCTTCGTCAATACTTCGGCAACAAAGAGCGCGATCACCTACATCGATGGCGAGAAGGGCATCCTGCGGTATCGCGGTTACGCGATCGAAGATGTCGCCGCCAACTCCACCTATCTCGAAGTGGCCTGGCTGCTCATCTACGGCCAGCTGCCTTCTGTCTCGGAGCTCGAGGAGTTCGAGGACCGCGTGCGTCGCCACACCCTCCTGCACGAAGACCTGCGCCGCTTCTTCGACGCCCTCCCGCTCAATGCCCACCCGATGTCCGTGCTGTCGAGCGCTGTCTCGGCCCTTTCCACGTTTTATGAAGACTCGCTGAGCGTGCACGACCCGGAGCAGGTCGAGCTGTCCACCATCCGTCTGTTGGCCAAACTGCCGGTCATTGCGGCCTACGCCCACAAGAAGAGCCTCGGCCAGGCGTTTCTCTACCCGGACAACTCGCTGAACTTCACCGATAACTTCCTCAAACTCAACTTCGGCACGATGGCAGAGCCGTATGAGGTAAACCCGGTGGTAGCGAAGGCGCTCGAGCGACTGCTCATCCTGCACGAGGACCACGAACAGAACGCGTCCACCTCCACGGTGCGACTGGTCGGCTCGACCGAGGCCAATATGTTTGCGTCCATCTCGGCCGGTATCAACGCCCTCTATGGCCCGCTGCATGGTGGGGCCAACGAGGCCGTGCTCAAAATGCTCGGTGAGATCAAGGAGTCGGGCGAGTCGGTGGAGAAGTTCGTCGAGCGCGTCAAAAACAAGGAAGAGGGCATCCGCCTAATGGGCTTTGGCCACCGGGTGTACAAGAACTTCGACCCTCGCGCCAGGCTCGTCAAGGAAAGCGCAGACGAGGTGCTTGCTGCCCTTGGTGTGAAGGATGACCTGCTCGACATTGCCAAGGAACTCGAGGCCGTCGCCCTTGCCGACGACTACTTCATCGAGCGCAAGCTTTACCCCAACGTCGACTTCTACACCGGCGTGATCTACAAGGCCATGGGATTCCCGCCGCGGATGTTTACCGTGCTCTTCGCGATCGGGCGCCTGCCCGGCTGGATCGCACACTGGCGTGAAATGAACAATGACCCGTCCACCAAGATTGGTCGCCCGCAGCAGCTCTACGTGGGAGAGCCGCGCCGGGACTGGCCAGCGCGCTAGGAGTCTGTGCGTCTGTCGCTTCATGCTCTCCCGCGGCCCCGGATGCCCCGCACGCTGTGAGCCTGGTGCGCGCCGTTGCGCTGTATTCCGTCGCAACTGTCGCCGTCGTGATCGGCGCCGTGCGCTCGCGCTGTTTCGCTCGGCGTCGTTGCGCTCGGCGTCGTTGCGCTCGCGTCGTTGCGCTCGGCCTGTTGCAAATGCAGGATGGCACGAGACAGCTGCGGCTGGTGAGCCTCATCCGCCCCACCAGTCACACGGCATCCTGCATTTCACACTGCACACGTGACGGCCGGCCTTCGAACCGGCGCATGTCTGACCGTTTTCTAGGCGTGCAGGCGGTGATCCCCGTGGCCGACCGCGGCAAGGATCGCCGCCTCGACCGAGGGCCAGTTGTGCATTACCTGGCTGTAGCTGAAGTGCAGCACCCGGTAGCCGAGTGCAGTGAGCCGCGCGTCCCGGATCCGATCCCGTTCGAATGCCGACGGGTCTGAGTGGTGCTCTCGACCGTCGACTTCCACGACGAGTCTCTCGCCGATCATCAGGTCCACACGCAGCCCCGGTGCAAGTGTCACTTGAATTCGCACGCGCAATCCCACTGCACGGCATCGAAACCGACTGAGGGACTCGATAATCGATTCGGATCGCCCGTCGACATCCGCCAGTTGTAACCGAAGTCTCAGAGGTAGGTTCGCCAATTCACGCAACCACGCTCCACGACTGATCAGGCCCGCATGAAGCGCACTATCGACCGCTGCCACGACGTATTCGGGTGATTCGCAATGGCACATGTCAAGGAGGCAAGTCAACGGTGACTCCACGAATGCGCTTCCCGCGCGGGGAGGTCGCCAGTGGATGACAGCGTCAGCTTTGGGCGTGAGTCGGCGACCCATGTCGGAAGGGTCACGAAGACGGGATGCAGTGGGGGAAACGGCAATGTGAATTACCCCGGTTGAGCGCATCGAGAGGCCGAAAAAGGCCGCACCGCTCACGCAGGTGAGTCGCCCACCCACACGCCACGCCGCGAGGTTGTCCGTGGGCTCGAATGACGAGGCATACCACCCTTGCCGCACGCGCACGATCGTGCCCCGGTGAACAGCTGCTGCCAGGGCGCGGCCGGTCCATCCCATTCGGAGGAGTCGGAAGGTGGGTGCCACTCCGCCGAGTGAACGAATGCAGGCGAGGAGTTCCATGAAGACGAGAGTGGGGTGCTTGCGTGCCCTTCTTCATTCGGCGCGGGATATCTGTGGAGAGCCTGCTTTCACCAAGATTGGGGGAGGAGCCGTCGTTGGTTCAATTTCGTGCAGGGCGAGCAAGTGCAGGCATGCAGGCATTGCAGGCACGCGGGCATGCAGGCGTGCAGGCGTGCAGGCGCGCAGGCATGCAGGCACGCGGGCGTGCAGGCACGCGGGCGTGCAGGCGTGCAGGCGTGCAGGCATGCAGGCGTGCGGGCGGCACGCGCACGGCGACGTCAGGCTCAGGCGTGCAAGGCCGCGTTCAGCTGGATACCGCGGCCACTGCGCGCGAGCACCTCGACGGCGCCCGTGAGGGAGTTGCGCCGAAACAACAGGCCGGGCACGCCGGAAAGCTCAACGGCCTTCACCGTGCGAGGAGCCTCCCCGAGCACGGTCAGCTTCGTGCCAGCCGTGAGGTAGAGCCCAGCCTCGACGACCGAATCGTCGCCGATCGAAATGCCGATGCCAGAGTTCGCACCGAGTAGCGCCCGCTTGCCCACCGTGACGCGCTCGGTGCCGCCGCCCGAAAGCGTACCCATGATGGATGCGCCACCGCCGACATCCGATCCGTCGCCGATGACGACGCCCTGCGAGACCCGCCCCTCGATCATCGACGATCCGAGCGTGCCAGCGTTGAAGTTGACGAAGCCCTCGTGCATCACGGTGGTGCCGGGAGAGAGGTGGGCGCCGAGGCGCACGCGCGAGGCATCCGCGATGCGCACCCGGTCGGGCGAAACGTAGTCGGTGAGACGCGGAAACTTGTCGATCGAGTGCGCTGCGATCCCGAGTCGCTGCAGGGTGAGACGTTGGTCGGCGTAGTCGAGCGGATGCACCGGGCCGGCGTTCGTCCAGGCCACGATCGGCAGATGAGCGAAGAGCCCGTCGAGGTTGATCGTGTTCGGCTGCACGACGAGGTGGCTGAGCAGATGGAGGCGGAGGTAGGCGTCGGGGGTGGACGCCGGCGCGGCATCAAGCTCGATCTGGACCATCGCGAAGTCGATCGTGACGTTGCGCCGCGCATCGCGGCCCACGACGGAGGCGAAATCCGCCGGAGCGATGTGCGGATCGCGCCCAGCGGGGAACGAGCCAAGCGCGGGAGAGCGGAACCAGGTGTCGAGCACCGTACCGTCGCCGGCGATGGTCGCGAGTCCGTAGCCCCAGGCTGCTCGATCAGTCATGGCTCAAGATTAGCGAGCGGGTGACTTATAAACTGACCGCATGCCCGCCGCCGACACCTCCGTTCCCGTGATCGACTTGACGGCATCCTCGATCGACATCACCCGTCAGCTCTGTGACATCGAATCGGTCTCGGGCGACGAACGCCGTATCACTGACGCGATCGCGGTTGCTCTCGCCCCGTTCGACCACCTCGAGATCATCCGGGATGCCGATGCGATTGTCGCCCGCACATCCCACGGTCGCAGCCACCGCGTGGTGATCGCTGGGCATACGGATACCGTTCCGGTCAACCACAACCTGCCGACCCGGTTCGAATCCGAGGCCGGTGTCGACTACCTCTGGGGACGCGGCACGGTCGACATGAAGGCGGGGGTGGCAGTGCAGCTCAAGCTCGCTGCTGAGCTCGTGGATACCGCCGTCGACCTCACCTGGATCTGGTATGACAACGAGGAGGTGGCCTCCGACCTCAACGGTCTTGGTCGACTCGCCGCACACCATCCCGGGCTGCTCGCCGGCGATTTCGCGATTCTGGGAGAGCCGACGAACGCTCTCATCGAGGGGGGCTGCAACGGCACGATGCGTGTCGAGCTTCGCACCTCCGGCACTCGCGCCCACTCGGCCCGAGCCTGGGTCGGCGTCAACGCGATCCATGCTGCGGCACCGATCCTCGACATCCTCGCCGCATACGAGCCCCGGTCGATCGAGGTCGATGGCCTCGTCTATCGCGAGGGCCTCAACGCCGTCGCCATCGTCGGCGGAGTGGCCGGTAACGTGATCCCCGACGAGTGCGTCGTGACGGTGAACTACCGGTTCGCGCCGGACAAGATCGGCAGAGAGGCGGAGGCCTATCTCCGTCAGGTATTCATCGGCATCGACCTCGTGGTCACCGACAGTGCGGATGGCGCCCGTCCCGGTCTCGACGCCCCACTCGCGCTGCAGTTCCTCGCGGCGGTAGGCGGGGAGGCGAGGCCCAAGTACGGCTGGACGGATGTCGCCCGCTTCTCTGCCCTCGGCATCCCGGCGGTCAATTACGGGCCGGGCGACCCGCTCCTCGCCCACGCGGATAACGAGCGGGTGCCCGTCGCTCAGATCATCGAGTGCGAACGGGGACTGCGGGCGTGGCTCGAGCAGCGTCAATTCTGACCGCCCCAATTCTGACCGCACGAACACCGCGGGTGAAATACACTCTCACGCCCTGGTGGGCGAAAGTGGTGGTTGTCTGGGCGGTGTCGCGCGTGATCACCACCGGCCTTCTGCTGTTTTTTGCGAGTCGCCAAGAGCGGAGCCCCTTCTCTGGCGCGCATCCGTCGTATCTCGCCTTCGCCCAGTACTGGGACAGCACCTGGTACCACATCGTTGCGGTGAGTGGATATCCGGCGACGCTTCCCCTGACCGCCGACGGCCACGTCGCCGAGAACGCCTGGGCCTTCATGCCGGCCTATCCGATGCTCGTGCGTTTCTTCATGCTGGTCACGACCCTGCCCTGGGAGCCGGTATCTGTCGCCGTCTCGCTCGCGTTCTCTGTGCTCTCGGCGCTCATGATCTACCGGCTGTTCCTGTTACGACTGCCGTCTGAGACCGCGCTCTTCGCGGTGGTGCTCTGGTGCGTCGCACCGCTCTCGCCGATCCTGCAGGTGTCTTACGCGGAGTCGATGCACGCGTTCTTCCTCGCCCTCGCGCTCTATCTCCTCCTCGAACGTCGCTACGCCGTCCTGTTTCCGGTGGTGGCGATCCTGTCAGTCACTCGACCGAGCGGGCTCGCATTCGCTCTCGCACTTGTTGTGCATCTGGGTCACCGATGGTTCACCCGTGCTCGGGATCCCTTCCCGGTAGCGGAGCGGATGCTCGGGGTTGGCCTCACCGCGTTCAGCCTCGTGATGGGCCTCGTCTGGCCCCTCACCGCCTGGGCCGTCACCGGATCAGCCTCCGCCTACACCGACACCGAGCTCGCCTGGCGCACCGGATGGATCGGGTATCAGCAACTCGTGCCATTCCAACCCTGGTTCCAGGGCGCTGAGTGGTGGCTGAGCTGGCTCGGCGTGCCGAATCCGTGGCTGTGGGGCATCCTCGGGATGGTTGTTT
>ENA-OFCI01000565-OFCI01000565.1-metagenomes-genome-assembly--contig:-NODE-565-length-21446-cov-4.362115_pt1 | contig 21446 bp, 20 predicted proteins | sample MGYA00153391_OFCI01 | MGnify analysis MGYA00153391
ACGCCCAACAAGAAATGCTCGGTTATATTGCGCAGTGGCTTTAGATAGACCCCTCCCCAGCTACAATCACACGCCAGGCGGGACTTTTATGCAGCGCTGACTCCCTTCCCCTGTACACGGGGAAAGGGTCGGGGTTAGGGGTCAATTCTGACTTTGTAACATTACCTGTGGTAACATTCACGCCCACGGTTTCGCCTCACTTTGATCATGCTTGAAAGGATATTTGTAGGATGCTTTCGTCTGTCAAAACTTCGCTGAGCGCGCGTCCGGCGTGGCAGCTTCGCGTACTGCGCATCGTATTGTTTACGGCACTGACCGCCTTATCAGCACGGCTGCGCACCGAACAATCCAGTGCCGATCACGGCGCAAACGTTGATCGTCTGGCTGGCGGGTATGGCGCTCGGACCCGTAGAGGGCGCATTGAGCCAATTGTCCTATGTGGCGCTGATCGCACTCGGCGCACCGATCGATACGCGTGGATTGGGCGCGGCAGTGCTGCTTGGCCCCACAGCGGGCTATTTGCTCGGCTTCATACCGGGCGCGTTCATCGCCGGACTCGCATGGCGCAGTCGGCTGCCACTCAAAGTGCTGGCGGGGTTCGGCGGCGTGCTCGTGGTGCATGTGCTCGGCATTGGCGGCATTGCGCTGGCACAGCATATCGCATGGACGGCGGCGGTCGGCTTTGATATACAGTTCGTCGCGGTGGATTTTGGCAAGGCATTGTTAGCCGCTTCGCTGATCAACCTGGGCGGCGCATCGTGGCGGCGGTGGGGCGGGATCGATCAACCGCTCGCCCACTAATTGCGTAAAACATGGCCGGAGCGGATCACCCTGGAAGGAATGGCGCTGTTGGCGATCATGCTGCTGGCGCTCGGGCTGCTGACCGTCGCCCTGGTCGCCGAGCGTCAGCTGCTCGCGACCAATGGCGGCGTGCTTGCCGGCGGCCGGCTGCTCCCGGCGCCCGGGGGGGCCCGCGACCTGTGGTCGGCGTACGCCGCTGGCTGGCACCAGGTCTCGGTCGGGACCGACGCCCCCGCGCCGCCGCTGCTGGCCATCCTCGGTGCGCTCGCGACGGTGCTGCTCGGCAAGGCGTGGCTCGCGGTGGACGTGCTGCTGCTGGCGAGCGTGCCGCTCGCCGGGGTGACCGCGTACGTGGCGGCCCGGCGGCTGGTTGCGTCCGACGCGCTGCGGCTGTGGGCGGCGGCGACGTGGGCTCTGCTGCCGGTGGCTACCGGAGCGGTGGCCGCCGGTCGGCTCGACGCCGCGGTCGGGCAGGTCGCCCTTCCACTGCTCCTGTCGGCCGGCGGCCGGGTGCTGCGCGACGACCCTGCCGAGGTGGGCTGGCGGCACAGCTGGGCGCTCGGGCTGGGCTTGACTGTGCTCACGGCCTTCTCGCCCACGCTCTGGCTGCTGCTGGCCGGCGTGGCACTGGTGGTCGCGTTCGTCGGGGCGGTCCGCTCAGGTGCCCACCGGAGGGCGGCACCGTCGCCGAGCCGGCACCCGGCCGCGAGCCTGCGTCGGCTCGGCTCGGCCGGGATCGCGGCCGCCGTGCCGGTCGTCCTGCTGCTGCCGTGGTCCGCCACCGTCCTGGCCCCCGCCGGCCGGCTGCTGCACGGGCCGGGCCGGGCGGCTTCCGAGCCGGCGCTCGTCGACGCCGCCCTCCCCGCCTGGCACCTGCCCCTGCTGTCGCCCGGTGGCGCCGGGCTGCCGCCGGTCTGGCTGGCCGGCGGACTCCTGCTCGCAGCCTTGGCAGGGCTCGTCCGGCGTGAGCAGCATCGTCTGGCGCTGGCGGGCTGGCTGCTTGTCCTGACCGGCCTGGCCGGCGCCGTCCTGCTCGCCGGCGTACAGCCGGCCGTGCTCGGGAGCACGCTGCATGCGCCGGCCTGGCCGGGCACGGCGCTGCAGGTCAGCGCGGCTGGCATGATCATCTCGGCGCTGGCCGCGGCTGACGGCGCACACCTACGCCTGGCTGGTCACGACTTCGGCTGGCGGCAGCTGACCGCCGGGGCGCTGGCTCTGCTGGCCGGCCTCGTCCCGGCGGTCGCCGCGATCACGTTCGTGGCCCGCGGCTCCGACGGGCCGCTGATGCGTGGCGGCGTCAACACATTGCCGGCGTTCGTGCAGTCCGAGCTCGCTTTCGAGCCGGCCCTGCGGGTGCTGCTGCTGCGGCCCGGGCCCGCGGGTGTGGGGTATGCCCTGGTCGGCTCCGCCGGCGTACGACTGGGTGACGCCGATCTCGTCCCGGATGCCGCGCAGGTGCGGCAGCTCGACTCCGTCGTTGGCGACCTGCTCGTCGCCGATGGCTCGGATGCGGCCAGCGCCCTGGCCACCCGGGCGGTGCGCTACGTCGCGCTGCCGGCCCCTGGCAACGACGCCCTGGCGGCTGTTCTCGACGACCGGCCGGGGCTGGTCCGGCGGGCCCGCGGGGCCACACTGCTGTGGCAGGTGACCGGCCCGACCGCCGGGTTGGGCCTGCTCCCGCCCGCGCTCGCCGAGGCTGCGCTGGGCGGTGACCGCGGACCGGACGCCGACCTGCTGCGCAGCGCCCCGCCCGAAGCGCTGACCGCAGGTGCGCCGCGGCTGCCGGCCGGGCCGGCCGGGCGCCTGCTGGTGCTGAGCGAGGCCGCCGGCCCGGGGTGGCACGCCACCGTCGATGGTCGCGACCTGCCGCGCCTGACCGCCTGGGGGTGGGCCACCTCCTTCAGCGTGCCCGAGCAGGGCGGCGTGCTGCGGGTCTGGTACGCGCAGGGCGACCGCCGAACGGCACTGGTGCTGCAGGCCGGCGCGCTGCTGGTGGCCGTCGTGCTTGCGGCCCCTGGGCGAGGGCGCAGCAACGGGCTGGAGTCGGGGTCGCGCGGCGCGCCAGCCCGCTCACGTCGTACGCGGGCGCGGCGGCGCGGCCGGCCCGTGAGCCGAAACCCGTGAACCGGCCTCCGGTCGCCCTGCTCGGCGCCGTACTGGCCCTGGTCGTCCTCGTGGGCACCGGCGCGGCCACCCGCTCCGCCCCCGCGGCGCCACCGGGCACGATAGCCGCCGCAGTGGTGGGAGCCGAAGCCGTCTGCCCTGCACTGCGGCGAGCCGCCGCCGACCAGCTGACCAGCCAGGTGGCCGTGGGGGTCGCCGCCTCCAGCAACGCCCCGGGTGGCAGCTCCTCGACGGTCTCCGCGACGCCCCTGTCGGGAATTCCCGCGCCGCTGGCGCTGCAGTCCCCGGGGCAGGTGGCCGCTGGTCTCGGCGCCGATGTTGACGACGACGCCTTCGTCGTCCGCGCCAGCGGGCGCCTTGCCGCGGGCCTCGAGGTGCAGCAGCTGAGTCGGGCCGCGACCGGTTCGCACCGCGGGTATGCCGGGCTGCAGTGCCCCCGCCCGCGTACCGACACCTGGTTCGCGGGCGGGTCGCTGGCCGCGGGCGAGACCACCACGCTGGTCCTGGTCAACCCCGATGACACCAGCGCCGTCGTGGACGTGCAGCTGTGGAGCACCGACGGTCCGGTGGACGCCCGGTCCGCTCGGGGCCTGACAGTGCCCGCACGCGGTCGCTCCGTACTCGCCCTCGAGACGCTCGCGCCGGGCCGCAGCGGCCTGGCTGTGCATGTCGTCGCGGGCCGGGGCCGGGTCGCGGCGGCCCTGGAGCACCTGCGTTCGTCCGGCGGCCGGCCACTGGGCGTCGAGTGGGTTCCGGCGTCGCTTCCGCCCGCGACCCGCGTCGTGGTCCCCGCGTTGCCAGCAGGCCCCGGGGCGCGCAGCCTGCTGGTCACGAACCCGACAGACACCCCGACGGTCGTCCAGCTGCAGCTCTCGGCAGGCACCGGCCAGTTCGTCCCGGTGGGGCTCGACGCCGTGACGGTCCCGGCCGGCAGCACGGTCAGCGCCGACCTGACCGCACTGCTGGCGACCTCACCGGCCGCTGTCGCCGTCACCTCAGCCGCCGGGCCCGTGCTCGCGGTCGGGGTCGCCGTCGACGACGGCGGCGGCGGGCAGGACCTGGCGTACGCCGGGACGGCCGAGGCCCTCGACGGCCCGGCCCTGGTCAGCGACGCCGCCGGCTCCGCATCGGTGCTGCTGCTGTCCGCGCTCGGCGCCGACACCTCGGCGACCGTCACGACGCTGCCGGTGCTCGGAGTCGCCGCGCCGGCCAGTGCGCCGCGCACGGTCGAGGTCCGAGGCGGCAGCACCGTCGCGGTGCGACTGGCCGACCTCGGGCTGTCCGCGGGCAGCCGGCCGGCCCTGCAGGTCACCCCCGCCGCCGGCGCGGCCTCGCTGTACGCCTCGGTCCTGCTGCGCGAGGACGCCGCCGACGGGCCGTTCACCAGCTTGCTGACGCTGGCCGCCGCCCCGCGGCCGGGGCTGCGGCCGGCGGTCGGGGCCGACCCGGGGGCGGCGCTGCCCTGACCGTGCCAGGCCGGTCAGCGCCCAGCCGGGTCGATCTCGTCCGGGTCGACGGCGAGCAGCCGGGCGACCTGATCAACGACGACCTCGTGGACCAGGTCGGCCAGGTCCAGCCGGTCGACGGCCCGCGCCTCGAGGGGCCGCCGGTAGACCACGACCCGCGGCGGCTGGCCGGGCGCACCGGGCAGCAGCCGCCCCAGGGGCACGCCGCCGCCGGCGGTCTCGTCGAACACGACGTCGGCGTCGTAGGCACCGATGACCACGACCGGCGGGACGTCTTCGACGGCGAACTCGACCTCTTCGAGCTCGGTGCCCCAGCGCTGCTCCAAGTGCTCGACGGCGTCAAGCACCAGGTCGTCGAAGCGCTCGCCGCGGGTCTGCGACGCCGGCACCTTCGCACTGACCCGGCCGACCGTGACCACCGGCGGAACCAGCGGCCCGCGCAACCCCCGGCCGTGGCGGTCCCGTCGCCGGCGGCGCAGGGGGGTTGAGGTCACCCGGCGAGGCTAATGGTCCGCGGGCCGGCAAGGGGATACGGTCCCACGCTGTGAGCCCTGTCCGGCGTTGCTCGCGTTCAGCGTGCAGTCTGCCCGCCGTCGCGACACTGACCTACGTCTACGCCGACTCCACCGCCGTCGTCGGCCCGCTCGCCACGTACGCGGAGCCGCACTGCTACGACCTGTGCGAGACACACGGTCGGCGGCTGACCGCTCCGCGCGGCTGGGAGGTCGTCCGGCACGAGGCCGACCCGGCGCTGGCCCACCGCTCCACGGACGACCTCACCGCCCTGGCCGATGCTGTCCGCGAGGCTGCCCGCCCGTCCCGCTCGCCGGCGCCAGCGGGGACCGGGCGGCGTGGGCACCTGCGCGCCGTGCCCAGCTCCGGCTGACCCCATAGCGGCGCGCGGATAGTCCATTCGGGTCAGGTCAAGCGCCGGCGCCGGCGTGACGAACACCGCTGTGCCACGCCGGAGCAGCCGCCGCCGGTACCCGTCGCCGCCAGGAGCCCCAGGATGTCGCTCGTCACCACCCCCACCCGCCAGCTGGCCAGCTGCACCGCGTGCACCAGCCGGCGGGTCACGGCCATCACGATGACCCTCACTGACGGCTCGATCGTCGACTTCGCGTCCTGCCACGCCTGCGAGCACAAGACATGGGCGCAGTCCGGCCGGCCACTCGATATCGCGACCGTGCTGGTCAAGGCCAAGAAGCACAAGCTCTGAGCCGACCGGCGGCTAAGGTCGCCGGATGACCGACCTGTCGAGCATCATCAAGGCGTACGACGTCCGCGGCACCGTCCCGGACCAGCTGGACGCCCGGATCGCCGGCGCCCTCGGGGCCGCGTTCGCGGCGTTCACCGGCGCCCCACGCATCGTGCTGGCCCGGGACATGCGCGAGTCCGGAGTCGAGCTCGCGCTGGCCTTCGCCGACGGAGCGCGCGGCCTGGGCACCGACGTCGTCGACGCCGGCCAAGGGTCCACCGACCTGCTGTATTACGCCGCCGGCATCCTCGACGTGCCTGGCGCGATGTTCACCGCGAGCCACAACCCCGCGCAGTACAACGGCATCAAGATGTGTCTGGCCGGCGCCCGGCCGATCGGGCAGGACAGCGGCCTGGCCGACATCCGCCGCCTGGCCGAGTCCTACCTCGACGGGCAGCTGCCCCTCGGCCCGCGCCGCGGCGAGCTGACCCGGCTGGATCTGCTCGGCGACTACGCGGCCTTCGTCACCGGCCTGGTGCCCGGCATCGGGCAGATCCGGCCGCTCAAGGTCGTCGTCGACTGCGGCAACGGGATGGGCGGGCTGACCGTCCCGGTGACCTTCGCCGGCCTGCCGCTGGAGGTCGTCGAGATGTACTTCGAGCTCGACGGCAGCTTCCCCCACCACGAGGCCAACCCGATCGAGCCGGCCAACACCGCCGACCTGCAGGCCCGGGTGGTCGCCGAGGGCGCCGACCTCGGGCTGGCCTTCGACGGCGACGCCGACCGTTGCTTCGTCATCGACGAGCGGGGCGAGATCGTGTCGCCGTCGGTGCTGACGGCGCTGATCGCGGCCCGCGAGCTGGCCAAGGCGCCCGGCTCGACGATCATCCACAACCTGATCACCAGTCGGGTCGTGCCCGAGGTGGTGAGCGAGCGGGGCGGCATCCCGCTACGTACCCGGGTCGGCCACTCCTTCATCAAGGCCGAGATGGCGCGGACCGGCGCGGTCTTCGGCGGCGAGCACTCCGGGCACTTCTACTTCCGTGACTTCTGGGGCGCCGACTCAGGGATGCTGGCCGCGCTGCACACCCTGGCCGCGCTCGGTATGCAGAGCGGCCCGCTGTCCGCCCTGCTCACCCCTTACGCCCGCTACGTCGCCAGCGGCGAGATCAACTCCACCGTCGCTGACGCGCCGGCCAAGGTCGCCGAGCTCCGCGCGAAGTATGCGGACGCAGACCTCGACGAGCTCGACGGCCTCACGGTCGACCTCGGCGACGGGGTCTGGTTCAACGTACGGGCGAGCAACACCGAGCCGCTGCTGCGCCTCAACGTCGAGGCCCCGGACGCGGCAACCACCGCGCGGGTGCGCGACGACGTCCTGGGCCTGATCCGGGCCTGAAGTCCTACGCTGCTGCCATGAAGCTGGACGCGGGACTGCTGGACATCCTCGCCTGCCCCGCCTGCAAGGCGCCGCTGCGCATCGACGAGGCAGCCTTCGACGGCGCCGGCGCGCTGGTCTGCACCGGCTGTGGTCTGGCCTACCCGGTACGCGACGACATCCCGGTGCTGCTCATCGACGAGGCGCGCCCGTCCACGTGAACGGACCGCCTGACATGGACGACGCTGCGGGGCTGATGGCGGCCGACCCCGAGGGGATGCTGCGGGAGGTCGCGAGCGGAGCTGCGCAGGTGCGTGAGGCCGCTGTCCGCTCCGCTGAGGCCGGGCTCTCCGGACTTGCAGACGACGGCCGGCCGCGCGCCGTCGTGGTCTGCGGGATGGGGGGCAGCGGCATCGCCGGCGACGTGCTGGCCGCCGTCGCCGGACCCTCCTGCCCCGTGCCGATCATCGGCCATCGAGGGTTCGGGCTGCCCGCGTGGGTAGGCGCCGCCGACCTCGTCGTCGCGGTCTCCTGCTCGGGCGGTACGGCCGAGACGGTGTCCGGCCTTGAGGAGGCGGTGCGCCGCGGCTGCCGGCTGCTGGGCGTCGGTGCCGAGCGCTCGCCGGTCGAGGAGCTGACGCGTCGTGGGCGGGGCCTGTTCGTACCGGTGACGCAGGGCCGCCAGCCACGGGCGTCGATCTGGTCGCTGTCGGTGCCACTGCTGGTGGCCGGCCACGCGCTGGGCCTGCTCAGCTGTGGACCCGCGGAGCTGGCAGAGACCGCCACCGTCCTGGAGCAGGTCGCCACGCGCTGCCGCCCCGACGCCGACAGCGTGACCAACCCCGGCAAAGCCCTGGCGCTGGAGCTCGCCGATGCGATGCCGGTGATCTGGGGGGCGTCCCCGCTGACCGGCGCCGCGGCGTACCGCTTCGCCTGCCAGCTCAACGAGAACGCGAAGTCGCCGGCGACCTGGGGGGTGCTTCCGGAGGCCGCCCACAACCAGGTGGTCAGCTTCGACGGACCCTGGGCCCGGGGCGTGCTGGCCGAGGAGGAGCTTTTCCGTGACCGGCTCGACGAGGCGACCCGCCCCACCCTGCGGCTGGTCCTGCTGCGCGAGGAGGGCGAGCTCCCGCAGGTTGCGCTGGGTGCCGACGTCTGTGCCGACCTCGCGGCCGAGCGCGGCGTCGGGGTCAGCGCGCTGCTGGCGCAGGGCCTGTCCGCCCCCGCCCGGCTCGCCTCCCTCGTCGGGCTGACGGACTTCGCGAGCACCTACCTGGCGCTGTCCAGGGGCACCGACCCGACGCCTGTCGAGGCCATCGGGGCACTCAAGCGCAGGACGCAGCGGTGAGCGAAAGCCACACCCACGGGGGCGGCGCGATCATCGCCGCGCTGCTCGCCAACCTCGCGATCGCCGTCGCGAAGTTCGTCGGCTTCGTGCTCACCGGCTCCAGCTCGATGCTCGCCGAGTCGGTGCACTCGGTCGCCGACTCCGGCAACCAGGCGCTGCTGCTGGTCGGTGGCCGGCGCGCCAAGCGCGAGGCCGACGAGCAGCACCCCTTCGGCCACGGACGTGACCGTTACTTCTACGCCTTCGTCGTCGCGCTCGTGCTGTTCAGCGTCGGCGGCCTGTTCAGCCTGTACGAGGGAAACCACAAGCTGCACGCGCCGGAGCAGATCGACAGCGCGGGCATCGCCATCGCCATCCTGCTCTTCGCGGTTCTCGCGGAGAGCTTCAGCTTCCGCACCGCCATCCGCGAGTCCCGGCCGCTGAAGGGCGACGACAGCTGGTGGGGGTTCGTACGACATGCCAAGGTGCCCGAGCTGCCGGTGGTGCTGCTGGAGGACCTCGCCGCGCTGCTGGGTCTGCTGCTCGCGCTGGGCGGGGTCAGCCTGTCCGTGCTGACCGGCGAGCCACGCTGGGACGCCATCGGCACCCTGGGCATCGGGGTGCTGCTGCTGGCCGTCGCGGTCGTGCTGGCCGTGGAGATGAAGAGCCTGCTGCTGGGTGAGTCGGCGTCCAAGGACGCTGTCCGCCGGATCCGTACCGCCCTCGTCGACGGCGACGAGATCACCCGCGTCATCCACCTCAAGACGATGCACCTGGGCCCCGACGAGCTGCTCGTCGCGGCCAAGGTCGCTATGCCCAAGGGCCTGGACCTGCCGTCGATCGCCCGCGCCATCGACGACGCCGAGGCCAGGGTGCGCGCCGCCGAGCCACTGGCCCGCGTGATGTACCTCGAGCCCGACCTGGACCGCGCCACGGTCTGAGCACCGGCCCGCTTAGGCGCGCTAGGCAGGTGCCGTCGGCGAGGGTGAGGCGGTGGGTGCATGTTCGACGCTCTGGCGTCCCCGGTGCATCAGCCCTGAGTCATACCCGCATATTTTCACCGGCAGCAGCGGCGCCTGGTCAGGCTCGCTTGAGCGCCATCTGGTAGGTGGCCCGGGCGGTCTCGACGTCGTCGGCCTCTCGACGAAAAGCCACTTCGACCGGGAAGCTGGCGCTGCCGCGCTGGTCGTACGAGCCGCGGGCGCCCGCCTCGTCGCCGACCAGGGTCGCGGCCGCCAGCAGCGGGCCGGTGGCAAGTCCGCTGTAGGCGATCTGCGCGGCCTTGACGAGCGGGACGGCGCCGGCCTCGACGAGGTCACCGAACACCTCCAGGAGCACGGCGAAGGCGGCCGTCTCACCCAGTCCGAAGATCGCCGCCGCGTGCGGTCCGCCGAGGTGGTTGTGCAGCTGCGGCCCGGCGTCCAGCCGCAGCACAGCCCCTTCGCGCGAGGTGGACAGCACCCGCGGGGCCAGCAGCCCGATGAAGCCCGGAGCGTCGTGCAGTCGGGCGGTCACGTCGATCACGAAAGTACCTCCGCGAACTGGTGGTCCGACGCTGTCGACGCCGGACATGGCATGCGCACGCGGCGGACGTTAGTCGGCGCGCTGGTGGCAGAGTCCAGGCGTGCCCGTCCCGCATTCCCACGTCGCGGTACCCGGGCTCGCCGAGCAGGGCCGGCGGCGGACGGACTTCGCCGAGCGGTCGATGCCGGTGCTGCGCCTGCTCCGGGCCCGTTTCGCCGGGGAGCGTCCGCTGGCCGGTACCCGGGTGGCGGCCTGCATGCACGTCACGCCTGAGACCGCCGCGCTGGCGCGCACGCTGGCCGCCGGGGGCGCCGAGGTGCACCTGGCGGCGTCCAACCCGCTCTCGACGCAGGACGACGTGGCCGCCGCCCTCGCCGAGGAGGGCGTGGGGGTGCACGCGCGGCACGGCGTCGACCGGGCCGGCTACGCCGCGCACCTGGAGGCGGTCCTCGAGACCCGGCCGCAGCTGCTGCTCGACGACGGCTGTGACCTCGTGCAGGTCCTGCAGCGACGCCCCGAGCTGCGCGAGGGCGTGCGGGCCGGCTGCGAGGAGACCACCACCGGCGTGCTGCGGCTACGGCAGATGGCCGCCGACGGGGCGCTGTGGCTGCCGATGGTCGCCGTCAACGACACCGCCACCCAGCTGCTGGTCGCCAACCGGCACGGCACCGGCCAGTCCACGCTCGACGCGGTGATCCGGACGACCGGCACCCTGCTCGCCGGGGCGACCGTCGTGGTCGCCGGGTACGGCTGGTGCGGCCGCGGGATCGCCGAGCGGGCCCGCGGGCTCGGGGCGTCGGTCGTGGTTACCGAAGTGGACCCCGGTCGGGCGCTCGAGGCGGTCTTGGACGGGCACCGGGTCCTGCCGATGGTGCAGGCCGCGCCGCTCGCCGACGTCGTGGTGACGGCGACCGGCAACCGCGACGTGCTGACAGCCGCGCACTTCCCGGCGATGCGCGACGGGGCGGTGCTGGCCAATGCGGGGCACTTCGACGTCGAGATCGACGTCGCGGGTCTGCAGGCCCTGGCCGTTGAGGTGCAGCGGGTACGCCCGCACGTCGACGAGCACGTGCTGCCCGGCGGCCGGCGCCTGCTGCTGCTCGCCGAGGGCCGGCTGGTCAACCTGTCGGCGGCCGACGGCCACCCGCCGGCCGTCATGGACGTCAGCTTCGCCGTCCAGGCCCTGGTGCTCGAGCACCTCGTGGCGACCGACCTCGCGCCAGGCGTGCACGCCGTGCCGGCGGCCCTGGACGCCGAGGTCGCGCGCACCAAGCTGGCTGCCCTCGGTGTGGCGCTCGATGACCTGACGGCCGCCCAGGCCGGCTACCTGTCGTCCTGGCAGGCCTGACGATGCGCGTGCACTCGCTGGACTGCGGCACCATGCTGCCGCGCCTGGTCGGCCGGCTGGTCTGCCACGTGCTGCTGTGCGAGACGGACGACGGGCTGGTGCTCGTCGACTCGGGCTTCGGTACGGCCGACCTCACCGACCGCAGGCGGCGACTCGGGGCGGTGCGCCGGGTGCTGCGCCCGACGTACGAGCCGGCCGGGACCGCGCTGCGCCAGGTCCAGGCGCTTGGCTTCGCGGCCCAGGACGTCCGCCACATCGTGCTCACCCACCTCGACCTGGACCACGCGGGCGGGCTGTCGGACTTCCCCGGTGCGCTGGTGCACACGACCGCTGCCGAGTACACCGCCGCCGTCGTGTCGCCCGGCGTCGCCGAGCGGGCCCGCTACCACCCCGCCCAGTGGTCGCACGGCCCGCGCTGGCAAACCTACGACCGGCCGGGGGAGACCTGGAACGGCTTCGCTGCGGCGCATCCGCTCGAGGGCCTTGACGCGCGGTTCGCGCTCGTGCCGATGGTCGGGCACAGCCGTGGTCACGCCGCGGTCGCGGTCCAGACCGCGGCCGGCTGGCTGCTGCACGCGGGCGACGCGGCCTTCGACCGGAGCTCGGTCGAACCGGCTGCGCCGCGTCGCGCCCTGCTGGCCTTCGAGCAGGTCGTGGCCGTCGACCGCCGGGCCGTCCGCGACAACCACCGGCGCCTTGCCGACCTGCAGGCCGGCGGCACCGCCGAGGTCATCACCGCGCACGACCCGGTGCTGCTCGCCCGACGCCAGGCTTGACGCCGCCGTGTCAGGCCTTCGACGCGCAGCCCTGACACGATTCTGGTAACCTCAAAGGCGATGACCACGCTGACGATCCACGAGGCGGCCACCACCACGGGGTGGTCGGCCCGGATGCTGCGATACATCGAGCAGCTCGGTTTGATCGAGGCTCCGCGCTCGCCCGGCGGTTACCGGCTGTACGGCCCCGGTCAGCTGCAGCGGCTGCGCACCCTGCGCGAGCTGCTGGTGCGGCACGGCCTGGGGCTCGGTGACGTGGGGTTCGCCCTGCGGCTGCGCCGCGAGCCGGAGCTCTCCGGTGCGCTCGACGACTGGTTCGCGGCCGAGCCCCGCCGTCCCGCCGCCGAGCACAGCGCTGACCAGCCGGCCGCCACCCCGCAGCCCCTCGACGACGTCGATTGGCTGCGCTTCGAGCAGGCCAAGCACGAGCAGCTCCTCGCCCCCTGACCACCCGTACCTCTTGAGAGAAGGATGCCCATGACCACCACCCAGACCGACTTCAAGGTTGCCGACCTCTCGCTGGCCGAGTTCGGCCGCAAGGAGATCCGCCTCGCCGAGCACGAGATGCCCGGGCTGATGGCCATGCGCGCCGAGTACGGCGAGAGCAAGCCGCTGACCGGCGCCCGCATCACCGGTTCGCTGCACATGACCGTGCAGACGGCCGTGCTCATCGAGACCCTCGTCGAGATCGGCGCCCAGGTCCGCTGGGTCAGCTGCAACATCTTCAGCACGCAGGACCACGCCGCCGCCGCGGTCGCCGTCGGTCCGCACGGCACGGTCCAGAGCCCGCAGGGTGTGCCCGTGTTCGCCTGGAAGGGCGAGACGCTCGAGGAGTACTGGTGGTGCACCGAGCAGGTCGCCAACTGGCCCGACGGTGCGGGCCCCAACATGATCCTGGACGACGGCGGCGACGTCACGCTGCTGGTCCACAAGGGCGTCGAGTTCGAGAAGGCCGGCGTCGTGCCGGCACTGGATGCCGAGCACAGCGACGAGTACCGGGTGATTCTGGAGACGCTGCGCCGCTCGCTGGCGAGCGACCCGCAGCGCTTCACGAAGATCGCCGCCGGCATCAAGGGCGTCACCGAGGAGACGACCACCGGCGTCATGCGGCTGTATGAGTTCCACAAGGCCGGCACCCTGCTGTTCCCGGCGATCAACGTCAACGACTCCGTCACCAAGAGCAAGTTCGACAACCTGTACGGCGTACGGCACTCACTCGTCGACGGCATCTTCCGCGCCACCGACGTCATGCTGTCGGGCAAGACGGCCGTGGTCTGCGGCTTCGGCGACGTCGGCAAGGGCTCGGCGGAGTCGCTGCGCGCCCAGGGCGCCCGCGTCATCGTCACCGAGATCGACCCGATCTGCGCCCTGCAGGCCGCGATGCAGGGCTACCAGGTGGCCCGGCTGGAAGATGTCATCGCCACCGCCGACGTCTTCATCACCGCCACCGGCAACAAGGACATCGTGATGGCCGCAGACATGGCCCAGATGAAGCACCAGGCCATCGTCGGCAACATCGGTCACTTCGACAACGAGATCGACATCGTCGGACTGACCCGCTTCCCGGGTATCGAGCGGGTCAACATCAAGCCGCAGGTCGACGAGTGGGTGTTCCCGGCCGCCGACGGCCGCCCCGCGCACTCGATCATCATGCTCAGCGAGGGACGGCTGCTCAACCTGGGCAACGCCACCGGTCACCCGAGCTTTGTGATGAGCAACTCCTTCACCAACCAGACGATCGCCCAGATCGAGCTGTGGACCAAGAATGACGAGTACGAGACCCAGGTCTACGTCCTGCCCAAGCACCTGGACGAGAAGGTCGCCCGCCTGCACATCGACGCGCTCGGCGTCCGGCTCACCGAGTTGCGCAAGGACCAGGCGGAGTACATCGGCGTCGACGTCCAGGGCCCGTACAAGAGCGACATGTACCGGTACTGAGTTCGGCCGGCACACCGGGCCCGTCACCTCGCAGAGGTGGCGGGCCCGTGCCGCTCGGGTGGACATCCGCTGTCAGGACGGGAGGGAGAACCCGCCGCGGCCGGGAGCAGGGGAGTCGGGCGCGGGCGGTGTGTCCGCGGGACGGGCGGGGCGGCTTGACACCGGGACCGGCCAGCCAGTTGGGGCCACCGGCGAGGACGGCCAGCCAGGCGCCGCGGGAGGCGGAGCGGCCCAGTCGTCCCGACCGGTTTGTTGGCCGTTCCCACCTGGCCCACCCCGAGCCGGCTCGCCCCACCGCGGCGTAACCGGCGCAGCCGGCTGCAGGCGGGCGGTCTCGCGGCGGCGGCGCTCGGCGAGGACGGCGGCCAGGAAGGCCCAGCCGGGCGTACCGGGCGGGGGCGGCGGCGCGATCACGGCCCGGACAGCGGCGACCAGCCGGCCGCCAAGGTCTTCCCGGGCAGTGTCGGTGAGCTCGGCGGAGCGGGCGACGAACTGGCGTACGGACAGCGCCAGACTGTCGGGCAGCCGGGACAGCTCGAGTGAGGCGGCCCAGCCGGCCAGCGGCGGCGGCATGGCGGCCACCACGCCGCCGCGCACCGGTACCCGCTCCCGCACCACGACGGTGCCGGCCAGCAGGTCGCCGACCCGCTTGCCACGTGCCTGCACGAGCGACACGACGACCGGCAGGACGAAGAAGGTGATGCCCGGCTTCTCCAGGAACGCTCCCGCCAGGCCCCGGACGAGCGCCTGCCGGAAGCCGATCGGGCCACCGTCGTCGCGCACGACCCGCAAGCCCATCGCTGCCTTGCCGGGTGTGCGCCCGCGCAGCAGCGTCTCGAAGCCGACCGGATAGACCACGAGCACCAGGATGACGAGCAGCACGCCCAGCGCGTCGCCGAGCGCCCCGCTGACGTCGACCGACCCGATGGCTGCCAGCAGACCGATCACCACCAGCAGCCCGATCTGCGCGGCGGCGTCGATCGCCGCGGCGACCGAACGCGAGGGCAGCGCGGCGGTACGCAGATCGAGCGCGACGGCCTCACCGGTCACCAGGTCGCTCACAGTCGTCCACACTCCGTCACCGCCGGGTCACGGGGGTCCGCCGGCAGACCTAGTCTGCCCTCGTGGACCTCGACGCGTACGTGGCCGCCCACAGGGCCGACTGGCAGCGTCTCGAGACCCTGCTGGCGCGGGCGTCGCGGCCTCGGCGGCTGTCGGGCGGTGAGGTCGACGAGGTGGTCGACCTCTACCAGCGGGTCGCCACCCACCTGTCGGTCGTGCAGAGCGCCGGCCCCGACCCGCAGCTCATCGGGCGGCTGTCGACGTTGGTCGCGCGGGCCCGCGGCACGGTCGCGGGCTCGCGCCAGTCGTCATGGCGCGACGCGGTCCGCTTCCTCGCCCGGGACTTTCCGGCAGTCTGCTATCGCACGCGATGGTGGTGGGGAGGCGCTGCCTTGGGATTCCTGATCGTCGCCACAGCGTTCGGCGTCTGGGTGGCCAACGATCCGCAGGTCCAGCTGGCGATCGCCGACCCCGACAAGGTCCGGCGGCTCGTCGACCAGGACTTTGCGGGCTATTACAGCTCCGCGCCCGCGCAGGACTTTGCGGCCCGGGTGTTCACCAATAACGCCTACGTGGCAGCGCAGGCGATCCTGTTCGGGGTCCTGCTGGGGCTGCCCATCCCGTACATCCTGTTTCAGAATGCACTGAACGTCGGGGTCAGCGGTGGCCTGCTGGCCGCCAACGGGCGTACCGGCCTGTTCTTCGGGCTGATCCTGCCGCATGGCCTGCTGGAGCTGACCGCCGTCTTCGTGGCCTGCGGGCTGGGCCTGAAGCTCGGCTGGACCGTCGTCGATCCCGGCCGGCGGACCCGGAGCGCAGCGTTGGCCCAGGAGGGCCGCGCCCTGGTGACGGGCGCACTCGGGTTGGCCGTCGTGCTGCTGGTCTCGGGGCTGATCGAGGGCTTTGTGACACCGAGCGGTTTGCCGACGGCGGCCCGCATCGGCATTGGCGTCCTTGCCGAGGCGGCCTTCCTGGCCTGGGTGTTCGGGCCCGGCCGGCGGGCGCATCGAGCTGGCGTCACCGGTGACGTCACGGCTTCTCGAGCCGGTGACGTGCTGCCGACCGCCTGACGGCCCGCCCGGGCGGAGTCACGTCTACTGCCAGCCGCGCCGCTCGACGCCGCCGGGCACCGGCTGGGCCGGGTCGTACGGCGTCCGGGTGTGTACGAAGGTCGCGACGACCAACAGGTCGGTGGTCACCCGCAGGACCTCGCCGGTGTAGTAGCCGTCGAGCCCGACCCAGCTGCCGTCGCCGCGGTCGGTGAAGCGGCTGTCGCGGGCCGGCCGTCGCAGGCCGCCCAGGTGCAGCAGCCCGTCGCTCTGCAGCCGTAGGACGTACGCCGACGGGCCCCAGTACCAGGTGCCGAGCAGCGCGAGGTCGACCGTCGCGGGCACCGCCTGCCAGCTGCCACCGATCGCCGGCTCGTGCGCGTCGAGCAGGTCGAGCAGGTCGGGCAGCAGCCCGCCGTCGGCGCCGCTGGTCGCGTTGCGCAGCACCAGCGCGCCGTCGCCGTTGGCCCGGTCGACGAAGACGCCTGCCAGGAAGCCCGGCATCGAGCCGCCGTGGCCGACCACGGTGCGGCCGCCGGCGCGCAGCACCTGCAGGCCCAGCCCGTACGCCGACCAGGCTTCTGCGGCGCTGTCGACACCCGCCGGGAGCGTCATCTCCTCGAGCGTGGCGCTCGAGAGGACGTCGCCGGTGTCGCCGAGCAGGAAGGTGGCGAAACGCCCGAGGTCGTCGAGCGTCGACCACAGCTGCCCGGCCGGGGCCATCGTGCCGTGGTCGTGCTCGGGCTCGGGGTGCAGGACGTCGGCCCACGGGTGCACTGCCCAGCCGGTGGCGGCCAGGCCGTCCGGGCGCGGCGTGGTGCGCCGCATCCCCAGCGGCAGCAGCACTTCGTCGCGTACGACGTCGACCCAGGGCCGGCCGCGCAGGGCCACCAGCAGCTCGCCGAGCAGCCCGTAGCCCAGGTTGGAGTAGTGGAACTGCCGGCCGGCCCCGAGCGGCAGGTGCTCCGGCGCGAGGCCGAGGTCGGCGAGCGATCCGCCGGGGGTGCGCTCCCACCACTGGCCGGGGCTCTCGGCGGTCAGGCCGGCGGTGTGGCTGAGCAGCTGACCGACGGTCCGCTGCCCGGCGGGCGTGCCGGGCAGATGCCGCTCCAGCGGGTCGTCCAGGTGCAGCCGGCCCTCGTCGCGCAGCCGCAGCACAGCCACCGCTGTCAGCGATTTGGTGATCGAGCCGAGCCGGTGCTGCACGTCGGTGTGCGGCTCGGCGACGTCGCCGCGGGCCCCGGACCAGGCCAGCTTGCCGCCCCGGACGACCCCGGCGACCAGGCCGGGGGCCCGGCTGTCGCGCTGCGCCCGCGCGGTACGGGCCAGCAGGTGATGGGCGGTCGCGGGCAGCAGCCCCGCGCCGGGCGGGTGGGCATCGGTCACCACCTGACGCTACGGGTGAGCGGGACGCCCGCGAGCGACCGGGGCCGGCTCGTGCCGCAGGTACCGGCGCGTGCAGCTGCCGGTGCCGTGCGTGAGGGCGCTGAGCTGCACGGCATAGCGCAGCAGCTCGGCGTCGGGTACCTCGGCGTGCACGACGGTGACGTCCGGTCCGTCGGCAGCGCTGCCCGTCACGCGGGCCCGCCGGCCGGCAAGGTCGGACATCACCGCCCCGACCGCCCAGGTGGGCACCTGCACCTCGAGCTCGCTGATCGGCTCGAGCAACTCGGTGCCGACGGCCGCAACCGCCTCGCGCAGCGCCAGCGCGCCCGCTGCGGTGAAGGCCGCGTCGGAGGAGTCCACCGCGTGCGCCTTGCCGTCGACGAGCGACACGGACAGGTCGACCAGCGGGCGGCTCTCGTGCACACCCCGTCCGGCCTGGGCGCGGACGCCCTTCTCGACGCTGCCGACGTACGCCGTCGGCACGCTGCCGCCGACCACCCGGCTCTGGAAGCGCAGCCCGGACCCGGTCGGCAGCGGGGTGAGCTCCAGCGCGACGACGGCGTACTGGCCGTGCCCGCCGGACTGCTTGACCAGCCGGCCGGTGGCCGTGACCGGGCCGGCGAGGGTCTCGCGCAGCGCGACCCGCACCTCGGGGCGCTCGACCGCCACGCCGAGCCGGTCGAGCAGCACCTCGGCGTGCGCCTCGCCGAGACACCACAGCAGCAGCTGTCCGGTCTCGCTGTCGCGCTGCACGCGTACCGACGGGTCTTCCACGGCGACCCGGGCGAGGGCGTCGTCGAGCCGGTCCTCGTCCGCGTGCGAGACGGCGACCAGGGCCACCGGCAGCTGGGGGTCCGGCAGCTCCCAGGTCTGCACCAGCAGCGGCCGGTCGACACCGGAGAGCGTGCCGCCGGTCTGGGCGCTGCCGAGCCGGGCCACCACGCAGATGTCGCCGGCCCCGCATGCCGTCACCGGCCGGGTCGTCGACCCGAGCGGGCTCGACAGCGGGCCGACCCGCTCGTCCGAGTCGTGCTCGGGCCGGCTGCCTACATGGCCGGACACGTGCAGCGGCGCATCCGGGCGCAGGGTGCCGGAGAACACCCGTACCAGGCTGACCCGGCCGAGGTAGGGGTCGGTGCTGGTACGGACGACCTCGGCGAGGAGCGGGCCGTCCGGGTCGCAGCCCACCGGGGGCGCGACCAGGCCGTCGAGGTGGGTCACCGGCGGCGCCGGGTGTTCCAGCGGGGTCGGGAAGGCGCGTACGAGCAGGTCGAGCAGCTCGGCGATCCCGGTGCCGGTCAGCGCATCGACGGGCACGACCGGGTGGAAACGGCCGCTCGCCACCGCCTTCTCGAGGTCGCTGAGCAGCACGTCGGGGTCCAGCAGCTGACCATCGAGGTAGCGGTCGAGCAGTGCCTCGTCCTCGCTCTCGGCGATGACACCCTCGAGCAGGCCGCTGCGGGCGGCCTCGGCACCCGCCAGCTCGTCGGCGGTCGCGTCCCGCCCGGCGCCCGTGTCGCCGATGTGGACGCGCAGCGTGAGCAGGTCCAGCAGGCCGCCGGCGAGGGGCAGCTCGACCGCGTGCACGCCCTCGCCGAACGCCTCGTGGCAGGCCCGTACGACACCCTCGACGTCGGCACGGGGCCGGTCGACCTGCGTGACCGCCACCGCGCGCGGCAGCCCGACGGCCGCGCACTCGCGCCAAAGCTGCTCGGTACGCGCATCAACATCGTCGACGGCGCTGACGACGAACAACGCCGCATCGGCGGCCCGCAGCCCGGCCCGCAGCTCAGCGACGAAGTCGGCGTGCCCGGGGGTGTCGAGCAGGTTCATGCTGAAGCCCTTGTAGGGGAACTGGAGCACGCTCGAGGTGATCGAGATCCCGCGCTCGCGCTCCATGTCCATCCAGTCGCTCACCGCCGACGCGCGCCCGCGCTTGGCCTTCACCGCGCCGGCGAGCTGTGAAAAGACGCGCTCCAGGGCTCGCTCGAGCTCCTCGATGTCGCCGCGAACGAAGAGAAACTGCTGCTGGATCTCCTCAATCGTGAAGTGGACCATCAACGCCCGAAGCCGCTGGATCCGGCGGATAATCGTCACCGGGTACATGCCCTGCGAGCCGCGGTGCTTGCCCTTCATGCCGACGCGTCGACTGACAGGAAGCAGCCCGAGCTGCACGTATTTGCGGAGCGTTGCTTCAGTGAAGCGAACGCCCTTCTTCCCGTGGAGGGTGACGATGCTTTCTGAGGTCAGACCCTCTTTATGTTCGCGCTCGATGCGCGCGAGCTCGTCGTCGGAGAAGCCCTCGTTGCCGCCCATGTCGTCCCTCTCACCCTCCCGACCACTGAGGGCATTCCCGCGGCGCTCGTCGCCTCGGGGCTTGCGCGGTGGAAGCCCCACTCGTCGCCAACGTTCGTGAATGTATTCTACTCAAAAGACCACCGTCAATCCATGCGTGAGTTTTATTTTGAGAAGATCGCGATGGAAGCGTTCTAGGGCCCGGCGGCGGCGGGTATGACATTCAATGTCATATCTACGCACCGCGAACGCGCCGCTCGACCGCCGTGGCGATCAGCGATTTGGACTGCGTCGCATCGCCCCCTCGCGGCTCGTTAGCGTCCTTTCGCGAGGCCTTCGCGAGATGGAGTGGGAGCTTGCATTTCGTGGTGCGCGAGATGTCGGCGAGCCGCAACATTTCGAGGTCACTCGACCCGAACGGCGCGAGAGCGCGCAGCGCTGCTTCGGCTGAAACGAAGCGTTTCTCACGATCGTGCGCGAGCAGCCTCTCGAGGGGCGCGACGAGCTCCCGCTTCATCGGGCGGACCTGATCGATCGGTGTCATCACGCCGCGCTCGATGCGGCGCAGCTCGTTCATGCCGGGGCGCGCGCCCCACGGTCGCTTCTTCGCCAACAGCTCGTAGAGCACGACACCCACGGCGAACAGATCGGCGCGTGGGTCGAGGGCCTCGCCCCGCGCTTGTTCGGGTGCCATGTACCCGAGCTTTCCGCGCACGGTGAGCGGGGCCGAGAGGCGCTCGCGACCCGTGGCCAACGCGATTCCGAAGTCCGCGAGCTTCACCTCGCCTTCCTTTGAAACGAGGACGTTGTGCGGGGTCACGTCGCGGTGAACGAGCCCAGGGACCGCGCGCTGAACCGCCGCGAGCGCCGAAAGGATGGCGCAGGCGCAGTGCACGGCCACGCGATCCGGCAGAAATCCGTGGTGTGAGCCGACCGGAGCCGTGGCGCAGAGCGTCTTCAGGTCGGCGCCGTCGATGAGCTCCAGCACGAGCGCCGGTGCGCCTCGCTCGTCAAGGATGACGTCCAACAGCGACACGACGTTCGCGTGGCGCAGGCGCGCGAGCAGCCTCGCCTCTTCGTGGAGCTCTCGTATCGTCCGAGGATTCAGGTCCATGGCGAGGCGCTTGATGCACACGTCGCGGCGTAGTTCGTGGTCGAAGGCCCGCCACACGTCCCCCATGCCACCGCGGCCGATGCGTGCACGAAGCTCGTAGCGACCTTGATGGGGCTCCCGCATGAAGCCTCTTCGACCCCGCGGCGCCCGAGTTGTGTAGAGTTCAACGGCATGCGCACCACCGCCAGGACGGACCTCGACGCCCTCCTCGAAGGGCTCTCCAAGAAGAAGTCGGACTGGCTCGCCGTTGGCGTGCCCGAGCGCTTGACGCTGCTCCGGGCGTGCATGAAGGGAATCACCGACGTCGCCGAGCGCTGGGTGCTCGATGGTTGCGCCATCAAGGGTCTGGACCCCAAGGGCCCTAGCTCGGGGGAAGAGTGGTTCGGCGGGCCCGTCGTGACGATGCGGAACCTGCGGCTGCTCGTCACCGCGCTCGAGAGCGGCGGCGCGCCGATGCCGACTCGCCTCCGCAAACACACGAGCGGTGCCATCATCGCCGACGTGCTCGCGTCCGGTGCCTACGAAGGCGCGCTGTTCGCGGGGCACCGCGCGGAGGTCTGGATAGAGCCGGGAAAGCCGCCGACGCAGGGACGCATATATCGCGGACCGAAGCGCACGACCGGCGCCGTGTGCGTGGTGCTCGGCGCTGGAAACGTCTCC
>ENA-OFCI01000568-OFCI01000568.1-metagenomes-genome-assembly--contig:-NODE-568-length-21409-cov-3.585230_pt1 | contig 21409 bp, 18 predicted proteins | sample MGYA00153391_OFCI01 | MGnify analysis MGYA00153391
TCAACGGATGCGCCCGACTCCACCTCCGCACCGAAGGGTCCGGATGCCAAGGGTGCGGCCGCGTTCGGGCTCTGCAACGCCTTCACGCACGGAGGCCTCGGGACCAAGTCGACCGCATACGGATCGCTGGTCACCGCGGCTTCGGGCGCGGGGAACATCGCCGCGTACTGCGACACGGTCATCGCTGACAAAAAGTCCGCCTCACATCGTTCGACCGGCACTCCATCGAAGTCGAAGGACACGACTTCTGAGTCCGAGGACGCGACTTCTGACTCTGAGGACGCGACTTCGGACGAGGCTGGCGCCCCGGCCGCCCCGGTTCTGCCTTCCAAGGCGGCGAAAGGTGCGGACCACGAAAAGACCAGTCGCCCGTAATATTTGCATGTGGCCGAAGGTCTCCTGGTGACAGGAGCTCCTTTGGCTGGCCGGCATAGTCTGCGGCCGCGCAAGCGACTGGAGGAGATCGGTAGTGAGGAACGGTGGATCGGATGCCGATGAGCGTTTGCTGTTCACAGTCGCCTATCGTCAGCATGCGGCCACGGTTTGCGGCTACTTGCGATCCCAGGGTCTCGCGGATCCGGAAGCGGTCACGCAGGATGTCTTTCTCGCCCTCTTCCCCCGGCTGAGAGAAATTAGCGGCGGCGCAGATGGCCTTCGAGCACTTCTCTTCAGCATCGCGCACGCGCGAGTTGTCGATCATCATCGGCGTCGCAGTACTGCTCCGAGTATCTCGGAATACGATCCGGAGAGCGACCTCCGCACAACACATTCGGCGGAAGATATCGCGCTGGCGTCGCACTCGCACGTGCAGGTTTTGCTCCAATCATTGCCGGACGATTATCGGGAGGTGCTCGCGTTGAGAATCATCGCCGACCTCTCGCTTGAAGGCACAGCTCAGATCATGGGAAAGACCACCGGAGCAGTGAAGCAACTTCAACGACGCGCACTCGCCGCCCTTCGCACCCAATTGACAATGAATGCCGAGAGCACATCATGACAAACGCCGCCATCGAAGACCTGCTGCAGCAATCGGGTAGTGACGACCACGCGCCGCTTCGAGAGCTACTCAGCGAGATCAAGGCCCTCGGGGCCGGTGACGCTCCCGCCCCCTCGGCTGAGGTGCTCGCCCTTATGGCACCCTCGGCCGGCGTCACGCGGCCCCGCTTAATGCCGCGGCGCCGCACGGCGATCGTGATCACACTGGCTATTGCTGCATCGCTGGGCATGGGTGCCACCGCCGCGGCGGCAGCGATCCCCGAGGTGCGACACGCCGCCCAGAACGTGATCCAGGCCGTTATGCAAGTCGTTGCGCCTGGTTTGAGCAAGACGACGGCCCCCTTCGGATCACCGTCCCGCGGTGCCGATCCCGATCCCAAGACACACTCATCCGATTCGGATGGCCAGCGGCGGAGCGTCACGAAGTCGTCGGTCTCTCCCCCCAAGTCCACCACCGCTCCGTCGTCGCCGCCGAAGGCGAGTGTCGTGCCGGCGAACCCGCACAAAACAGACGCTCCTGCTGTTCCTCCCGCGCAGATCCCCACCGGAAAGAACTCACCACCCCCTGAAGTGCACGGTCGGTGACCCAACAGACCGGACACGACCGACTCGGCTAAACTCGGATCGCCAGCCTCTGTAGCTCAATGGAAGAGCAGTTCCGTCCTAAGGAAACGGTTGGGGGTTCGAGTCCCTCCAGGGGCACTCAGGTTCCGCGTCAGGTCCCTGTGGTTCCGCCGTGGGAAATCGAGTCATCCCACGCCGACCCGGGCGTTCCGCCGTCGTGCCAGGCCGCCCCATGCACTTCGACAATGACGCACAGCACAGTCTCGCGCTTCACTCCGAGCACCTCCAGCTCGTCGATTATCGCGATCATGCCCGCCTGCTTCTGCTCGTCGTTGTAGACGTCGGACGCGAGTACCTCTATAAAGATGATGTCGTCGCGACGGTCGGTCGGGAACGTCGGCGAATACACGAGTTCGTCTTCGTCGTGCAATCGGAAGACCTGGAACAGGTCGGACTCCGGCATCTCGAGCCCGCGGACCATGCCGGCGAGGATCGCGCGGCTGTAGTCCTTGAGTCGCGGCTGATGTGAGCGGTTGAGGTCGATACGTGCGTGTGGCATTTCTATCCTTTCCAGAGAGTGGCGGTGCGCCCTCTGATAGTGGCTGGGGCTCAGGCGTCGAGCCACAGGTGAGGTGACGGGAGGAGGGTATTCATCCGCGTCCAAAACTCGTCGTCGATTGGCTGTTCGAGGCTCGCGAGTAGCGAGGACAATCGGGCAGGTTTTGAGAATCCGACGACGGTGACGTCTATGCGCGAGTCGTGAAGGGATTGCTGAACGGCCGCGTCGGCAAGGGACACCCCGAGTTCGTCGGCGAGGTCGTGCATCAATCTTGCCGCGTCGAGTATCTCCGGGCGTGCGGGCCTGTAGCCGTAGACCGGCCTTGCACCCCGGGAGGCGAGTAGGCCGCCACCCAGCACGGCCGCGTTCATGACGCCGAGCCCGCCTTCGACGGCTCGGTCGACGAGTTCGTCGGCGCTCCGATCGAGGAAGGTCAGGCGCGAGTGGGTCAGGATGACCTCGAACACGCCAGAGTCCAGCATCCGGTTTAAGGTCGGCACGTGACCACCGGCAACACCGAGGTGCTCGATGACGCCCTCGTCGCGCAACTGCAGTAGCGCCTCAATCGCTCCGCCCGGCAGGTCGAATTCTGCATCCGGATAGAATTCCGGATCGTGCAACTGCACTAGCGGGAAAGTTTCGCATCCGAGTCGGTCCTGGCTCTCGCGAATTGAATCGTAGATGCGCTTGCCCGAGTAGTCACCGTCTTTCGGGTCCACTTTCGTGGCCACGAGAAATCCGTTTGGCAGCTTTCCAGATTCGCGCGCCGCGTCGCCGATGCGTTGCTCGCACTTGCCGTCCGAATAGCCATTTGCCGTGTCGATCATCCGGATCGGGCTCTGCAGGATGTCACGAACGAGATCGATCCCCTGACGCTCGGGCACGTCGTATCCGAAAAGCTCGGGCATGCCGCCGATAGGACCGCCGCCCGCCGCGATTGCAGACACGATGAGGCCCGTCGTGCCAAGCGGACGCAGCCAGTTGGCCGATGGCAACCTGACCGGAGTCATCGGGATCACTAGGTCCGCACGGGATATGAGACGTAGGCGAATGAACGGGAGTCAGGCGACCAACTGTTGACGTTGATTGTGCCCTGGCCTCCCGGAACGGTAATCCGCTCGAGCGGGGTAGACCAGTCATCGATCGAGACGATCACCAGCCCAACCTTGAGGTCGGGCGGGTGTCCAATGGTGCCCTTCGGGAATTCCAGGTAGACGGCGAGCCGCCCGTCGGGAGAGATGTGTGGGAACCAGTCGACAGTGTCGCTCGTCACCAGTCTCTGCACCTCGCCTCCACCATGCGGAATTCGTGCCAATTGGGCATGCCCTGGCTCGGACGCCCATCGTTCGGAGTTGAAGTAAATCCAGGCATCATCGGGTGACCACTCCGGCCCGTCGATGTGACCGGGTCCGGTCTCCATCACCATGGCTTCGCCGCCGGCCGATGGCGCGAGCGCGAGCTCTCCAGGGTGGTCAAAGCTCTGCAGGCGCACGTACGCGAGACGCTCGCCGTCGAAGGAGACGCCATGAAGGAAGTGCGACACGCCTTCTTCGTCGGTTACCGCTGTGACTGGTCCACCGGACAGAGCGCCGCGGTAAATCTTGCCATCTGTCGCCGACATGAAAATCGCGCCGCCGCGTGGGTCGAGCACATGGTCGTTATTGATGGGTGGCAGGTTCTCGTACTCGACGAGTTTCGGTGCCGCACCGGAGTCAACAGATAGCGACCACAGTCTCCCATTTCCGTTGATGAGCAGGGAGTCGCCCGACCAGTTGGGTGCCTCGAACAGCACGTCGCTGCTCTCGTAGATGACCGTGTCCTTGCCGCTGACCACGTCGTGAAGGTGGACGCGTGCGATCTGGCCTGGTTCAAGTTCGCCGTATGGCATGTGTGACTTCTTTGCTTTTCGATGTGTCGTTGACGATGTTCGCCACCGATCGTGGTGATCGTGTGTTTGGGGTTTTTTGGTTTACTTCAGGGCGCCCGCCGCGAGGCCGCGTTCGAAAAATCGCTGGAGACAGATATAAGCGATGACGACGGGGAGGCCGGTGAGCACCGCGGCGGCGAGCACCTTCGTTTGGTCGTTGTTGTATTGGCCGACGAAGTACTGGGGAACCAGCGTCACCGTCTGTTGGTCCGGTGTTTGCAGGAACAGCAGCGGAAGCAGAAATTCGTTCCACGAATTGATGAAGACGAGCACGAGGATCGCTGCCATGATCGGTCGGGAAAGCGGAAGTAACACGTACCAGAATGTTCGTACGGTGTTCGCACCGTCCACACGAGCGGCCTCGAGCAGCTCGGTCGGGATGCCGTCCACGAAATTGCGCGCGAGGAGTGTTGTGAACGGTATCTGCAGCGCCGCGACCGGGAGAATAACCGCCCACAGCGTGTTGTACGCGCCGACCTGCGTGACGGTAGCGAACAGCGGCGCGAGGAGCACAACGCCCGGCAGCGTGAGTGCCGCCAGGAGCAGCCAAAAGTAGATTTCCTTGCCGGCGATGTGCAGCTTCGAGAAGCCGAACGCCGCCGTCATGGTGCAGATCAACACGATGATGATCACCGACGCGGCGATGATCGCGCTGTTGATGAAGAACCCGGGCAGCAGAGGCAGAGAAAGTACCGTGGCATAGTTGGCCCATCCGGCTCCGGCAAGCGATCCCTGCACCATAGCGACGAGCGGGAACACGAACGGGACGACCAGGACAACAAGCAGTATCTGCAGAAGGATGCGCGTGCGGACCCGCCTTGTCTCAAACATCGGTCCGACCTCCACGTCGTCCGCTTACGTTGATGATCACGGCCGCGCCGAGCGCGAGCACCAGCAGCACCATGGACAGCGCAGCCCCATAGCCCACCTGCGCGAACGAGATGCTGACGCGATAGATCTGCGTGCCGAGGAACTCAGTCGCGTAGCTCGGACCACCCGAGGTGATGAGGAACGGGATATCGAAGGTCTTCAATGATCCGATCGCGGTCAGGATTGCGATCGCGATCGTCGTCCCTCGCACTCCGGGCCAGACGATTGATCGGATGATCCGCAGGTTACCGGCGCCGTCGAGCCGCGCGGCCTCTAAAATGTCGAGCTCGATCTGCCCCATCGCCGCGTAGTAAAGGACGAACACCACGCCGGTCGACTGCCAGATCTGCACGGTGATGACGATGAAAAGCGCCGTCGTGCCGTTGGCAAGCCACGTCTGCTCCAAACCGCCGAGGCCGACGGCCCCAAGCACCCCGTTCAGCGTGCCATCCGGCGCATAGATCTGCCGGAATACCGGAGCGACTGTGGCGGTCGCCAGCACGACCGGGATAAAGATGAGTATTTTGAAGAAGGTCTTCAGGTAGAGCCTCGAGTGCAAGAGCGTGGCCAAGACGATGCCCAGCACCACCTGCACACTGAAGGAAATGACGAAGAACACCACAGTGTGCCAAAGCGAGCTCCAGAAAACCGGGTCGCTGAGCAACTTCACGTAGTTCGCCGCGCCGACATTCTCTTGCAGCGGACTGGTCCCGTCCCAGTTAAGCGTCGAAATGTAGCCGGTGTAGAAGATGCAGTAATAAAGCAGCCCGACCGACACCACCAGAGCCGGGAGAATCCAGGGAAGCCCGGGCGGGCGGCGGAGACGCTGGCGCGGCGATCTGGTGATCGCCGCGCCAACAGTACGCGGAACTGAAGTCATCCTCGATCTCCGTCTGCGTGATCGATCACTTGTCGCTCTCGGCCGCGGTCTGGATCGTGCCCACCACGCTCGAAGGTGCCTCACCGCTCGTTACCTGCTGGCAGGCCTGGACAAGCGCGGCGCTGAGCTGCGCACCGATTCCATAGGAGCGCACCTCGGTAGCCTTTCCGAGTTGCTCCGTGATGCTCTGGAGGGCAGGTCCCTGCACTTGGTTGTTGACGAGGGTGACCTTATCGAACTGAACGCCGACGCCGTTCAGTGTCGGGAACTCGTCAAGATTGTTTGCGACGACCTGTTGTCCGCCTTTGGTATTCCCGAGCCACAACGCAAACGTGACCGCGGCGTTCCTTACCTTCGACTTCGCGTTCACCGCCTGGCCCGCGTCCGGATCCGCGAACAGCGTCGAGGGGTTGCCCTTGCCGGCGACGTCAGGGAAGGCGATGGGGAGGATCGTGACCTGCTTCGTGTCTGCAGGCACGCCGGCACCTGCTAACGCCGCCGTCAAACTGTTCACCGACGCGTACTGCTGGTACCAAGTTCCCATCTGGACCATCGGGACCTTGCCGGTCAGGAAGGCATTGTTCACATCCGGGTACTGCTGGATGCCAACAGCACCGGCGTCGAGGATCTTGGACTTGGTCAGGGACTGCAAGATTTGCAGTGATTTTACAACTCCCGCATCGGTCCACTTGGCCTTGCCGGCGAGGAGCTTGGTCCATAGCCCGGGCTCCTGGCTGTCCATTATCGAGTGGAGGGTGTCGATCACGAAGCCCGATGTGCCAGCCAAGCCCTCACGGAAGCAACCGAGGCCATTCGCCCGGAAAGTGTCGCATGCTTGCTGCCATTCCGCGAGATTCGTCGGCACCTTGACGTTGTACTTGTCGAACGTATCCTTATTGATCCACATGATTCCGGCACCGACCTTGGCCCACTCCGCGGCGACGAGCCGTCCCTTGACCGTGAACGCCTTCACCCCGGTGGAAGCGATCTTTGTCTTCCAATTGGTACCGAGCAGTTTTGAAATGGCCGGGGTGAGGTCGTAGGCGTAGGGGGCAAATGTCGAACCAGAGAACGAGCCGCTTGCGTTGACCGTGAACACGTCCGGCCCGTCATTTGACGTGAGGGCCGGTCGCAGAACGGCGGCGTAGTTGTCAATCGGGACCTTCTTGTAGGTCACCTTGATGTTCGGGTATTCCTTATTGAAGGCCGCGATCTCGCGAGCTGCGAGGTCATTGTCGGGGGTCCAGCTCCACCAATTGATGCCGCCTTTGGTGGCCGACCCACCGCTGGCAGCAGCTGTCTGGGAACTGCATCCCGTGAGGGCGAGAGACACGAGAACGGTGCCAGCGGCGGCGAAGGCTATCGTGCGCTTGATCTGTGAAAACTGCATTGTTTTCAATCCCAACTGTGTGAGCGGGCGTCACAGTGCTGTGACGCTGAAGGTGAGCCTATGACGAGACGACAGACATAACAATAGTTAAGAAAGAAAGATTTGCCCGCTAGACTCGCATGGGAATTGGAGGAACTCATGATTCCGGAGCCGGTGCGACAGAGCCTTCGTGGGCGTTCGTTCGCGGAGACTCGCAGCGCGATTCTCGACCTCATCCGATCCAGCGGCGAGATCACCCGAGTCGACTTATCGCGCCGTTCGGGGCTGACCGAAGCGACCATTTCCAAAGTCGTGACCGATTTGATGGCGAGCGAGCTCATCAGTGCGTCGGGCCGTGCGCAATCGACTGGTGGAAAGCCAGCAACGTTCCTGCGACTCGACACCTCAAGGCTCGGTGCGATTGGGATCGTGCTTGACCTCCCGCACGTCGTGATCGTGTTGTGCGCCATCGATGGGTCGGTAGTTGACCTCGCGACGATCCCAGCGACACGTGACGAAGAGCCGGAGGTCGTGCTGAAGCGAATCGCTGCTGCGATCGGCGGACTGTTGGATGTGAATGGCACGACGCCTGACCGGGTCATCGGTATCGGGATTGCCCTCTCCGGACGGCGCTCGTATCGCGGTCCCAACCCGCTCGACTGGTGGGAGACCATGCCGATCGACGAACACTTGCGGGCGCTCACCGGCATCGACGTGCTACTGGAGAACGACGCCAATTGTGCGGCGCTTCACGAATTCTGGTCGGGGGGAATCCCGGCGGGGCAGGACTTTGCCGTTGTGTATGCCGCCGATGGCATAGGTGCAGGAATCGTCATTAACGGTGATGTCTATCGGGGTCGGTCCTCACACGCTGGGGAGATCGGCCACGTATACGTCGACCGTAACGAGACGCCGTGTTGGTGCGGACGCAGGGGCTGTCTCGAGGTGACCGGTACGCCTCAGGCCGTTGCCCGCCGGGCGAGGGACATGCCGGAACTCTTCTCTGATCTCGGTGTGGATGCGAACGGGTCCACCCGCGCGATCTACGCCGCGCTCGCCGAGCGAGCGAGTGTCGGCGAGCCAAGAGAGTTCGAGCTGATCACCGAGGCGGCGGAATACGTTGCGACTGCCGTCGTCGGCATGGCTAACACGCTGGACCTCGGACTCGTCATCCTGGCTGGCCCTGGCTTTGCTGGCGCTGGCGAAATATACCTCGAAGCCGTGCGCGGGGCGTTAGACACGACTTACATCCGCTCTGTGCATCAGGTGGAAGTGAGACTGCGCTCCGTTCACCCGAATATCGCCGCCCTCGGCGCGGCGTCACTTGTCCTTCACCGAAGACTGACTCCCCATCACATGGCCTGACTGCCGGCGTCGTCGAACGATGACTGTCGACATTGTTGTGCGCGGCGCTGTACCAGCCGAGGAGGGGTGCGTGGCCAAAGTTCACGTGGACATCTGGTACGAGACCGGAGTCGGAGTAGGAACGGAATGGAAACGTGCGCGAAGGATGATTGGTTTGCCGACAGGTGCACAATACCCCGCGACACATCGCTAAATTGGCGTCGATAACTCGTGCCGAGAAGCACAGGGAATGGTTTGTGACCGTCACTCCCGGCCTTAATTTAGCTATTCCAGTGCTTCGCTACCGGTTCCGAGGCTATTTTCGATGCGGTGAGGACGGGACTGCTGAAGGTCTAGTTGTCACTTTATTCACGCCGCGAGGTGAGGCGGAACGTCAGTGCGCACGATCGCGGAGGATACGACGCAGTGCTTGCGCATGCTCGTGCCCGTGAGCGGGGCAGACGGGAACGGGCCGGGCGGTTCAGCGCTGACGGTGCTCACTGAAATGCAAAACGGGAGTTGCGGCAGCCGTTGGCTGGATTATTTTTAATACGGACACGGCGGTAAACGGCGACTGGTTTGGATGGTCGATCTAAGCGCAACCGGTGCCATGAAACACCGACGGCCCCGGGGCTTCGGGACTCCGACCGGAGCGCTCAGCTATAACGAGGCAACCGATACTCGTTGCTAGCCACCAGTTGGCGGGGTGACGCTTGGGGCGTCACCTTGCCAGTGGAGCGGCAGCGATCGCATCGCGCGGTAGGCGTAGCTGGCGTCCCATGAGTGGAAGACCAGCACATCGCCTTTCGGACCGGTGACGATATCCTGACCACCCGGACCGAGGTAGAGCCCATGACTGGAAGCGGTCGAGAGCAGCGGCTCTGATCGTTTCGAATAGGGCCCGGTGAGGCTTGCTGCGGTGGCGACGCCGATTGCGTAGCGATCGTGGGAGTAGTCGTTGGCCGAATACAGGAGAACATAACGCGAGCCGTGCCGAATGAGGGTCGGCGCTTCGACCACTTTCCCCTCCCAGCCGAGCGTCTGGCGGACGAGACGGGTCGGGGTCCCCACGATGCTCTTGCCATCCGCGCTCAATGGCGCCAGCTCGATCCAGGTGTCGAGGGCGCAGCAATTGCCGTCGGTTTTAAACACGAGGTACCGGGTGCCGTCGGAGTCGGTAAATAGCTGGGGGTCGATTGCTCCGCCCTCCGTGATCGGGCAGATAACGGGACCATCGGATGCCGGGCGGTATGGTCCCAGCACCTTCGCAGCGGTCGCTACTCCGATGCATTGCTTGTGCGAGGCTGCATCTTCCGCGGCGAAGTACATGACCCAACCGCCTCCGGGGGCTGGCGAGACGTCTGGAGCCCAGGTGCGACCGCTCGTCGCCCAAGCGGGCAGCTGGGGCAGGGCGTCATCTCCGCGATAGTTCCAGTGCTCAAGGTCAGGGGACGTCGCCTCTTGTATCGCGTATGCCGGGCTGTTGGTCGCGAACGCAACGTACTGGCCGCCGCTATGCACGATATCCGGGTCGGGGAAGTCCTGGTCGATTAGCGGGTTCGGCGGTGTGGAGGATGCAGAGCTGGCGTTCCCAGCTACACATCCAGTGAGCACTATCAGGAGCGCCGCAACGCCAATCAAACTGCGCGTGACGGCGCTTCGCGTCATCCCTTGACCCCGGTGCCTGCGACCGATTCCACGATCTGGCGCTGTGCAATGCCGAACAAAACGAGCACCGGTACCGAGGCGACGACCGCGCCGGCCATAACGATTCCAAAGTGCGTGCGGTAGGCGCCCTGCAGCATCGAAAGGCCAGGTTGGAGTGTCATGTTGTCCGGGGAGAGAAGCACGTAGACGGGCCACAAGAAGTCGTTCCAGTTGTTGAGGAAGGTCAGCACAGCGAGCGTCGCTAGAGCGGGCCGGGCGAGGGGCAGCACGATCTGCAGGAAAATGCGCAGATCGCTAGCACCGTCGATGCGCGCAGCCTCCTCGATCTCAACGGGCAGGCCGACGAAAAACTGCCTCAGGAAGAAGATGCCGAATGCGCCCGCCGCCCCCGGTACCGTGATCGCGAGGATCGAGTCGAGCCAGCCGAGATTCTGCACGATTAGATAATTCGGGATGAGGAAGACCACCGGCGGCACGAGCAGCGTGGAGATAATCATGCCGAAAACCACTCGCTTGCCGGGGAAGTTCAGCCGAGCGAGGGCATAAGCACCCATCGATGCCGTCACGAGCACCAGGATCGTCTGCACGGATGCTGCAGCGAAACTGTTCCACAGCCAGAGAAAGATCGGCTGCTGGCCGTTCAGCAGCTTCTGGTATCCGTCAAGGGAAAACGGATTCGGGATCGAGTACGGATTTCGTACTGCGTCCGAGTCTGTCTTGAACGAGGTGAGGAGCATCCACACCAGTGGCAGCACGATAATCAGGGCGAGCAGGATCAGCACGATGTACAGGATGGTCGTCGACGTGATGCGTCGACGCGACCGGCGTCGCACGGGGATCGCAGTCATCGGGTCGCTCCATCAGGTCGTTCCCGCTGGAGGCGGAAGTTGATAATACTGATTACGGCAAGGAAGACGAAGAGCAGATAGCTCATCGCTGCCGCTGGCGCCATGTTGTTCTGCGAGAGACCCTGGTCGGCGATGTACATGATCGCTGTGCGGGTGGCATTGCCGGGACCTCCCCTGGTCAGTAGGTAAGACTGCCCAAACATATTCGCCGAAGCGAGCACCGTAGTGGTGGTGATGAAGAGCATCACCGGGCGAAGTCCCGGCAGTGTCACGTTAGAGAAGCTGCGCAGTCGCCCGGCTCCGTCGAGTGCGGCTGCTTCATAAAGATCGGGGTTGATGCCCTTGAGTCCGGCGAGAAAAATGACGGTGTTGAGACCCATGGTCCACCACACCGTCACTCCGACGAGGCCGACCCATACCCACGGTGTGTTGACTGTCCACGGGATCTGGTTCGGCAGACCGACGAGGCCGAGCAGAAAGTTGAGGATGCCCGACTGCGTGTCGAGCACATAACCCCAGATCACTCCGATGACGGCGACTCCCAGCACGTACGGGGCGAAAAATATGGTGCGGAAGACCGCCGAGCCCCGGATGCGCTGGTTCAGGAGGATAGCCACCAACAATGGCAAAACGATCAGGCACGGCACGCTGGCCACGAGGAAGATGCCGGTAGCGCCCATCGATTGCCAGAAGTTGCGTGCGATCGTGTCGCCGGCCTTGAAGAGCTGCGCATAGTTGGCAAAGCCCACGAAATGCTGCGAGTCGCGGAAAGGACTGAAGTCGGTGAGGCTAATGACCAGGCCGAAGATGGCTGGCGCAATCACAAACGTGAAGAAAAGGATCAGGAACGGCGCCAAGAACAGGTAAGCGGTCAGAGTCTTTTGGCGCGTAGCGCGGCTCTTTCCGCTGGCCGCGCCGCGCCCCCCGGCGGAAAGCCGGGAGGCGACAGCATTGCTTGTCAACTCAGGAACCGTACTTCGTCCGGTTCTGTGCCAACACCTGGTCTGCCTGGTTCGCTGCGTCGTCGAGTGCCTGCTTCGGGGTCTTCTTACCGGTCAGGGCTTCGTTGAGCGCCGTGGTGATAAACGCATTCGCATCGGAGATGCCCGGAGAGACCGTCTCGTAGTGAGCGTAGGGGAGCTCGTCCATGAATGCCTTCATTTTCGGGTACTTCGTCAGCAGCGACGGGTCTTCACGAACGGTGTTCGCGGACGGCAGCTCGCCGGTGGCGGCCCAGCCCGCGGAGTGATCGTTCATCCACTTGACGAACGTGGCGCCGGCTGCGGTCTTATTTGCGTCCTGACCCTTGTTGGCCGGGAAAACCCAGTGTGTCGAGCTCGACCATACGGCCTTCTGGCTGCCGATCTGTGGCACCGGTGCAGTGTCCCACTTCAGACCGGAGAAGGCATCGTTGGTGGTTTGCCAAATGCCGTTCCAGTTGTAGGCGGTCTGACCGGCGAGTAGAGCCTTGATGTTGCCGTCCTGTGCGACGTTCGCCGGGCTGTAGCCGTTTTTCACCAGGTCAGTCATCCAGGTCAGCGCTTTCACTCCCGCGTCAGAGTTGAGGGTGGATTTGGTCACGTCCTTGTTATAGAGGTCTCCACCGTTTTGCCAGATGAGTGACTCGAACACGAAGGTGCCGGTGAAAACGAAACCGTCGACCCAGTCGCCCTGGACCCCGGCGGACTTCAAGGCAGTGAGGTTTTTCGTGTAGCTCGTATTGTCGGTTGGCACCTCGGTGATGCCCGCTTTTGCCGTGACATCCTGGTTGATGTACATACCGAGTGGGGTGACGCTCCATGGCACGGCATACTGCGCGCCCTTGTAGTTGCCCTTGGCGTACACGCCGTCGGGAAAGTTTGTTGCGCCGTAACCCAGCTTTTTCACGATCGCGTCGCTCTTGAGCAGGAGGCCCTGAGCGGCGTAGGTGGCAAGGTCGTCGCCATGCAGCACCGCTACATCCGGTCCTTTGCCTGCTTTGATCGCAAGTGGCATCTTCGACGCGATGGCCGCCCATTCCTGTGGGACATCCTTGACAACGATGTTCTTGTGCTCTTTATTGAACTGCGCGACAAGCTTGGGTACCAGCACCGGTGCCGCACCACCGGTCCAGCCGTTCCAGAAATTGATTGTGACGCTTGGGCCGGTGTAGTCCTTGCCGGATACGGCTCCGCCGCCTGACGAGCTGCAGGCCGCCAGCCCGGCTCCGACGGCGAGGGCGACTCCGACCGCGACGATACGCCGCGTCATGGTGTTTCTCACGTGATTGCTCTCCCTTGAGTGTGGTTGCCGGATTTATGGACACCCCGACCTGCGTAAACTTACAGCGCTGCAAAGTTGAAATCAAGTCCTGCCCGTGCCGCACACCATAGAGTGCGTATTGAATCTAAAATTGGAGGCCATTTTGACGGGCGTGCGCTTACAGGACGTGGCAGCTCACGCTGGCGTTTCGATGAAGACCGTCTCTAACGTCGTGCGCGATTATCCTCACGTGTCGTCAGGGATGCGTGAGCGTGTTCAGCGCGCAATCAACGAGCTCGGCTATCGGCCCAACATCATGGCACGCCGTCTCGCCACAGGCCGGACCGGAGTCCTTGCACTGGCGTTCTCTGACATTGGCCTGCCGTACTTCGCAGAGTTGGCGCGGGTTGTTGCGCGGCAGGCGCAGCAAAAAGGGTATCGGGTCATGTTCGAGGAGACTGAAGGCAAGCTCGAAGGCGAACGTGCGCTTCTGACGAGCTCGGAGGCTGGGCTCGTCGACGGGATCCTGTTCCAGCCATCGGTAATGGCCTCCGGCGAGATCGCGCAGCATCGTGGCGACCTTCCCATAGTGCTCCTCGGCGAAGTATCGGCACCGCTCACAATCGATCGGGTGATGATCGATAACCCTGCTGCGGCCGAGCAGGTGACGCGACATCTGATCAACCTGGGGCGGTCTCGAATCGGTTTTGTCGGTCATGAGAGTGGGAAGCTCTCACAGACTTCGCGGCTCAGGATCTTGGGGTATCAAAAAGCTCTCGAAGAGGCTGGCATCGAGGTTGACTCCCGTCTTCTGATCGCGTCGCCCGATATCAGCGCGGTCGGCTCCGCTGCGGCGGTCGGGGAGGCCTTTGATGCAGGACTTCGCTTCGACGCTCTCGTGTGTCGCGATGACCTGGCGGCAATTGGCGCGCTTCGCGCCCTTCATGAGCGAGGAGTTCGAATCCCGGAGGATGTCGCGGTCACCGGTTGGGATGACATCCGTATAAGTGCAACTACGTTTCCCAGCTTGACGACGGTCGCTCCAAGCCTCGATGCGCTTGTGAGCCGCGCACTGGAACTGTTGATTGAGCGTATCGACGGATATGACGGCGTGGGGCGCCACGAGATCGTTCCTCATCATCTGGTAGTCAGGGAGAGCGCCCCGGCAGAGCCCGTCTGAATGCAGCGAAATCGGGTGGCAGCGAAATCCGCCTGGAGTGGAAATTTTGCAGCGCTAGAAAATCTAGGGCATGCTTATCCACATGATCGAAGATGACCTCGCCGGACTTCCGGTCGGATCCCGCCAGGACGGCACACACCCTCGACCTCAATTGCTTCGCGAACGCTGGTGTGACCTTTCTGGGCTGTGGTCGTTTGCCTTCGACGATGATGACCTCGGAGAGCGAGACCGGTGGTGGACGTCCCCCCGGTTTCCCGACATTATTCGCGTGCCATTCCCCCCAGAGTCCGCGGCATCGGGCATCGCAGACACGGCGCATCATCGGGTGAGTTGGTATCAACGCAGCTTCGGCGCAACCGAGATTGCTGCGGCAGGACACGGCCCATCCCGTCGACTTATGCTGCGGTTCGGTGCGGTCGACTACCGTGCGCGCATCTGGATAGATGGGCAGTTCGCCGGATCCCATGAGGGCGGCCAGACCCCCTTCTCGATCGACGTCACCCACCTGCTCAACTCCGGCCAGGATCATGAGCTGGTAGTGAGGGCGGAAGACGATGCCAACGACATCGCGCAGCCTCGCGGCAAGCAGGACTGGCGAGAGAATCCGCACTCGATCTGGTATCACCGAACCTCGGGTATCTGGCAACCGGTGTGGCTGGAGTCCGTGCCCGATGTCTCTATCGAAATGCTCAGCTGGACATCGGATCCGGTTGATGCCAGCGCTCGTGTGCGCCTCACCCTGTCGCGCCCGCCAAGCGAGGCGGTATCAGTGCGGGTCGGCCTGACCCTGGACGGGCGGAAGGTCGCCGAAATCAGCACGATGACAGATTCGACCGACGTCGACATCACCCTGTCAATTCCAGCGCTTCTCAACGGGCAAGCCTACGAGGAGCTCCTGTGGTCGCCAGAAAAGCCACGACTTATCGACGCGGTCATCGAGGTCGGCGAAGACCGTGTTGCGTCCTATCTCGGAATCCGCACTGTCTCCGTCGAACGCGGGTCATTCCTGCTCAACGACCGTCCCTACTACCTGCGCTCCGTCCTCGAGCAGGGATACTGGCCGGATACTCACCTGGCGGCTCCCTCTTCGGAAGCCCTCCGTGAGGAGGTACAGCTCATCAAGGAACTGGGATTCAACGCGGCGCGGCTTCACCAGAAGTTTGAGGATCCACGGTTCCTGTTCTGGGCAGACCGACTCGGACTGATCCTTTGGGGAGAGGCGCCGGCGACATTTACATTCACGCCGACGGCGATGGAGCGCACAGTACGGGAGTGGCTCGAGGTGGTGCGCCGTGATATCTCCCACCCCTCCATCGCGGTTTGGGTTCCACTCAATGAGAGCTGGGGTGTTCAGCATCTCGCCCGGAATCCACGGATGGTCCACTTCGCGAGATCCCTCGTCGATCTCACGAAGGCGCTGGATCCGACGCGACCTGTTGTCTCCAACGACGGTTGGGAGCAGGTCGACACTGACATCGTCGCGATTCATGATTATGAAATTCGTCCTGAGGTGATCGCCGACCGCTACAGGAACCGCGATTCTGTCGCCAGGATGATCGCGGGCCACGGGCCGGCCGGAAGACGGCTGGTGCTGGACGGCGACATCGATACGGCACCCATAATGTTGACCGAGTTCGGTGGAATTGCCTACGACGTCGATGATGCTGACGGCGCATGGGGGTATGCAGCGGCAAACTCCTCAGAACACTTCGCCGGGATGTTGACCGAGCTATTCGCGGCTGTACACGCCGCAGATGCACTGGTCGGATTCTGCTATACCCAGTTGACCGACACACTCCAGGAGGCAAACGGTCTCCTCAGTTCAAACCGACGAGTGAAGATCCCGATCGAGCGCATCCGCGCAGCGGTAATCGGATCCCACCCGGACCCGCATCGTCAGTAAAAAGCCGCAGGTGAGCGTTGTCCACGAAGCCGAAGCTTCCGCCGCTACCGTCCCGGTTTGGTGACACCTCTGTTGCATCGGCGACCGTCGACGCAACGATCGCAAAGGAGCGACTCTGATGAAGAAAACGACAGGCATAAGTTTGGCTATCACGGGGGCACTGCTGGCCGCCCTTGGTGGCGCAACATCCCCCGTGACGGCTTTAGCTGGTTCCGCGTGTACTCTCACTAACCCGATCACCACCGGTGCGGATCCTTCAGTTTGGTATCGCAACAACACTTATTATCTGGTCCAGTCGGACGGCGCCCGATCGATCAACATTCGGGCCAGTTCAACAATCAACGGTCTATCGACCGCAGCGGTCAAGACAATCTGGACGTCGCCGACAGGTACTGACCACAGCGCCGAAACTTGGGCGCCGGAAATCGAGTATCTCAACGGACAGTGGATTATCTACTTCGCCAGCGCGACCGATCAAGGCGGAGACCCCGCGACGAACAATACCCACAGGATCTTTGCCATCACGGCGAACACGCAAGATCCCACCGGTGCATGGGTCTTTGCCGGCAAGATTGCCGACAGCACCAACCAATGGGCCATCGACCCCACGGTCTTCAATTACAACAACAACTGGTACATGCTCTGGTCGGGCACACCGACCGGCAATGGCGGGTCAGCACCCCAACAGATCTTCATCGCCCACATGAGCGACCCGCTCCACATCGATCAGGACTACAGGAGGTTAATCGCGAGCCCCGACCAGTCGTGGGAAACCTCGGTACAAGCTATTGAGGAAGGCCCAGAAGCCTGGGTCGGACCAAACAACAAACTTACGATCGTTTACAACGCGAATGCCAGTTGGACAACCTCGTACTCGCTCGGCGAGCTCGTATACAACGGCGGGGACCTAACGACATACCAGTCATACACGAAGCGTGGGCCCGTTTTTTCCTCCGGCGGAGGCGTGTACGGGCCCGGCGGTGAATCAATACCGGTGCCCGGGGCCGCCGGCATCAACTGGAACATTTATCACGCCAAGACCACCACTACGAATGGATGGAACGATCGGAACATATACGCGCAGCCCGTGCCGTGGAACGCTGATGGCACTCCCAATTTCGGAATCCCCACCGGCACAACCCCCTACAACGAGGCCAGTGAGCAGCGCTGCAACTGACATTGACGGAAGTAGTTATTTCGACTGAGTTTCTGCCTCTCGCGCCACGTGAGATGGGGGACATGCCAGGTGTGGTGGCCTTCACCCGCCCCTGGTCGAGGTGTGCCGGGGGATTCCCTGCTTTCGGGGGGAAGCGGGCGCTCGTGTCGGAGGGTGCCCTGTTCGTGTGCGAGTTTTGGGCCGGAAGGCAGCTGTGCGTTTCGCACGCAGGGACTGGACTGGGGGTAAGACGGGGATGACTATCAAGGCATCTATAGTGTTCGCCGCACTTCGACCGCTGATGGTGGTGTGGTACTTATGGGTTCGAGACGGGTGGACGAACGTCGCCCACGCAGTCGACGCCCCCTACGCCGTCCAGGCCGGTGTCGGGTTGGACCGTATTCTGCTTCTGGGAGGCCATACCTCTGCGGGGTTTGGTGTCTTGACCCATCAGATCGGTCTTGTCGGCGCCCTGAGCCGGCAACTGTCGAAGACTACCGGCCGCGGTGTCGAGGTGCAGGCAATCGCGGATGTGGGGATGACTCTTCGCGTGCTCGCTTCGCAGGCTCGGGAGATGCCGGCACTGTGGGCTGATGCTGTCCTGGTGACAGTGGGTATCAACGACGCTCTGCGCCTCACCCCGGTCGGTGCCTGGCGGGAACAACTTCGAACCTTGATCGAGGTGATCCGCGAACGCACCGACTGGGGAACACCGATCCTGATCCTGCAGATCCCGCCGGCGGTGATGGTGTGGGACTTCGCCCGGGTACCGGCGCGCATCGCGACCAGCCACGCGCGGGCACTCAACGCTGAGTCGCAGATGTTGTGCCGGTCACTGCCGCACACGACATACGTGCCGTTCAACCCGTCACAGTTGGAAGGAGTCCCCAACCTGATCCAGTGGAGGGCCGCGATGTACACGGAATGGTCTATGAAATTCGTGGCTACTGTCGCAGAGGCGTTACACCGTGAAACCGAGTACCCGGGACTGCCGTTGGTTTAGTTGCCACTGACCAGTCCGATGGCTTGGCTACCCGAAATGGAATAAGGATCGGGCTTTCTCTCGGCGACAGCACGCATGCTGGGCACTTCGGCGCTGAGGTGTGAATGCGAGCTGCTGCGCTCGTCTGTGCCGATGATCCGATCACTACCGCGGCCATCAAGCTGAGGTGCGTTCGGTCAGTATCGGCGACTCGCACCTGTCACTGAGTTTCATCATTGAACTTGTGCCTAATGATCGTGTGCTGAAGGGATTTTTTGGCGGGATGACCCAACGGCCTCGGGCGCACCAAAAAATTGACTCTGATTCTTTTGATCTTGAATCGGATAGAGCGTGCGGACAGATAAAAGGGAATGGTGATAATCTCGAGCGAACTCCGCGCAGGCAGGATAAAAACGATCGTAAATATCTGGTGGAGTGAAGCAGATTTGGATGAGTCCAAAAACGAGATCCCCGCTCTCCCGTTAGAAATCGCTCCGCATGCAAAAGCAGCTGCTGACCAGCGATTCTTTTTCGGTCCAGATTATATTGCGAACTGGATTAGCGGACTGGCGATCCGGAGCCGGGATACACCGGTCCAGTGCGGGTGAGAAAGTCCAGTCATCTTTGCGCCATGACATCAGCTGCCGTTCGTCACCCGATTCGAGACGGAAACAATACTCGTCGGTTATCCCAAGGCTCACCTTTGGGTCGAGGCGAAGGATGCCGATGACATGGACCTCTTCGTGCTGGTGCAGAAGCTCGACAAATGGGGAACGCCACTGCAGGCCTTCACGACGCCCAACCAGAGTGCGGTGGCGCATGACATCACCGATCATGGAGCGACGATTCTCTGCCACAAGGGATCCGATGGGCGCTTGCGCGTCTCAGCGCGCACTCTTGATGCGAGCCTGCCGACCGAGGATGTGCCGGCTCACACCTTCGACCGCGTCGAGAAGCTTTCACCCGGAGAGATAGTGGAGATCGACATCGAGCTGCTTCTGATCGGCTTGGTCTTCTATCCGGGCGAGCAGCTCCGTTTCGTCGTGAGCTCGCGCAATCTCCTCGGAACGATGATGCCGGGCATCCAGGAGTATGTCGGTGCCAACAGCGGGCAGCATGCTATCCACACGGGCGGCGAGTACGCCTCCTACCTCCAGCTGCCGGTGCAGGTGATGTAGACATCGACAGCCCTGCGTGCACGAAAACCACGAAACCGACAGCAGTCCCGATCGACGATCTAAAGCCGAGAAATTTCGAAAAGGTCTGCTGTCGGTTTGGTAATCATCCTGACCTTTCCCACCATGTTGCATACGAATTCGACGTGGTGCCGTTTGCCTACAACTGTGGGTAAACGACCGACAACGAAGCTCGTACTGGTCACCAATAATCGTTGATTTTCCGGGGATTTGGATCAGCTTTCGCCTCGTGCCTGGCCTTGAATTAGTTTTCAAATCCCACTGTCTCAATGCTTCATCGCGGGTCAGGTGTTATTTCTCAGGTCATCGGTGACAGGTGACCTCCCCTCCCGTGGTGTAGCTCGCGGTGGTTCTGAGCATTGCGCCGGCGACGGTATTTCAGAGCGTCAGCCGACCGCCCGGCCCCTACCACCCGCACCCGCGAGCAGGTCACGGGTGGTAGAGCTGGATCTGATCGAGTTCGGCGAATCCTGTCCCCTTCGTGAACGTGATGGTGTTCGTGCCAGCGGTGAGACTCACGCTCAGTTGTGCCCAGGCGAAGCGACCCCAATTGGGTGTAACCGGGTAAGACAGCGCGGTGTTTGCGCCCCCGTTCACGCTCACGTTGTGGCTGCTAGTGGCACCCGATCCGTTGTCGTAGCGCACGTTCATCATGTACACGCCGGTCACGGCCGCCGTGACAGCGAATTTGACTGAGCTGTCGGCGTTGTTGATATTGCCCACCTTCGCCCCGCCCTGGGCATCGGCCTGGGTGACCAGCGATGTGTCGGTCAACACCGCGGACTCGGCTTCATATTGAGTGGCATTGATAGGGATCGATCCGACGCGAATGTCGTTGTAGGTCGTGCTGAGGTTCTCCACGTTGGTTGCTTGAAACAGGGTCGTGCCGTCGGGAGTGCTGTCGAAGCTCTGCGCGAACCCGCTAAACGTTCCACCCTGATTGTCGGCGGCGTCATAGGTGACCGCGTACGGCAGCTGCTCCCATGCCCCGGAGCCCTGGTTGCGGTTCGCGACAAAGTTTTGCCCACCGTCGATTACTCCGGCAGAAGTGAGAGCCCATTTGGACGACACGACGATCATGCCGTTCGCGTTGCCGGCGGTCGGAATCCATCGCACCTCGGGTGAGGATCCGATGCCACGCCCATTCGGCAGGGTGATCTGGGTGCCGATATTTCCAGCGGGCGACCAGGTGAGGCCGTCAGGGGAAATCTTGTAGTAGACGGGTGCCGTGTTGTTTGTTTGGCTTGGTCGATTCACCACCTCGAAGGTGGCGAAATAGTTGCCGTTCGGCAGGCGGGTGACCGTGATCATCCCGGGCCGGTCGCTCAGGTTAGTGGGCGCCGCCACGTTTACCAGCGCACCCCAGGTGAGGCCTCCGTCGGTGGAGCGGCGGTAGCTGACCGCCTGAAGAACGTTGTTAGCTTTCTGGCGCTCGTCAGAAAAGTAAGTGACGAGGCCACCGTTGGCATCGACGGCAAGCGACGGCTCCCAGACGGTGGACGTGGTGGAGGTGGGGCTCGGATCGTAGGTGGCGGGCCCGCCGGTATCGACGGTGCTCACAAATGACCAGGTAACGCCGTGGTCGAGACTTTTGTACATAACCAAACGGCTGCTTGACCGGTCGCTTGGCATGATCATGCCGCTTAGCAGCAGCGTTCCTGCCGGCATGGTGCCGAGCGTGACGGGAGTTTCGTAGAGGGAGGGCTGCGCCGTGCGGGTGAGCGTA
>ENA-OFCI01000572-OFCI01000572.1-metagenomes-genome-assembly--contig:-NODE-572-length-21275-cov-3.254807_pt1 | contig 21275 bp, 25 predicted proteins | sample MGYA00153391_OFCI01 | MGnify analysis MGYA00153391
TCACCGTGAATCAAAATCGGGATGACTTCATTGCCTTCCACATCATGACGACGATGCTGACGAGCGCGTACCGAGCCCTCGACCACGGGATTCACAATCTCCAGATGCGAAGGATTAAACGCCAGCGTCAGATGAACACCGCCGCCTTTGGTTTGAATATCCGATGAAAAGCCCTGGTGGTATTTCACATCGCCCGAGCCGAGTTCGTGCGGGTGTTTACCTTCGAATTCACTGAACAGATCTGCCGGCAATTTGCCGAGGCTGTTGACCAGCACATTCAAGCGGCCCCGATGCGCCATGCCGAGCACGACTTCTTTGGTGCCACGCTCGCCTGCGCCCTGAATAATGTCGTCGAGCAAAGGGATCAGCGACTCACCGCCCTCAAGTGAAAACCGCTTTTGCCCGACATAACGGGTATGCAAATATTTTTCCAGTGTCTCGGCCGCACTTAGACGTTCGAGCAAAAATTGTTTTTCTTCAGTAGTGAGCTTGGGTTGTGATTGAGCCGACTCAAAACGGCCCTGAATCCAGCGCTTTTGTTCGGTTGCCGAAATATACATGTACTCGACGCCGACATAGCTGCAATAGGTGCGCTTAACGGCGGCCACAATATCTTTCAGCTTGGCTTTTTCCGGGCTTCCGGCAATTCCGCCCTGCCAGGAACCGAACGCGAATTCTGTTTCCATATCGGCGTCAGTCAAGCCGTAATAATTGAGCTCTAACTCTGGCACCGGCAGACGTTCACTGCGCTTCAAGGGATCAAGCGAAGAATGGCGTGAGCCCAACACACGATGTGCGCGAATGAACTGAAGCACCTTGAACGATTTTTTTTCATTGACATCGGCATTTGACCCGCCGCTTGTGCCGCCGCCAACGGTTATGTATGCAATCCGCCCGCCGCCCAATTTTGCACGCTCGGCAAATGCTTCAATGATCGGCGTATGGGCGACATCCTTGCCGGTACTGCCAGCGACGTTAGGCAAGCTATCAAATTGCTTGCGCCATGCTTCCGGAACAGCGGCTGGATCGAGCAAATAGTGCTCGTACAGCTCTTCAACATAGGGCGCATTTGCACCAAAAAAAAGTGAGGATTGCTGAAAATCGCGCATCATGGTGTTGACCTCGTTTTGCGGTTGCTGCTGTGGAATGCGGGTAATGTCGCTGGAAAAGCAGGAGAAGTTGAAACCGTCGTACCTATATCCAAACTCGTTTACTGGCGGGGTGATAGGGGCAAAAATGGCTCAAACACCCCGCCGTTGCTAGGGTTTATAATTTATTTTTATCAATATCGCGGCGCGTTGAACCAACATACAACTGGCGCGGACGACCAATTTTGTATTCTGGATCCGCTATCATTTCATTTAACTGTGCGATCCAGCCGACGGTACGTGCCAGTGCAAAAATCGCGGTGAATAACGGCACCGGAATACCAATCGCTTTTTGCACAATGCCGGAATAAAAATCGACGTTTGGGTACAATTTGCGGCTTACAAAATAGTCATCTTCGAGCGCAATTTTTTCGAGCGCCATGGCAAGTTTGAAGAGCGGATCATCCTGCAGGCCGAGCTCGTTTAACACCTCATAGCAGGTCTCACGCATAAGCTTGGCGCGTGGATCGTAATTTTTATAAACACGATGGCCAAAACCCATCAGGCGAACGCCGGAATCTTTATCTTTTACCTTGGCAATGAATTCACCAATCTTGGGCAGCCCACCCTCGCGCTGAATGTCGTACAACATGTTGAGGGCGGCCTCGTTAGCGCCGCCGTGAGCGGGCCCCCACAAGCACGCCACCCCCGCTGCAATCGCCGCAAACGGATTGGTACCACTCGAGGCGCAAAGGCGCACGGTAGAGGTAGACGCATTTTGTTCATGATCGGCGTGCAGAATAAAAATCCGGTCCAGTGCGCGAGTCAGCACATCATTCACTTTGTATTCCTGCGCTGGCACCGCGAACATCATGCGCATGAAGTTGGCGGTGTACGACAAATCATTGCTGGGATAAACCAGCGGCTGGCCGACAGTGTATTTGTACGCCATCGCAGTCAGCGTCGGCAGCTTGGCGATTAAACGAATTGCGGAAATATCGCGCTGCTGCGCGTCATGCAAATTCATCGAATCCGGATAGAACGACGACATCGCGCCCACCAGGCCCGTCATCACCGACATCGGATGCGCATCGCGGCGGAAACCACGCAGGAAAAACTGCATTTGCTCATGCACCATCGTGTGGTTGGTGACGCGGCCCACAAAATCGGTGCGCTGCGTCGGCGTCGGTAAATCACCATACAACAACAGATGACAAACCTGCATAAAATCACACTGCGTGGCGAGCTGCTCAATCGGATAGCCGCGATACAGCAACTCACCCTTGTCGCCATCAATAAAAGTGATATTTGAATTGCACGATGCTGTGGACATGAAGCCGGGGTCATAGGTAAACATGCCGGTCTGCGCGTACAGCTTGCGAATATCTATCACGTCAGGCCCGTGCGACCCACCATATACGGGTAGATCAAAGGTCTTGCCGTCAGCTAACGTCAGAACTGCTTTGCCTTTTGCGTCCATGCTTTTGTTCTCCCAGTTGCTTGATGATTACGATTGATAGCCGCTAATTAAGCCGCGTGTTTCCCGCTGCTTGTGCCACTTAAACTATTCAGTTTGCCCGCTGATGTCGCCACAATCCGGTCTGCCATTGGCTGCCATGTTTGATCGCCACACAATTTGCGACCCATCAAAATATCAAGCAAATCGTTATCACCTAACTGCAACAATTTATCCAATACATCCAGTTCAACATCACTCAAACTCGTTAGCTGCGCGTCCAGAAATTGGGATAGCAGCAAATCGTTTTCCAGCAGGCCTCGCCGCGCCTTCCAGCGCAGACGGTCCAAGCGGCGATCATCGACTATGGCTTCGCTCAAGTTAATCTGCTTTCTTCGATATAGCATTACGTTCGCGCATTTTTTTCATTTCTCTATCCCGACCCCACATCCGCTCAATCGCCGCCACTGTCTCTTCCCGGACAAGCGCTTGCGCATGTTTGCGGTTAGCGACTGCCGTTTGAAAATCAGTCAGCTTCACTCATTCACGCATTCACGCATTCACTCAAACACCGCGCTTCACCATCATCTCTTTGATCTTGCCAATCGCCAACGACGGGTTCAAACCTTTGGGACATACATCCACGCAATTCATGATCGTGTGGCAGCGGAATAAACGATACGGATCTTCGAGGTTATCGAGACGCTCATTGGTCGCCTGATCACGCGTATCCGCAATGAAACGATACGCCGCCAGCAAGCCCGCCGGGCCGACAAATTTATCCGGATTCCACCAGAATGACGGGCAAGCCGTAGAGCAGCATGCACACAGAATGCACTCGTATAATCCATCCAGTTCAAGGCGATCAGTAGGGCTTTGCAGCCGCTCGGTTTCAGGCGGGGTGTCGTGGTTGATGACGAATGGTTTGATTGAATGATACTGTTTAAAAAATTGCGTCATATCGACAATCAAGTCGCGAATAATCGGCAAACCCGGCAGCGGCTTCAGCACCACCGGTTCTTTCAAATCAGAAATTTTGGTGACGCAGGCGAGTCCGTTTTTGCCGTTTATATTCATTGCATCCGACCCACACACGCCTTCGCGGCATGAGCGGCGCAATGCCAGCGTGTCGTCAACCGATTTGATACGAATCAGCGCATCCAGCAGCATGCGGTCTGATGGCTCAAGCGCAATATCGTATTCCTTGAAATACGGTTTCTGATCCTGGTCAGGGTCGTAGCGGAGAATATTAAATTTCATTTCAAATTGCCTATCTGATTTTTGATCTATCGATTGTCGAAAAATCGTTCGACGATTTATTTAATATGTGCGCGCTTTGGGTGCAAATGATTCCACCGTCAGCGGGTTCAAATTCACCGGCTTGTATTCAATTTTGTCCGTGCCTTTGTACCAAAGCGAATGTTTCAGCCAGTTTTCATCATCACGGCCATTCACAAAGCCGGGACGATCATGGAAATCAGCACGATCATGGGCGCCGCGCGTTTCTTTGCGATTCTCGGCAGAGACCATGGTGGAAACTGCCACCTCAATCAGATTCTGAAGCTCCAGCGCTTCAATCCGTGCCGTGTTGAAAACCTTGCTCTTGTCCTTGATTTCCAAACGCTCGGCACGCGCCGCCACTTCCTTGATTTTTGTAACTCCCTCGGTGAGCATATCCGGGAAGCGAAATACGCCACAATGTGCCTGCATGGTCTGGCGCATCGCATCTCCAACCGCATGCACATTCTCACCGTTTTGCTGATTTTCAAGCTTGGCCAAACGCGCTAGTGAAGCTTGGCCTGCATCGGCTGGCAAATCTTTGTACTCGGGATTTTGTTTGATGAATTCAATCACTGAATCCCCGGCTGATTTACCCATCACCAGCAAATCAGTCAGTGAATTGGTACCCAGACGATTCGCGCCGTGAATCGATGCGCAACCGACTTCGCCCGCTGCATAAAAACCGGGCACGACGCTGTTCGGGTTGCCGTCTTTGGGGATCACGACTTCACCGCGATAATTGGTGGGAATGCCACCCATTTGATAATGACAGGTTGGCACCACCGGAATCGGCTCTTTAATCGGATCGACATTGGCGAATTTCATGGCGATTTCGCGAATACCGGGCAGACGCTTATTGATGACTTCCGGACCTAAATGATCCAGCTTCAATAAGATATAGTCTTTATTGGGACCCGCACCGCGGCCTTCTTTTATTTCGGTTGCCATGGCACGCGAAACGACATCGCGTGAAGCGAGATCTTTCATGGTGGGCGCGTAGCGTTCCATGAAACGTTCGCCATTACCGTTCAGTAAAATTCCACCTTCGCCACGCACACCTTCGGTGATCAGCACGCCTGCGCCCGCCACACCGGTTGGGTGAAATTGCCAGAACTCCATATCTTCGAGCGGAATACCTGCCCGTGCAGCCATCCCCAGACCGTCGCCGGTATTGATATAAGCGTTAGTCGATGAGGCATAAATACGTCCGGCACCACCCGTCGCAAACACGGTTGCCTTGGCCTGGAAAATCATGGTTTCGCCCGTTTCCATTTCCATCGCGGTCACGCCCAGCACATCACCATGAGCATCACGAATCAGATCCAGCGCCATCCATTCAACAAAAAATTGCGTGTTCGCAAACACATTACGCTGATACAGCGTATGCAGCATCGCATGCCCTGTGCGGTCGGCCGCGCAGCATGACCGCTGCACCGGTTTCTCACCAAAATTTTGCGAATGCCCACCAAACGGGCGTTGATAAATCGTGCCGTTTTCGTTGCGGTCAAACGGCATGCCGAAATGCTCAAGTTCACGCACGGCCTCCGGCGCTTTCTTGCACATAAATTCAATTGCATCCTGGTCACCCAACCAGTCGGAGCCTTTGATGGTGTCATACATATGCCAGTGCCAGTTGTCTTCACCCATATTGCCGAGTGAGGCGCCAACGCCGCCCTGAGCCGCTACCGTATGGGAACGGGTGGGAAATACTTTTGAAAGTACCGCCACCTTTAAACCTGCAGTAGACAACTGCAATGCGGCGCGTAACCCGGAGCCGCCTGCACCGACCACGATGGCATCATATTTTCTGACGGGAATGGATGCTGGATTAACCATTTCGATATTGCCTTATTGAGTGATTTTGAATGAAGAGATTTTCTGAATAACTGACCAGCTCTTGACATCGCCCACACTCGCCACCACTGGCGCAAGGGAATCCGCCTGACTTGCTACTAACGTTTAATAAACCTTAAACATATACCCACTGCTGGTATTAACTACTGCGCCCAAAGAATCGCAATCGACCAGATCGTAAAACTGACCAGCGATAAAATCACCAGTACCTGCAAAGTGACGCGAACCGCGGTGGGCTTGATGTAATCCATCAACACATCTCGCACCCCGATCCAGGCGTGGTAGTACACCGAAATTAAAAATAACAGCGCCAATACGCGAAACAATTGCGAGCTGAAAAGCGCCTTCCAGTCCTGATAGCTGATCTCACCTTTAATCACAAAAAATCCGAAAATGATAATCGCGAACAGCGCCATGATCACCGCAGTGACACGCTGTGCCAGCCATTCGCGCCAGCCGTAATGCGCACCTACCGGTTGTTTGTCGGTTTTAATAACGCTCACCATATTCTTGCTCCAAACAAAATCGTGGCAACCGCACCCAACGCAAAAACCCATATAGACGAGGTGCGTGCTTCAGCTTTAGTAACCCCAATATGAAGGTCAAGCAACAAGTAGCGGAGGCCGGCGAAAAAATGGTGCAGGAACGCCCATACAAACCCCAATAAAATCAGCTTCACCAAAGGAAAGTTGAGCACGTTTGACCAGAAATTAAATCCTGATTCCGATTTCAGCGTGGCCTGGAGCAAATACAAAGCCAGTGGAATCATGAACAGAAACATCACCATGCCGGTAATACGGTGGAAAATGGAAACCAGTGCAGGCAGCGGCAAATTAAATAAATTGAGGTCGTAATATTTCGGGCGTACCTTGGGGCGATCCTGCGATCTGGCTGACATGGTCATTTACCTTTTTTGGCGATGGCAACAGCGCGGCCTATAGCATGCTGTTTACCCGGGGCTGTTTATAGCTGCGCTGCAAAATCAAGCAACCTTTTCAACCCAAATTTTAAGCTGAATTCATCGTTACTGCACAAGGAAATGATTAAAAAACGTGGGGGGAAAACGCGTCCAGATCGAAGGTTCCAAGCATCAATAAAAATTGATACTTTTGGACAATTTGATGCCTAATTTATTGAAAAATATAATAAAAAATTCTTGCCCGGCCAACTAAAGCAAGATCAATAGAAATAAGCTCGCATTAATCAACCGCCAAATTACCTGTTGATACTATTATTTGATACTATTAGGTCCTTGCCGTACATTTGTCTGAAACCCGCCCAAAATCGATCTTGTCAAACCATTATGGACTTACCGTGCGTAACGTTATGAAATATCGAGGTTATACCGCCCGCATTGATTACGATTCGCGCGATCATATTTTTATTGGTATGGTAGTTGGTTTAAGCGAACAGCTTTCATTCCACGGTGCGGGTGTAAATGAATTGCGCTCAGACTTTGAGTTTGCAATAGATCATTACCTGGCCTCCTGTGCGGCAATGGGAATCAAGCCTGAAAAGCAGTCATCCGGAAAACTGCTCATCCGCGTTCCGCCTGAAGTACACGCCGCCGCCGCCGCCGCCGCCGCCGCGACGGCACAAAGTCTTAATCAGTGGATTATCGGAGCGCTGACCCTGGCAACTGATAAGGCATCAAAATCTTTATAGCGGCGCTTGAATGAATCTACAACGCATTTGACAGCATCAACCACTCTAATTTCTGCTCATCAACCTACGCTCACGTCAACCGTTAAGCCAATTCATTGTAGTAAGAATAACCTTGGGTCAAACACAGACCGCGCCGCCATTCGACCGGTTTATCACCATAAGTAAACGCGATACGCTCAACACTGAGTAAGGGCGCGCCCATCTCAACCTCCAGTTCGCGTGCCGCGAATTTATCGGCAGCGACCGCACGTAAACGCTCCTCTGCTCTGATCATGCGCAGACCGTAAGTGGTTTCAAAAAAACTGTAAATGGAGCCTTTTGATTCCTCAATTTTGGCCAAGGTCAGCCCTGGGCATAAGGCACTCGCCAGCACAATTTCATCGAGTATAAGCGGCGTACCGGCAAACACCAGAACCCGGTGTATGGCCGTCACCGGCGCACCGGATTTAATACCCAACACCTGCGCGATTTCGGACGAGGCTTTGCCGCGTTTAACATCAATAAAACGCGTCGTCGGATGATGTTTTTCACCGCTATTGGCAATAATGCGCAAAAAACGATATTGGATATTAGGCTCCGTGTCGGTAGCTACAAAAGTCCCCTTACCCTGACGGCGAATCAGAATATTTTCTGCCGCAAGCGCATCAATCGCTTTACGCACGGTTCCCTGGCTAACGCGATAACGGGCAGCAAGTTCAAATTCCGACGGAATGACATCACCCGGCTTCCATTCGCCTGCAATCAGGCTTTCTGTAAGCAAAATTTTGATTTGATCGTAGAGTGGGCGGTAGCTCGGACCTATTGGAGGCGCTGCGGCATCGGCCGAGTTCGCGACGCCAGCGCTATTACCAGCACCAACGCCAGCCGGGTGAATGGGAGCAACCGTTAATTTGGACATGATAAATCAGGCTATTTTTGCAATGAATGTGGTGTTGCATGAAAAGGCACGGCGGCGTAGTGAGTTTTTGCGGGTCTTTGTACGTGGGTGTTTGTACGTGGATCGTCGCACGTGGATCTTCGTAGCTGAGTCGTCGTACAGTGGTTGTGCATGGATTGTAGATATATTGATAATGCTAGCACGATGTTTTTATTGTAACCCAATATCCTATGTCTTATATAAGATATAAGTGTTATTGACTTTTGGGAATACGGGCGCGTAAAATTGTTGCAATGCGCAAATTGTTTTCGCCAGGCTAATCTTGCTGATACAGCCTGCCGAACCATGTTGTTGAATACGCTGCTTTACAACAATAACCCGACACCAACCCGGTAATAAGGACCGTATGAACCCGTTTCTTCGCCCTCGACGCTCCATGCTTTATGTGCCCGGCTGTTTCACACGGTTTCTCAACAAGGCACGAACGCTGCGAGTAGATTCCGTTATTTTTGATCTAGGCGATTCGGTATTGGTGGACAACAAAGAGCTCTCCCGCAAACAAGTCGTTGAGGGTATTCTGACGGGCGGATATGGCCGTCGCGAGCGCGTCGTACGCGTCAACGATCTGGATTCGCCGTGGGGTGTGGATGATGTGAAAGCGGTTGCTGATATTGGTGCCGATGCTATTTTATTTCCCAACATCGAAAGCAAAGAAGACGTCCATGATGCGCTGGCGGTGCTGGACGGCGCTGGCGGCAAAAACATGCCGATTATGGTGATGATTGAAAGCCCGATTGCGGTACTGCGCGCTGAAGAAATCGCGGCCGCATCAGACCGGATTGCCTGCCTGATTATGGCGACCAGTGATTTGATCACACAGCTTCATGGCCGCAAAACCCCTGACCGCATTCCGCTTCACTATTCGCTTTCGCATGTTTTATTGGCGGGGCGCGCTTATAAACGCGCGGTAATTGACGGCATCAGCGTGGATATCAAGGATATGCATTCCTTCGAGATGGCATGCCGCTTGACGCGTGATTTAGGCTTTGATGGCAAATCACTGGTTCATCCGAATCAGCTCGCGTATTGCAACGATGCGTTCACCCCCAAATCAACCGAGATTGCTTATGCCTATGAGGTCATTGAAGCGCTTGGGCATGCGCATCGCGAAGGTCGCGGCACCATCATGCTGAATGGTCGTCTGGTTGAACAACATCATGTGGCTGCAGCAAAACGCATGCTGGCACTGACTGAAATGATTAAGGAATTGGAATCGGCGTGAACAGCCCTGTGTCTTCATCCCACACTCCTCCAGCAGCGCCGCCACGATTAGTCCCGCCCCGACGGCCGCTTAAAGGCTATTTTTTTGACGACTATGCCGTGGGCCAGCATTTTTACCACGCCACGCCGCGCACCATTACCGCAGGTGATGTGGCGTTGTACATTGCCTTAACTGGCGCACGCCAGCCCCTGCATTGCGCCGAAACGGTGGCGCAGCAGCTCGGTTACCCGCACTGTCCCCTCGATGATTTGCTGGTGTTTCATATTGCCTTCGGCAAAACGGTGCCGGATATTTCTTACAACGCCGTCGCTAATTTAGGCTATGCCGACTGCCGATTTTTGCTGCCGGTTTATGCCGGCGATACGCTGCGCTGCGAAACGCAAATTATGGGTCTGAAAGAAAACTCCAGCGGTAAAACGGGCGTGGTTTATGTGCGCTCGCATGCTTATAACCAGCGCGATGAAAACGTCTTGACTTGGGCACGATGGGTCATGGTCCATAAACGTGAGCTCGTAAACCCTGAGGCCGTAAAAGTCATAAAAACCAAGGCAGCAATCATGCCCCTGGTGCCCGATTTCCCGGCCATGGTTAGTCCTGACGAATGGGCTGTCCCCGCATTTATTCAACCTTCAAAGTTGAGTCCGCAGATGACGGGCAGCAACCGATTCTGGGATGATTATCGGCTGCTGGAAACGATCAAGCATCCCACCGGTATTACCCTTGATGAATCTGACCACACCCTGGCAACTAAGCTCTACCAAAATACCGCCCGCGTGCATGTCGATTTACATCATATGGAGCAAAGTCGTTTTGGGCGTCGCCTGATTTATGGCGGACATATCATTTCAATTTGTCGAGCCTTAAGCTATGACGGATTGGAAAACGTGCTGTCGATTGCCGCTATCAACAGCGGTCAGCACAGCAATCCGGTCTTTGCCGGCGACACGATTTATGCGCTGTCGAGCGTCGCGGATAAATGGCCGATTAGCGACGACTTGGGTGCCCTCCAACTTACGCTGACGGGACTTAAAAATTTTGATCCGAACTCAGTGGGAACCGGAACGGACGCCGTGGATGTCGTTGAAAACAATCCGCAAGCTGTCGTGTTATCACTCAATTACACCGTGCTGATGCCGCGCCGGCCTTGCCTGTAATGCGAAAATAAATAGCGCGATTATCTGACAAGATATACAAGATTAAGTAGATCCAAAAGATTGAAAAGATTAAAAAGAACCAAGAAAGAATTCATCATGAAACCACTGGTACATCCCAAAGACGCTTTGTTTTCTGGCGAGAAACCGTTCCCGATCATTCCCGGCTGCGAACATTTTGCCGGTAGTGAAAAGCTTATCGGTAAAGCGCTTGAGCTGCAGGATAAGCTCGGGCCCATTTTCGACATCACCTGCGATTGCGAAGATGGTGCCCAAGCAGGTCAAGAAAAAGCCCATGCTGAAATGATTGTGCGTCTGCTTAACAGTGACGCCAATAAATACCGCATGGCAGGTGCACGCATTCATGATTTTTCACATCCGCACTGGAAGGCAGATATCGATATTCTGGTCGGCGGCGCGGGCAAGGTTTTACGCTACATCACCATTCCTAAATCGACGTGTCTAGAAGAAGTCGAGATCATGATGGCGCATATCCATAGCGTCGCGTTGAAAGCCAATATCGGGCGCGAAATACCGGTACATATTCTGGTCGAAACCCATGGCGCGCTGCGTGATATTCAACGCATCGCCAAACTGCCCCATATCGAGGTGCTGGATTTTGGTCTGATGGATTTTGTGTCCGCCCATCATGGCGCGATTCCGGCCACCGCGATGCGCTCCCCTGGCCAGTTTGAACACCAGCTACTGGTGCGGGCAAAGGCAGAAGTCGTGGCTGCAGCGCTGGCGAACGGTATCGTGCCTGCGCACAACGTTTGCCTCGACTTGAAAAATACCGAAGTCGTATTGGCCGATGCGCGCCGCGCCAGAAATGAATTTGGTTTTTTGCGTATGTGGTCTATTTATCCAGCGCAGATTACAGCCATTGTGGAGGCCATGCAGCCGGATTTATCGGAAGTCGACGATGCCGCCCATATCTTGCTCGCCGCCCAAGCAGTTGACTGGGGCCCGATTCAATATCAGGGAGAGCTGCATGATCGTGCAACCTATCGATACTTCTGGGAGCTGCTGCAAAAAGCGAAAGTGACACAGGTTAAAATATCGGATGATGCCATGAAGGCTTTTTTTGCTTAGCTGAAATATTTAACTTTTTCTTTAATAAAAATTCTATATCTGGAGCGGTTTTTGAGGCAACAATGCCTGAAAACCCGCATGGATAAACGAGATTCATTTTAAAGATGGCTATCATTTTTATCTCCCGCATTTCTATCGTCACATTCTTTCTTCTTACCCTTTTTACTTGCAACTGGAAAAGCTCATGACTCTTTCTGCCGGCGCAAAATTCCGCCAAGCTGTTAACGATGAATCACCACTACAGGTCGTCGGCGCGATCAATGCCTACGCTGCACGCATGGCCGAACAGACCGGTTTCAAAGCGTTGTATTTATCCGGTGGCGGGGTAGCGGCGAACTCACTCGGCATGCCCGACCTTGGTATCAGCACCATGGAAGATGTGTTGACCGATGCGCGCCGCATCACCGATGTGACCAACATTCCGCTGATGGTCGATATCGATACAGGATGGGGCGGCGCCTTCAATATCGCCCGCACCATTCGCAGCTTTACCAAGGCAGGCGTGGCCGCCGTGCACATGGAAGATCAGGTGGGCAGCAAACGTTGTGGACATCGTCCGGGTAAAGAAGTGGTGAGCACGCAAGAAATGGTGGATCGTATTAAAGCCGCAGTCGATGCAAAAACGGATGCCGGTTTTGTGCTGATGGCACGAACCGATGCGCTCGCCGCCGAAGGCTTGAACGCGGCCGTTGATCGCGCTTGCGCCTATGTCGAGGCCGGCGCCGACATGATTTTTCCGGAAGCCGTTACCACATTGGAGATGTACAAACAGTTTCGTGATGCGGTGAAAGTACCGATATTGGCCAACCTGACTGAATTTGGTTCCACCCCCTTTTTTACGCTGGATGAGTTGCGCTCAGCCGATGTCGATATTGCCCTGTATTGTTGCGGCGCTTATCGCGCCATGAACGCAGCCGCGCTCAATTTTTTCAAAATCCTGCGCAAGGAAGGTACCCAAAAAGGCGTGGTGCCGTTCATGCAAACCCGCGCCGAGCTATACGAGTACCTGAACTATCACGCATACGAACAAAAGCTCGATGCTTTGTTTGCAGAAAAGAAGTAAGCGATGATTACGGGCTTTGATCATTTACAGATTTCATTTCCTGCCGGGCGCCTCGTCGACGCACTGGCTTTTTATGTTGATCTACTGGCGTTCACGCGCATCGAAAAACCGGCCGGGCTGTCAAAAAGTGGCGCCTGGCTTACGCAGGGCGGGTTTAATTTGCACCTGGGCGAAGAAGAAAATTTTCAAACTGACGGGCGCGGTCATCCTGCATTTTTGGTGGATGCGCTGGAGCCGCTGATCATGCGCTTGCAACACGCCGATTGCCGCACTCGATACGATCAAGGTCCCAACGGATTTTTACGCGCATCTGCGTGGGATCCGTTTGGCAACCGCATTGAATTCATGCAGCGCTTGGCCTAATTTGAATCGCATGACGGCATCAGCACAGCATCAGAACAACTGCAGCATCCACCACGTTTTTCAGACTGACCAAGGAGCATTTTTGTGAGCGAACTTACCCCTGTTGTTGCAGCCCCGGCTGCTTCTGCTGCTTCCACTACCAGCGCCGCTGGCCCCAAACCCAAAAAATCGGTTGCACTGTCTGGCGTTACCGCTGGCAACACCGCCTTGTGTACAGTGGGCCTTAGCGGCAATGACTTGCACTATCGCGGTTACGATATTCTGGACGTAGCCGATACCTGCGAATTCGAGGAAATTGCTTATTTGCTGGTGCATGAAAAACTGCCTAACTTAAGCGAGCTTGCAACCTACAAGGCCAAATTAAAATCCCTGCGCGGCATCCCGATGGCAGTGCAGGATGTGCTTGAATCGTTGCCGGCGTCGGCGCATCCCATGGATGTTTTGCGCACTGGCTGCTCAGCGCTAGGCTGCATGCTGCCCGAAAAAGACGATCACCCTGTTCAGGGCGCACGCGACATTGCTGATCGCATGATGGCATCGTTTGGCTCAATGCTGCTGTATTGGTATCATTTCGCCGTAAATGGCAAACGCATTGATGTTGAGACCGATGATGATTCGATTGGCGGACATTTTTTGCATTTATTGCACGGCGTCAAGCCCGACGATGAATGGGTGCGCGCCATGCATACTTCTCTCGTACTTTATGCCGAGCACGAATTTAATGCTTCAACTTTCACCGCGCGCGTGATCGCAGGCACCGGCTCAGATATGTATTCATCCATTACCGGTGCCATTGGTGCACTGCGCGGCCCCAAACACGGTGGCGCCAATGAAGCTGCCTTTGAAATTCAATCGCGCTATAACAATGCAGATGATGCGGAAGCCGATATTGTCAGACGCGTCGCCGAAAAGCAGGTAGTGATCGGCTTCGGTCACCCGGTTTACACCATTTCAGATCCGCGTAACGTCGTCATCAAACAAGTCGCGAAAAAACTTTCGACCCGTGCCGGCAATATGAAATTATTCGACATCGCTGAGCGCCTGGAAACGGTGATGCTGCGCGAGAAAAAAATGTTCCCCAATCTGGACTGGTTCAGCGCGGTGAGTTATCACATGATGGGCGTGCCAACCGCCATGTTTACACCGCTGTTCATTATTGCTCGCACCTCAGGCTGGGCGGCGCATGTGATTGAGCAGCGGATTGATGGAAAAATTATTCGTCCGTCTGCCAACTATACCGGGCCGGATAACATGACCTTTATACCGTTGGAAAAACGCCCATAACCTTTATACCCATACAACACCGCATGCCGTTCATGGCTGAACGACCGATTAGGATTACACTAAAGACTAGTTTACTTTTTAGTCACAAATGGCGTACTCCATTTACATATTTATGGTCGGCGCTCATTACTTTCAGGAGCCGCCATGGACATAAACGATATTTATCGCAAAACACTGATTGGCACTGAGGAAATGGCGCTGCATAAACTGGTCATGAAGCCTGTGGTCAGGCGAACTCTGATTATGGTCGATGGCATGCGCACTGTTGAGGCCATGCTGCCTTTGTTTCGTGACCCTCAGGACGCTGAAAGTGTCCTGAAAGCGCTGGTAACGCTCGGCTTGATTGAGCAAATCTCCGCACCTCTCGCAGGGAGCCAGACCCATTCAATTAGTGCGGATAGTCCGATTGAGAATCGGCTCGAAGATTTGCAGCCTGGACGCGATCCGGCTCAACGATTTATGGACGGTCAAAAATTCATGAATAATGCGATCCGTGAGCACCTCGGTTTCAAGGCTATTTTTTTTACGCTTAAAATTGAAAAATGCGGGAATGTAAATGATTGTCTGGCGCTTCTTAATGATTTTGAGGAAGCTCTCACCAAGGCCATGAAAAACGCAGACAGCGCCAAACAATTACGCAATAAAGCAAAGCAGATTTTGACCATATAAACCTCGACCTTTTTTAAACCTATTTACAATTTTCACTCAACAGGAACTACGCATGTCAGCCCACATCTCCAACGTCCGTCCCAAACCCGATAAAGTTTTGGTCGACATCGTCGATTACGTTACAAAGTACAAAATAAAATCCAAAGAAGCTTACGAAACGGCTCGCTATTGTTTGATTGACACCCTGGGCTGCGGCTTTGAAGCGCTTGAATATCCGGCCTGCACCAAGCTGTTGGGGCCGATTGTGCCGGGCACGGTGGTGCCAAACGGCGCAAAAGTGCCAGGCACCCCGTTTCAGCTTGATCCAATCCAAGCCGCGTTTAATATCGGCGCGATGATTCGCTGGCTGGATTTTAACGACACCTGGCTGGCGGCAGAATGGGGCCATCCCTCGGATAATCTGGGCGGCATTTTGGCAACCGCCGATTGGCTGTCGCGTAATGCCGTCGCCGCCGGCAAGAAGCCGCTGACGGTGCAACATGTGCTCACAGCCATGATTAAAGCGCATGAAATCCAGGGCTGCATGGCGCTTGAAAATTCATTCAACAAAGTCGGGCTGGATCATGTGGTGTTGGTGAAGGTCGCTTCGACCGCCGTGGTGGCGGAGATGATGGGCTTATCCAAAGACGAAATCTTGAACGCCGTCTCACTCGCCTTTGTCGACGGTCAATCACTACGCACCTACCGCCACTCGCCCAATACCGGCTCACGCAAATCGTGGGCGGCGGGCGATGCCACCTCACGTGCGGTGCGCTTGGCGCTCATCGCCAAGACTGGCGAGATGGGTTATCCGTCGGTGCTATCTGCCAAGACCTGGGGCTTCTACGATGTGCTGTTTAAAGGCAACGCGTTCAAGTTTCAGCGCCCCTATGGCAGCTATGTAATGGAAAATGTGTTGTTCAAAATTTCCTTCCCGGCCGAATTCCATTCACAAACCGCGGTTGAAGCGGCGATGACGATTCATAGTGAATTAAAAAAACTCGGCAAGACCGACAAAGACATCAAGAAAATTACCATTCGCACCCACGAAGCCTGTATTCGCATCATCGATAAAAAAGGCCCGCTCAATAACGAAGCGGATCGCGATCACTGCGTGCAATACATGGTGGCGGTACCAATTATTTTTGGCCGCTTGACCGCCAGTGATTATGAAGACAGCATCGCCAACGACCCGCGCATCGACAAACTGCGCGACAAAATTGTGTGCGTGGAAGATGTCAATTACACCCAGGATTATCACGATCCAAAAAAGCGCTCGATTGCGAATGCGCTCACGGTGGAATTCACCGACGGCAAAAAAATGAAAGAAATCGTCGTCGAATATCCGATCGGCCATAAACGCCGCCGCAAAGAAGGCATGCCGGTGCTGATGGCGAAATTCAAAACCAACCTGGCCCGCGTGTTCGCCGAAAAACAGCGTGCGGCGATATGGGATTTGTGTACCGACACCAAAAAGCTGGACGCCACGCCGGTGAATGAATTTGTAGACTTGATGGTGATTTAACGTTTGACATGAGAGGCGCGACCCGGCTTGCCGGGGCACGTCCTCTCGATGGAAAGGTTATGCCTCACTGGGGTAGATGCTCTGGCGACAGTGATATCGCTCGGTTGGGCTAAGTTCACGTAATCGCATAACTTCGGCCCACGTTGATTCCCAGGAGTTTTCGGCCGAGATCGGCTGACCTGGGTATTCGTCGTCCAGCTGCTGAAACACGCGCCATATGTGCAACTGGGAGGCTGCTGATTCGAAGTACGCATCAAGAAAGTTTGAGAACCAGCCTGAATCCATTCCCATGGACATGTGCTCTGTCCCTGCGAGAAAGACCAAACCCCAAGGGGTGCCAGGGCCAAAGCCGCTCTCGCAGTATGCAATGCCGGTGTTGGAGGCTTGGTGCTCTAACACTGACCAGCAAGGATAGGCTCCGTCTACAGCACCATAGTCCCAGCCACGGATAACCTGATACGGAGAAACCAGTAGCGAGCGCACATGAGCTGTGATTCGGGAATCACCCAGCTCGAGAAGTTCAGCTTCCACCATTTTGGGCAAGCGGGATGCGGAGATGCTCACTGTTGTGCCTAACGTCCGCGTTGAACGGCGCGAGGTAGGAGGCGAAGCGACGATTGCGAGCGTCCGTTTTCGAGCGCCTTGTTAGTGGTCATTCTTTGAACTCTGCATCAAAAGTGTACCGAAATCGAAACTGACGAAACGCTTCATGGATCGGCTTAATGTCAAGAAGCTGCTCCAGTTCGGTAGGCCCTATCCAGTAGCGGCCATTGTCACCGAATGGTTCGTTCACGACACATGTCCTCCCGTGAAATGTAAACGAAAACCGATCGTCATTGAACCAATTGCGTCGCACGTTCGTTACACCGTCTACCGACTGTAGAACTCGCCGCATAGGGCCGAGCGACCACCAAAACGAGTTCGATATCTCGAAGTGTCGAATTGACCCGTCGTCTCTAGCGTGCGGATACGTTTTCATGACGGCTAACGTTCGGGCTAACGGGCGACGCGCTTTTGCGCCATCCCTGCTGACCGAGTTGTTAGCCGTTTTTCAGGTGGAGGCAACACCTCTTTAAGTATCTGACGAAGCGATGTCTCGGTGATTGGACGACCCGACTCCGAAAGGAATTGTTTCAACGCGTCGTTCATCATCGTTTGATAGCCGACCCCAGCGCTTTCGGCCTTTGATCGAAACGCATCAAGCACGGCGTTATCAATGAAGATTGAAATTCGTGTCTTGCCCTTACTGGGAATGAGCGCTTTGCGCTCTGCTTTTGAAAAGTCGTATTCAACTCGCATATGCTTTTACCTCTCGACGGGTGGCACGTCGCGCTGAAATGGGACGAATCTCATTGCTTCGTAACGTGTAGCTCACAACCAAAACGTGTCCGGCGTTACCGAGGCCGAGAGCGGGAAATCTTTCTTCGCCCTCGGCGTCCAGATCGACACGGTGCGCAGCAAGCGGATCAGCGAACACTCCTTCAGCATCGGCAAATGAGACGCCATGTTTCTTGAGGTTCGATGCTGCCTTCGTTGGATCAAATTGAAACCGCATGGATCATTATATATATTAAGTATGCATATAGCAATTGCTGACGGCTAACAACCAAGGTAAAAGGCGCGCCGCTGTTGGCGCGTCTCAGTGAGCGAAGCAAACGTTCTTGACCGCATTGTTAGGTTACTCATTTACGAAGTGCGAATTTGGCCCAACGCCAACACACCCACTGAAACGGAATGACCACAACTGGAAAAGCAATAGCAAACCATAGAAGGCTGTCATTGGTAGCCCAATAGTGCTGTTCTTCCATGTAAATTGCGACTCCAGCGATACATAGACCTAAGAACACTCCAACTACGGCCGTGATCACTCCGTAGCGGCCCAGAGTAAGCATGGCGCCACAAGGCCTGCACTTATGTTTGAGCGGATTCAGAATCCTGAACGAATAGAGATATCCAAATTGACGATTGCAGGCTGGACAGTGCATGAGCAACCTAACAACCACGATGAGCGGCCGGCCGCTTTTGGCCGGTCCGATCCACAGATGTGTTATGCCTTAAGCGCATTGACAAACTCTTCAACAGAAACGCCCGCCTGCTTCAGCACACCTGAAAGCGTGCCGGTTTTCAATTCGCGATGATTGGGAACTACGCAACCTTGAGATGCGCGACGGAGGACAATGTGACTGCCGCGCTGGCGAGCAACTACAAATCCGAGACGCTCAAGGGCGCGCACTGCGTCGGCACCGGAAACAATCGGCAAACTAGGCATGCGCGGTTACATGAAAGGTAGTGAGCAGCGAGCGGCCCATTACAGTTAACGGAAATTCCTCAAGATAGAGCTCAGTTGCTGCGCGCAAGTTCGCAAGTGCTTCTTCAACAGTTTCGCCTTGAGTAGTAGTTCCTGTTTCTGGGTTCAGCGCGACAAAGCCGCCCTCGGTGGCGGGCGTCAAGACAGCAGAAAGTTCCATGGCTTCTCCTTTGTTAGCGCCAAGTATAGCGCGGTCACTTTTTTGAAGGCATAACGTAGAGTTCAGCGGCGCGCGGCACCTGCGCGCGTCCGTTGGAACGGCAAGTTAGAAGCGGTCGCCTCAAGACGCTCGGCTAGCCAGACCTTAATAACAGACTGCCTTGTAACCCCAAGTTTGCTAGCTTCGCGATCCAGAGAGTCAATCATCCAAGTTGGAAAATCGACATTCACCCTTTTCTGCTCCTGCAGCACGCGCTTAGCTTTGGACAAATCCAAAGTTGCCGTAATGTCGATACCCTCATCAAACTGTTGCTCGAATTTTTTAGCTTTCATAAAGTGCCACCTCTTCTGTGCGTGCGCGACGAACGGAAATCAATCGGATATTGGCCGCACGGTAGGTGATGATGGCTGACCAATTCTTCCCTTCAATTTGCCCTATCACCAGAAACCGCGCTTCATCTTCAGTCTTTACTGGAATCTCAAGCAGCATCGGGTCATTCCAAAGACTTTGGGCCTCAACGAAATCGATGCCGTGTTTCGCGCGATTGGACTGGCTCTTTGCGGCGTCGAATTCGAAGGTATTCATAGTATAGAAAATATACCTTAATTGGCGTCACATGGCCAGTAGGCTTTGGCTTCTAACGTTCGACATGAGGCGCGTCCACAAGCAAGCGAAGCTTGCTTGTGGGCGTCGCCTCGACGAAGCGGTTAGGCGTCATCGCGCACTTGCATCAGCGAGCGTGCGCGACATGTGCACCTTGCCTTTGAGGCCCGATGGCGTGGCGATTGCCAATGGCTGAGTGCCCCACGCTACGAAACCAGCCCCTTCGTAGAGCCGAATTGCGTGTTCGTTTCCTTCCGTGACGGTGAGGGTAACAACTTGGACACCAGCGCGCTCGGCTGCATGGCTGAGCGCTGCGTCGAGAAGCAACCGACCGACGCCCTTGCCTCGCGCATGTTGACGAACGTACATGCCGATCAGCAAGGCGCTGTGCCTCGTCTTGGGCTTCCCTGCATACTCAAGTGCAACAGTACCAACTAGTCCACCTCCGATCTTGGCTCCGAAAGAGACTTGCAGACCCTGCGGATCACCGATGCGCTTGACCCACCAAGACTCTGGCTCCTTGCCACGTTCCTCGGCTGTCGTTGTGAAGGCGTCAGCTGCTAAGACGTAGGCTTCCAGCATCAGCTCTCGGTACGACAGGACATCTGAAGGGGTGAGGGAGCGAATGCGCATGTTCTGGTGCCTAACGTAGAGTTGAGGGGGCTGCGCGGCTTTTAACGCAGCTCCCCTCGAACGCCGGGTTAGGGTGCGATACGGAGATTTTTTGCCTTTTCATTTAATTGCTCCATCGCTATTTCGTCATTCATAAGGTCGAGAAGCGCGGCACCGATTCGAATGCGAACTTCTATGCCAAATTGGACCAGCGCTATCAACTCTGTTTCCGGATAATTTGGTTCGACAGCCTTTAGCGTGCACCTACGTTTTACGTGCTCACTTCCTCCGTGAGTCAAATCGTTGAACGCATTCCAATTGGCATTCTTATTTGCATCAATCCATGCGCCACCGGAAGTGTCACCATCTCCAATAGCCTTTAGGATCTCATGGAACAGCGGACACTTGCCATTGTTAAATTTTTCCACTTCGCTGTCTAATGCGAATTCCAATAGCCAAACGCCGCGAACAAAGCCTTCGAAGAGTGGGCGAGCTAGTGTCAGCGCGGGACCAGGAAGTCTCGCTTCTAACAGGACAACAGTTGCATCACCAAGGTCAAGCGAGAGTTGAAGAATTGCCACACCGGTTTGCACTCGGATTGCACCGGATATGTGCTTCTCATTTGTTCTTTCATGAAGCCAAATACCGAACTCTTTTGCTCGTTTGATTGATTGCATTAGTGTGAGAGACATGGCGAAAACCCTAACTCAATTTAGGGAGTACCAAATCCGCGCAACATTCCGCGGTGCGCCCTAACATTCCAGTGGAAAGTCTGAAAAACTGCTTGTAATCAATAGGTTTTATCAACAAACTAAATAAGTTACACCATTAAAAAATCACGTTTTCCAGCAATGGCATGAACTCCACTTTTCGATCACAAACAGCTCCCAAGAGGCACGCTAGCATTGCCCTTCCAGCGCTGTAATCGCCGAAAATTCTGCGTCAGGTACCTGAACGGATACA
>ENA-OFCI01000573-OFCI01000573.1-metagenomes-genome-assembly--contig:-NODE-573-length-21231-cov-11.038581_pt1 | contig 21231 bp, 16 predicted proteins | sample MGYA00153391_OFCI01 | MGnify analysis MGYA00153391
CGGGATATTGCCAAATGTACTGTCGGTCTTGATAGAGGGCAAGCTGCATGAGATCTTGTAGGTTAGGCATAAGCTCCTTGGGCAGCAAGTAACGAGACAGCAAGCTGAAGGATGCTCGGAGAGGGGGAAAGCTTAGAAGGGCCGCAATTGACAGGACAGATGTCCGGCGTCTTTCTGTTGGATAGCTGATTGATCGCCCCTTCTAGGAGTTGTTTAGCGCGATCGAAGGTATCTGCCAACCGATTTGATATGAGGACGATCGCAAGTAGAATGATCAAGGGTGTGTTGTTGATCGTCATAGTTTAAAAGCTTATCTGCTCTGAATTTGTAATGATTTTAAGAAAATTTACAGGATTTTTCTATGAGTAAAATAGGTGTGGCATCTGATCGGCTGCTTGACGCTTTGCTCTCACTTCAATTGTTCATTGCTTGGGCTGGAGAAGGCTTGTCGGAACCAAAGCGATTGAACTGGTGGCGCACGGGTTTAGTGGATCAAGAGGGTGGTGGTGATTTGCTCCAGCGACTTCTGCCACAGACCCATGAGTGGGCAGCTTTGACTGGCGTTCGGCAAGCGGCAATCCAAGTCGATCGCCAGAAACGTCAGGAGGTCGCCAATTCTGATGCCGTCAGAACCCTTTTTTTCTGGGGATTTGAACTTGATGAGGCGCTGTCCGATCGCTTGGCCGATCACAAGCGTTCCCGCACACCGATGGAGAAAGTTCTGACGTTGCCAATGGATTTAGCGGTCAGTTTTTCGGCCAGTGTATTTGAAGATACAGTTCGGATTCCGGGTCAGTCGGCGGAATTTAAGGTAGTCCCTGGTGGTCGAGAATTAGTCGAGAAGATGCCCGAATCGATCGAACTGCGGGCACAGAAATTGGTGGCGGCGCTGGTGCCGCTTGCGGAAAGTTACCCAATGCCGTTTTATCGTGTAGAGGGTTAGAGGGATTTGAGCTATGGTCGCTGTCATGTTGGGTTCTGAGGAAAAAAGCAAAACATCCACTGCCGATGGCGCAGAAGTCGTCAAAGTTCACTCTAGGATGCTGCGGATTCCTTTGGTGGTGGAGGATAGTCGGGCCTACTGGGAGCATTGGCGAAAGGATGTACCAAAGACTGACCGATCTCGGGTGGCGTTTGAGGAGCGATGGTTTGGGAGTAAGAGTATGGCGAGGGTTCAGGCATTATTGTCCGACTTTCAACATCGATTTGATTCTTACCCAATGGCATTGACAGTATTGACGCATTGGTGTCCGCAGGATCCGATAACGCGGCAAAATATTTGTCATTGGCATACGCAGTTGACTGATCCGGTGTATCGCCAGTTTACGGGGAGTTTTCTGGCGGAGCGGGCATTGCAAGCTCATAGGGCGATCGACCGTGACGTAGTGTATCGATGGGTGGTTCAGTCGATTGGGGGAGACTGGTCAGCCGCTACGGTTCAACGGATGGCGACTTCCCTGTTGACCGCTGCGACGGCGGCAGGGCTGTGTTCGGATAGCGTCGGTAGTCGCCAACTGAAATGCCCCAAGGTGTCGGATGAGGCGTTGGCCTACTGGATGTACTTTTTGCGGGGACTGACGTTTGATGGGTCTTTGCTGAAGAATCCGTATTTACATTCCGTGGGGCTATCCGGGGAGTTTTTGGAGCAGCGGTTGCGGCGGTTACCGGGGCTGGGTTTTGCGCGGATGGGGGATTTGTATGAATTTGATTGGCAATATCCGGATTTAGTTATTTGGGCAGAGAATATACTAAATTTAAGGTTTGAGGCGTCAGTATGAATGAAAGTATTTTTCAGGGGTCTTCGCTAAGTCGGGCGATCGATGGGCTTCATGCGGACTTGCTGGATGAGGGTGGGCCAAAAATTAGCACCATGCGGAACTATCGGTTTGCGATTTTGCAGTATGAGCCGAAGGAGGAGTTTTTACTGCGCGAACGGATTCGATGGCTGACGGATGAACTGAACGGGCGAGGCTGGAGTATTTGTTCGATTTCGCTGCATCAGCTTTTGCTCGATCGGTTGAAGCAGCAGGATCCGCAAGTTCGGGATAGCTGGATCAAAATGGAACGAAGGCTCTATGGCAAAGATGAGGATCGGGCATTAAACTATCTTAAGGATAAAATTGCTCAGTATGTTGAAGGGCCAGATGGCATCGTGAAGGATGTGATTCGGCTGATTAGTGAGTTTGCCGACCAGGTTGAAGGTCACGACGATCGGGTGCTGGTTTTATTGGGACGGACTGGGGCGCTCTATCCTTTTCTGCGATCGTCGGCCATGTTAAAACATCTCGATGGCAAGACTTTCAATCTCCCGGTGGTTTTACTTTACCCTGGAGAAATTGAAGATCGCGCACTGAGATTTATGGGCGAACTTCACCCCGATCGGGATTATCGACCCCGGATTTATTCATAATGCTCGTATTGCTGACTAAATAATGCTTCTCATAGGATATGGATATGTTAATTAAGGATATTTTTGCCGCTGACATTACTCGTGATATTGCCCCGGTTGTTTATTTTCATGAGCAAGATCCGCAGAAGGTTCTAGAGGAAGCTTCTGAGTACATTATTACAGGCGGCTATGCCAAGGGCGATTTGCGGCGTAATCGGGTGCCTGAAGGTATCCATGAGCAGTTTGTGCGGTTGTTGACTGGGCTGGCGGAAACGTTGAAGAGGTCAGGTGGTGTTGACTTACCCGCTTCTTGGATTTCGGGGTTTTATGGGTCGGGTAAATCGAGTTTTGCGAAGTTGTTGGGGCTTGCTTTGGATGATATGCCATTGCCCAATGGCCGATCGCTAAGTGAAGTTCTGTTAGAGCGGGATGATTCGGCGAATCAGCAAGAATTTCGGCAGGCGTGGGAGGATTTGCGATCGCTGGTTGACCCGATTTCTGTGGTATTCGATATTGGGGCAGTGGCGCGAGATGATGAACATATTCACTCTGCCGTGAAGCGCGAAATTCAGCGACGACTGAAGTATTGCTCAGTAAGTCATCATGTGGCTGACCATGAACTCAAATTAGAACTGGATGGGCAATGGGAGACGTTTTTAGCTTGTGCGGAGCAGACGCTGGGTGAGCCTTGGGAAAAGCTGAAGAATGGGCAGTCGGCGGACGATTTGTTTTCGCAAGTTTTGCATGTGATGAATCCGAGTCTGTATGTTGATCCGATGAGCTGGTTGGATAGTCGAGCGGGGGCGAAAACGGGCATGGGGACATCGGTGGCGGAAACGACCCAGGCCATCATTAATATGCTCGATCGTCGTGCTGCTGGGAAGACGCTGTTTGTGGTGGTGGATGAGGTGAGTCAATATGTTCACCAAAATGATGAACGGATGCTGCGGCTTCAGACTTTTGTGGCGGATTTGGGGCAGAAGCTCAAGGGGCGGGTATGGCTGCTGGCGACGGGACAACAGAAACTGGAAGATAGCGAAGATGCTAGTAGCATTGGGAAGCTGAAGGATCGCTTTCCACCGAGGTTACGGGTGCATTTGTCGGCGACGAATATTCGCGATGTGGTGCATAAGCGATTGTTGAAAAAAGCGCCTGCAAGGGAAGCGGAACTCCGATCGCTGTTTCAGCAGCATCGAGCGGATTTGAAACTATATGGCTATCAGTGCGACGAATTGACTGAAGAAGACTTTGTGGAAGTCTATCCGATGTTGCCGAAGCATGTGGATTTGTTGATGCGGATTACGTCGAATTTGCGGACAAATTCGAGCAGGGCCAAGGGGGATGACCATGCCATTCGGGGACTGTTGCAACTGTTGGGTGAGCTGTTTCGGGAGCAGCAGTTGGGCGATCGGGCATTGGGCGAGATGATTACGCTCGATCGGATTTATGAGGTGCAGAAATCGGCGTTAGATCCCGATGTGGACAGTACGTTGGCGCGGATTTTTAATGCGGATGCGGTGATGGATGATGAGTTGGCGCGGCGGGTGGCGAAGACGGTAGCATTGCTTCAACTTGTACAGGAACAGGAGCCGACAACGGTGGGGCTGGTGAGTCAATGCTTGTATGAGCGTTTGGGGCAGGGCAATCGGGAAACGGCCATTCAGGAAAAACTAGAGAAATTACGATCGCTGAGTTTTCTGTCGTTTTCGGAGAAGCAGGGTTATAAGATTCAAAGCTCGGCGGGTCAGGACTGGGATCGAGAGCGTGAATCGGGGCAGACAACGCCTGATTGCTTGAGTCGGGTGGTGATGGGCAATGTCAAAAAGCTGTTAGGCAATGTCGAACTACCTCGTTATAAAAATCGGTCTTTCCCTTGGACAGCGTTTTACAGTGATGGAAAATACCTTCAGGATGAACGGGTGCAGGGGACAAATGAATTGGCTGTCTTGACCGTTGACTTTCGTTACCTGACCCGGCAAGAAGATCGCAATCCAGAGAAATGGCTGCAAGAGAGTACGCAAGCGAATTTACGCGATCGAATCATCTGGGTAGCAGGACGATGGAGTGATTTGGAATCGCAATTGAAAATGCTGATGAAATCGCGTCATATGATTGAGAAGTATCGGACTCGACCTAGTTTGAGTAGTGAGAAAAAGCGGCTATTACTCGATGAAGAGAGTCGCTATGAGGGCTTAGAAAAATCTGTGCAAGAATCTGTGGCAAAAGCTTTCTTAGAAGGAGAGCTATACTTCCGAGGTCGAATTCTGGATAAGATTGGTAGCAGTTTTAGACTAGTATTGATGCAATTAGGTGAACAGTTATTACCTGAATATTTCAACTTATATGTTGATATTCCAGTGCTGAAGAGTGAATTGGAACAGCTTTTAGCCGATAAGCTCTCTGGACCTTCTGCAAAGTTTATGGCTGGACAATTGGGGATTCTTGAACTGGATGCGGGGAAATATATTCCGACTTGTAGTGGTGAAGTCCCAAATCGGATTTGGCAACATATTCTAGATGAAAAGGGAATTGCTGGTAATAACTTGTTGAGCTACTTTAATAGTCCACCTTTTGGATATTCCCCGGATGTTGTCAGGGCCTGTCTAGCAGGGCTACTGCGGGCGAGTAAAATTCGGATTCGACCGGAAAGTGGTCCGGAAATTACTTCAATGAAAGATCCGGGTGCGCGGGATATGTTTACGAAGGATCGGGATTTAAAACGGGCCGATGTGTTGCCGCCGAGTGATGCTGAGATTACAGGGCGCGATCGGATTAGCATTTGTAAGTTTTTCAAGGATTATTTGAACCGTGATTTGGATCGTGAAAATGACGCGATCGCTGATGCGGTGTTTGAGCAGTTTCCAGGGCAAATGCAGCAATTGCGGGAAGTTGAACAGCGGTATAACCAATTGCCCGATCGTCCAATGTTGCCGAGCAAGCTGCTGAAGTTGCAGAAGGCTTTGGAAGAATGTATGCGATCGCGGCAGATTCAGACCACTGTGATTGCAGTGAAGAATCAGCTCGATATTTTGCGGGATGGTGTGGAACAATTGCGCCTGACTCAAACTGATTTGACGGATGAGGCGGTGACGCTCGTTAAACGGGCATTGGAGGTGCGATCGCATCAAGTCAAACAGTTGAAGCAGCTTGATCAGATGGAATCAGTGGCGGCAGCGATCGAGGCGTTGGAAGAACAGTTGAGGCGCGATCGGCCTTGGAATGATATTAAGAGTCTTGACCCGCAGTTGAAGGCGATCGAGGCGCATTATCAGACAGTGCGATTGGGATTGATTGAGCGGCAGGAGCAGACGGCGGAGATGATTCGGGCACAGGTGAAGCGGCGGAAGGGCTTTAGTAAGCTCGATGGCAAGAAGGCGGAGTATGTGTTGCGTCCAGTGCAGGAGGCGCTGATTGATACGACACCAGCGGCTTGTTATCCGGCTTTGGTGGAGATACGGGATACGGCGATTTTGCGATTGCAGGCGTCGGAGAAAGCGGCTAATACCTATCTGGATGATGCGCTGTCGGAGGAGACGGATGAGCAGGTGGTGACGCTGAATTTGAAGTTGCGCGATCGGGAGGTGAGTTCGCCGGAGGAGATTGAGCAGGTGGTGGACTATGTGCGGGAGCAATTGACACAGCAGTTGAAGCCGAATACTAGAATTCGGATACTCTAGGATTTGCGATACACCCCATTGCTTGGTCTCAATTTACTCATGTCTCATCTCACTCCTGAAGCAAAATCGAAGCTTTCATCGACGGTGCGATCGTTGCGCGATCGGCTGATTAGCGATCTTCAGAATGCGATCGAGAGTACCTATTTGTTGTCGATTCCGGTGGGGCGGGCGAAGCTGCGGGAGGCAGAGCGGGTGAATCGGTTGCGGTTGGAGAAGTGGCTTGATGAGCAGATGCGTGGTGAGAAGGCTGCCTCTGTGGCCGTGCGGCAGCGGCATTTGCTAGCGGCGATTAAGTTGGCGGCGGCGACGGTGTTGAATCGGTTGGTGGTGATTAAGCAGATGGAGGCGATCGAGCTAATTAAGCCCAAGGTGGTGACGGGGGGATGGACGAGTCCGGGGTATCGGGAGTGGCGGGAGTTTGCGCCGGAGCTTTGTCGGGGGGGCGGAGATGAGGGGATGGGGGCGTTATTGGAGTTGTTGTATGACGAATGGGCGATCGAGTTGCCCGGATTGTTTGGGACGGTGGGGGTGACGAAGTTGGTTCCGATTCCGGCGGTAACGTTGCGGGCGGTGATTGAGGCGTTGGATGCGCCGGAGTTGGTGTCGGCTTGGCGGGATGATACGACGTTGGGATGGGTGTATCAGTATTGGAATGACCCGGAGCGGGAGGATTTGGATAAGAAGCTGAATGCGGGCGGGAAGGTGGAACCCCATGAGATCGCGAGTAAGACGCAGATGTTTACGGAGCGGTATATGGTGGAGTGGCTGCTGCAAAACAGTTTGGGGCAGCAATGGTTGGGGATTTGCGATCGGCACAATTGGATTCCTGAAGCGCAGTCGGATGGGACGTTGGCGCGGCTAGAGGAGCGGCGATCGGATTGGCGATCGCGGCGGGAAGCGGGGGAGGTGGCGCTGGATGCGTTGATGCCGATCGAGACGGAGATGGAGAAGCGGTGGAAGTATTGGGTGCGGCAGCCGTTGGTGGAGAGTCAGGATTTGGAGAGTATTCGATCGATTAAGATCCTTGATCCGGCTTGTGGGTCGGGGCATTTTTTGGTGATTGCGATCGATCTTTTGTTTGCGATGTATCGGGAGGAGGCAAGCCATCGGGGGGAGGTGTGGAGCGATCAATGGATTGTGGAGTCGATTTTGGAGAACAATTTGTATGGGGTGGATATTGACCCGAGGGCGGTGCAGATTGCGGCGGCGGCGTTGGTTTTGAAGGCGAAGGGGTTGTGCTGTGAGGTGAGTCCGAGGCGGTTGAATCTGGTGGCGTCGAATTTGCAGATGGCGATGTTGGCAGTTGATGATCCGGCTTTGGTGGAGCTGCGATCGGGGGTGTTGGATGCGACGGGGATTCCGGAGGCGTTGACGAATCGGATTGTGCAGGCGTTGAAGGGGGCGGATTATTGGGGGAGTTTGTTGAAGGTCGATCGGGAGGTGGACCAGGCGATCGCGGAGTATGAGCGATCGTTGGAAATGTCTATGCAAACTGATTTATTTACGACGAGCCAATACCCCAACATTCCAACACCCCAATACTCCGACAGTCCGAGTCGGAAGGATTTGCTGTTGGAGCGGTTGGAGCGGTTTTTGAATTTGCGGACGAGTGGGGATGATTTGGGGTTGCGGTTGCGGGGGGAGCAGTTGGCGGCGGGGGTGCGGTTTATTCGGTTGGTGCGGGAGGGGATGTACGATTTGGTGATTGGGAATCCGCCGTATCAGGGGGCGAGTAAGATGGCGGATGCGAAGTTTTTGGCGGCGCAGTATCCGAAGGGGAAGGCGGATTTGTATGCGGCGTTTTTGGAGCGGGGATTGCAGTTGGTGAAGCCGGGTGGGATTTCGGCGATGTTGACGATGCGGAATTGGATGTTTATTCAGCAGTTTTCAGCGATTCGAGAATACTTGCTGGAGCATTTTGATTTACGCATTTTGGGTGACTTCGATCGTGGCGCGTTTGATGAAGTTCCAAATGAAGTTTTAGCCGTTACCTTAAGTGTTTTTCAGAATGCGATTCCCAATGAAGAAAACAGTGTTGCAACTCAGCCAACTGCATTGGACGATAATGCTTACGATCGCCAACGGACAAACCGAAAGAGAGCGGCCGTTTTAGCTCAGGTGGGGCGGTTTGAGTTTAGGAGCGATCGCTTTCGTGCCATCAAGGAACAACCGATCGTCTATTGGTGGGATGAGGAGTTTATCGATCGGTATTCTGAAACTCCTAAATTGGGTGATGAGACGAAAGTAAGAGCAGGAATGCAAACTTCTAACAACATTCGTTACCTGAGATTACCTTGGGAAATACATCTGCAAAATTCCTATTTACAGTCTGTTAATGATGTCTATGAGAAAGAGCTACAAATTAAATGGGTTCCTTATGTGAAAGGAGCTGAAGGGAAGAAATGGTTTGAACCACTAGATTATTTAATCCTGTGGGAAAACTCAGCTTTGGAAAAGCAAGTAATGTTTGATTTTTTTGGCTCAAAAGGAGGGGGAAATGGAACTCCTAGCAGGCATCTTTATTTTAAAAAAGGCGTTTCTTATTCCACGATTGGGGCAGAATTTTCTGCCCGAATAAGAAGGTATAGAAGTGTTTTTGATATATCAGGAGCATCCGTATTCCCGGAAAATGCTGAAAAATTAGTGATTTTAATGAACAGCACGCTTGCTAAAAGTATATTAGCGGCTCTCAACCCTACTGTGAATTTTCAAACAAGTGATATTGAGCGACTTCCACTTTTTTCGATCGAATCTGCCGACGAAATCTTTGCCCAACTCGAAACCGCCTTCACCCAACACGAAGCCGCCCGCGAAACCTCCGTCGAATTCCGCCACCCCGGATCCACTTGCTGGCCCTACGCCCAAGCCTGGGCACAACAAGCGGTAGACCGACCCGCCGGAGCAGCCTTACCCACCTGGAACCCCACCTACGAAACCGCCACCCCAGAAGATTGGCTCTCGTACAGCATTGGGATTGCCCTGGGACGGTTTAGTGCGGATGCCGAAACCCTGCCGCCCCGCCGCCCCGCCCCCAATTCTGGGGGAGCCAAGCCATTGGAAAGTATTCAAAGTCCCCCAGAATTCGGGGATTTAGGGGGACTCCCCCACGGCATCCTCTACCTCTCCACCTACCGCGACACCGACAGCCTCAACCACCCCGCCGCCGCACCCATCCACCAAGCCTGGGAACAACACAGCGGCAAAATCGCCAAAACCAAAACCCTCCGCGACTGGCTCCGCACCAACTTCTTCAAAGACACCCACCTCAAACGCTACGACCAACGCCCCATCTACTTCCCCCTCAGCTCCACCAAACTCAACTTCGTCGCCCACATCAGCATCCACCGCTGGGCCGACGACACACTCACAACCCTCCTCGCCGACCTCCTCATCCCCGAACTCACCCAACTCGAAGGCGAACTCGCCGACCTCCTCGACACCCGTCTCACACCCAGCACAGACCGCAAAGCCCAAAACCAAGCCGACGATCGCTACACCCTCCTCACCCAACTCCAGGGCGACCTCCAAACCTTCATCGCCCTGATCCGCCAATGCGCCGATCAAGGCCCACCCCCCGCCCATCCCAAAGACCCCGATCGTGCCGACGCTCGCTATGTCATGAACCTCGACGATGGCGTCATGATCAACAGCGCCGCCCTCTGGCCCCTCCTCGAACCCCAAGGCTGGAAAAAACCAAAAACCTGGTGGAGCGAACTCTGCACCGCCCAAGGCAAAAAAGACTACGACTGGTCACACCTCGCCGCCCGCTACTTCCCCGATCGCGTCGATACCAAATGCCAGACCGATCCCTCCCTCGCTGTCGCCCACAGCGTCTTCTGGAAATACCACCCCGCCAAAGCCTACGAATGGGAACTCCGCCTCCAAGACGAAATCGCGATCGACTTCACGATCGATGAACCCCACTCCGACCAATCCCGTCAAGACTTCGAGACCGCCCATCCCGAAACCGTTCTAGAACTCAAGGAGAAAGAGGAAAAGAGGCGCGATCGGAAACGCAAAAAAGCCGCATCCGACGAAGATTCCGACGATAATGATCTCGGTCCTTTGTTTGACACAGAGTCAGAAGACTAACTCCAACCATGACTGAATCCATAGACCACGATCAGCTATTTAAAGAACTTCTCTCAACATTTTTCATAGAATTTGTCGAGCTATTTCTCCCTGAAGTTGCTGCCCTGATGGAGCGAGATTCCATCACTTTCCTACCCCAAGAGTACTTCACAGACTTAATCACAGGCGATCGTAAAATTATTGACTTGATTGCCAAAGTCCGTTTCCAAGGACAAGACGCATTTTTCATCATCCATCTCGAAAATCAATCCTTCAGTGAAGCCGAATTTGCCCGACGGATGTTTTTTTACTTTGCAAAATTGCATCAAGAATATCTGCTTCCCATCTACCCCGTCGTCATCTTCTCCTTCGACAAGCCCCAACGCCCAGAGTCAACAAACTACAAAGTTTCCCTAGCAAACCTCGAAGTTCTAAATTTCAACTTCACATCCATCCAACTCAACCAGCTATCCTGGCGCGATTTTCTCAACCAACAAAACCCGATCGCCGCTGCCCTCATGGCAAAAATGAAGATCCAACCGATCGATCGGCCCAAAGTCAAAGCCGAATGCCTTCGCCTCCTAGCCACCCTGAAGCTGGATCTAGCTCGAACCCGACTCATCTCAGGCTTTGTTGACACTTACCTAACGCTCAATGCCACCGAGGAGCAAACCTTTCAGACTGAACTTGATAGAATGGGCCTAAACAAGGAGGAAAAAGTCATGGAGATCGTTACCAGTTGGATGCGAACCGGAATGCGAAATGAAGCGGAAAAATTAGTTCTTCGTCAGCTCAATCGTCGTTTTGGACCGATCGAAGCAGAACTAGAGCAACGGATTCAAGCATTATCAATCGATCGTGTAGAAGACCTCAGTGATGCCCTACTCGATTTTTCCGATCGATCCCAACTCGTAGTCTGGCTAGAACAAACCAGTGTCTAAATCTATCCCGCCAGCTAATGACTATAATCCCTGTCAGCAATGAAATCGCTCAACGACATCCAAACCCAACTTCGCCAAATTCAACCCTTCCTCCAGCAAACCTACAAAGTTGCCCAGGTTGGCATCTTCGGTTCCTACGTGCGCGGCGAACAAACCGCTAATAGTGATCTCGACATCCTGATCGAATTCACCCCCAATACCCGCTTTGGCCTCGTGACATTCTGCGAACTCGAAAACTACCTCAGCGAAGCCCTGAACCTCAAAGTCGATCTCGTCATGAAAGCCGGACTCAAACCCCACATCGGCGATCGTATCCTCAGCGAGGTCGTCTACCTATGACCCAGCGCGACATTCGAGACTATCTCCAAGACATCCTCAATTCGATCGATCTGGCCGAAGCCTTTATCGCCAACATGTCCTTCGACGAGTTCCAAAACGACGCCAAAACGACCTTTGCCGTCACCCGCGCCCTCGAAATCATCGGTGAAGCTACCAAAAATATTCCCACTTCCATCCGCGAACAATATCCAACAATCCCCTGGAAAGGCTTTACTGGAATGCGCGACAAGTTGATTCACGCCTATTTTGGCGTCAACCTCGAAGTCGTCTGGGATACAATCCAGCAGGATCTGCCCCAACTACGTCCAGTGATCAACCAAATCCTCCAAGACAGTGACCCTCCGTAACGCCACCAGAATATGAGCCTAATCGCTACCTACTTGGAAGAAGAAATCAAACGCGAACTCCGACAGCGTGGCATTGTCGTGTGGCTCGACAAAGACAACCACTACGGCAGCTTCGTGGATAGTCTGGTCGATCGGCACGCCCAAAAAGCATTCTTCGCCCCCGTTATTGCCTTCCGGGGCAGCTACCTCGAAATGCTCCTCGCCCTCGAACCCTACGGCAACGGACTCCAGCCCGAACCCCTGCTCATCCACATGCCAGGGCACACCGAAGAAAGCATTCGCCACACCCCCATCCTCGAACTTTACCGCGCCGGAAAACGCTACCGCAAAGCCCTCCCCACCCTAATCCGCGAAGCCGTCACCGGACATCTCAACCCCACCGAAATCGAAACCTACCTCAAACAAGACATCCCCAACCTCACCGCCGCCGAAACCTGGCTCCAAACCAGCCTCACCCAACCCCGTGACAGCCTCGCCATCCGCCTCAACGGACTCAGCCTCGACTGGATTCTTGACGGCATCCTCTCCCCCGCCAAATACCTCCAAACCGACATCTTTAATGCCGCTGATCTCACCATCCTAATCGACCATCTCCATCGGCACACTGGCATAGACCAACCCTTCATCGAATTTTTCCACGGTGTTGGCATAGCCTCTCCTCTGGAGACTCGTCCCCTCAGCTTCACCGATCTGGGCGACACCTTCGCCGCTTGGTTGATGTGTGTCGAATATGCCAACGATCTCCGCCGTCTCCCCCATCTCGCAATCCTCCAACCCCTCCAAACCCAACTCTCCAAACCCCTCAAGAAAAACAGCCTCAGCCTGCTCAATCACCTCCGAGATCGTCATCCCGACATCTACGTCGAAAAAGCCACGATCGCCGAAACCCGCCTCGAAGAAGAAATCAGCGCCATCCAACCCGAAGACCTTGGCCAAATCGACACCTTCCAATGCGAAGAAACTGCCGTCCTTAACGCCGCGATCGCCGCTCTCCTAGCTCAACAGTGGGACAAAGCCCTTAACTGGAGCCAAACCCGCACCACCGCCACCTCCTTCTGGCTCCAGCGCGATCCCACTCGCCGCATCGAATGGTCACTGATCCAAACTGCCGCCGCACTCGGTTGTCAAATCCAGCGCCAAGGCCGATCGCTTTCTGGTCAGCAAACCCTCCGCGAAGCCCTCGAAATCTACACCACTGTCGCTTACGCCTGCGATCGTGACCATCGTCACCTCGAACAAGAACGCCTAAAACTACTTAACGCCGCCCTACCCCACTTCACCGATCTCCAATCCGCCTACGAACAACTCCGCCACAACTACCGCCAATGGGCCGACCAGCTCACCCAAGACTTCAATGACATTTGCCAAGCGGAAGGCTTCCTCCCCGAAGCCGAACTCCAACAGCGTCACCTCTACGATCAAGTCGTCCATCCTCTCACCCAAGACAAACGCCGCGTCGCCTACTTCATGATCGACGCCTTCCGCTACGAAATGGCCACCGAACTCCTCGCCGACCTTGAAGGCGCAGGCACCACCGTCCACCTCAAAGCCCGCTACGCCGAACTCCCCACCATCACCGCCGTGGGCATGAATGCCCTCGCTCCCGTCCAGCGTGGCGGCAACCTCATCCTCGCAGGCAACCAAGGCTTCAAAGGTTTCAAAACCGGGGAATACACCGTCAGCAAACCCGACGACCGGGTACGGGCGATCAGCGAACGCAGCATCGATACCCGTAAAACCAGTAAAGGTGCCATCAAACTCGACCTCGCCTACGTCTGCAACACCCCCACCGTCGCCCTCAAAAAACGCTGCGAAAAAGCCCCACTCATCATCGTCCACAGCAAAGAAATCGACGATGCCGGAGAAGCCAACTCCGGAACCGCCACCTTCGAGCTTTGGCTCCAACAGATTAAAGCTGCCTGGAATCACCTCAAAGCGATCGGCGTAAACGAATTCGTCCTCACCGCTGACCACGGCTTCCTCATCCAAGATGAAACCACTACCAAACCAATTCGCTTTGGTAGCAAGAGAGATCCCAGCCGTCGCCATGTGCTCGACTCCCAAGCCCGATCGGAAGATGGCATGGTCAATGTCTCCCTCAGCGCCTTGAACTACACTGGCCAAGAAGGCTACCTCCTGTTTCGCAACGATACGGCAGTATTTGCCACAGGCAATCCCGGTGCCACCTTTGTCCATGGCGGCAACAGCCTGCAAGAACGAGTTATTCCCGTCCTCTGCATCTCCCATCGCTATCCATCCAATGTCGTCACCAGTCAATACATCCTTGAAGCCGAGGTCCTCACCGAATCCGCCAATAGTAATCGCCTGCGCCTCCGGATTCAGCCCGCCCCCGATGCCCAAAGCGTCCTTAATTTTTCCGATACCACCACCGTCAATGTCGGCCTCCGAGTCCCCGATCGTGAAGACATCCAAATTTTCATCAAAGAAGCAGGCGACGCGATCGTCAAAAACCAGCTCATTGCTTTGAACGTCGATGGCATCTGGGTTGAAGTCCTCTTTGACATGAAAGGCCCGAATGACGAGCGGCTACGGGTCGAGGCATTCCATCCCGATGTCCTGAAGCAAGTCACATCTGTTAGCCCCGTCCAATACTTCCAAGTCTCCGGCTCCCGGTCCGCCCTTCCAGCCAAAGCGACAAAACCTATCGCCGATCCGCCTGCGATGACTAGTACGATCGGGGACTGGCAAGACAACTTCGAGGATGAAGGCATCCGCAATGTCTTCCTGCATCTCCAAAAACATGGCTCCATCACTGAGGTCGAACTGATTAATCTCTTAGGTACTTCCCGTAAAGTCCGGCGATTCTCCGTCGAGTTTGAAACCCATCTACAGAAAGTCCCCTTTTCCGTCCAGATTGAGACAAGCAGCACAGGAAAACGTTATGTTAGACAGCGCTAGGTTGAGTATTCGATCGGCGATTAGATTGAAGGTGGAGCGAGACAATGGCAATTAGCGATCGTGATATTGAACACATCTTCGAGCGACTACGTTCCGGTGTTGTACCCGAACGGGGACTAGAAGCTTTTGCGGTTGGTATCGACAAACAACGCACCGAAATCAATCGTCAGCTCAGTCTCGCCGCCGATCGTGAAGGCGTCTTCAAATTTTTCCGAGGCGGCTATGGCTGCGGCAAAACCTTCATGTCCCGCTTGACTCTGCTCGAAGCCCAAGCTCAGGGATTTGCCACCAGTTTTGTTGTGGTTTCCGACAACGATCTGCATTTCTATAAATTTGATGATGTCTATCGCAAAGTCGTCCAAGAATTAGGTACCGCTTCCTGTCCTCGTGGGGCTTTAGGCGACATCATCGATCGGTGGATTGCCAAGGTCGAAGATGCCTTAATTGATGGCGGTGCCGACGAAAATAGTGATGATTTTGATCTAAAAGTTCAAGCCCGCATTGATGAAGAACTGTCTTCTATGACTGGCGGTAAAGCACCAGAAGATATGGCACGAGTTCTCCGAGCGATCTTCAGTCTGAAACAAAAAGGCGACATTACCGAAGCCAGTTCCTTACTGTCCTGGCTGTCTGGTAGTGAAAATGTAGCAGCCAGCGCCAAGAAAGTAGCCGAAATCAAGGGTGATATTGGCAGTCGTGAAGCGCTTGATTATCTCCAAGGGATTCTCGAAATTGTCAAAGCCGCAGGCTATAAAGGATTGGTTATCGTGATCGACGAAGCCGAAACGATTCTGCGAATGCGCCATGATGTTCGTGGTAAATCGCTGAATGGAATTCGGCAAATTTGTGATGCTGCCGATCGTTATCGAGGTTTACTCTGGATTTTCACAGGAACGCCGGATTTCTTTGATACCAGTCGTGGCGTCGCCGGATTGCAGCCCTTGCACGATCGGGTTCAGTTCCTTTCCTCTGGCAAATTCTCCAATCCTCGCCAACCCCAACTTGAACTCAAACCTTTTGACCAATCCCGTCTCAAAGAAGTAGCGCTCAAACTCCGCGAATTGCATCCCAGCCGTAATCGCAATGCCCTCAGTAAGGTCACGCCAGACTTTATCGAACGGTTAGTCGCAAAGGTAACTACAGGCTTTAAGGGCGATGTGGGCGTCGTTCCTCGCCAGTTCCTCCGCCAGTTTGTCAATATTCTCGATTTAGCTGCTGACCATGACGACTTTGATCCCATGGTGGCAGAAGGCTTTGAGTCAGACAACCTAACCGAAGAAGAAAAGCTAATTCAATCGGGTAAACCTTACTTTATCGCCGAGCCTGAAGATGCGTTGGGTTATCCCCCGATCGAGTTTTAGGATATTATGCCTAGGAAATTGCCATCATGACGTCTGCCTTTGCTCGATTTCCCGTGCGCCTTCAAGAAGCGATCGTCGCCCGATTAGGGTGGTCGTCCCTGCGTCCGGTACAAGACCTAGCCGCCCATGCAATTCTTGATGGCAATAATGCCATTATCCTAGCCCCCACAGCAGGCGGCAAAACGGAAGCTGCCATGTTCCCGTTATTAGCTCAACTCGTCCAAAACGAACCTCAAGGAGTGGGCTTGATCTATATTGCACCCATCAAAGCACTTCTAAATAATCAAGCTGAGCGCCTAGGTCTGTATACAGAAATGGTTGGACTCAGCCGATTTCTCTGGCATGGCGATATCAAAGACTCTGCAAAACGAGCATTTATGAAAGCACCAACGACGTTGCTTATGACAACTCCAGAATCCTTAGAAGTGATGCTGCTATCTCAGAAAGTCGCCCATCAAACCCTCTTTGGTGACTTAAGGGCGATCGTCATTGATGAAGTTCATGCACTAGCAGGCAGCGATCGGGGGACGCATCTACTATCCGTGATTGAGCGACTAACTGTTCATACAACTAATGATGTACAACGCATTGGACTCAGCGCTACGATCGGCAATCCCCATGATATTTTGCGATGGCTCCAAGGGACTTCATTACGGGAGGGATGCGTCGTAGACCCCCCAAAAGTTGCTTCTAGGAAGGATTTGTTCATCTATTTGCAAGACACTTTAGGCGCGATTGCCCATCAAGCCAGCCAAATTGCCCAAGATAAAAAGAGCCTGTTCTTTTGTCAAAGCCGTGCGCTTGCTGAAGATATTGCCGAACGGATGCGGGGCCGGGGCACAGATGTCTTTGTTCACCATAGTTCTGTTTCGCTGGAAGAACGAGCCGCCGCTGAGGAACGCTTTAATCATGGTGGCAATGCCAGTATTGTCTGCACCTCGACTCTAGAGTTAGGCATTGACGTTGGCGACTTAGATTTAGTTTTTCAAGCCAATTCACCCTCTACTGTATCTTCTTTTCTCCAACGTCTAGGCCGCACAGGCAGACGTTCTGGCCAACATGCAAACACCACGTTTTTTTGTGAAAATATCGAGACGGTGCTGCAATCGATCGCGATCGTTGAACTTGCCCGTAAAGGCTGGGTCGAATCGGTGCCCTGCCAAACAAGAGTTTGGTCAGTCATGGTGCATCAATTGTTTGCCTTGACTTTGCAATTTGGCGCGATTAGCGCCGAACGCTGTTGGGCGCATCTCAATCGAGTTCCCGATTTTAGTGGCATCACCCATGATGAGTTTGAGATGCTGATTCAGCACCTAATCCGTGAGAATTACTTATTTGTCTCTGGCGGACTACTATCGCTGGGAAATGAAGCGGAAAAAGTCTTCGGGCGCAAGAACTTTATGGAACTCTATGCCGTCTTCAGCAGCCCTGTCTTCTATCGCGTCAAAACTGAAGCAGGATATGAGGTTGGCTCTCTAGAGCAATCCTTCGTTGACACCTTAGTAAGCGACATGAGTTCATTTTTGCTCGGTGGTCGTGCTTGGACAGTCAGCCACATTAATCACGCCGATCGGACCATTCGCGTCATCCCGGCCCCACGAGGGAAGAAACCCAGTTGGGGGGGCTTTGCACCACAGCTCTTAGGCTATGACCTCTGCCAACAAATTGCGGTAATTCTATTAGACAACGAGCCAATTCCCTACATTAATGACCTGGCCCAGCATACGCTAGCTGAATACAGAGAGGATTTACAGTCGTTCCTCCACCCGACGAAGCCTAGTATTCAGAATGATGGCGATCGATTAATCTGGTGGACTTTCGCGGGAGGACAGATCAACTCGACCTTAAGATATGGGTTGCAATTTCACCACGACTGGAAAATTACTTGTGATAATTTCCGCATCAAAATTGAGGGTAATAGTGCCACTCCAGGAAGGCTTGTCGCATCAATTGAGGCACTGCGACAAGATTTATTCTGGAATAGCCATTCAACTAAGCAGTTTATCCTGGAACAATTGCCAGAATATCGTCTCAGCAAGTTTCAACGGGCCTTACCAGAGGACTATTCATTAGAACTGATTAGTAATTATCTTCTCAATATTCCAGGCAGTCTCCAGTTTCTAGCCAAATAGCACCAGAATTAGCGGCTCTGGTAAAGAGTAGCAGTTTGAGATAGATGTTTGAGGTGATTTCAGTAAGTCTCCGTTGAGTGGAACATCTGGCCGTTTTTGTCGCCCTCGTCTTTGCCCTTCTCGAAGAATTTCGCGCTCCGATCGTAGAATTCTCTTAATTCCTCTGTCCTCGATCTTACCCATCACCCCCGAATCACCGTAACCCGCCTCCCCTGAGCCGTCTGTGCTACCTCCGTCCCCAATCGTGCCTCGATCGGTAAAGCCGTCGATCGCCTGTCGAAAATCACCAGCCAACCACTCTCCAACCCCAACCGTGCCAAATACCGCTCCAACTGCACCAGCCCCACCGCCAACGGATCAGCTCGTCGATCGCGCCACACCTTAATCTCAATCCCCAACGTCACCGCCCCCAACCGCAAACACAAATCCATCCGGTCGCGCCCGATCGCATATTCCCGTTCCAACGTTCCCCCACCATTCACCACCCGATGCAAGAACGCCATCAATACCAAGTGCGGTGAATCTCATGGTAAGCCGCACTATTGAGCAACGGTTCACCATGCTGCCGCCAAAACTCAATGAACGTATCTCGCAACGCATCCACATCTAAAGTCCCCAACGCTGTTAACCAAGTCGGTGAAATGCTAGGCAAACTATCCTGCGGACCCTGCGCCAACACACGCAGCAAAATCTCCCGATAAATCGGATTCGCAACCACCAATCCACCCCCATCTTCCCGCCGCAATAACCCCAAATCTACCAAGAAATCCCGTTGGTCTTGCCTCACCCATGGTGAATCGTCGTCTCGTGTGTCCCCCAACTCCAACCCCGCCATCATCGGCTCCAAAACCGATCGCACCCGCGACTCTCTTAACCGATCGCCCAAACTATCCAAATGCGTATCCTTCCGCCGAATCAACACTTCCTTTGCCTGATGCATGTGTTCAACGCCGATCGCCACCGACGGGTCTTTCACAATCACTTCCACACATTGCCGCGCCAACGCATTCACCAACCACGGCTGTCCGATCGTCAACTCATACGCCAACGCCACAGCCTCGGGCGTAAACACCTGCCCCGTCGCCTCAGTATGCTGCTGATAAAGTTCCGCAATTTCCGCTGCATTAAAATCTCGAATAATCAGCGACTCCACCTTGATATTAAATGGACTCGCCGTATTCAGCCGCTCACTCCCCCCCGACGAAATCTTATAATCCCGCACATCCCGCAGACCAATCAATCCGATCGACTGCGGAAAAGCATGGGGACGATCGGGAAACCCCTCACGCAACTGTCGCAACACCGACAACAACGCCTCATCCTTCAACGAATCAATCTCATCAATCAACACTACTAACGGACGAGGACAAACAATAGCCCAATCCTGCAACGCCATCTGAATCCGCCCGCCTGCCTCACCCATGGACCATTCAGGCGGCTGAAGCTCGATCGGCAGTCGTACCCGCGTCGCCCGCCGCCAAGACGACAGAATCGCCAACTCCGCCTTCCCCGTCGCCTCCGAAAACGGCGAACCCAGCTCCGCCGACACCATCACTGCCGCAAACTTCCCCGTCTGGGTCAACTGTTTCGCCAACGCCAACATCGCAGTCGTCTTTCCCGTTTGCCGAGGTGCATGAATCACAAAATAAGTCCGTTGCTCCACCAAATCAATCAACGACGGCAACCGTGTCAAAGGCGGCAACATATAGTGGATATCTGGATCGCACGGACCCGCCGTATTAAAGTGACGTGGCATCGGTTGAACGCGGCATGGAAAGCCTTAGCATGATAACAAAGCTGGTCCCCGATCGCCGGACCTTTTAAGCCGATCGCCGACGTGAACTCTGACGTTCCAGGCGTCCCCGAAGTTGGGCTTGGAAACTCACTGCTACCTCTTCAACGTCTTCTAGCGATAGTACAGTGCCAATGAATTCTCAGATTGACGCCGATCGCCTCATGATGTGCGATGCGGATGGCACCTTGTTCGATGGCGATCAGCTGCTTTACGCAATGGTCAAAGACCGCCACGAAAAAGGTTGGTTGCGTGGCGGGGTGGTAGGCACTTTGATGACCAATTTTGCGCTGGAAAGACGCTTTGCTGAAATGCATGTGCCGTTTGAACGCGCCAAGGTTGGCGACCGCTACGTCCTGGAAATGTTGCGCGAAAAAAAATGGGAATGCGGCGGCGAAAATTCAGGTCACCTGTTGTGCCTGGACAAGCACAGCACCGGCGACGGCATCATTTCGGCATTGCAGGTGTTGGCGGCGCTACGGCGGACGGGAATCAAACGGCTTGGCGAATTTACCGCCGAGCTCTCGCTGTTGCCGCAGATATTGATCAATGTGCGCCTGCACAGGAAGTTTGATTTCGCTGCGAACGCCAATATCGGTTCAGCGGTGGCTGCGGCAGAACATGAATTGGACGGTCAAGGCCGGGTGTTACTGCGCGCGTCGGGAACCGAGCCGTTGATTCGGGTGATGGTGGAGGGGCGCGATCTGGAGCTGGTGCAAACACTCGCGAAACGTATTGCCGCCGTGGTGACTGCCACTGCGGGTTAGTTTTTATTGCACCAGTTTTCCTGATTTACACAGATAAGCAATATCAGCCAAGCGTGAACCACGGTCATTTTTTGCGTTGAACGGCAGCGCTATCCCGTTGGGACAGTCAGGTCGGCTCCCTGCCGCCGAGGCGGTAATTGATGCCTGTGTGACTTCGCGCCCGGCGTGCTCCAGCAGATTTACAAAACCCTTTGCCGCCAGAAATCCTTCGAGCGTTAGATGTGATGACGGTTCGGCCCGGTATTTCGTTAGCAGGATGAGATGATCGTTTTGCAGTTTGGCGGCGTTTGACAGCGGGTTGGGAACGACCTGCGTGATCAAGGTTGCGGTGGCAAAATCAACCCTGGGCAGCTCCATCAAAGTGCGGTGATTGACGTTTGAAAACGCGACAATTTGAGCAGCCATGGCGACGCTTGGTACCTGTCGCAAGCGGTTTATTGCGACAGGTTTGAGTTGGTTGCGAATTTCTTTTTAAGTGATGCGGCGCCGGACGCTT